>OJKP01001079.1_pt1 | contig 16646 bp, 14 predicted proteins | sample 1596521 | NCBI WGS metagenome assembly OJKP01 (sample SAMEA4350130, study PRJEB24818) | metagenome | biome: human; feature: gut; material: faeces | place: Denmark | collected 2013-09
AAGACCGATAGATTACGAGACTACGGACTCGCTTTTCTATTGTACGAACAGGGCCTTGGCCTCTGTGGGTACGAACTTATTCGTGAATTATTCATATTTGTAAAATTAATTTTGAACAGTTACTTATGAATCGGATTCGAATATACTTTCATTATTGTCCACTATAAAATTTCAATATTGCACCTTTATTAAAGGTGAAAAAAGTAATTTTGCAATATAATAATAAAATATAATAATAAAATGAACTTGTCAAACCGTATCTGAAAAACATTTGAGTGCAATACAGAGATTCATTCTTTGTTTTGATAAATCACATTCAATAGATATAGGCAACAAGAAAACGATGATTAAATAAAACAAAAAACATTATAAATATAAATGTAAATAAAATGAAAAGATTGATTGACTTTTGCTTGCTTCTCCTGATGGTATTCTGGGGAAGCAATGCTTGGGCGGACAAGACGATGACATTCAGTGCCAAATCACCGACAAGCGATTGTAACCTAACCAAACTGAGCGCTTCCCCAGGATATCCCGGTTCGATTGCACACGGAGGCATTACTTTGACAATCACTGCAGCAAGCGATGACAATGCCAGTTGGAACACTGGTTCTAACCATGGACAAACGATTGCGCTAAAGGCAAGTGCCAACATCACGATTTCAAGCTCATCTGCAGAAATGAAGATTACAAAAATTGTATTTAATTTTGAAACCGATAAAAATAAAGGGTACTTTACTGAAAGCTCAACTACAGGCGGCACTTTAAGTGATGTCAACACACAAATTGTCAACACACAAACCTGGTCATTGGAGAAAGGGGCAAGTTCTGTATCCTTTACCAGTAATGATACAAAAAATAAAGCCTACATCACATCCATTGAGATCACTTATCAAACAGGTGGCTTGGACAATCATACGGTACAGGCTTACCCTTACACATGGAATTTCACAGACGAGAGCCTGTGGAAAAATTCAGAAAACCAATTCGTATCTGAAATTTGGACACATAGCACTAATGGAGTCGATGAATGGCGAAACAGTGGTCACGAACCTACTGCTGCCACAGGTTATGATGTTGACTTACTTCGTGGTCTTCGCTTCACAGGTCACGTATGCGCAGATAGAAGAGGAAACTGCGTTTCCCTTCCAAGAACAGCCACCATCACCATTCCTTCTCTTCGTAAAGGACAGAAGGTAAAGATTTCTTATACGGGTGTAGGCATTCTTCCGACGACCAACCTGAAAGTTTCTCAAGAAAGAAAGGACAATATAGAAATATACAAAGTGACTCAAGATGGTGATGCCATCCTAACAGTTGACCCTACCAACACAACTGATTGGGGAGAATTGAATTGGGGAGCATGGATTTCGCAAATCTCTGTACTTGATGCCGCACCTGTTCTTACCATGACAACACCTGCGAACAAAGAAACAGGAGTCGATCCTAACCTCAGATCCATCAAGGTGACTTCTGAAAAAGCATTGTGGGCTTACAATGTCGATGGAACCAAGACTCCTACGGCGCAAACCATCAAGGCCACATTGACCTCTGACGACGAAGCCAACAACATGGAAGTAACTGCCACTTTGAAAGCAGGTGAAACTGTACTCAACTTTACACTACCCCAAGACAAGCAGTTGGAGTCAGCTACCACATATACCTTGAATATTCCTGCAAATGTGATCATGGAGACTTCGGGTACGGGCAACAAGAACTGCAGCTTCACATTCTCAACCAAGGGATTGGACTATTTGGGAGCATACAATGGAAATACAAAAATTGTAGCTAATCCAGATTCAGTTTCCACACTCGACAACAACCGAGTGGCGTTTGCTTTCAATGAAAAAATTGAGAAAACAGACGACTTCAAAGTTACCGTATCCGACGGTACGACAGTAAATACATATACCAAGGATTCTAAAGAATGCGTCATTAGCGCTGATTGCAGGGCACTTTACGTGCCTGTTCAATTAAAAGCAGGTAAGTATTACTCCATCAAGATTACTGCCGGTAGCTTGAAAGATGCTACAGAAGGCTCTACCTTGAAGAACAATCAGATTGTATTGCACTTGATTAGTTCCATGAAGGGTACAAACCTGAGTATGACCACCCCATACAATCAGGACGAGGCTCCTCTCACCACACGTATCATCTTGTCTGCCAAAGACAAAGATGGAAATAATAAAAATATCATTGACAATGTAACAGCGACTCTCGAGGGAAAAAGCGCAGACGGAAGCCAGCCCCACTACATAGGAACTGTGACGGGTATCGCAAATGGCAACAAACTTGTATTTACGCCCAAAGAAGGTCAGCAGCTTCGTCCCAACTATACCTATACTTTAACATTGAACAAAAAGGCAGAACTTAAAGAGGGACCGTTGGACGATATCACCTTTGTATTTACAACAGCCAAAGTGATAGGTAACGCACCAATAGTAGAATCTACGTCCCCTGCAAAAGAATCTACCATAAAAGTGGAAGATGTTCAGCCGACTGCATCCAAGAAGATAGAAATAAAATTCAATGAAGACATCCAACTTTTGGATGGTGCCTTGATTTTCTGTCGCCCTATGGGTGGTAGCGAAAGCTATCAATCTCTAGAATACTACAGCGCAAGAAGCGGCATTTACGATGAGTACAATAAGATTCATGCCGACGGAAACAAATTGTGGTTTGAGTACTCTGGCCAGCACTTATTCTATGGCATGCGCTATGAGGTGACAATTCCTACATACGCCATTGTAGGAAATGGCGGGCAGCCAATGGAGAAAAACTTCAAGTTCTATTTCGAGACCCCTAAGTCTGCAGAGGCCTCTGACTCTCGTGCTAGAAAAGATGTTTATACCTGGGATTTCACAAATATCTCAGACTCCACTTTCACTAAAATCAAAGAAAGCGTAACGGCGGGAAATACCTATTGGGGGGAGAAAAAAGAAGGCAATGATCTTGAATACGGAAGTAGCCATGCATCAAACAGCAGAACATTTGCACAGGGACAAGAGATAAAAGCAGGTACAAGCAATACCCCTCTGCCAGAACTAAAAGGCTTGCTGTTCAACTTAGTGAAAAACTATAGCAACAGATTCCAAATAGTATGTGAAAATGGGTCAGAAGCCCAAGGTAACACCTATCTGGACCTCACTGGTGGAACACATTACGTCACCATTCAATCGGTTCCTGCCAATGCAATGGTTTACATAGAACACAATGGCAATGAGATGTTCAATCTGAACACATTAGGCGTCGATTGCATCAAAACAATTACAAACAGTAATAATAATCGCGTTTCTGTCTATCGACTCGGGGATACGACCAAGGACTTAACTTTCTGTGTACAGAACTGCAAACTATACCGCATAGCCATCGTCAAGGACAACAAGACTATAGGAAGTGCCACCCAAAATTACATCAAGTATGCCACATATAGCCAGAGCTACCCTGTAGATTACAGCTTGAACGAGAGGCTCAACGGAACGGCAGTCACTGCCTACAGTGTCTCTACCGACTATCAGTCGAATGCCACCTCTGTGAAGTTCACGGAATTACCGAACAACCAATCCGCTTCTGGCGAAGGTGTCATCTTGAAGACTTCCGGCAACTTAGGCGAGAGCCATCCTATCTTCACCACGGATGTCAACACTACTCCCCAAAGGCTCACAAGTAATGCCTTGGTAGGAACAGGTGACGAAGCGACTAAATTTGACGATGCGAAGAGAGATGGCTACCAGAACTACATCTTGACCACCAAGTATTTCCGCTTGGACAAGGATGAGAATCAGACGGGCGAGGTGATAGATGGCAACCAACAGTGTTTCTATAAATGGGTAAAAGGCAATGTCAAGAGCAACTTCGCATACTTGCAGCTGAAGAATCCAAGCAATGCCAATGCCAAGACCGTCATTTATTTGGACTGGTTTGGCGATACCACAGGTATCCATGACATGACTGCTCCATCACAGGTCACCAGTGGCAAAACCTATTACACCTTGGATGGAAGAAAAGTAACAAGTCCTACCCAGAAAGGTATCTACATCATCAATGGTAAGAAGATAATAATCAAATAAAAAAGTAAAAAGATGAAAAGAACATATATAGCACCCATGGCTGAGACCATCAAGCTCAACCTTTCCTCTTCTGTCCTGGAAGATGGCGCAGGAGTCGGAGGTGGTTCTCTAGGTGGTAATGGCGAGGATGCGCAAGCCAAGCAATTTAACACTTGGAACTTTGACGACGAGGAAGAAGAAGAAAAGCAAAGCAATATTTGGGAATAATTGCCAATGCTACCATCAAGGAAATTGACAAATTTCTCGCTAATTAATTGAGATAATGACAGAGATGGGCAAATCATTGCAAAAATATTTGGCTGTTTTAGAAAAATATGTAACTTTGCAGCCGCAAATGTAAACTTGCCTTCAGGAACCAAAAAAGTCCCGCTGTTAGGATGAAAATCCTTACAGCGGGACTTTTTTCGTGATGTCCTCGACTCTCTATCGAGCGGGGGATAAAGATCATAATCTTACAGCATAACCTTCTTCCTTATCAATGGAATTTACCACATACGAGTGCCTTCCCTCTGGAAGAAAAACAAAGCTGCACACGAGAATCTCTCTTAAAAGATAATCTCTTTAATTTCTGCTTTTAGCCTTAGAGGCAAGAGCCTCGCGGCGATCACGAAGGATGCTCTGGCATCTGCTGATAGCCTGATTCTGATTCTCTTCGTTAACCTTTACTAAACAATCGTTCATAACCTTTTGTGTTTTGATAAACCTATTGTGATTTGAATACGTTGCAAAGATAGAGCATTCTGATAAAAGATGAAAGAAAATCCTATTAAAATGCATTACTTTTAGTCGTTTTTTTGATTTACGTCAATTTTAAAGCCTTTTGTATCCCAATTTTCATGTTATATTCATACGATTCGTAGTATTTATAGGGATATTACTATGAGAAAATGGGGAAATCCTTCTGAAATTTCATTTTTTTTTGCGAACTTTGCAGCCGAAAATGGATTCTTCTTCTAAAAGAGATTGTTTTCTTCCAGGGATAATTCCATGCATAAATAGAGAGAAGGAAATGAAGAATTCCATAGGAATATAGGTATATATAAAATAATAAAGGTATGAAAAAAGTAATTCTATTGACTGCTTTGGTGCTGGCTTGCACTACTGGCAGTATGGCAAATGAACTCAGCGAGTGCTCTCTTTCGGAGTTGATCAGTACTCCTGTTAAGAAAACTACAAAGAAGACAACAAAGAAGACAACAAAGAAAACAACAAAGAAAACGACAAGCAAGAAGACAAGCTCAACTAAGTCTTCTACTAAAGCTTCTACTGCGGCAACCTCTGCCACCAGTACTTCTGCAACAACAAATACAAAAACAACAACTCCTACAACGGCGACTTCTGCTACTTCAACCTCTGCTGGTTCTGCAATAGCCGGTATCCTCGGTGGATTGCTTGGTGGAGGCACATCTGGTAGCACAGGCAGTACTGCAGGAACCATTATCAATGGAATTTTGAACAATGTAATCGGCTCTGGTTCTTTCAGTCAAGAGAGTCTTTGTGCTCATACTTGGAAATACAGCAAGCCAGGTTGTGCTTTTACTTCAGAGAATCTGCTTGCCAAAGCAGGTGGCGAAATTGCAGCTAATAAGATAGAGGAGCAGTTGGAAGGTTATTACAAGAAAGCAGGTTTCTCCGGCTCAAACACTTACTTCAAGTTTAATACGGATGGAAGTTTTGAGTCAAAAATAGATGGCAAATCATGGAAAGGTACTTATACTTTTGATGAGAAGACACATGCCATCACAATGAAGGGACTCCTGCTCAGCGTTTCCGGCTATGCTACCCAGACAACCAATGGTGTCAGCCTTCTTTTTGAATCCAAGAAACTCCTTACCTTGGTTCAGACATTGACAGCTCTCAGCGGTAATTCTACACTTGGCATTATCGGTAATATCACCAAGAATTATGATGGAGTACGTGTAGGTTTTGAGATGAGTAAGTAATTTCTCATTCATCTATTGAGATATTATATAGTAATGATTATATTGCTATTATTTATATAGCAGAAAAATCCCCTTAGAGATTGCCTGAAGCAGGCTTTCACTAAGGGGACGTTTTATCTCTTTCGCTTTAAAGTTTTCTTTTTACTTGATTTCGACTTTAAGCGGAGTTTTCAATGCTTCAAGATAATCCTTGATGCGAATCTGCCATTCTGTATAGCTGCGAACATCATATTTGCTCCATGCAGCTCCGAAGTAATAGCTGAACTTTTCTCCGTCTTTCAAGCCAGTCTTGATGCCTAACGCATGACCGGTAGCGCCGTCGTGCTTCTTATCGAAAAGCTGGTAGTAGGTATTGTCAATGCCATAAGGGAAGAGTACACCTACATATACCTGAGACTGGTTACCTTCCATATTGTCGGTAGGGTCTGCGTAACTTACGTAGTCTTTTGCGAAAGTTTTAGTCTCGGTATCTTCCTCATGGATTGGGAAACCTGTAGCAAAGTCGGTAGGGTGGGTGAGGCCATCATACCAGACTGTCATCTTGTTGAAGTTGCTGCCCTTGTCGAGAGAGATGATACGATGTTCTACTACGTTCTTCTGGTCGCCCACGGTAGAAGGATTGTAGGTCAGTTCAACGGTAAATCTGAGAGGGCCATTGTCTAAGATCTTGTAATCCTTATAGCAGTAAGGTAATATCTGTTCGTTACCAATCATAAGACTTGGTGCACCGAGACCCAAGGTTGCACCTACGCGATATGGGTCGAGTCCGTTGCCCTGGTCGAGATGGAATGAGTTGCGGATATTAACTTCTTTTCCTTCTGCTTCTACTGCCTTGATCTGATCTTTGAGTTTGGCAATTCTTGCAGGATTTTTCTCCGTCTTGAGCTGCTTTTCTATTGCCTTTTTCTTTGCATCCACTCTGCACATGTTTTCCCAGGCTTTCTGGTTCTTGATGTATCGGATATTAACCACCGTATCAGGCGTGTTCTTTACCCAAACATCCGTACCGAAAGAGCGCTCGCCAGAACGCTGCAATGCTGGTCCGTAAACACGGTAGGCGCATCGGTCGTTCTCCCAAGCCAGGTCGTCTTTTCTCATCTTATAGAGAGCGCCTGTTGTCCAAACTTTCTGAGAATATGGCTTCTCTATGCTGATATAAAAGGTAGCTGCGCTATGAGGGCGCACACTGGCATCGATGAGCAACTTACCATCGTGGGTAATCTGTGAACCGATTTGCTGTCCGCGGGTATTCTTTACCACATAAGCCTGTTCTTTGCCAGGAGTTGCATTTGATAGCTTAGCTTTCACATCAGCCATGCTTACTTCTACGAGTTCCATTCGCTGTGCAGTAGTTGTGTTGCTTACTACCACAGTTGCTTGCTGGGCATAGCTGTAGTTGGAACCGGCTATCGCCAAGAACATCATGACACTCTTCATCATGTTGGTTTTTGTCATCATTGTTTCTGATTTGTTAGTTATTATTAATTTTGTTTTCTTACGTGTCGAACTTGCTTCGTTACGTACATTATTATATATAATACGAATGAATAGTTGCCGATACAGACAAAGTGACAATACTTTCTGTTGCCAATATTTCTTCTGGATTATTCCTCGATAAGGGAAACTTCCATGCTGATATCCTCTTTTGGACGATCACCTCTGAGCGTCTCGCAATTCTGGATTTTCTCCACGACGTCGAGACCTTCTTCTACTTCGCCGAATACAGTATATTGGTTGTCAAGGAAAGGAGTACCGCCCATCTCGGTGTAGGTTTTCACCTGTTCATCGGTAAATTTAGGGTAACCTTCCTCCTTGCAGCGTTTTTTGGTTTCATCCACCAGCTGATCCTGCAATTCCATCAATCCCTGGCGGTCGCGGTTGCGACGGAAGTTCATGATCTCATCGTGGTGTTCTTTGGCAAGCTGGTTGAATATGTTTTGCTCCATCTGCATGCCCATCTGTTTCTCCATCTGCTTGAGTTCATTCATCTTGTAGGTTTTTCCCCATACGATATAGAACTGGCTTCCGCTGCTTTCGCGCTCTGGATTTACCTCATCTCCCAATCTCGCAGCGCTCAGTGCACCACGCTTATGGAAAAGTTGAGGATAAACAAATTCTGCAGGAATCGTGTAGTCAGGACCACCTGTTCCCAGCATTTTGCCCTTAGGAGCATTCTTACTCTCCGGATCACCGCCCTGAATCATGAAATCCTTGATGACACGATGAAAGAGAGTGCCGTCGAAATATCCCTCTTTAGCCAACTTGATAAAGTTGTCGCGATGTTGAGGAGTCTCATCATAAAGGCGTACTTTGATATCGCCTTCAGAAGTCTTAATCAATACTTTTGCCATAATATTTAATTATCTGTATAGTTTTCTTTAGTTGGGGCCTTTATAACCTTCAGTCCTTTAAGTTCTTTAGTCCTTCAGTTCTTCAGTCTTCAGCCTTCAGTTATTCAACCCTTTTTTTACCTTTTTACTTTTTTACCTTTTTACCTTTCATAATATTCATTCCATTCTTTCATGGCTTCCTTCCAGTCGGTTTGCTCTCCGCTTGCAACTGCTTCCTTCTGTCTTTCCGCCTCGTCGCGGGCCTTGTCACGGGCACGCTTGGCTTTCATCGCCTCGATAGTAGCATCATCAAGAATCTGGATGGCGCCACGCTTGATGGCAGCCTGAAGTTCCTCTTCGCCGAAAGCCTTGCCTGGTTCGTTGAAGTCGGATATATTAAATTCGTAATCTACACGAAGGTCATGGCGAATCTGCTTCTGCTGGAGTCTGTTACCAGCGTTTTTCAATCGGAGCAATTTGCCGATTTCCTTGATTTCTCCTGCGGAGTATTTGTTTCTTCCCATTAAAAAACTGATGTTATAATAATCTTATGAATAATTCTCTGCAAAATTACAGATAATCCTTGATAATGCCAAGTAATTATCTGGAAAAATGCGCTTATGGCATACGAAATCTGCCATCTTGTCATTTCTTTTATGCTCTTTTCTGACATTTCTCGCTCTTTTGTCAGTTGTGCCCCTTCTGTCTTTTCCTTGGCACACGCTTTGTTAACTATGTTTGCGTGACCGTTGGGGAGAGTTCCTGATAGATGCATATCTTCGGCAGACTTTCCGGAAACAGCGTTCACATGATAAACATTATTAATAACGATAAAAATAAAAAAAGATATAATCATGGGAAAAGTAATTGGAATTGACTTGGGTACCACAAACAGTTGTGTTGCCGTTTTCGAAGGTAGCGAACCAGTTGTAATCGCTAATAGTGAAGGTAAGCGTACTACTCCATCAGTAGTAGGTTTCGTTAAGGATGGTGACCGCAAGGTAGGTGATCCTGCTAAGCGTCAGGCCATCACAAACCCTAAGAACACTGTATATTCTATCAAGCGTTTCATGGGTGAGACATACGCTCAGAGCCAGAAAGAGGCTGAGGCAATGCCTTACACAGTAGTAAACGAGGGTGGTTATCCACGTGTTGAAATCGAGGGTCGCAAATATACTCCACAGGAGATTTCTGCAATGGTTCTTCAGAAGATGAAGAAGACCGCTGAGGATTATCTCGGACAGGAGGTTACAGATGCAGTTATTACAGTTCCTGCTTACTTCTCTGACTCACAGCGTCAGGCTACTAAGGAGGCTGGTCAGATTGCAGGTTTGAACGTTCAGCGTATTGTCAATGAGCCTACAGCTGCTGCTTTGGCTTATGGTGTTGACAAGGCTAACAAGGATATGAAGATCGCCGTATTCGACTTGGGTGGTGGTACATTCGATATCTCTATCTTGGAGTTCGGTGGCGGTGTATTCGAGGTTCTTTCTACCAATGGTGATACTCACCTCGGTGGTGATGACTTTGACCAGGTAATCATCAACTGGTTGGCTGATGGCTTCAAGGCTGAGGAAGGTGTAGATCTTCGCAAGGATCCTATGGCTATGCAGCGCTTGAAGGAGGCTGCTGAGAAGGCTAAGATTGAGTTGTCAAGTTCTACAGCTACAGAAATCAACTTGCCTTACATCACAGCCGTTGATGGTATGCCTAAGCACTTGGTAAAGAGTTTGACTCGTGCACAGTTCGAGCAGTTGGCTCACAACTTGATTCAGGCTTGTCTCGTACCTTGCCAGAATGCTATTCGTGATGCTAAGCTCTCTACATCAGATATCGACGAGGTTATCTTGGTTGGTGGTTCAAGCCGTATTCCAGCCGTTCAGACACTCGTTAAGAACTACTTCGGCAAGGAGCCTTCTAAGGGTGTAAACCCTGATGAGGTTGTTGCAGTTGGTGCAGCTATCCAGGGTGCCATCTTGAACAAGGAAGAGGGTGTTGGCGACATCGTATTGCTCGATGTTACTCCATTGACTCTCGGTATCGAGACTATGGGTGGTGTGATGACTAAGCTCATCGATGCTAATACAACTATTCCTTGCAAGAAGAGCGAGGTGTTCTCTACTGCAGCTGATAACCAGACAGAGGTTACCATCCACGTATTGCAGGGTGAGCGTCCAATGGCAGCTCAGAACAAGAGTATCGGTCAGTTCAACTTGACAGGTATTGCTCCAGCTCGTCGTGGTGTTCCTCAGATTGAGGTTACCTTTGATATCGATGCCAACGGTATCTTGAACGTATCAGCTAAGGATAAGGCTACCGGTAAGGAGCAGAGCATCCGCATCGAGGCTTCATCTGGCTTGAGCGAGGATGAGATCAACCGCATGAAGGCTGAGGCTGAGCAGAACGCTGCTGCTGATAAGGCTGAGCGCGAGAAGATTGACAAGATGAACCAGGCAGACTCTATGATCTTCACCACTGAGAACTTCTTGAAGGATAATGGTGATAAGATTCCAGCTGACAAGAAGCCAGGTGTCGAGCAGGCATTGCAGCAGTTGAAGGATGCTCACAAGGCTGGTGATGTTGCAGCTATCGATACTGCCATCAACAACTTGAACACCGTAATGCAGGCTGCTTCTCAGCAGATGTATCAGGGTGGTCAGCAGGCTGGTCCTGGTGCACAGGGTGCTCAGGGCGGTCAGCAGGCACAGGGCGGCAATGGTGGCGCTCAGGATGTTCAGGACGCTGACTTCGAGGAGGTTAAGTAATATCTCCTGCCGATGAGGAGCCTCTCATTGATGCTCCTCTCTCTCAAAAGAGAGTTGTTAAGTTAATATATAATTAAAGCACACAACTGAAAAGGAAACGATTCGGTTGTGTGCTTTTTTTATGTTATAGCTTTCTTATGAAAGGGTTATAGATCCATGAAGAAAAACTATGAAGAAACGAAAAAGAGGATGTGCCATGGACTAATGACACACCCTCTTTTAGAAAACTTTATTTCTCGTTCTTGGCAGCAAGGGCTTCACGAACCTTTGCCTCGATTTCCTCAGCCAATTCAGGATTGTCCTTCAATAAAGCCTTAGCTGCATCGCGACCCTGACCCAATTTAGAACCATCATAGCTGAACCAGCTACCACTCTTCTGGATGATGTTGTGCTCTACGCCCAAATCAATAATCTCGCCAATCTTGCTGATACCCTCACCAAAGGTAATCTCAAACTCAGCCTTGCGGAAAGGAGGAGCAACCTTGTTCTTCACCACCTTCACACGTACCAGATTGCCAAGAACATTTTCACCATCCTTGATGGCAGAAGCCTTGCGGATATCCAGACGTACAGAAGCATAGAATTTCAAGGCATTACCACCAGTAGTCGTCTCCGGGTTGCCAAACATGATACCAATCTTATCACGCAACTGGTTGATGAATATACAGGTGGTGTTTGTCTTGCTGATGGTAGAAGTGAGCTTGCGGAGAGCCTGGCTCATCAGACGAGCCTGAAGACCTACCACGTTGTCACCCATGTCACCCTCGATTTCCTTCTTTGGAGTCAGCGCTGCTACAGAGTCAATCACCAGAATGTCGATGGCAGAAGAACTGATCAGTTGGTCTGCAATCTGTAAAGCCTGCTCACCATTGTCTGGCTGTGAAATCCACAGATTGTCCACATCTACACCCAATTTGGCTGCGTAGAAACGGTCGAATGCGTGCTCAGCATCGATGAAAGCAGCGATACCGCCAGCTTTCTGTGCCTCTGCGATGGCATGAATGGCCAGAGTAGTCTTACCAGAAGATTCCGGACCATAGATTTCTATGATTCGTCCTTTAGGATAACCACCTACGCCAAGCGCATTGTCGAGTGCGATACTGCCGGTAGGAATCACCTCTATATTCTCGATTTGTTCATCACCCAATTTCATGATAGAGCCTTTGCCGAAGTCCTTTTCGATCTTCGCCATGGCAGCTTGAAGGGCCTTCAGTTTACCTTCATTAGGATTTAAAGTACCCTCCTTTATTTCTTCCTTTTTCGCCATTGTAATAATAGTTTTAAACTGTTATATTTTATATTTGTTTGAGGTTGCAATTAGTCGATTTCCAAATCACCATCAAATACCTCGTGCCAAGGCAAACCTTGCTTGTTGAGTTGCTCCATGAATGGATCTGGGTCGAATTCCTCTACGTTCCATACACCTGGCTTCTTCCAGATGCCCTTGAGGAACATCATGGCACCAATCATAGCTGGTACACCAGTAGTATAGCTTACGCCCTGCATGCCAGTCTCGTTGTATGCCTCCTGGTGCTTGCAGTTGTTGTAAACATAGTATGTGCGCTCCTTACCATCCTTCTTGCCACGGATACGGCAACCGATAGAGGTCTCGCCGTCATAGTTCTCACCGAGATCCTGTGGGTTAGGCAATACGGCTTTCAGGAACTGCAATGGAACGATCTTCACCTTGGCAGTCTTGCCAGAGCCATCAGCCAATGGAGCCTCGTATTCAATCTCGTCGATACGGCTCATGCCGAGGTTCTGAATGCAGTCGAGATAGGTGAGATACTGCTGACCGAAAGTCATCCAGAAGCGTGCCTCCTTGATGGTAGGGTAGTTCTTTACCAGACTCTCCAACTCCTCGTGGTGCATCAGATAACTCTCGCGAGGACCGATGTTAGGGTAGGTGAGAGGTTTGTGGATAGACAGAGGGTCTGTTTCAATCCATTCACCATTCTTATACCAGAGTCCCTTCTGGGTAATCTCGCGGATGTTGATTTCAGGGTTGAAGTTGGTAGCGAAAGCCTTGTGGTGGTTACCAGCGTTGCAGTCCACGATGTCGAGCACCTCAATCTCATCGAAGTGATGTTTGGCAGCGTATGCGGTGAAGATACCGGAAACGCCTGGGTCGAAACCGCAACCGAGGATAGCGCAAAGACCAGCCTTCTCAAACTTGTCCTTGTATGCCCACTGCCATGAGTACTCGAAGTGAGCCTCGTCCTTAGGTTCGTAATTGGCAGTGTCCATGTAGTTGCAACCGCAAGCCAAACAAGCATCCATGATCGTAAGATCCTGATAAGGCAAAGCGAGGTTGATGACAAGCTCAGGCTTGTAGCTATTGAAGAGAGCCTTCAACTGCTCAACGTCGTCGGCATCCACCTCAGCCGTCTGAATATCCATCTTGTAACCCTTGGCGTGGATATCCTTTACCAACTTATCGCATTTTTCCTTGCGACGGCTAGCAATCATAAACTCGGTGAAAACGTCCTGGTTCTGGACGATTTTGAAGGCAGCCACGGTAGCAACGCCACCTGCGCCAATCATAAGTACTCTACTCATTTTTTATCTTTAATGTTATGTGTTTAATGTTGAAGTTAAATTAGACTTGCGCCAACGAGCTATTGAATTCTTCACTCTTCACTCTTCGTTCTTCACTTTATTTCATTGGCAGAGATACCCAAGGCACTCATCAGTGAATATCCGAGAATCTCCTGTCGGAAATTGCCGCCAGGCATTGGTTGCATGGCGAAGAGCGTGATGCGCTTGTCGTCATCCTCTACCTTTCTCAATATCTCTCGCAGGCGGTCGTAGGCATCTCCATCTTCCGAGTTGGGAATGATCATGACGCGCTTTACCTCCTTGGCATTGCAAACCGTGCGGGCAACATCCACGAGGAAATCATCCTTGCCCACCATCTTTTCCTCTGTAGGATAAGAAGATATGATAAACTCGCCCAACTTGTTGTCCTTGAAAGCCTGTGCGTTCAGATCTTTCTCATAATTGGAAGGGCGGAAGTTTTTCATTGCCATAGACTGCTTGTCGTGGATAAGCACTACTTGGGTTTCGTGTTCACCCTCTCTGAGGCCGCCGTCAAGGGCAATACAGACTGCCCATTGAGCCATGTCGGCCGGTTGGATGCGACGGTTGATCATACGCTCGAAATTGACAGTCAGGTCGAAAGCCACTCTGTCAATGTAGTCAGCGTCAGCGATGATAACATTCTCGCTCCATTTTATATTGTTTGTATCTAATGAATTCATAGGTGCAAAAATACGATTTTTTTTTCGTAACTTACCCCATTTTATGGATAAAATAATAAAAATGATATATTTTTTTCTTTTCTATGATGCAGATGCACTCTTTCCTCATGTGTGGATTTCCCTCTTTTCATGCGATGCATTTAGCCAAATAATGTCCTGCGAGGACTGCTAAAAGTCCCAAAGCCAGACTTCCGAAGAGATAGAGCATCATATAGGTATAACTTCCATCCTTCATCAGTCCGTAACCTTCGTTCATGAAGGTAGAGAAGGTGGTAAAACCTCCGCAAAAGCCTGTAGTGAGGAGTATTTTGACGGATGGGGATAAAAGACCTCCTCCATTCCAGTTCAATCCTGATAAAAAACCGATGATGAGGCATCCCAATACATTTACCGTCATCGTTCCGAAGGGGAATGCGATGAATGTATATGATTGCACCATCTTGGAAATCCAAAATCTCATGCCGCCTCCGAAGAAGCTGCCGATACTGACCAGTAATAATTCTTTCATTTCTATATTTTTGTGATTGCTGCATGGACAAGTTAGCAGAGCCTTTTCTGCTGGTGTCCGATTACTTATTGCAGTGCAAAATTACATGTTTTATTTCTCTTAGGCAAAAGATTTCTGGAAAAAATAAAATAGCATGCTTAATTTTTCCTCTTCCTTTTTCTTTTAGAGGAGTACAGTCTGAAGATGATCAAGAATCTTATCGAGAAATTGAAGAAGCAGAACTGGACTTTTACCTTCATTGGTACCGACGATCTGGATGTGGAGAATATTGCTCTTGATATGGGCATCGACAATCATCTCCAGTTTTCGGAAGATGAGGCAGGCACCAAGAAGATGTTTGCAAGAGAGAATAGGGCGAGAGAGCGCTACAACAAGTGCCGTGCGATGGATTGCGTGATGGAAGCGGGTAGTTATTTTGAGGAGGAATAAAGAAGGATCTCTGTATAAGCAGAGAATTACCTGCAAGCGAGTAAACTAAATAAAATGGGAATAGCAAAAGCTGCATGATAAATCGTGCTGCTTTTGCTATTTTTTATATCAATCCTCTTTTCTCGAATTCTTCAATCATTGCCAATATAGCTCTTATTGCCATGTCTTTATTCTTTTATAAATTCAACTTCTGTAGTTAAAGTTCGTGTGCCACCAGCCTTTAGCTCTGGTGTATTTATTCGGATGTCGCAATCTATTACATAAACCACTCCATCATGGCCACGAAAAACATTCTCGTTGTGCATATCACTTAGGTATATATCTGGCGTAGAGTATGTCCAATTTCTCGGATTCACCAGTTTGAATCCAATACGTTCCGTATACTCTTCAATATCTTCTTCGGTCATTTGGTTACCTTGAAAGAAAGTTTGGGTAACAATAATCATAAAGTCGCCCATAGAGTTTCTACCGAATCCCAATACAAACATCTTGGTTTGTTCAAAGTAAGCATTGTGTAACGAAATTCTGTCCAAAGCAAAAATTGGCTGTATGAAATAGTCAAGGCCGATTACTTTTAGTACAGAATTACCATTATCATATACAATAGCTTCACCGCCTTGCGCTAATTTATCGCCCAAGGTTTGGTTGTAGACGCTAGTGTCATCTATCCAGCATCCTGCCTTTTTAGCCCAGCTTTCTATGCGTCTTTCTTGGATCTTTCCAAGTTGCTGCTCTCTTTTGAAACTGTGTTCTGGCGCAGTGAGTTGATCTGTGCCAACTTCTGCTCCCGCGAGTAAGGATGCAATAACATGTATTGTTCCCCCTTTAACGCAGCCAAGCTGCTCTGACGGTGAAAATCGTTTATATAAGATCTTTCCAGTACTGAATTGTTCTGCATAATCATCTAATTTTGCTAGACCTTCAGATGTAAATCCTTCATTGATTATGTCGCTGATGGACATCCAAAAATCATGGTTCGTCATATTTACTTGTTTTAATTGCCACAAAAATACGTTTTTTCTTCGTTAACACCAAATTATTCTTGCTTTATTTGGGATTTTTCTGCAAATTGTTTCCATATATCTTTCATGTCATCCGGCAGATAGCTCAAAGCCTTCTCTTTCATTTCTTGCGGAATACCGAAGCGGGCTTCAGCGATGGAACCTACAATGGCTCCGATGGTATCGCTATCGCCGCCATGAGATATAGCGAGCCGAATGGCATCCTCGAAAGATGAGGCTTGCGAGAGGAGATAGAAGGATAAGGGCACGGCATCCATACAGGTCTCATCGAACTTGCCCTTTGGATAAACTCGTGTGTCGAAATCCTCGTAATAGCTGC
>OJKP01001080.1_pt1 | contig 16641 bp, 11 predicted proteins | sample 1596521 | NCBI WGS metagenome assembly OJKP01 (sample SAMEA4350130, study PRJEB24818) | metagenome | biome: human; feature: gut; material: faeces | place: Denmark | collected 2013-09
CCGTTTTGGCTGCCAAACCTTATTTGCGGGGGAATACCTAAAGATACAAAAAAGCCAACTAATTCGCAACATTTTGTGTATGAATTAGTTGGCTAATTTTATACTATTTACTGAATATCCCTTTTTAAGCCAGCCCTACATATCATATTTTTAAGAATTACGCCACAATAGTTTTTGCTTTTAACTATTGTGGTGTAATTCTTGTTACATCCACACTATCTATTTTCTTTTTTCATATCCAATACAATCATCCTCGTTAACCATGGTATTTCCTGTGATATTATCAAACGCATACTGCTCAAACATATTCAGGAAATCAAGTTGCTGCTGGCATCCTGCTTTTTTCTTATGCCCCATTGCCTTTCTCTTTTCACCAGAATACCTGAATATAGCATCGGCTACATAACAAGCAAGATTAACAGGAACAGCATTCCCTATCATCTGTTCAATATTTGTTTTGGTCCCATCAAAGTCAAAGTCTTCCGGAAATGTCTGTATCATACTTCTTTCGCGAGAAGTCAAAGGTCTAATATTTTCTAATGAATCAACAGGATCTCCGGAATGTAATTTATACCCTTTTGGCATAGGACGATTTACTCCTCTTATAGTAGGGCTAGGTTCTGATGTACTAAAAATGCCACGACGAATGTAGCTTCTTGGATGACGATAATAGTATTTTATAGGTAACTTATCGCCAAAATACTCAGCCACGCTCATTTCATGATTTGACAAGTTTTCCAAAAGATTTTTTTTCATGAAGTCACTCTCTGCATTTAACTTACCAATCATAAAGAAACGCTTTCTTTTCTGCGGAACACCACATAAAGCCGCATTAAGTACGGTATAAGTCACACCATACCCTGCTTTTTTTAAAATATCTAGAGCATCTTGCAGTTTTTGCGTCTTAAGAATTCTTTCAACATTCTCCATTACAAACCATTGTGGCCTTACCTGCGCAATAATACGTGCGTAACAAACTGTAAGATTACCACGTCCGTTATCTTCATTACGCTTTCCTGCCGAAGAAAAGTCTTGACACGGAGGACCACCGATAATCATATCCGGTTTGAAAACACGAATACGATTAACAGAATCATCTACATCCATCAAATCAGCCTTTATTGCAGGATGCGTAAAGTTTCGGCGATAAACATTAAGCGCATCATCCCAATTGTCGAATGCGGCAACAACTTCCATGCCAGCCTTTTCAAAACCGAGACTCAGACCTCCACAGCCACAAAATAAATCTACTACTCTCATTTACTCTTTTTCAAATAATTCAGGATGACTTACAAGGTAAGCATCAAATCTTCTCTCCGGACGGAGCAATTTCTGTCCATCACCAAGAATGATATTCTTAATCTCATACTTACTAATCCTTGGAGATTTCTGTTCTTGAGATTTAAAGAATGGGTTCGTCAATTTACCACTAATAGCAAAAGCCTTATCCGTTTTGTACTTATACGATAGCTGATTCACTATCGACGTATAATTAAATTTTCCAAACTGTGTAAAATCCCACAGCATCTTATAAAGCCATATAATAGTACGCTGATTTCTTGAAATATCATCTTCTGATGATGATTCTCTCAGTGCCATTTGAATTACAGACAGGTTTGACCACACAAAAACGTCAAGGCAAGATTCATCTAAATCTGTCAGTGCCCTATTTGTTTTCCATATGGGCTGCATAATGAGCGGGACCTGCTTTTCTGTCAAATCGCATGATACACTAAGAACAGCTTGTTTTATAGCTTTGTAATGAGGGACAACCTGACGGATTTCTCCCCAATCACGTATTTCTTCTCCAATGGTATTCAACATTTCATGCAACTTCATCTTTCCGACCGAAGAATCATAACAAGCACAGATGCTACATGCTAAAAACAAAATGGTAGGTGAGCGAACAACTATCTCACTGCCATAATCTTCCTCGGGTAAATCTTTCGTTGTATTGTCTGGAAGAGTGGTTAGCTTTACTTCAAGCCCACTCACCGGGGTAGATGTAGAACGCTTTATCATCACAAGGTCTATCTTTTCTTTTTTGCTTGCAGTATAATATTGCTCGTAGGGATAATAACCTGCCTCGTAATCATAATACGCATCCTCACTCAAAGGGTCTACGCCGAATAATTCTGTTGCTGAAATATAATTGTGCACAATCTCATTGTTACAATCTGTACAGATAAACACAGGTGATATATTCTTACTACTCATGTATGCAACAAGAGAAGCAGGGAAAGAACTATTAAACTGATTCTTACCCCAAGAGTCTTCGTATCTATAATCTCTACTAGAATATTTCTGACCAAACAAGCCAGGGTCCACCCCTTCCACTAACTGAACTTTCTGTTTGTCTTTCTTTGCCATAAATAATTATAAGTCTATTTATCTATACTCCTTAATACTGGTTGCCAACACTCCTTTCTCCCTCATATAATCTATGAGGTCTCCCATCAGGTACTCTTTTCCAAAAGTATGAAGCACGTCATAGCTTGGCACTATGTATTCGGTCAGGATTCCAGATTTCTTGAGCCTGCGATACACCTCTCCAGCCGATAAACCAAGGCGACGCGAAAGATTACCGATGCAGTATGTTACAAAATCTACGTTGTTGAAGTTCATATCTGGTTGCTTTATTTGCAAATTTACTAAATTCAACTGATATCAAGACAAGGCAACCACAATAATATCTTATTCTATTACGCTAATGAGCCGAACTTTTTACTCCACCCCCCTGCGCACATCTTTCGGTGTTATGCCATACATTTTACGGAATGCGTGGTAGAAGCTAGAGGTATGCTCAAAGCCGCAGAGAAGTGATATTTCGTCTATGCTTAGCTTGGGGGCAGTCTCTAGCAGATTACGCGCACGCTTCATCTTTATTTTCAGCATGAACGAGGCTGGCGAACAACCGGTAAGGGCTACTATCTTGCGGTGGAACTGACGAGAGCTCATGCATAAACGCTCTGACAGAGTGTTTACATTGAGTTCTTGCTTTTCCAGCAATACGTAGATATTGTCTACCGTCTTGGCAAGGAAACGACGCTCGGCATCGGTGAGCTGTACTTCCTCATCGTCTTTATTATCGGCATCGGCACTGATGCCTTCTTTACCGAACTTATCGCGAAGCGCACGCTGACGGTCGAGAAGACGCTCTACACGTGTGCGAAGCTCGTCTACATTAAATGGCTTAGACAGATAAGCATCGGCTCCCGCCTCAATACCTTCTACACGCTCTTGTTCAGAAACCTTTGCCGTTACCACGATAATGGGGATATGATTTACTACCTCATCGGCTCTAACACGGCGACATAATTCCAAGCCGTCCATACCGGGCATCATAAGGTCGGTGATAATCAGGTCGGGCACAAGATCGATGGCTCTTTGCAGTCCTTCCTCGCCATTGGCAGCGTATGCCACAGAGTAGTGGTCGGACAGCAGACCACCTATGTACGAAGCAATGTCGCGATTGTCTTCTATTACTAACACCATGCATTGATTTACCGGTCCGTCGCTATCGACAGGTGCCTTGACTTCTTCGGGCAGAATAGGCGCATTGTCTACCACAGCCTCGCCCCACTTGTTCTGGCACTCGTTTTTCATAGGTATTTCTATGTAGAAAGTAGTTCCTTTACCTACCTGACTCTCTACGCTTATATTGCCTTCTACCAGGTCTATTATCTGCTTTACCAATGCCAGACCTACACCCGTACCTATGCCCTTCGATTCTGTTTCGCCTTGGAAGAATGGCTTGAATACATTGGCTGCAGTCTCCTCGTCCATACCCTCGCCTGTATCGCTTACCTCTACATGAAGGATATTACCGGAATGCCACATCGTTACGTTTATCTTGCCATAGTCGGGCGTAAACTTCAGAGCGTTCGATATAAGGTTATTGAACACCTTGCTTACATAATCGGGCACAAAGTCCATCGTTATGGGTTCTTTTATATACAACTGCAGGTCGATATTCTTTTTACGGGCATATTCGCGATATGTATCTACCAGCATAGACACGTAAGTTGTGATACTGCCGTTTCGCCAATCCAAGTTGCCCACCTGCGATTTTATCTTCGAGATATCGAGCAACTGATTGATAAGCGTAAGCAGCCCCCTACCCTGTCGTTCTATAGTCTTGGCACGCTCCTTCACCTCGTCACTGCTATCATTCTGCATGTCCTGACTCAATCCTAAAATTACGGTAAGAGGGGTTCTAAACTCGTGAGTGATATTGGTAAAGAACGCCTCGCGCATCTTGGCTATACGCTTAAGGTTCTGATGACTGCGTCTATGTATGCGCTGTATATAGAAGAAGGTAATAAGTGCACCTATAAGTATAACCACAACGACGCTGAATACTATACTGCTGAAAAAACGAGCCGAGCGTTCGCTTTCAAGTACAAGATGCGCCTCGTTCATCAATCTGGCCTGATTAGTACGTTCTATGGTAAGTCCGGCATTCTGAATGCGGTTCATCTTCTCTATATCTATCACACTATCTCGCATGGCAGTAGCCTTTTCGTGCTGCGCCAGTGCCATTTTACAATCGCCCTTGCGCTTATAGTAGTTATAATATAAGGTGTAGATTTCTTCAAGATGCTCGTTCGATTTTATTTCATCCGCTATCTGTTTTGCCCTATCCAGATACTGCAGTGCCTTGTTGTCTTGGTTTATCGCCAGATTAACTCCCGCCAAGGCGATAAGCATGTTAAGCGCATGCCACTCGTCGTCCGAAGCCTCCATCAGTTTATAGGCAGCCTCGAATTCTTCCATAGCCTTATCATAGCGATGTTCTTGCTCGTACATAGCCCCGAAGTAGGTATGGCAAAGTGAAATTCCGAGCGTATTTTTGGCGCGTTGATTAAATTCCATCGACTTACGGAAGTACACCCATGCCGAGTCCGACAAGCCGCGAGAACGGTATATAGAGCCTAAGTTAGCGTAGTTAATGGCCTGCCCTACATCGCTTTTCAGTTGTCGTTCGCCCGCCAACGCCATTCTAAAGGCACTATCGGCACGTGCATAGTTTCGTAAGGTAAGGTAGATATTTCCCAGTCCGTTTAGCGATACTACTTTGTTTTTTCTAGCCGTAAACGATGTATCAGTGCTTTCCATACATATTGCGTAGGCACGGTAGTGATAGTCTTGCGCCACATCCAGCACTCCCATGCGCCGGTAGTCGGTACCTATATTGTTCAGTGCCTGCACCGTCTCCAGCGTGTCGCCTATGGCTTCCGCTTGCTTCAGTCCCTCGCTATGCCAACGCAGCGCATCGTCAAACTGGCTATCGTTACGCATCAGCTTACCCATCTCTTTATAAGCTATGACGCTGCCCAGTATATTCCCTTCTTTCTCCATTCGCTTTTGCAGCACTATGAGTGTATCAATATTACGTTTTGATGAAATGGCAGATTCTAAAGCCTTGCGCTCGGCTTGCGATAGCTTTACCGGTTTTCGTCCGCACGAAGCTATCAGTAGGCATATAATAAAAAGCCAAAGAATAGTAACGTTGTTGTATCGTAAATCGCCCATTGTATTTATATAACTTAATGTTTTCAATATCAGATATTAGGTCTCATTTGTAAAGGTAAGGAATTCATTTTAAAACCAAACGTTTTTTCTGATTTTTTGAGAACATTTTTATTGGGGCTACAGCGCATTCTTAGAGGGGTAAAAACCATCGCGATAGTTGATTTGAAACATTGCGATGGTTAAACTAAAACAATGCGATATGCAACTTGAACCATCGCATTGTTTTTCCGTGGGTTGGGCAAAAGTTTTTTTGTATGCGAATTTCACTTATAGAATATCTCTATTCTACTATTGTCAAACTATCTGTCGGCTGAACGGTCAGGCTGTCTTTTCTGATAATCAAATCGTATGCGGGACCAGTGATTTCCACGTTAGGAACAAAAGATTCGGCTTGTTCTTCTGTCATCATGCCTTTTGCTGCCAAGCGACGGGCAAGGATACGGAAGTAGCCTTCCTGATTGTCGCGCAGGGTGCCGTCAGCGTTAAACGACCAATAGAAATGCTTGGGTCTTGGTATTACCGATGCCATAAAGATGGCTTCTTGTGCGGTTAGTTCGGATGGTTCTTTCTTAAAATAGAAGTGCGACGCTTCGGCTGCACCATATACCATCGGTCCCCATTCGGCTATATTGAGGTACACCTCGTACATTCGCTCTTTCGAGGTGAGGTGCTGATTTTCTATCAGCCACACTATCAGAGCTTCTTCCAGCTTTCGGGCTATGTTTTTATGCTTGTTGAGGAACACGTTCTTTACCAGCTGCATGGTGATGCTGCTTCCTCCACGTGCAAAACGTCCCACCTGAAGGTCGTACGCCAAGGCTTCTTGTATGGCTCCTGGATAGAAGCCTTGGTGATAGAAGAAACTGCCGTCCTCAGACTGCATTACCGCCATCTGAAGCAATGGCGAGATACGGTCGAGCGGACGGAAGGACGGGTTTGACGGACCTATCATAAAGGTACGCACGGGGCGGTCGCCATCGTAAGCGGTGTATTCAAACTCATCGTTCATGCGGGTAAGGTCGCTACTGCCTAAACTGCTCAAACGGAAGTGGTGTCCACGCAAATCGGACGAGAACTTGAGGCTATCTAACTGATTGAAATCGGCATCAAGAATGAAGTCGTAACTCAACTCGCCATCGGCTTCTATGCCCTGCAGATGGCGGAACAAGCCCGATGGCAATGAGGCGAACAATCGTTGTGCTGGGAAAGGAGGACAGTGCACGGAGGCGACGAAACGCCATTTACCCGAATTCTGTGCCGACAGATACGGATGAAATTTAAGCTGATTAAAGGTAAGGCACGACAGGCTATCAAGCTCTATGCCATCTTTACGCACATGCAGAGTATAATCTAGCTCGCCTTGATTAAGGTCGATGGTATCGGGCGACAATGCCGTATGGAATACCTTCACGCCTTTCACCATAGCATCGCCAGTCAATGTCTGCACTCCGTCTGGTTCGGGCTTCTGATTCAGGCTGAAACATATGGTATCGAATCCTATAAACGCGTTGTAATGAGGACGGATGTACGGAATTACTATGCGTCGTCCATCGTGAGCTGATGCCATGCGTAGATCCAGCTGTTTCTCGCCACAATCTATCTTTCCGCTTACCGACCAGTCGTTGCTTAAATCGCCCTCGGATACATGAATAACGGCATCGAAACTGTTATCGCTGATAACCATATCGGGCAAGAAGAAGCGTGTTTGCAAGGTATCGCGCTGACCTATCACGGTGAGGTTTTGCAGATGGGCATCCTCTGGCAATAAGCGGAACAGCAATGCCAGCGACTTCTTTACGCGTGCCGCACAGTCTAGGCTTTGCTCTTGCATGGATTCTGAAATACGTGACTGAGCCTCATCGGTGTCGGCTGTCTTGCGAAACAGGAATTCGTAATTTGAACATCCTTTCTGCTTTATGAAAGTAAGGCGCATTCCGTCTACATCTACATTGCCAACAGATATGTTTCCGCCTAGCAGCGGAAGCAAGTCGAGGCTGACTTCTATACGCTTCAGCGTAAGCAACGTATCTTTATCGTGAGGCACTACGGTAAGTCCGTCAAGGCGGATATTGCCTATAGACGACATAGACAAGTTGGAGTATGCGATGTGCATATTGTACCGACTAGAAAGAGATGCTATCTTATCGGCAGCTACAGAACGTAGCAGAACATTACGAAAAAGGAATAGTCCCGCTCCTACTATAATGAGAAACGAGACCAATCCGTATATAATCCGTCTAATGTATCTTAGTTTCATATATTTAGCAGATTGATATCTACTGCAAAGATAATGCAAATAGAATGCAGAATATCAAGCTTGCTTGAATATTATGCTGAGATGCAGCTTATCTTCTTCAAAGATAATGCAAATAGACTTAAGCATTATTGAATGTTTTGTTAAGAATTACAATGAACGCTGAAAACTTGGTGCACCGCCATTGCGCTGACCGTCTGGATTTCCACGTCGTACAGACGATCTGCCTCTCTGTTCACCACCCGAAGAACGGCTATTGCCTCTGTCCGGACGAACGCTGCTACCCGGACGGTCGTTACGCTTATTATCTGGGCGACTAAAGTTAGGTCGATCATTACGACTATTTCCAGGGCGACTCATTTCGGGTCTATCATTGCGATTGTTGCCGGGGCGCATGCTACTGCCCGGACGGTCGTTGCGCTTATTGTCATGACGACCGAAATTCGGTCTGTCATTACGGTTATTTCCCGGACGACTCATCTCTGGACGAGAGTTTTCTTTATTAGGACGGCCCCAATTAGGACGGTCGTTTCTGCTATTTCCGGGGCGACCCATTTCAGGACGCATGCTGCTACCCGGACGATCATATTTAGGACGGTCATGACGATTATTACCTGGGCGGTCAAAGTTTGGGCGATCATGACGACCATTACCCGGACGACACATTTCGGGACGAGAATTGACTACCGGTGTAAAGTGATAACCCGAACCAACTGACGGACGATGCGGACCTCCAGGACGCGGACCGAAATCATGTTTTCTGTACTCGTGACAGCATTGGTAATCGCCTCTATACACCGGGTGGCGATAACGTTTTTTATAATGACGTTTATAGTAACTAGCGCCATGCCAGTGACCTCTGCCATGACCGCCACAATAGGTTAGATAATGTACTGGGCGATGGTAATAGAAATAACTTCTATCTGGGTAACGCTGGTAAATACGCAGATAGCACAAGTTATCTAAAGCGTAAAACGGACGGAAGAAATAATCGAGTGCCATAAAACGAGTGTATTCGGCATTCGACAGAATCCATCTAAGGTCGTCATTACGTTCGTCAAGGTAACGGTAGTAGCGGTCGAGCGCATAAGCCTCTTCGCGTGCCACTGCTGCCAGATAAGGATCTACACTGTTGAAGAAATCGTAGTTAACCTCATACAAATCATTATATTGATTAGTATTCAAGTTTAGTTCGAACGCCATACGGTCGGTAAGGAAACGGGCATTGATGCGTATATCCTCTAACCCGATAGCCGAAGCCGGCATAGCCATGCTTATTAGAGCTATCACCATCAGTAAAAGTTGCTTTCTTGCCTTCATAATCGTATTGTTTTTAGTTTCTTGTATCGTTTTAATTTCTTTGATACAAAAATAGGAGGATAAAAATCCTCCTACAACAGAATGTTCCCAATAGTAAATAGGGAAAAGCCTATTTATGATAGGGAAAAGCATCAAGCCAACCGTATCTTGCCTTCTTCGAGCACTACAAGGCGTTTCTTATAGAGGTCGCCCACCGCCTTCTTGAAGGTTTTCTTACTTACACCAAACGTGTCGTATATCAAATCGGCTTCCGATTTATCGTTGATAGTGGTAACTCCGCCGTTATCTTTAATAAACTGCAGCAATCGCTCTGAGAAATCGTCTACCTTCTTTGCACCTTCCTTCTGAAGCTCAAGGTCTATTTTACCATCTTCGCGCACCAACTTTACGTATGCCTGCAAATGATCGCCCGGAGCTATCTGGCGGAACACCTCGTTGCGATACAGCATACCGCTGAATGCGTTCTCTACTATAACCTTATATCCCAAATCAGTCTTCTGCCATACCATTACATCTACTTCATCGCCTTTCTGATACTGAGGCATCTCTTTAGACAAATAGTGTTCTACCTTTGCCGAAGCCACGATGCGGTAACTTTCTTCGTCAAGATGAGCGTGCACCACGTAGCGTCCGCCCTTCTGCATCTTCGCCTTCTGCTCACGGAATGGCACAAAGAGGTCTTTCATCAATCCCCAGTTAAGAAACGCTCCAAACTGATTTACCCATGCCACTTCAAGGCAAGCGAACTCGCCCACCTGCACATAAGGCTGAAGCGTGGTAGCCACCAGTCGTTCATCCATATCCAGATAGATAAAGACATTCAGCATATCACCCGGAGTGGTACCTTCGGGCACATATCTCTGCGGAAGCAAGATTTCGCCGTCTTCATCTCCATCAAGATATACTCCGAAATCGACTTCCTTCACTACTTCTAACTGATTATATTTTCCTAATTTAATATGACTCATAATACAAATTGTTTATACGGGCAAAGGTAGAAAAAATTTGTGTTATAACAATTTCTCGGAATAGTATAAAACATAGACAATAGCGTTGCCTTATCTTTGCAGCAACAAAACATAGAAAACAGAAAATATAAGATAATGAAACAAACTACTAAACAGAATTTCCCCGTACTAGAGATGGGATGCACGGCATGTGCTGCCAGAGTTGCCAAGATATTGGGCGGACTACAGGGGGTAACGGAAGCCAACGTAAACTTCGCCTCGGGCATGGCTTCGGTAGAATACGACGCTAATATAATCTCGCCTCAGCAAATGCAAGAGGCTGTACGCCAAGGAGGATACGACTTAGTGATAGTTGATAATGAAGAAAAGAAGGCTGAAGAAGCCGAAGTGGCTCAAGCCGACCATTACCGGACGTTGAAGAAACAGACCGCCGGAGCTATCTGTCTTACTGTCCCGCTCATAGTATTAGGAATGTGTTTTATGGAACACACGACTGTAAAGTATCTGATGTGGATTCTGTCTACTCCGGTGGTGTTCTGGTTTGGACGCGATTTTCATATTCACTCATGGAAACAGCTGAAGCATCGTTCGGCTAATATGGATACGCTGGTATCTAACAGTACACTTATAGCCTACGTATTCAGCTTATTCAACTTGTTCTTCCCCCAGTTCTGGATAGAAAGAGGTATAGAGCCGCATGTCTACTTCGAGGCTTCGGCAGGAGTGATAGCCTTTGTACTGGTGGGCAGACTGCTTGAAGAGCGTGCCAAAGGAAACACATCGTCCGCCATTAAAAAGCTGATGGGACTTCAGCCTAAAACGGTTACGCTACAAACTGCCGACGGAAGAACGGAGCAGGTAGAGATAAGCAAAATAAAGATAGGCGACACGCTGATTATAAAACCTGGCGAGAAGGTGGCAGTAGACGGACGCGTAATAGACGGAGAATCGTACGTAGACGAAAGTATGCTGAGCGGAGAACCGCTACCTATATATAAGGAGGCGAAGGCTGAAGTGTTTGCCGGAACGGTGAACCAGAAAGGAAGTTTCCGCTACAAGGCCGAGAAGGTGGGCACAGACACTATGCTGGCTCAAATAATACGCTTGGTACAAGAGGCACAAGGCAGCAAAGCTCCGGTGCAGAAGTTGGCAGACCGCATAGCATCGGTTTTCGTTCCTACCATATTATGTATCTCGCTGATAACATTCGTATTATGGTGCATATTCGATACTACCAATGGTCTTACTCACGGCATAATGGCTGCTACTACAGTACTGGTGATAGCTTGTCCGTGTGCTTTAGGACTTGCTACTCCTACCGCTATCATGGTGGGTATAGGTAAAGGTGCCGAAAACGGAATCTTGATAAAAGATGCCGAAAGCCTTGAAACAGCACGACGCATTGATGCTGTGGTGCTCGATAAGACTGGGACTATTACCGAAGGAAAGCCGGTAGTAACAGATATATCATGGAACGGCGACAGCGCATCTAAGCAAGACATTTTATTCAGCATAGAGAAACGTTCAGAGCATCCGCTGGCAGAGAGCATAGCACAGCGCATAAACGGAAATAACATCGTAATAGAGGACTTTGAGAGTCTAACCGGAATGGGAGTTTCGGCTAAATACGAAGGAGTTACTTACTACGTGGGCAACCTCCGCCTGATGACGGAACAAGGTGTATCTGTCGCTGATTATCTGCAGAAAACAGCCGACCGCCTGAACACCGAAGCAAAAACCGTAATATGGTTTGCCGACGAAAAAGAAGCGTTGGCGGTTATAGCGGTAACCGACCCTATCAAGCCCACATCGGCAGAGGCGATAAAGAAACTTCAGGCAGAAGGCATAGAAGTATATATGCTTACGGGCGACAACACCCAGACGGCATCGACCATAGCTAAGACTATAGGCATAAAGAAATATCAGGCTGAAGTGCTTCCGGCACAGAAAGCCGATTTTGTAAAGCGTCTGCAGGCCGAAGGTAAAACTGTAGCTATGATAGGCGATGGAATAAACGACAGCGCAGCACTGGCACAGTCGGACTTGAGTATAGCTATGGGTAAAGGTAGCGATATAGCCATGAACGTGGCTAAAATGACCATCATATCGTCAGACTTACGAAAGACGGCTGATGCCATTCAGTTATCTAAAGCTACGGTGCTAACCATAAAACAGAATCTGTTCTGGGCATTTATCTATAATGTGATAGGCATACCCGTAGCCGCCGGAGCACTGTACCCCGTATGCGGATTGCTGCTAAACCCCATGATAGCGGGTGCAGCTATGGCTATCAGCAGCATCAGCGTAGTGCTTAACAGTTTACGACTTAAAAAGAAAAGGGTTTCAAAGTAAACCCTTAATCATACGATGGGCTCTGACTCCGGAAGGATGATGCGCCCATCTTTTATATGTATGGTACGGTCGGTCTGTGCCGCCAATCCCTCATCGTGGGTAACGATTACAAAAGTCTGTCCGAGGCGGTCGCGCAAGTCGAAGAAAAGTTTATGCAGTTCCTCTTTATTCTTTGTATCGAGGCTACCCGAAGGCTCATCCGCCAAAACCACCGACGGATGATTGATAAGCGCACGAGCCACCGCTACACGCTGCTTCTCTCCTCCCGACAACTCAGAAGGTTTATGCTTGGCTCTCTCTGCCAATCCCAAGAAATCGAGCATCTCCATAGCATCTTTCTGCGCTACCGTAGCCGACTTGCCTCCTATCAGTGCCGGAATCATGACATTCTCAATGGCAGTAAACTCTGGCAACAGCTGATGAAACTGGAACACGAAGCCTATCTCCTTGTTGCGAAAAGCCGCTATCTGATTACTCTTCAGCTTATTTACCTCTGTATCGTTCAATACTATACGCCCTGCATCGGGCTTATCGAGCGTACCCATTATTTGCAGTAAAGTAGTTTTTCCGGCTCCGCTAGGTCCTACTATACTCACCACTTCTGCCTTACCTATACTCAAATCGATGCCCTTTAACACTTGCAGCGCACCGAAGCTTTTAGTTATTCCCTCTAGTTTTATCATAAACCGACACTCTTAAGAGTTCTTCTTAAACCATTTATAAATCCAATTTCCAGCCTTATCGTAATACTGCGATTCTGCCCATCCACGTGGGTCTGCAAACGAAAGATTCTCGTTGGGGTCGTCTTTCTGTCCCGGATATATCAGCATTACGCTGTTGTTATTGAAGTACTTGGATATCTGCATAGGCAGTTTCTCGAACGAAGAATCATACGATATGGAGCCTCTGCGCGAGCTTACTATCACAAACAGATGGTCATAATTAACTTGTCCGGTAAGAATTAGCAGGTCGTCCCAGTCTTCTAACTCAGAATATGCGGTACGTGTATCTTTAAATCGCTTTTCTATAAAGCCGCGAATGTATCCCAATGTCTGCGGATGGGCGTAGAAATGAACCCTGCACCCCAACTGACCGCTAAGCCTGCATAGGTGGGTAATCCATTTGATAAAACCGTGTTCGAACTCCGACTTGGGCGGTACAGCCACAATTATGCGTCGCAGTACATTTACCGGCATCACAAAGCGAGCTACCATTACCTCAAGGTGGGTAGTCTTAAGCAAGTTCTCCGTAAGGCTACCAAAGAACGAATCGACAATATTGGTTTTATAGTGCAGACCTATAACGATGCTTGTAGCCTCGTACTCCTTGGCTGTATGCAATATACCGGATGTAATATTCAGGTCGAAACGAGTTACGGTTTGTAGCCTTACACTGGTAGAAGCCGCTATCTGCGCGGCACGCTCTAAGTTACGCTTGCTACACATCTCCTGCCTAACCGAGTCATTATCGTCATTAATAACGCTTAATGCAATAAGATTATCGGGCTTCTTCTCGTCGCGTACCATCAGCGACAGGTCCATAAGTTCTTCTAAAGTATGCGGATTGGCAAGCGATATCAGAATTCTTTCTTTCTCTTGTCCCTTCTCATCGTTTACCGCTACATCGTCCATAGCCATCCTCTTGGCTGCATGTTCGGTAATGAACGAGCTGACTACACAAGTTACCAAGATAAGCATAATGGTACCGTTAAGCACATCGTCGTTAAGAAGGCGACTTCCGTCGGGTAATATAATATTATATCCCACCAGCACCGCTGCCAGTGTAGCCGCTGCCTGAGCACTACTCAAGCCGAACATCATAGCACGCTCTATGCCTCGCATTCTATAGATTTTTTGAGTGAGCCACGAGGCTATCCATTTACCTCCTAATGCCACTACTATCATAACCGATGCTACTTTTAGAGAATCTATATGACCAAACAACACGTTCAGGTCGATAAGCATACCCACTCCTATCAGGAAGTAAGGGATGAACAACGCGTTTCCCACAAACTCCAGATGGCTCATCAACGGCGATACGTGAGGGATGAGGCGGTTTAATACCAATCCAGCCAAGAACGCTCCAAGGATGCCTTCCATTCCAACGAATTCCATCAATCCGGCTCCTAAAAACACCATAGCCATAACGAATATGTACTGCACCACGTTATCGTTATAACGGCGGAAAAACCAGCGACCTATGCGAGGAAACGTAATCATGATGAATCCGCCTATCAGTATTACCTTCAATGCCAGCCATACCCAGAACATTTCTGAGTATTCGCCTTTATACATACCGCCCACCACCGCAAGAACAAGCAGCGTCAGGGTATCGGTAACAGCAGTACCTCCAACTGCAATATTTACCGAACGCTGGCGGTTAATGCCGTAGCGTATAACGATGGGATAAGCTATAAGTGTGTGCGATGCGTACATACTGGCCAGAAGCACAGAAGCGGTTATGGTATAACCAAGCAGACTTACGTTGGTCCAGATACCTATGGCCAGCGGAATGACAAAAGCCAGCAAACCAAGCACAGTAGCCTTAAAGCGGATGCTCTTGAAGTCTTCCATGTTCATTTCCAAACCCGCCAAGAACATGATGTAATATAAGCCTACTTTACCAAAGAGTTCAAAGCTACTATCGCGCGCCAAAATATTGAAACCATGCTCACCGATTACGATACCAGCCAGAATCATACCTATGATGTGAGGTATGCGCAGACGCTCTAAAACAATAGGAGCGAACAAGATAATGACCAGCACTAAAAAGAATATCCACGTAGGATCTGTAATAGGGAAATGAATATTTAGGTCAAAAAGATTGAATATTTCTTTCATAAACGTGTATCATTGTTTCAAATTAAAGACAAAAATATAAAAATTCTTCGTGTTTTCGACTTTATACCATCAAAATGTTTTATTTTTGCAGCCAATAACTTATCAATCGGAAACACATGGTTCATCATTCGCTACATTTTGTACGCAAACATAAAGATTGAACGATAAAACGAGATAAGAAGAATGTAATTACTTAACAGCTTAACAGAAAATTTAGAAAAATGAAAGTAGCTATTGTTGGTGCAAGCGGAGCCGTAGGACAGGAGTTCTTACGCGTGCTCGATGAGAGAAACTTCCCCATCGATGAATTGGTATTGTTTGGTTCTTCACGCAGTGCAGGACGAAAATACACTTTCCGCGGTAAAGAAATTGAAGTGAAATTACTGCAGCACAATGATGACTTCAAAGGTGTTGACATTGCATTTACTTCAGCAGGAGCTGGAACATCAAAAGAATTCGCAGAGACTATTACTAAATATGGTGCCGTAATGATTGACAACTCAAGCGCATTCCGTATGGATACTGATGTGCCTTTGGTTGTGCCCGAAGTTAACCCGGAAGATGCGTTGACTCGTCCACGCGGCATCATTGCCAACCCTAACTGTACTACTATCCAGATGGTTGTGGCACTGAAGGCTATAGAAAACCTTACTCACATTAAACGTGTACACGTATCTACTTATCAGGCTGCCAGCGGAGCTGGTGCTGCAGCTATGGACGAGCTGTACGAACAGTACCGTCAGGTATTGGCAGGCGAGCCTGTAACCGTAGAGAAATTCGCTTATCAGTTGGCATTCAACTTGATTCCGCAGATTGACGTATTTACCGACAATGGTTATACCAAGGAAGAGATGAAGATGTTTAACGAGACTCGTAAAATTATGCACTCTGACGTAAAAGTCAGTGCAACTTGCGTACGTGTTCCGGCTCTTCGCTCTCACTCTGAAAGCATCTGGATTGAAACAGAACGTCCGGTTTCTATCGAAGAAGCTCGTAAGGCATTTGCCGAAGGCGATGGTTTGGTGCTGATGGATAACCCTGCCGAAAAAGAATATCCTATGCCGCTGTTCCTGGCAGGAAAAGACCCTGTATACGTAGGACGTATCCGCAAGGATTTGTCGGACGAAAACGGATTGACATTCTGGATTGTAGGCGACCAGATTAAGAAAGGTGCCGCTCTCAACGCAGTACAGATAGCCGAATATCTTATCAAAGTAAAGAACGTAGGTTAATCACTACGATATAAAATCGAGTAGGAGGAAAACGAGGTAGTTTTCTTCCTACTTTCGTTTTCCGACCTCTCACACCACCGTACATGCGGTTCCGCATACGGCGGTTCCTATTTTGGGTGCCATTCGAGATACGACCCCAT
>OJKP01001082.1_pt1 | contig 16589 bp, 15 predicted proteins | sample 1596521 | NCBI WGS metagenome assembly OJKP01 (sample SAMEA4350130, study PRJEB24818) | metagenome | biome: human; feature: gut; material: faeces | place: Denmark | collected 2013-09
CGGGTGTCGCATTTGTGATGTCGTTGAGTGTCTCGTAGGCCGCTGTGGCGTATGTGCAAAAAGGTACAATGGTCTTACCTGCAAAGTTATAATCCTTACATTCAAGGAACGAGTGGATAATCATCGGTGCATCATACCACCACACAGGGCAACCTACGAAAATTATGTCGTAGTCGTTGAGTGAGGAGAGTGTGTCCTTCAGAGCAGGGCGGGCATTCTCTTCCTTCTCCTTGTTGGAAATCTGATAAGCTAACTCTTGGTAGTCATCCGTGTAAGGCACAAGCGGCTCGATGCGGTAGATATCCGCATTGGTCTGTCGCTGTATTTCCTCGGCAAGATTCTTCGTGCTGCCGCTCCAAGAGAAATAGGTTACGAGTAACCTTTTCCCATTCTGTGCTTGCATGCCCAAGACAACAGTCAAGAGCAATGCCAAAAGTAAAAATTTCTTCATTGTTCTATCCATTTAAATTTTCTGCTGCAAAGTTACGTCGGTTTATCTATAAAGGTTTTACGATAAATGCGGATAGAACTTACATTTTTTCAGAATGGTCAGCAATCAGAGTTCAATACGTCATAAAAATGTGCGGAATACTATCTTGTATGGGTTCACAATGGGGTTGTTTCAAGCAAATTCATAGCTTATTTTCTGCAATTTCGATGTAATCGAAAGTCAAATACGTTAAATCTTAGCCATTTCGTATTTACGCAGAATCCATATAATCACTTTTCTACCGTTTAGATCCTATGATATTGATAATCAACCAATAATAGATACCAAGATTGAAATTAAAGAAAGGAGAAGAACCCCTTAATTCAATTAGAGAAGTTTCTGATACTTGGAATTTTGATTCTGATGGATTAGCTTATTACTTTCCAAAACAATACTATAATTATCTTTTAAATCTAGGATATAGTCAAGAATATATAGAGAACAAAAGTCTGATGAAGCTCTTTTACCTAGTCAACGCGAAGACACTGCCTACCTTCAGGACACGCAAATTCTTCTCTCTGTGTAGATAAAATCTACTCCTTGCGAACGGATGAATACGTAAGCTTCGAACGAACCAAACTGAGACAGAGGAAAGAGAAGTGATAGGAAAGATGCAATTAAACAATCCAATCAACTTTTTACGACCTCTTAGACTGCACCTCTGCAATAAAAATAAAAGTCTTTCGCCTTTCATTTTGTATTGCGCTCGGTTTGCACTATCTTTGCACTCAAAACAATAAAATTACAACGAATGAACGTTTTAGAACTCAGCGAACAAGAAATACAGCGCCGCAACTCCCTCGAAGAACTGCGCAAATTGGGCATCAACCCCTACCCTGCAGCCGAATACAAAGTAGACGCTTACAGCGATGATATTAAGAGCAACTTCAACGAAGAAGAAAAGCGCGAAGTGTGCATTGCCGGACGTCTGATGGGTAAGCGCATCATGGGTAAAGCAAGCTTTGCTGAACTGATGGATTCTAAGGGACGTATCCAAGTATACATTACCCGCGATGACATTTGCCCGGACGAAGATAAGACTTTCTACAACACTGTATTCAAAAAACTGCTCGATTTGGGCGACTTTATCGGTGTGAAAGGATTCGTATTCCGCACACAGACAGGCGAAATTTCTGTTCATGCTCAAGAGATTGTATTTCTTTCTAAGAGTCTCAAACCTCTGCCCGTAGTAAAGGAGAAGGATGGCGTAACCTACGATGCTTTCAACGATCCTGAACTTCGCTATCGTCAGCGCTACGTTGACCTTTTGGTCAATCCCGGAGTGAAAGACATTTTCATGAAGCGTACACAAGTAATCAAGACGATGCGCGAATACTTCGACGAGAATGGCTATACTGAGGTGGAAACTCCCATTTTGCAGCCCATTCCTGGCGGTGCAAGTGCGCGTCCGTTCATCACCCACCACAACTCACTTGATATTGACCTCTATCTACGCATTGCCACAGAGCTATATCTGAAACGCTTAATTGTAGGCGGATTCGAGGGCGTATACGAGATTGGTAAGAATTTCCGCAACGAGGGTATGGACCGCAGTCACAATCCTGAGTTTACTTGTATGGAGCTCTACGTGCAGTATAAGGACTACAACTGGATGATGTCGTTCACCGAAAAGCTATTGGAGCGCATCTGCGTGGCAGTAAATGGTAAGCCCGAAAGCGTGGTCGACGGAAAGACCATTAGCTTCAAAGCTCCCTTCCGCCGCTTGCCTATCCTCGAAGCTATCAAGGAGAAGACGGGCTACGACCTTAATGGAAAGACTGAAGACGAAATTCGCGACATTTGCAAGAAGCTCAATATGGAAATTGACGACACCATGGGCAAGGGCAAACTCATCGATGAAATTTTCGGAGAATTCTGTGAAGGCACTTATATTCAGCCTACGTTCATCACCGATTACCCCATTGAGATGTCGCCGCTTACAAAAAAGCACCGCGACAATCCGAACCTTACAGAACGCTTTGAGTTGATGGTAAACGGCAAGGAGCTTGCCAATGCTTACTCTGAGCTCAACGATCCCATCGACCAAGAAGAACGATTCCAAGACCAGCTCCGCCTCTCTGAAAAAGGCGACGACGAAGCCATGTTTATCGACCAAGACTTCCTACGCGCTTTGCAATATGGCATGCCTCCCACCTCGGGTATCGGCATCGGAATCGATCGTTTGGTTATGCTCATGACAGGTCAGACACAGATTCAAGAAGTTCTCTTCTTCCCCCAAATGCGTCCTGAAAAGAAAGCCCCTCGTGACAAGGCCGATAAATACGTGGCTGCTGGCATTGCAGAAGAACTTGTGCCCGTGCTACAGAAGGTGGGCTACTACCTCGTGAGCGACCTCAAGGACGTGAAAGCACAGAAAATCCAACAGCAAATAGGCGAAGTGATCAAAAAGTACAAACTCAATATCACCAAGCCTAGCGTGCAAGACATCGAAGGTTGGAACGTTCTCTAAGTTTAAATATGCTTGCTTAATCCCCCAATAGCATATTCCCCCGTGTCATACGATTTAGGAAACATAGCAGTAATGGGAAGTGGCTCATGGGCCACAGCCATAGCAAAGATGCTACTTGAAAAAGTGGAGCATCTGCATTGGTATATCCGTAGACAAGACGCCATCGACGACTTTATACGTACGGAGCATAATCCCTCTTACCTCACAAGCGTACACTTCGACACCTCACGCATCACCTTCTCGACCGACATCAATGAGATAGTGCGCTCATGCCGTACACTCGTGTTCGTTACGCCATCACCCTATCTCAAGAACCACCTGCGCAAACTCAAGGTAAAGCTCCACGACAAATTCATCATCACGGCCATCAAAGGTATCGTACCTGATGAAAACTTGGTGTGCTCTGAGTTCTTCCGCCAAGTATACAATGTGCCCGACGACAATCTTGCCGTACTCGGTGGACCGAGCCATGCGGAGGAAGTTGCCTTGGGCAGACTTACCTATCTCACGGTGGGGTGTGTTGATAATGATAAGGCACAAGCTTTTGCCGAAACATTGGCATCAAGTTATGTAAAGACCAAGACTTCGTGCGACGTGATAGGAATCGAATATGCCTCTGTGCTCAAAAATGTCTATGCCATCGCAGCTGGAATCTGTAACGGATTGAAATATGGCGACAATTTTCAAAGCGTACTCATGTCCAATGCCGTACAAGAGATGAATCGCTTTCTGAAAGCCGTCTATCCCATTGACCGACAGATTTACGATAGCGTCTACTTGGGCGATCTTCTCGTGACAGGCTACTCCAACTTCTCACGCAATCGCGTATTCGGTACCATGATAGGTAAAGGATATAGTGTAAAATCGGCACAAATCGAGATGGAAATGATAGCAGAAGGCTACTACGGCACAAAATGCATGAAGGGCATCAACCGCCTTTACCATGTCAACATGCCCATCCTCGATGCCGTGTACAACATCCTCTACGAACGCATCTCGCCCACCATCGAGATTAAGTTGCTCACCGACTCGTTTAGGTAGACACCACTCAAGATTAAGCATCGAAAATACCCATAACATAGAAACTGATCCATAGCCAAAGCGACCTTGCAACACAAAGATGCAGCGTCGCTTTGGTTCTTCATTTTCACCGCAATGATTCCTAGCCGCATCAAAAAGCACCAAAATCATGCGAAAAGCACTATTTTGTAAGTAAAAACTTGGCGAAGCCCAATAAAAAGAAGTAATTTTGCAAGCAAAATCAAGACTTATTACGCAACAAACAAGAAATCAATATGTCCTCTACAAAGAAAATTAAGACCGCACTGGTATCCGTATTCCATAAAGACGGCCTCGAAGCCCTCTTGGCCAAGTTGCACGAAGAAGGCGTTCAGTTCCTTTCAACTGGTGGTACACAGAAGTTTATTGAATCTTTGGGCTACCCCTGCCAAAAGGTTGAAGACGTAACCACCTATCCCTCCATCTTGGGCGGACGCGTCAAGACACTTCACCCCAAAATATTCGGAGGCATTCTCGGACGCCGCGAACTAGAAGAGGACCAGAAGCAGATGTCTCAATATGAGATTCCTGAAATTGACCTCGTTATCGTAGACCTCTATCCCTTCGAGCAAACCGTAGCAAGCGGTGCAAGCGAAGCAGACATTATTGAAAAAATCGACATAGGTGGCATTTCACTCATCCGCGCTGGAGCAAAGAACTTCAAGGACGTGGTGATTGTACCCTCAAAAGCTCAATACAAGCCCTTGCTCGACATCATCACCAAGAACGGAGCACAAACAGAACTCGAGGAGCGTCGTTGGTTTGCTACTCAAGCTTTCGGTGTAAGCAGCCACTACGACACAGCTATCCACAACTGGTTTGAAAAATAATTAGCACAATTATTATATGGGATTCTTTTCTAAGTTCTTCTCCTTTACACAAGAGTTGGCTATCGACCTCGGTACAGCCAACACCATCATCATAGCCGATGGCGAAATTGCCGTCAACGAGCCTTCGGTGGTGGCACTCGACGCACACTCTGAGAAAATGATTGCTGTGGGCGAAGAGGCGAAACGCATGTATGAGAAGACGAACAACCAAATACGAGTGATCCGTCCCCTACGAGATGGCGTCATTGCCGACTTCAACGCTTGCGAGCAAATGATGCGCGGACTCATTAAGAAAGTTCACTCTGGCAAACGACTGTTCTCTCCCTCACTTCGCATGGTCATCGGCGTACCAAGTGGTTCAACCGAAGTAGAGCTTCGCGCTGTGCGCGATTCTGCCGAGCATGCTGGCGGACGCGATGTATTCTTGCTCTATGAGCCTATGGCCGCAGCCATTGGTATCGGCATTGATGTTAACGCTCCTGAGGGAAACATGATTGTAGATATAGGCGGTGGCACGACGGAGATTGCCGTAATCTCACTCGGCGGTATCGTATCTAACAACTCTATCAAGATGGCTGGTGACGACTTCACTAGCGACATTCAAGAGTATATGAGCCGACAGCACAACGTGCGCGTGAGTGAGCGCATGGCCGAACGCATCAAGCACAATGTAGGTGCAGCACTGACTGACCTTCCCAACCCGCCCGAAGACTACCTCATCCATGGTCCTAATCGTATCACCACGATGCCTATGGAGGTGCCTGTATGCTATCAAGAGATAGCCCACTGCCTCGAGACTTCAATTGCTAGAATTGAGCAAGCCGTAGTCAACGCCCTAGCAAATACGCCTCCCGAGCTCTATGCCGACATTGTGAAAAATGGTATTTATCTCACAGGTGGTGGTGCATTGCTTCGCGGCCTTGACAAGCGCTTGAGCGACAAAATCAACATTCCCTTCCATGTGGCAGAAGACCCATTGCTCTGCGTAGCAAAGGGTACGGGCATTGCTCTGAAAAATGTGGAAAACTTCACTTTCCTGATGAGATAATCCATCGCTCCATTTCCATTTTTCCATTGCTCCACAAAGATTTCCCTATGCTTTAATGCGAAAGTTTCTTATCACTCTTTGGCATCTCTAGATAAAAGCGCATTGCTAACGAAGTTATCTACCGATTTCGTTTTTCGCACATAGCATAATTCCGCTGGAGCCATACATCCTTATATACAAGGCATTTTCGCGGCCACCCCTCCCTTCTCATTGCATGGGGGAAGGGTGGCCGCGAAGTTACATAAAGAGGCGAACTCCTCAACAACAGCACTCGGAGCATAACCCTCACGCAGACTCTCTTATGCACAACAACCTCATAGACTTCATACGCAAGTATTGCTACATTTTTCTCTTTATACTGTTTGAGACCATCAGCATGATACTGCTATTCCGATTCAACAGCTACCAAGGAAGCGTGTGGTTTAGCGCAGCTAACTCCGTGGCCGCTGGTATCAATAGCACCTATTCCAACGTGATGAACTTCTTTAACTTGGAACAAATCAATCAAGAACTGACAGCGCAAAACATCGCCCTTCAACGAGAGACCGAGCACTTGCGACAATCGCTCATCACCGCAACCAAAGATACCACCATCACAGAAAAGCTCATGCGCGAAAAGCTTGTGGGCTACAACATGGTACCCGCCACGGTTGTGTCGAATAGCGCAGAACGAAGCAACAACTATCTTGTAATCGACCGTGGCGAGAAAGATGGCATACGTCCAGAGATGGGAGTCGTGGGCGGCGGCGGCGTGGTAGGAATTATCTATCTTACAGGGCCTCACCACTCATTAGTTATTCCCGTAACCAATCGCAAGTCGAGCATCAGTTGCCGTGTACGTGGCCAAAACTATTTTGGCTATTTGCAGTGGGACGGAAGTAGTATGCTCAGTGCTTACGTCGACGACGTGCCACGCTATGCCAAGGTAAAGGTAGGACAAGCTATCGAAACAAGCGGTTACTCTGCCGTGTTCCCACCAGGAATTTTCGTAGGCCGTGTACGTACCATTCGCAACTCTACCGACGGGCAGTCCTATCGTCTAGACGTGACCCTTGGCACAAACTTTGCCAACTTGCGCGACGTTCTTGTAGTAACCACTCCCTATAAAGCAGAAATCGATACCTTACAAGTACATGCTCAACAAGCCGATGAAGCGTCGCTCAACACGATGGGGTCTTGACCATCACATAGGAACTGAAAAACGATGCTTCCAAGGCATCACTCATAATTTTCCCACATTGAGTTAAGGAGTTTCCGACACAATGCTCACCCAAGCAACAACTCCATAAATCCACATTCCCTTCGAAATTACCATTTATACCAACAACACTAAAAATCGCACAACGTGTTCCAAACCATTATATCACGCATAGGTTGGTTCATTTCTCTAGTACTGCTACAAGCATTGGTGTTCAACCACGTGCATATCTTCGGCTATGCCACTCCTATGCCCTACGTATACTTTCTGCTAATCCTGCCAAGCGACACTCCGCGTTGGCTTTACGTTGTCCTTGGCTTCGCTTTAGGGCTCTGCATCGACATCCTTACCACCACTCCTGGTATAGCCGCGGGAGCTACGTGTCTGTTGGGATTGCTCGCCCCTCTCTACCTACGCATTTTTTCGCCGTCCGACAACAACGATGCCTTTATTCCCTCCAAGCGCTCTATGGAATGGAATAGTTTTTCAAAATACATCTTTTTGAGTGTCCTAACCTATTGCATCGTTTTCTTCCTACTCGAAGCTTTCTCTTTCTTCGACTGGCAAATTCTACTCATCAATATAGTGGGTAGCACTTTACTCACTACACTATTCGTTGTGGCAATGGAGCTAATTCGCAACAAGTAGGCCTCTTGAATACTTTTTTCCAATACTTTCGTTCAGTTATTCCCCAATCATATAGGTTTTGATGAAGCCCAATAATTTTGAAATACGCAAGTTTGTCATTGGCGGTGTAGCCATCAGCATCATCATTCTTTATATGGTGCGTCTCTTCACCCTACAACTTTGGAGCGACGACTATAAGAAGAATGCCGACTCGAATGCCTTCCGCAAAGACATTCAATACCCCTCGCGTGGTCTTATTCTTGACCGCAAGGGGCGTATTCTTGTATACAACGAACCATCGTACAACATCATGGTTGTGATGAATGACCAGCGAGGAGTAGACACTCTCGACTTTTGTCAGACCATCGGTATCACAAAAGAAGATTACATCAAACGCATGGCCGACATCAAGGATTCAAAGAAAAATCCAGGCTACTCTCGCTATACACCACAACTATTCATGGCACAGATTCCTGCACAGGAATTTTCACTCTTCCGCGAGAAACTGTTCCGTTTTAAGGGATTCAGCGTGGAAAAGCGTTCCACCCGCCAATATAGCAGCGCCATAGGTGCGCACATGCTAGGCGATGTTGGCGAAATCAGCGAAAAAGAACTCGAAGAAGATTCTACCAAATACTACGTATCGGGTGACTATATAGGCAAACTCGGAGTGGAACGAGCCTACGAATCGCAGCTTCGTGGCGTAAAAGGAATGCGCATCATGCTCCGCGACGTTCACGGCCGTACACAAGGTCATTACCAAAATGGGAAATATGATAAACAAGCCCAACCTGGAAAGAATCTCACGCTAGGTATTGACAAAGATTTACAAGAGCTCGCCGAACGCCTGCTTCAAGGAAAACTCGGAGCAATCGTTGCCATTGAGCCAAAGACGGGCGAGATTCTGTGCATGGCCTCCTCACCCACCTACGATCCACGCACCATGACCGGACGCGACCGAGGTAAGAACCACAAAATACTTGGCAACGACCCCATGCGTCCGCTGCTCAATCGTGCCATCATGGGTACTTACCCTCCTGGTTCCACATTTAAAATTACGCAAGCACTGACTGGACTGCAAGAAGGATCCATTGATCCGCAAATCAGTTTCCCATGCCACCACGGCTTCAACTACAAGGGTCTCCACGTAGGTTGCCATGGCCATGCCTCGCCCATCAATCTAGTGCCCGCCATTGGCACCTCATGCAACTCTTATTTCTGTTGGAATCTATTCCGCTTACTCAGCAACAAGAGAAAATATGGTAGTGTGCAGAACGCTATGACCACTTGGAAGGACTATATGGTACGCATGGGCTATGGCTACAAACTAGGAATCGACCTTCCTGGCGAGAAACGTGGCATGATTCCTAACGCAGCCTACTATGACAAGGCATACAAGAAATCGTGGAACGGACTCACCGTCATCTCCATCGCTATTGGGCAGGGAGAAGTGACAGCCACACCACTACAGATATGTAATCTTGCCGCTACCGTGGCCAATCGCGGATACTTCATCACTCCTCACGTGGCTCACTCCATACAAGACGGCAAGCTCGACCCCATTTACTATAAAAAACGCTATACGGGCGTAGACAGGAAATGGTACGAATACTGCGTGGCAGGCATGCGTCGAGCTGTACTAGAGGGTACTTGCCGCGGAGCAAACCTCCCAGGCTATGAAGTCTGTGGCAAGACTGGTACTGCACAGAATCGCGGCCACGACCACTCTGCCTTCATGGGTTTCGCCCCTATGAACAATCCACGCATAGCTGTGGCCGTATACGTAGAGAATGGTGGTTTCGGTAATGTATATGGTGTGCCTATCGGTGCGCTGATCATGGAACAATATCTTAACGGAAAACTCTCCGCTTCGTCGGAAATCAAAGCGCAACATTTCCAAAATATGCACATTAAATATGGCGACTATGCACGCTAATGCTTCCTAGCAAAGATCAAAATATTGTCATAACGAAGCTTCCAACATCTTCATAGCAAAGCGAAAGAAAATGATTAACAACAACCAAAGATATCCTCTTTTCAATATTGATTGGGTAGTGCTATGTCTCTATCTTATCTTGTTGGTGTGTGGATGGTTAAGCATCTGCGGTGCGAGTCACGAAATTGGCGACACGAACTTTTTTGATTGGGGCGCACGAACGGGCAAACAAATCGTATGGATTGGTTGCGCCTTTGCCTTAGCCTTCGTCATCATGATGACCGATGATAAGTATTACGACACATTGGCTGGGCTCTTTTATTGGGTGATGATGTTCGTATTACTCATCACACCTTTTATAGCTAAAGATATCAAAGGTTCGCGTTCCTGGGTAAGCCTTGGATTTTGTAACGTGCAACCAGCCGAGTTTGCCAAATGCGCCACAGCGCTTGCCGTGGCGAAACTCATCAATCAGTATGGGTTCAGTCTAAATAATATGCGCAACTTTGCCAAGGCTGCAGGCGTGGTGTTGCTTCCAATGATACTCATCATCATGCAGAAGGAGACAGGATCGGCACTAGTCTATCTTGCATTTTTCCTTATGTTCTATCGCGAGGGAATGTCGGGCTGCATACTTTTCACTGCAGTGGCTGCAGTAGCCTATTTTGTAATAGGCATTCGTTTCAGCAATGTGGAACTTCCTGGAACAAGTTCCTCTGTGGGTGAGTTCGTAGTGCTTACCCTGATATGGATTTTCACCATAGGCATGCTTCGAGTTTATGCCCAACATACGAAATTCGCACGTCAATTCACTATAATTGGCATTGTAGCCATCGTGCTCTCACTTATTGTGTCAGAACTAATCATCCCCTTTGATATTTCTTGGGTATTATTGGTGCTCTGCATCTATATGGCAGTCTACTTAGCTTGGCAATCGTTAGGACAACGCGTTAACACCTGCCTGCTCATCGGGCTCTTCACACTGGGCAGCACGGCTTTCCTTTATACGGCCGACTTTGCACTTAATAATGTACTAGAGCCACATCAGCGTGTGAGGATTCAAGTATTGCTAGGCATGAATGAAGACAATCGCGACGCTGGCTACAACGTGAACCAAAGTAAAATCGCTATTGGTTCGGGAGGACTAGAAGGTAAAGGTTTCATGAACGGTACACAGACAAAGCTTAAATATGTGCCCGAACAGGATACCGACTTCATATTCTGCACAGTAGGCGAAGAGCAAGGTTTCCTCGGTTCTGCAGGTGTATTGCTGCTATTCTTATGTATGATACTCCGACTTATCTACCTCTCCGAGCGACAAACGACCACGTTTGGGCGAGTCTACGGCTACTCTGTGCTGAGTATTTTACTCTTCCACGTGTTTATCAATGTGGGTATGGTAATGGGTGTAACGCCCGTGATTGGTATTCCGCTCCCATTTTTCAGTTATGGCGGTTCATCACTATGGGGCTTTACGCTCATGCTCTTCATATTCCTGCGCATTGACGCTGGACGCAAGCGCCGCTTCGGCACCAATGAGAATTAACATCGACAGAACCTAACCCTTATATAAAAGTAATGAATAATTTCGCACCCCAAGGCTTCAACAGATGGAAAACGCTTAGCTTCATCCTCCTCTGTATACTGATCGTGATAGGCATTATATATATGAAGCGAACATCAAATGCGCAAAAGTTGCTCAACCCTAGTATCTCTTCTGACACTTCTGCACAACAAGTGGCAGTACCAGATACGACAGTCGACCCTGGCACTCTGCCACAAGTGACCGATACCGCACAAGACGCACAACTTCCTGACACCCTGCTTGGCAAGGATAAACGCAATCCCTATGAGGCAGGCTACGATGACGGCTATGCAGCTGGCTGCGATGATGGAGCGGCAAATGCCGACCATGCCACCTACGATGAAACGAACAACTTTGCTCAACCCACTGAAAAGCAGAACTACGTGAAGGGCTACCGCGAAGGGTATGCCAAGGGGTACGATGACGGACGGCAAGGGAAGCAATTTAATATCTGACAGAACATTCATGTAGTATTGTCCCCCATGTCAATACTACATTGAAACGACACCAATACAAAAATGTAACTCCGCATTTTCTCCTCTCAACAAGACCTCTACAAAAGCGGTAAGCACTCCTTCCTCTCTATCTTCCCATGAAAAAAATCATATCCCTTTTACTTTTCCTTGTGAGTCTGCATCCACTCGCAGCGCAACGGAACAGGAATGAAGCTTTTCAGTATGCCACATCTTGGCTAGATCATCACGTGGCAAGTAAACATATGAAAGAACGTAAATCAGCTTTGAGAGAGGAAGAATTCCATCGAGCCTTTGTTTTTCAGCAAGGGAACACTTTTGTGATTGTGAACAAAGATGAGAAACTCCCTCCCCTCTTGGGATATGGGAGAACACCTTCTTTAAAGCAAGCATCTTCCCTCATACAACAAGTGCCAGTTCTCGCAGCCATGCTTAGCCAAGCAACGAAAGAGCAACATACCTATCCTCTACTTGGTACCAATTGGACGCCCGTATCTCCGTTGCTCACCACTGTGCGCCACCAACTTCATCCCTATAATAAGTATTGCCCTTACTATAAAGACGATGCGGGCAATCTATCAACCGAGCGCTGCATGGTGGGATGTGTAGCTACTGCCATGGAGCAAATTCTCACCTACTACCGTCGCACCTATACCTTACAAGACACCTTGCGAGGATGGTCGACCGACCACTACACAATACCCAACGTGCTGCCTGGTGAGAGTGTCGATACGCGCCTCATCCTCGACAATTACGACACGACATCGGCCACAGAGAAAGAAGAGGATGCTGTAGGTCGCCTTTCCTACTATCTTGGTGTGGCTTCACACATGAATTACGGATTGAATGCTAGCGGAACAAACACCTCGCGCCTTGCAACTCCATTGCACAAAGCCTTCGGACTGAAAACGGTAAATTATCTCGACAGCTATAAATATGCCCCCTCGGCATGGTGGAACTATCTAGCTCATGAAATCATGGCTCATCGTCCAGTATATTTCTCAGGAAGCATCAGTTCTATGGCGGGGCATGCTTTCGTGCTAGACGGGATAGACGAGGATGGACTATTCCATGTTAACTGGGGATATGGCGGCAACTACGATGGCTATTTCCGTCTTGACGTACTCTGTACGTCGCAGCCTACCGACGAACGCAAGCAATGGGTCGATGATGGCTATTTCTGCAATCAAGAAGCCATTACGCTCTGTCCCGACGAAGTCACAGACAATCTTCCGCCCGACACGCTTTGCCGCACAGGACACGAAATTGCCATTGATTCATTGTGGCTTGTAGATAGTGCAGAAGACCATTGCCAAACACGCATCCGCATAGCTCTACATAACACAACGAATCAATCGCTCACCACGTCATTCGCTCTCTTGCTCAACACTTCCACCGATACAGCCCTCATCAAACAAGCTGATTGGTTGGCCTTTACTGGATGCACGCTTTCCCCCTACGAACGCGACACACTCACCATTCATACCTTGCTCACACACACGGGCGACTGTTTGCTCAGCCTTTCCCCTGATGGTGAACAAATCATCCATACTCTTCCCATCCATGTTTCTAAAGGCGGAAGCAGAACATTTCGATACTCTGAGCCTACGCTCAGCTTCCCCAAAGAGGGCACACTCTGTTTTTCTATGCCCATAGCCAACCCCTCTGTGAGCGAACGCGCTGCCTGGGACTTCACCACCATACTCAAGAACGACACACGTGGAACCGATGTTTCAAAAGTGAGCCATATCTATCTACAACCCCTTCAAGACACCCTCCTTACGCTCCGTTTCTCTAGTCTTCCTCTAGAGTGCCACTACACATTGGAAGTATATCGCGGATGGGATCTCATGCAATCAGCTCAATTCTCACTTCCCACCACACCACAAGGAATCTTTGAAGCACCATCTAGCGAGGCTACAACTAACGACGCGGCCAACACACAAGTGACCACCTTCTACACCCTAGACGGACGACGCATCCCCGCCTCAGCATTGACACATTACCACGGCGTAGCGTTGAAACGCACACTATCATACACGCAAAAACTCATTCTTCCATAACCCTCATTCCCCCAACTGATGCTTAAAAAGTCAAAAATACGAACTCTCCTCGTATCGACCACAGAAAACGGAGAAGACCTCATTCGCACTGCAGCCGTAGGCGGTTGTCTCATAGAAGAGACTGGCGTGATGCTGCGCTATCCCGAGAGCGACAATCATGGTACAGTGACACTCTTACTCACCGATACCCTGGCCGACTTGAAGCGACGCGGCGACATTTCCTCACGCATGACTTTCATCGACGGGAAACTCCTTCCCTGTCCCTACACCACGCCTCAAGGTGAACTCGACTTCAGTCTCTACACCCACGCCCAAAGTTTCACGCTCAATGCCTCGGGCGGGCGATTCCAGGCTCGTTTTACCATGCTTGCTGCCGGCAAGCAAGTAGCCGACAACGTGCTCACAGTGGAATGGAGCTTCGTGGAAGAATAATTATCACCAATCTCAATTGTCAACATTAACGGGCAGACTATGAATGAGAGTAATGAACTACTCTCGCTCATAATCTGCCTGTAAAATGTATAAACGCGAGTTCGAGATAATATTCAAAATAATCTATTAACTTTGCATCGTTAACTCCTAAAGCGAACTTGACACAGACACACTTTGAGAAACACTACCCTAAGTTCGTCATCTTGTACGACTTTAACAAGCAAATCACTCGCTTGTACACCTTCCGCGTGAAGAACACTGGTGAAATGAGCAAAGAGAAAATGTTCGAAACGAGCTATGAAAATCCCCGTCACGATCGCTACTTCTGCTACTTCTTTGACGAAGAAATCACGCTTGGCAAGTTCGACATTGAGAGTATTATCGAAACAGAGAGTAAAAAGCCCGGCTATGTGGAGGGTATGCCTATCTACTTGACGGGGAGAGAATTGACAAAGTTTAGGAAGTAAAACTTATCATATTAGTTGGATAGTATAAACACGATAAAATTAAAATGATATGATTGATAGAATCGTTTTCTTTGCTTTCATTACGTTATTAGCAGTTGCAACTTGGATTACTTTTTCTCTTGTGGATAATCACGAAAAATGGGATAATTGTAGTATGGGACCACATGAATTTGAAAGTTCAGGAGAATATATAACAAAAAAGTGGGGAAAAGGTTTCTTGAACACTTGTCGGAATTGTGGATTTCAATATGTTCAGTTACTAGAAGTATCTACCAATGGAGAGACTGCAAATGTTATGGCTATCAAATCTGTATTTTCACACGATTTTGATGAATGCTATATCGAGTATGGCGAACCATATTCAATCCCTAAACATATACGAGTTAAAGATGAGAATATTAAACCATTAAGAACATTTGATATAAATGGAAACTAAAAAGGACATAAAAGATAAAAGCATTCAAGAAAAAAAATGGAATTGTTTTTTTGCTTTCTATAGAATTTCTGCTTTTTACAAACTTTGGTTTATAATGTACATATTATCAATCTTTGCTCTCCAACTTTTCGATTTACCTTTCATGCTTACGTACATGGGGAGTTATATTATTTCAGCAGTTGCATCTCTAATCATATTTGCGATTATAGTATTCACGGCCAAAGATGTTTCCATTAATGCCACAGTAGATACTAGTAATGCGAAAGGCCCATCTGCACAAACAATGCGTATGCTGAGAAGAAATATTAGGAGAAGATGGTTTTGATATGCCAAATAGTCTTAAAAGTGGAGTTTAACAATGACTGCAATGTGCATGGAACTGACAACATAACACCTATTCAGTATGACAGAAGAAGAAAAAAAAGAGTTTGAAGAGTTTTTACTTTGGAAGAAAGAACGCGAGAAGCAGAAAGAAGGAACACTATTTAATGCCTCTAACACAGATTCTGAAGAAGAAAGAAGTCAAGAAACGTACGACAGAAATATTCATAATGAAAAGAAAAAGAAGAAAAATATTTGGTGGCCAATTGTATTATTGTGCGTGTTAATATATTCGGGCATAATCATTACTTCGAAAATAAAAATCCCTCACCAAAGTAACATAAACCCAGAAGAACTAGGAAGTAGCTCTGTGGAATCTACTATAAAAGATACAATGCAAGAACGGATAGTGCGAGAAATCAAAGAAGAAGCAAAGCAAAAAGAAAAAGAAAAACTAACATACATAAAGTTTACAGCAGCTTACCTCGGCAAACCTAATAGTGCTGGTGGTTGTGACGCACACTTTAGCTTTAAGAACACATCAAAAAATACCATAAAATACTTATATATTCAATATGAGGTTTATAATGCGGTAGATGATATAGTTTCTGACAGATTTGAAAGAGATGGTTTGGAATTACAATATACAGGACCTCTAAAACCTGGAAGAAGTGATAGTGGGATTTGGGAATGTATAATCTACGATTATTCAGCCAAACGATTAGTTATTACAGGGCTTACTATTGTATACATGGATGGCATGAAGATACAATACAATTCAGAAGAAGTAAAAGCACTTATAAAGATAAAAAAGTAGAAAGACGTGTTCGCATCATAAATAAAAGCAATCCATTGCAAGCCAATCACTTGCAAGGGGATATTTCACTATGCCATTATAACGCGAGTTCGAGATAATATTCAAAAAAGTAAAGAGCAGAAAAACATCCAACCTACAAAGGGTGGCTATAAAATGGTCACCTGTCAAAATTATGTAAGTTTATTTTATTGTCAAATTACAAGTTGCCCGTCAGATGGGGGAATCTCATAGTCAAAGTTGACATGAGGCTTGGTAGAAAAGAAGCAATACGCCCCCATTGCAGCCAAAATATTCATAATGAAATTATGCAAACTCCGATGACGAGTATGTACAATTT
>OJKP01001086.1_pt1 | contig 16519 bp, 13 predicted proteins | sample 1596521 | NCBI WGS metagenome assembly OJKP01 (sample SAMEA4350130, study PRJEB24818) | metagenome | biome: human; feature: gut; material: faeces | place: Denmark | collected 2013-09
AAGCCTTGTCGGTGTTCGGGTCATCCGAGTAGGCTTCGTACACCACCACATCTGGGTTGACCCCTGCGAACCACTCCGGCACGTGGGACACCATCTCGTCCATGTGCTCCTTGTTTGCGCAGAATACGATGTATTTTCCACTTGTCTGCGTGATATGATGTTGAAAGACAAGATCAAGTCCGTCTGCCTGTTCCAGTGCGCGGCGCAGCGCGTCCAGATATTTCTGATTCACATCCTGAATGCCCGGTGCCCGCAGGTTGTCCACCCGTGCCTGATACTTTGCAAGCGTTTTCTGGTACTGATAAACTGTGGTCACATATTTCGGGGCAGGCAAAATGCCCCTGACGACTGCTTCGCCAAGGGTCATGTCGCTCGCCGTATGCCCATCAAAGAGCTCTTCGGCCATGTCACGGTTATTATCCAGATACCGGATGTTTGTTGCCGTCAGCCCCAGAAGCTTTGCCTCCGGGCACAACTTTAATAAAGCCACCGTGCTTTCGCCCCAGCATTCCGCACCGGCACGGTGGAATTCATCGAGTATAATATAGGCAGGCTTCTGCGCTGCAATTTTCTCCAGCTGCGCCTGTGTACAGCACATCAGTTTGGCATAGGTATAAAAGAGAACGTTTGCCAGCGGAAAATCCGGGTCGTTCCTTTTCAGGCTCTCCAGCTGGGTCTTAAAGATATATTCACTTGGAGAAAGCCAGATTACGACCTTCTCTGGGTTGTCCTCGATCAGCTTGAACGCAATGTAGCTCTTTCCGGTGCCGGTGGGATGAACAATGGCAGCCTTGCCGTACTGCTCCATCATCCGGACTGCCGCATGATATGCTTTTTCGTTGTGCTCAAACAGGCGCAATGCCACCTTGTTCACCCCTTCCCGCATAAAGGGGTATCTCTCATTTGATTAATGGAAGATACCATGTGTTTGACAAATCTTGTTATTTTAACCATTCTATTTTACCATTGAATTACCATTGAGTAAAGAGGGTTCGGCATCATTTTGTACCCCCCCCCGGAGAATTTTCAGCGATATAGTCAATCTTTTTGTGATTTGTTGTCCAATTTGTTCAGATAATCAACCACAACTTCAATTTTCAAATCATTAGTGGTCAATAAGGTGTCAGCAGGAGGCTTTATATGGCAAGACGCGGTGAAAACATCCGAAAGCGCAGCGATGGACGGTGGGAGGGTCGATATATCAAAGGCCGTTCTGCGGACGGAAAGCCCTGCTGGGGCTATGTATATGGGGCGACTTATACCGAAGTAAGGGGAATCTCTGCCCGTAAGAAAGCAGAGTACGGCATTTACAACCTGAACAGTACCGATATTACTTTTTCGGAAATTTCAGAGCAATGGTTGTATTCTGTCCGGCAGGGTGTAAAAGAATCGACTTTTTCACACTATCAGTATACTTTGCAACATTATCTCCAACCTGTTTTTGGGGATTTCAAAGTGAGTGCTTTAAACGAAAAAATTCTGGAGCAGGGACTTTTGGCAGTGATAACACCAGCCAACGGAAAGCAAAAGCCTTTAGGGGCAACCATGGCACAGGAGTGCTTGTCGATGCTGCGGCGCATCTGCAAGTATGCAGCGCATTTTCATCTCATTCGCCCTTTGGAGATCATGGTAAAGCTGCCGCAAAAATCCCCAAAAGTGCTGCTGCCGTTTACCACAGAAGAACAAAAGAAATTACAGTCGTTCGTAATGGATGAGCCTACGTCCCGGAAAATAGGTCTACTGCTTGGCTTTCAGTTAGGGCTGCGTATCGGCGAGATCTGCGGATTGAAATGGGGAGATTTTGATTTATCGGCAGGAACTGTGACGATCCAACGGACAGTGACTCGGATTTCTTGTGGAAATGGCCACACAAAAGTCATCGTTCAATCTCCCAAGACCCAAAATTCCCATCGTGAGATTCCACTTCCAAAATCGCTGCTTCGTGTTCTGAAGAAGCTGTCGAAAGATTTCAGCAGCGGAACGTGGTTTCTTTCTGGCAATGAGGAAAAGCCAGTCGAACCTCGATGCTACCGTAAGAGCATTTACGGCTATCTGAAAAAAGCCAGTGTCCATCAGGCGCATCCTCATGCGCTTCGCCACACCTTTGCAACGACCTGTTTGCAGGCGCATTGCGACATTAAAACCTTGAGCGAACTGTTGGGTCATGCAGATGCTGCAGTCACGTTAAAAAAATATGTTCACTCTGATATGACACGCAAACGAAAAGAAATAAATCGTGTTTTCGAAAACTTTTAAGGGGCGATTCGTGGTCAGACATCCGTAAAATCTTCGATAAATCGTAGCTTGTTGAGTTCCTTCTTCCATTAATCAAATGGAGGATACCTTTTCTTGTCTTTCTGTCGGTTGATTTTCGTGGCAAAATTTCGGGAACATCATTCTTGAATATACGGCGCGCCGTACACAAAAACAACCTATTTCCGCTAATATCTACAAAAAAGGAGAACAGACATATGATATTAGCGACCGATGAAGATACAAAAGTAAAAGATGCCGTTGCATTACGTTTCAAAGAGCTTTGCGAGGAACGCAACATAAGTCCCAATGCCCTTGCTGTCCGTTCCGGTGTCACTCCGTCCACCGTTTACAGTATGCTTGATTCCTCCCAGCAGAGTGTCACCGTTCCAACCGTCAAAAAACTGTGTGATGGCCTTGGAATTACGCTTGTAGATTTTTTTAACGCCTCGATTTTCACTGCAATCGATCAGGAAATCCGATAAATAACACATTGGCATCGGTTTATGTACCCTATTGGAAATGCACCAGCATTGTACGAAGCCGCTGCTATTTATCAATGCTTGCATTATAGCCCTGACGTTTTTCTTCTTGCCCTATAACATAGAGATTTTTCTCTGTTATTAAAGATGCACCGCGCTTTTTTGCGCTCTGCCTGCCTTCCACCATTGAAAACGAAAGGACAAAAACATGAAAAGGAGAATCATCGAGTACAAACCAAGTCCCGGCAAACAGAATCTGACCCGCCGACTGTATCTTTGCGCTCTGACCTTGTGGCGCAGCTTGTGGCTGCCTACCTGCTTGGTCGGAGGGCTGGCATATGATGTATTATGATCAGTTCAACACCGGAAAGCGTATTCAAAAGCTGCGCAGAGAGCGCTACCTGACGCAGGAAGAGCTGGCCGTCCGCTTGAATGTCAGCGACCGCCACCTCCGCAGTCTTGAGAGTGGGGAGTATATTCCTTCTATTGACCTTTTCATCGAGATCGCTGCATTTTTTGATGTAACACTGGATCATTTGATTATGGGAAAGTCGTTATCTGACCAAGAAGAAAGCTTACGAAACAAGTTGCAGCAAAAGCGTTTGACAAATCAAAAGCTCCGTTTGAAATTGCAGCGTATTATGCAGAAACTGTCTGCAATCGCTGAAGAACTTTAATTCTATATAAAATTGCGCCCTTCCGGGCAAGCAGCATTACGCTGCTTGTTCAGAGGGGCGCTTTTTGTTTTTGTGCTCAAAAAACTTTTTTGAAAAATTTCGATTTTATCGTATTTTTCGCAAAAGTGAAATATCGATTCAACGTTATTTTCATATCAAAACCGGAAGCATTACTTCCGGTTTTTCAAGCCAAAAAACCGGAGGTACGACCTCCTAAAAAAGCATTCAGTTTTCAGGTACACTATGGTCACAGCAAGGGCAACACCCCAGACGGGGAGAAACCCAGAACTGTAAGCCGCACCTTGAAAACTGAATATCATTCCCTCGGACAAAACAATGAAACTTCCGTAATTCGCGGCCCGGCCATAAAGAAGGCGGGGTGGCTGAAAGGCCAATGACGGTGTGGGTGAAACTCCCCACTGACCGAGGTGTATTCCAACCCCACCGGGCGTCGAGGACAAATAGGGTGGGACACTTAAAACAAAACCTTCAAAGCCCACCACCGGGATTCTTCCGAATCAAGGCAGTGGGCTTTTTCCATACCGAATATTCATTCTGATGACACGGAGGTAATGATTATGAGCCGTACTTTTACCCACAAGACCGACGAATCGACCCTGACCACCCTCTGCCCCCGCTGCCTGACTGCCTTTCGGAACGCCCGTGGCATCCGTGTCCGCCGTGCAGACCCCGGTCAGACCGTAAAGGAGCCTTGCACCTACTGCCAGACCAACTTCGGCTATGACTACTACATCCAGCCCACCAGCCCGAAATCCACCTACTTTAAGAAAGGCCGGTTTGATGATGAATCTGAATGCGCTTAAGATCGACCCGGAGTTTCAGGGCAAGATTCCACCGCTTACCTTTGAGGAGCTGAACCAGCTCGAAGCCAACATCCTGCGGGATGGCCGTATCATCAATCCCATCATCGTATGGCAAGGCTTGATCGTAGATGGGCACAACCGCTACACCATCGCCAAGAAGCACCCGGAGATCCCTTTTACCGTTCACGAGAAAGAGTTTGCAAGCCGCTATGAAGCCATCATCTGGATCTGCAAAAACCAGTTGGGGCGGCGCAACCTCACACCGGAACAGAAGAAGTACCTTATCGGGAAGCAGTATGATGCGGAAAAAGCTTCTTATGGTGCAAAAGATGGTTTTCGAGGAAATCAATACACTGAAGTGGTAAGTGGACAAAATGTCCACTTACCAAAAGATGCCAGAAATGAAACCGTTCGGATGCGAATTGCCAGAGAAAACAATATCAATGAACGGAGTGTACGCCGTGCCGAAGAATTTTCAAAGGGTGTAGACGCTGCCGAAGAAGCCGTTCCCGGCACACGGCAGAAAGTGCTTTCCGGCGAGGTCAAGCCAACCGCCGCCGAGATCGCATCTGTTGCCCGTGCCCCTCCCGAAGAACGTCCTGCACTGGTGGCTGAAATCTGCAAGCCGAAGCCACCAAAGCCGCCTGCACAAAAACAGAAAGCTCCCCCAGCCGTAGCCGCACCGTTGCCCGATGTCAGTACATCCGATGAAGAAGCGCCTGACGAAGAACCAACGTCCACTCCTGCTCCATCCGAGCTGATCTTTCCACAAAAGGAGAATGAACCGTTGAAAGTTGACCGTCAGCAGATTCTTGAAATCGCAAACAATCGCTACCATGTCAAGCAGCTTGCCAATGGTGCGGCGATGCTTTGCGAGGTATCGGGAGCCGCCAACAGTATGATGCGCCGCTGGGAAAGTGTTTTCCGGGAATATCCCGATATTCTGTCCGATGCAGAGAACCGTGCATCCGTAGAGCGAACAATTCAGAAGCTGAGAGATTACCTGAAAAATTTAGAAGATAAGATGGAGGAACTGCTATGAAGAATATGAACTGTGTCAGCACCATGCCTGAGATCATGCCTGAAATCACCGATGAAGCCATCATCGAAGCTCTTTTCGCTCAGCGGCCTTACGAAGAAAAGGTCATCAACAGTGCCTTTCTCGAAATCCCTGCGGAATATCAGCGCAAGCTGAACATTCCCAATGTCGAAAAGATGTCGGCAGAGTTCACCGAGCTGATTGCCAACCCGCCCAAAGTCAGCTACCGGGACGGTCACTACTTCGTCTTTGACGGTCAGCATACCATCGTGACCCGTCGGGCGATGAACGGCGGGCAGGATCTTCCGATCATCTGCAAAGTGTATGAGGGTCTGACAGAGGAAGAAGAAGCCATGCTGTTTTCCCGGCAGACGGGCGTTTCCACGCCGCTGACCGCTGGCGCAGAGCTGCGCGCCGCTTTGGTGGGCAAAGACCCGGAATCTCTCGCATTCGTGAAAGCCACCGAAAGCACAGGTCTGCAGCTTGGTCTGGACAGCTACCGTGCCCCGTGGAAGATCATCTGCATCCGCACGGCTTTCAAGGAGTACAAAGCCTACGGCGCAGACCTTTACAAAGAAGCCCTGACCATGCTGGCAAAGGGCTGGGAGGGTGACCCCGATTCCCTCCGCTCCGGCATCCTGCAGGGCATGGTTCGCTTTGTGGCTCTGTATCAGGGCGAGTATGACCCGGAGCGTCTGGTGAAGCGTCTGCAAGCCATTCACCCTATGACGCTGGTGCGGGATGAGAAATCCCTGAGCGGCACCGTCAGCTACAAGTATATGATGCTGATCCTTCGCACCTACAACGGCTCCAGCCGCCGCTTCAATCTTCCCATCAAGCAGTGAACTTACTTCTTCATGCAGGTCTCCTTTCACATCGCAGAAGCCGTCCGCAAGGGCGGCTTTTGCCTACATAAGGAAAAGGGGGTTGCCGCCACCGTATATGTAACAAAAGACTTTGGTTTTCTCCGGGGCGAGATCTACTATGCAGACCTTGACCCGCACTATGGCTCTGAGCAGGGCGGCAAACGCCCTGTTATTGTAATTCAAAATAATACTGGAAATAAATTTGCGCCGACTGTGATCGTGGCTGCTGTGACCTCAAAAGTCACCAAAAAGCCAAACCAGCCCACCCATGTTCTCATTGACCAAAATCCAGCTTTTTCAAGGCCCTCTATGGTGCTGCTGGAACAGATCTTCACCATTGATAAAGAACGCATACAGCGGCTCCTAGGGCAGACTACGCCGGACGAAATGTACCAGATCAACGAAGCCCTGATGAACAGTCTGGATTTGAACGGAGGTCGATAATATCAACAAGAACGCCTACTCTCCCCTTTCCTCCGCTGTTCCTCCCGATGTTTTCAGCATCGATGCAACTGCACTGAAGCTGATCTCCATTTTATTCGACAACAACCTGATCTCTGCTGAGGTCTATCATCAGGTTCTTAGCAGATATTCTGCGTAATGTCAAGGATGTCGCTGACACCGGCGACATCCTACATATTCCCTTCCCAATCTTCTATACTACGGGCAAAGGAGGTACAGCGATATGAACATCACGCAAAGAATGTACTTTGGGCAATTCCCACTGGACAAGGACCGCGACCGCCGCATTGCTTTTTACGGTCGTGTTTCCACCCAGCATGAAGCGCAGGTCGATGCGCTTGGAAACCAGATGCAATGGTACGATGACCAGCTTCGGTATCATCCAAACTGGCAGGTCGTTGACCGCTATATCGACGAAGGCATCACCGGAACCTCAGCCAAAAAGCGCCCGGCCTTTATGAAAATGCTTTCCGATGCCAAGTGCGGAAAATTCGATCTGATCGTTACTCGTGAGGTCTGCCGCTTTGCCCGCAACACCGTCGATACCCTTCAGCTTACCCGTGAACTCCGCAATTTCGGCGTTGAGGTCTTTTTTGTATCCGACAACATCTGGACAATGGACGGCGATGGCGAACTCCGGCTTTCCATCATGGCAACCATGGCGCAGGAGGAAAGCCGCAAGATTTCAGAGCGTGTTCTTGCCGGGCAAAAGATAAGCCGGCAGAACGGCGTGCTTTACGGCAGCGGCAACATTATCGGCTATGACCGAGATAAGGTCAACCGTACATACGTTATCAACGAGGAACAGGCTGCTACCATACGGATGGTTTTCACGCTCTATTCTCAGGGCTACGGGGAAAAGGCGATCGTCAATGAACTTTCCCGGCTGGGCCGTAAGGATGGGCACGGAAACGTCAGTTGGTCCTGTACAAAGATCAGCCGCATTCTTCGTAACGCAACGTATATGGGCTATATCTGCTACAACAAGTCCAAGGTCAACAACTATCTTGAAAAGAAGCGCATCAACAATCTGGACGAAACTTCCTTCGTCTATGTAAAAGGCAACTTTGAACCAATCGTATCAGAAGCCCTCTGGCATGAATGTGAGCGCATCCGTAAAAGCCGTATTGTCAATCTGCGTCTTCCTGATGGAGAAACACGACGCAAGGGCATTGACAGCACCAAATATTTATGGGTCGCAAAACTTCGTTGCCGCTGCGGTTCCTCCTACCGCATTTTCAACTGGCGTAAACTGAAGGACGGAACGCCGGTCTTTGGCTACCAATGCAATATGCGAACCGTCAATCCGACCCGTTCCTTCGTTCTGGAGCACAACATGACCCAGCAGCTCAGTTGTGATGCCATTTCCATCCCGGAGTGGAAGCTGGAACTGATGGCGAAGAAGATCTTTGAAAAGGTCTGGGGCAATCAGAACAAAGCCATCCTTCGTGCCTGCAAGATGATCGAAAGCTGCCAGAATGGGAAAGCCGCTGCACGAATGTCCGCTGCACCGATTCAGGGCCAGATCGAAAAAATCAAAAAGCGCAAGCTGAACTACGCTGCCATGCGTGCAGACGGCGAACTGCCAAGAGAGGAATACCAAGCCCTTTGCAAACAGGCAGACGACGAGGTCGCCCGCTTGGAGCAGGAACTGAAAGCCCTCTCCCCTGCGCCCGAACCGCAGACGGTTTCTTTGGACATGAAAGCGATCTACGATTTTCTCTCTCAGAAGGTCGATGTGCACAGTGCCCGTCTTGCTCCCGAATTGATTGACCAGTTCGTTGAAGTGGTCACCCCCATTGCCGATTACTCCTACCGCTGGAAGCTGAACACCGGCTGCAAGAAGTCCAAAGAGGAGCGCGCCGATCTGATGGCTGTATCGGAAAAGCCTATCCTTACCTTCACCATCGACTTTGAAACCGCCAAGCGTTACCGGGAAGCCAACAAGATGCCCCACCAGTTCCGCCGTGCAGCGTGGACCGACCTGACCGTGGAGGTGTATCTGTGATGCTTCTGGGAAGCAGCTCTGTGTTAAACGCAATTTACCTCATACGTGAGCAAACAAATAAGGCCCACCGCCAAAATTGACGGTGAGCCTTATTTTACGCTTGATTTTTAACGATAATTCACCGCAAAAGTTTTTTAGGTCACCTCCTCCAAAACTCTTTTTGGCACCATTAATCCTTCTCCGCGCAAACGGATACTTGCTGTCCTCATCATATTGCAACTTTCAAAAACCGACAGCGTCCATCAAAGCTACACGCCCTTTTCCGTAATCAAGCTTGCTTAGATACTTGCTTAGCGCTTGCTTAGATACTTGCTTAGCGCTTGCTTAGATACTTGCTTAGCGCTTGCTTAGATACTTGCTTAGCGCTTGCTTAGATACTTGCTTAAACTCTATTTTTTGTCAACACCCAGTTAGAGCGCTGATGGTTTTCCGAATCCGTTTCAATAACACCATGTATTCTAAGAGATGATAGCAAATTTCTGATTTTAGTATTTTTTTGTTCAGCCGTTAGGGAATCCGGCAGTTTATCAAACAGCAATTTTTCAAAGTCGTTCTTTCGCCCCTTACCCCATTTGTTCAGATAATCAACAATCAGTTGTTTATAATATTGATCGTCAAATCCCTTATTTTTTATATATTGAGCTTTTTGATCTAGAGCTTCTGCTACTGTTGCGGAAACAAATAGCTTTGGAATTTTGCCCTCAACCAATCCAAGTTTTCTCAATGTAGCAGCTTCCAATCTGCTAATACTTTCTCCTTTCTGAACTCTATCAAGCAAATATACTGTATCTAAATCCATATCGGGATTCTCAAAAAGAATTTTTGTATAATTATCGTTCAAAACTTTTCCATAAACCGTAACACGAACCTGCTGGTATCTTGACAAGTCATAGTCTGGCATAGGGAACAGCTTTTCTTTTTGGATAGAATAAACTCGACGAATTCCCATTGATGCAGTATCAATCATCTTAAAATTGACCATTGCTTGCGCGAGAAGTGGATTTCGATAATAAGGTGGTGCATATGCTGGCTCTAATACTGGCTTAATATTTCCCGGCAGAAATTGGCCTGCGTTTGATATCACAATACGATCCTCAAATTCATCTACATATATCCTCCGATCCGCAGTATAATCCTGATGTGCAATACAATTATTGAGCAACTCTCGTAGCAGCCAAGAATCATATTGCTGCGTTTCCGTCGGAAACAAACTTAGCTGATTAGGCATATAGCGGTATGTCAGATTACGAATTTTTTTGTAAACTGAATCTATTGCACACAAAAATGGAATATCAAATATTTCATGATCTATTGTATTTCCTTTATGATCGTAAAGTCTCCACATAATCTGCGGTGGAACCTCAAAGAAATCCGAGTAATCGCTGTTTCCAAGCAAAATAAATGCAGCCTTTGTTATTTTTCCATTCCTAATGAGTTTAATTTTGGATAAAAATTGATAGTCATCCATTTTGTCAAGTTCTTCCACTGCATTAGAATTGGCCGCATTAGAAAGGCGTTCTCTATAATTAGCTCTGGCAATCGAAATGGCCTTTGTATCCAGATGTGACAATGAAGCTCCGTCTACAATCTCTCTGGTCCAATCTGTTCTACGTTCGCCTCGAATTCTATCAATTTTCTCCTGCGATAAATCAACAAGAGATTCTCCTTCACGTCCATAAAAACGATTTTTCCATCCCGTAGGAATCGCTGTCACTGCAGCCGGAATTTGAAACATAACAATGCGAACAGGCCTACCCTCAGAAGAAAATGGATGCACTACAAAAATATCCATAAAGGAAATAGCTCCGGTCGTCTCTTTTGCGATATCAAGTTTTAATTTTTCCATAGATACTGGATTGTTTTTATAATTTGTGCCACGAAATTCATGAGTAGCATCATCTACACCAAAAATGAGCCACCCATATTTTTTATTCCGAAGATTTGCTTCGTTACTAATGGCAGAGAAGTATTGACCGAGTTTATGCAAATCAAAATTTTTGCTCGCAAGTTTAAATTCCACAACTTCGTTTTCTACATGCTGAACAAGATCATTCAGTGTCTCGACCAAAGCTTTTTCGTTGTAATTGGATACACCATATTCAAATGTTTTGCTCATCCGTCGTGCCTCCTCGGTTTTAATACTTCAATTATACCACAAGAAAGCGGTGTAATGATATAAAAGATTTTTGAAAAGGTCTGGAGCAATCAGAATAAAGCCATCCTTCGTGCCTGCAAGATGATTGAAAGCTGCCAGAATGGGAAAGCCGCCACACGAATGTCCGCTGCACCGATTCGAAGCCAGATCGAAAAAATCAAAAAGCGCAAGCTGAACTACGCTGCTATGCGTGCAGACGGCGAACTGCCAAGAGAGGAATACCAAGCCCTCTGCAAACAGGCTGATGACGAGGTCGCCCGCTTGGAGCAGGAGCTGAAAGCCCTCTCCCCTGCGCCCGAACCGCAGACGGTTTCTTTGGACATGAAAGCGATCTACGATTTTCTCTCTCAGAAGGTCGATGTGCACAGTGCCCGTCTTGCTCCCGAATTGATTGACCAGTTCGTTGAAGTGGTCACCCCCATTGCCGATTACTCCTACCGCTGGAAGCTGAACACCGGCTGCAAGAAGTCCAAAGAGGAGCGCGCCGATCTGATGGCTGTATCGGAAAAGCCTATCCTTACCTTCACCATCGACTTTGAAACCGCCAAGCGTTACCGGGAAGCCAACAAGATGCCCCACCAGTTCCGCCGTGCAGCGTGGACCGACCTGACCGTGGAGGTGTATCTGTGATGCTTCTGGGAAGCAGCTCTGTGTTAAACGCAATTTACCTCATACGTGAGCAAACAAATAAGGCCCACCGCCAAAATTGACGGTGAGCCTTATTTTATGCTTGATTTCTAACGATAATTCGCTATAAAATCCTTATGCTCTCGGGTTTTTAATAGCAGCCTGAGCAGCAGCCAGACGGGCGATAGGCACACGGAAGGGAGAGCAGCTGACGTAGTCCAGACCGACGTTGTGGCAGAACTCCACGCTCGTGGGATCGCCGCCGTGCTCGCCGCAGATGCCCAGACCCAGATCGGGGCGGGTCTCGCGGCCATCATGGGCAGCCATCTTGACCAGCTTGCCGACGCCGACCTGATCCAGATGCTGGAACGGATCGCTCTCGTAGATCTTGTTCTCGTAGTAAGCGCCCAGGAACTTGGCAGCGTCATCACGGCTGAAGCCGAAGGTCATCTGGGTCAGGTCGTTGGTGCCGAAGCTGAAGAACTCAGCCTCCTTGGCGATCTCGCCGGCAGTCAGGGCTGCACGGGGGATCTCGATCATGGTACCGACCTGGTACTTCATGTCAACGCCAGCAGCAGCGATCAGCTCGTCAGCGACCTTGACCACAACGTCCTTGACGAACTTCAGCTCCTTGACCTCGCCAACCAGCGGGATCATGATGTGCGGGGTGATCATGCAGCCGGTCTCAGCGGAGACGTTCAGGGCAGCCTTGATCACAGCGCGGGTCTGCATGGCAGCGATCTCAGGATAGGTGACAGCCAGACGGCAGCCGCGGTGACCCATCATGGGGTTGAACTCGTGCAGAGAAGCCACGACGTTCTTCAGGTCATCGAAGGTCATGCCCATATCGGCAGCCAGCTCCTTGATGTCCTCGTCCTTGGTGGGCAGGAACTCGTGCAGAGGGGGATCCAGGTAGCGGATGGTCATCGGGCGCTCACCCATGATGCGGTACATGGCCTCGAAGTCACCCTGCTGGAACGGCTCGACCTTAGCCAGAGCAGCTTCGCGCTCTTCCACGGTACGGGCGCAGATCATCTCACGGACAGCCTTGATGCGGTCCTCGGCGAAGAACATGTGCTCGGTACGGCACAGGCCGATGCCCTCAGCACCCAGGTCAACGGCCTGCTGTGCATCGCGGGGGTTATCAGCATTGGTCATAACCAGCAGCTGGCGGGCAGCATCGGCCCAGCCCATGAAGCGGTTGAAGTTCTTGTTGCCGGTAGCGGCCACGGTTGCGACCTGCTCGCCGTAGATGTTGCCGGTAGAACCATCGATGGAGATCCAGTCGCCCTCAACGAACTTGTGGCCGTTGATCTCGAAGGTCTTGGCCTCCTCATCGATCTTGACCTCGTTGTCGTTGCCGCAGCCGGAGACACAGCAGGTGCCCATACCACGGGCAACAACGGCTGCGTGGCTGGTCATGCCACCGCGGACGGTCAGGATGCCCTGAGACACCTGCATGCCCACGATGTCCTCGGGAGAAGTCTCCAGACGGACCAGAACCACCTTCTTCATTTTGCCGGACTTGACCATCTCCTCTGCTTCCTCAGCAGTAAAGACGATCTGGCCGCAGGCGGAACCGGGAGAAGCTGCCAGGCCCTTGCCGACGACCTCGGCAGCCTTCAGGGCAGCGGCGTCGAACTGGGGATGCAGCAGGGTATCCAGCTGCTTGGGCTCCACGCGCAGGACAGCCTCCTGCTCGGTGATCATGCCCTCATCCACCAGGTCGCATGCGATCTGCAGAGCGGCCTGTGCGGTACGCTTGCCGTTACGGGTCTGCAGCATGTACAGGTGGCCGTCCTCAATGGTGAACTCCATATCCTGCATATCGCGGAAGTAGTTCTCCAGACGGGTTGCGATCTCAACGAACTGATCGTACACCTCAGGCATCTGATCCTTCAGGTGGCTGATGGGAGAAGGAGTGCGGACACCTGCCACAACGTCCTCGCCCTGTGCATTGATCAGGTACTCGCCCATCAGCTTCTTTGCGCCGGTGGCGGGGTCACGGGTGAATGCAACGCCGGTGCCGGAACGGTCGCCGGAGTTGCCGAATGCCATCTGCTGCACGTTGACAGCGGTGCCCCACTCGTAGGGGATCTCGTTCATCTTGCGGTAAACGTTTGCACGGGGGTTGTCCCAGCTGCGGAACACAGCCTTGACAGCCTCGATCAGCTGATCGCGGGGATCCTGGGGGAACGGCTTGCCCTCGTTCTCCTCGTAGATCTTCTTGAAGACGCCGACCAGTTCTTTCAGGTCGTCAGCCGTCAGGTCCACGTCGTTCTTGACGCCCTTGGCTTCCTTCATCTTGTCGATCTCGACCTCGAACAGGCTCTTCGGGACCATCATAACAACGTCTGCAAACATCTGCACGAAACGGCGATAGCAGTCGTATGCAAAGCGGGCGTTGCCGGTCTTCTTGGCCAGACCTTCCACAGCCTCGTCGTTCAGGCCCAGGTTCAGGATGGTATCCATCATGCCGGGCATGGACTGACGGGCACCGGAACGGACAGAGACCAGCAGGGGGTTGGTGTTGTCGCCAAACTTCTTGCCGGTGATCTCTTCCAGACCCTTGAGATGCTCAAAGATGTCAGCAGTAATATCGTCATTGATCTGACGGCCGTCTGCATAGTACTGGGTGCAGGCATCCGTGGTGATGGTGAAGCCCTGAGGAACCGGCATACCGGCAGCAGTCATCTCTGCCAGACCGGCACCCTTGCCGCCCAGAGTATTCTTCATGGTGACCTTGTCGCCGCCGAAGGCATCGTTGCCCTCGCTGAAGTAGTACAGATACTTTTTGCTCATGCGTGTTTACCTCCCATTTGGTGACCCCCGGTGCCACGCCCGGCGGTCTCATCGCACTTTTTTCTCAAAGCTGATGAACATTATCTTGTGAATGCTAAACTATTATACCAGAAAATTCCCACATTGCCACCGGGCAAAACACCGAATTTGTTTGATAAATTTTGTGCAATTCCCTTGAAATTTACCCAATTTTCCGCTATTATAAAATGGGAGAAAGTTCGAGAGGTTTTTTGTTTTACAGAGCCATTTTTCCGCATCTGGGATACATGCTGTTATCCATTAAAATTTCCGGTGGAATTCCACCTGCGGAACGGGCCGGAATTTCTCCCTCATGGATACAACAAAATACCACACCTTCCCAAGGAGGGACACTATTTATGGAAACCATTTCCAACGAAGCTCTGGCCGCAGCACGCGCCAAACTGGACGCTGCCGAAAGTCGGCGCGAGAACATCCTGCTTTTTCACATCGCCAACGGCGTGAACATTGAGAGCCGTACCGTCCAGATCGACGAGGGCGTTGTCATCGCCCCGGGAGCCACCATTCTGGCGGGCACCATCCTGCGCGGCAAGACGGTCATCGGCGCAGGATGCGTCATCGGCCCCAACAGCCTGATCGAGGACAGCACCGTGGACGAGGGCACCACCGTCAACGCCAGCCAGGTCTACGGCAGCCATCTGGGCCCCCACAACAACATCGGCCCCTTCACCCATGTGCGGGTGAACACTGTCACCGACTACGGCGTGCATCTGGGTGCCTATGTGGAGACCAAGAACTCCAACTTTGCCCGCGGCAACACCGTGAGCCACCTGACCTACATCGGCGATAGTGACGTGGGCAAGTACTGCAACTTCGGCTGCGGCACCGTCACCTGCAACTACGACGGCAAGGATAAGTTCCGCACCCAGATCGGCGATTACTGCTTCATCGGCTGCAACACCAACCTTGTGGCTCCGGTCAAGGTGGGCGACGGTGCCTACACCGCCGCCGGCAGCACCATCACCAAGGATGTGCCTGCCCAGGCGCTGGGCATCGCCCGCGACCGCCAGACCAACCTTGAGGGCTGGGCCGCCCCCAAGATGGAGGCCTATATCGCCAAAAAGCAGAAGCTGGAGGAGGAGCAGAACAAGTAACTCTCCCGCCGCTTTATAAGGTATTATACAAAAAGCACCGCCCTGTATCTGTACCGATATAGGGCGGCTTTGTGTTTTTCCCGCAAAACAGATTTCTTTTTCTTCGCGCGTATGTTATACTAAAGAACTGTACCACACATTATTTTAGGCAAAAAAGAAAAGGCAAAACAACAACTATGAATGCAAACGACATCTGGCTGATCGCGGGCCTTGGCAACCCGGAAGCAAAATACGAGGGCACCCGCCACAACGCGGGCTTTGCCGCGCTGGACTCTCTGGCGGGCAAATGGGGCATCAGCGTCAGCAAAACCAAGTTTCAGGGCCTGTGGGGCCAGGGCGAGGTGGACGGCCACAAGGTGGTGCTGCTGAAACCCCTGACCTACATGAACCTCTCCGGCGATTCCATCGCCCCGCTGGCGGGCTTTTTCAAGATTCCCGCCGACCACGTCATCGTCCTGTGCGACGATATCACCCAGGCCCCCGGCAAGCTGCGCATCCGGCCCTCCGGCTCGGCAGGCGGGCACAACGGCCTGAAGAGCATCATTGCCCGGCTGGGCGGGGAGAACTTCCCCCGCATCCGCATCGGCGTGGGTGCCAAGCCCCGCCCGGACTATGACCTTGCCGACTGGGTGCTGGGCAAGTTCCCGCCCGAGGATGCCAAGGCCATGGCCGACCGCTACCCCGACCTAGAGGCAGCGGCCAAGCTCATCATGGACGGTAAGCTGGGGCTGGCGCAGAGCAAGTATAATGGGTGAGGGAGAACCCCCCAGTCGCCTGCGGCGACAGCCCCCGCTAATAGGGGGGCCCTTGGCATTGCGTAAAGTTTTATGGTTTTGCCAAGGCCGCCCCTAGTAGGGGCGGTGGCATTGCGAAGCAATGACGGTGGGGTTTAGCTTTCCAAAAGTGTTTGCTTCGAGAGGAGGTCTACGATGTACGAAGCGCTGCTGAAAAGCACAGCGGAATATCAGAAGATCGCGGAGAGCCTGCACACCCCGGGCCCGGCGGCGCTGTTCGGCCTGCCGCCTGCGGGCCGTGCCCTGCTGTACGCCGCTTTGCAGAAAGATCTGGGACGGCTGGTCTGCATCGTGACCCCCGGCGAGGCCGAGGCCACCCACTTTGCGGATGACCTCAAGGCACTGGGCCTTGCCGCGGCGGTGTTCCCGCCCCGGGACTTCATGCTGCGGCCAGTGG
>OJKP01001088.1_pt1 | contig 16502 bp, 16 predicted proteins | sample 1596521 | NCBI WGS metagenome assembly OJKP01 (sample SAMEA4350130, study PRJEB24818) | metagenome | biome: human; feature: gut; material: faeces | place: Denmark | collected 2013-09
GGACAGAGCAGCCCGGCCTACGGCGGACTGGGCGGCGGCTACATCTGGACGGTGACGGACTGGAACTTCTACGGGCACTACGCCTCGTTCAGCGGCTGGGAGGCCATCGCCCACGAGTTCATGCACTGCATGGGCTACTCGCATAACAGCAACATGACTTATGGGGCGAACAACGAGGCCGGCGTAAACGTGGGCTGGACGGTGTTCATCTGGCAGCTGCACATCTGGCTGAGCCACCACCAAAAGGACTTGCCCTATCTGGACCGCAACCTTCTGGGCTTCCACAAGCCGGAGAACGCACCCTACCGTGACTGCGACATCAATGCCATCTTCCAAGACGACGCGGTGCTGGAGCAGAACATCGAGAAATTTTATAACCAAAGCCGGCTCGTGAAATACTTCACCGAGCACCCGGTAACTGAAGGAAAGGAGGAAACGAAATGAAGAAAGGCATGATGATATGCGCAGGCATAGTAGGAATATTGACGGCCTGTGAACAGACCGAGATACGTGAAATCACGGAAGACCGCTACGTGCCGCAGCCGGTGGACACCGTGAAAGTGACGGACAACTACTATCTGGACGGCTACACGGCACGTACCGCCGCCGACTTGGGCGAGGGACGGACGTTGCAAGCCGTGAACCTCTGCTTAGACGAAGGCGAGCTGTACGTGGCAAATGCAGCAGGAAGCTGCGTGGACGTGTTCGACGCGGAAGAACTGACTTACAAACGGAGCATCGTCAACGCTGACCGCACCTTTGCCCGTGACGTGTACGTGGAGGGCGACCACCTGTTCGTGGCTGCCGGTAACAACCGCGAGGTGCAGGTGTTCGACAAGCACAGCGGAGCGTACCTGACCCGACTGGGCACAGGCTCGTGGCCGGCAAGCAATGTGTCGTGGGCTGGCTGTGTGGCCGCTACGAAACGCTTTGCCTTCGTGCGTGATTCAAAGGAGCAGAACGTGCGCGTGTTCGACCGCGAAGCCGTCTCGCTGACGGTGGCGAACAACAATGCCGTGTTCGCCCGTCTGAGCACGCCCGGCAACTTCATCGGCAGCGGCACGGAGCCGCAGGGGGATTCCTACGACATGGAGGTCATCGGAGACTCGCTGTACGCCTTCATCCCCCGTTCGGGCATCGTTTACGCATGGAAGACAAGCGAGATAGAGGCGCAAAAGGACAATACGCCCACTTCCATAACCACGCCAACCGGCGTAAAGATCCGCTCGGTGGCGAAAGGCAAGGACGACAGCTCGCTGTTCGTGGCGATGGAGAAGGACGGCAAGATGCAACTTGCGGAAATCACCCTCTCGGACTTCCAGAGCCGGCGTTTCGACCGTCCGCTCCGAGAGTTCACGGCGGACAGCCGCGTGGCATTGCCCTCGCAGCCCATCATCGCATACCTTTACGAGCGGCTGATACTAACCAATAACGACAAGCTGGAACGCTGGGAGATTCGGAACAATCCCTCGTATGTGATACGGCCGGGAGGAAAAGGTTCGGAATAACAAACTGGGAATTGCGAGTATGGGGATACTGTTGCAACACAAGGTGCTTGTCGGTTATCTGATTCTTCCGGTTATCATCGGAAGCATGATTGCCGTGTTCTTCCGTGAACACTCCAAGATTGCCGGGATAGAGGACGCGGCCCATGAAATTCATCATGTGCGCAGCGATATAAACCGTGCACACCTTCAAATAACCCTGCTCTCCACGAGTGGGGAGTCAGCAATGGCATGGGATGACGGGGATTTTGCTGCTTATCAGGGTCTTCGGACAGAGACGGACCGGTTCTTGTCAGAGCTGAAAGGGCGTTGCGCAGAGTTTGTCCGTCCCGGACAGATAGATTCCCTGAGGTTCTTGTTGGAGAGCAAGGAAAAGCACCTGCAACAGATCATGGAAATTCTACGAAGACAGGAACAGGCGGACAGCCTGCTCCTGCAAGGCATCCCTTCCATCCCGTACAAGGGACCTTCCAAACGAAAAGGACTGTTCGGGTTGCCGGGCAAGAAAAAAAGGACGGAAGATGCCCGGTTTCTTGAGAACCTACAGCGGATAGGCCGGAAAATAACGGACATATATAAGGAGACGCAAGCGGACATACACCGTCAGGCGGACAGCCTTGAGACGCGGAACAAGGAATTGAATGACCGCCTGTACAAGCTGATAACGGACATGGACAGGCAGACGGACGCCTCTTTCCTTCAAAAGGAAGCCCGTATCATCCGTGCACACAGGCATTCGATGGCTGTCATGAGTGTCCTTGCCGGGCTCTCCCTTTTCCTGCTGGGCATCTCCTATATGATCATCTGCCACGACATCCGCATAAAGGCAAAGAACGGGAAACAACTGAAGAAAACGGTCAAGGAATTGAGAAAGGCACTGAAAAGGAACAAGGAACTGACGGATGCACGGCAACGTACCATACGGATGGTCACCCATGAGTTGCGTACCCCGTTGACATCCATCGTCGGCTATGCCGGACTGTTGAAAGGTAAGGCGGATACCAGCGGCCGTTTTGTGGAAAACATCCTCCAATCCTCCGCCCGCATGGCCTCCATGCTGAATTCGCTGCTTGAGTTTTTCCGTCTGGACAGCGGGAAAGAGAAGGTGAACCCCGCCCCGTTCCGCCTGCAGGATGTCGCCCTCTCGTTGCAAGCGGACTTCCGGTCAATGGCGGAAAGCAAAGACCTGCTTTTCTCCGTTGAGTGCGAAACGGAAGCCGTGCTCTTCGGAGACAAGGAACGCGTCATGCAGATAGGCGGCAACCTGCTCTCCAACGCCATCAAGTTCACCAGGACCGGAAAAGTATCGCTGGGTGTTTCCTATGATACAAGGATGCTTACCCTTGTGGTGGAAGACACCGGAGACGGCATGGACGAGGATGAACAGGAACGGGTATTCACGGCCTTCGAACGGCTGTCGAACGCCGCCACGCAGGACGGTTTCGGATTAGGGCTGAGTATCGTGAAACACCTTGTTGAAATGCATGGCGGCACAATCGCCTTGAAAAGCGAAAAAGGGAAGGGAAGCCGGTTTACCGTAAGGATACCCATGCTGCCTGCGGAAACCTTCATAGGAAAGAACGAAAACGGGTTGCCGCAAATGAATCCCGGCAGGACATATTCCGTTATCGCATTGGACGACAACGAGACCGTGCTTTCGCTCTTCAGGGACATGTATGCGGAGAAAGGCGTCCATTGCGACGCTTTCTGCAACATAAGCGACGTGATGGAAGCCATGCGTGCAAGGAACTACGACCTGCTGGTCACGGATCTGAAGATGCCGGAAATCAACGGGTACGAGGTGCTCGAACTGATGCGCTCGTCCCATATAGGCAATTCAAGGGAGATTCCCGTGATAGTGTCCACCGCATCCGGCTGCTGCTCCAAGGACGAGCTGGAGGCAAAAGGGTTCAGCGCCTGCCTGTTCAAGCCTTTCAGCCAGTCGGAACTGCTGGAAGTGTCGGAAAGGTGTCTCCGTCCCGGTGCACCGGATACGGACCGGCCGGACCTGTCCCCCCTGCTGGCATTCGGTGACAGGCGGGAGATGCTTGACCGTATCATTTCGGAGACGGCAAAGGACATGCGGGACATCAGGGATGCGGAAGCCTCCGGTGACAGGGAAAGGCTGGAAGCCTTGGTACACCGTCTGCGCAGCTCATGGTCGGTTATCCGGGCGGACGGCCCGCTGCGTGACCTCCATGCGGCATTGCACGGAAACGGCAACCTCATGGAAGAGGAGTTGCAGGAAGCGGTACACGGCGTCCTGCTCATGGGAGAGAAGATAATGGAACAGGCAAGGAAAGAAAAAGAACGGTATGGCAAGGATAATCGTGGTTGAGGACAACCCCATCTACAACGACTACGTGTGCAACCTGCTTGGAAAGGAAGGTATCGAATCCCGGCAGGCATACAGCCTCGGGACGGCCAGAAAACTCATCCGGCAGGCGGATGAGCGCGACGTGGTGCTTGCCGACCTGCGGTTGCCCGACGGAAGCGGGACGGACCTGCTCCGGTGGATGCTTACCAGCGGGAAGCGGAACCCTTTCCTTGTGATGACAGACTACGGGGAGGTCCATACGGCTGTGGAAAGCATGAAACTGGGTGCAAGGGATTACCTGCAAAAGTCCCTGTTGGAGGAAAGACTTGTCCAGGCGGTCCGCAGTCTGTTGAAAGAGGAGGTAAAGGAGCATCCCCATATTCCCCTGTTCGTGCGCCAGAGTGCCGCCTATCAGGAAATCAAGAGGAGCATACGGCTGGTTTCCCCGACCCGAATGGGCGTGCTTGTACAAGGTGAGAACGGGACGGGGAAAGAACTTGTCGCCCGCCAAATCCATGACAGGAGCAAACAGGCGGGGAAACCGTTCATAACCGTGGATTGCGGCACGCTCTCCCCGCAACTGGCAGCGTCCGCCCTGTTCGGTCATGTAAAGGGAGCCTTTACGGGAGCCGACAGCAACAAGAGAGGCTATTTCGATGAAGCGAAAGAAGGCACGCTCTTTTTGGACGAGGTCGGCAACCTGCCCTGTGAGGTACAGCAGATGCTGCTCCGCGCCATACAGTCGCGCACTTACCGTCCGGTCGGTGCAGGTGGAGACAAGACGGCCGATGTCAGGATCATAGCCGCCACCAATGAGGACCTGGCATTGGCGATTGAGGAGAAACGTTTCCGCCGGGACTTGTACTTCCGGTTAAGGGAGTTCGTCATAAACGTCCCGCCCCTGCGGGAGTGCCGGGAGGAGATTCTCCCCATGGCTGAGTTCTTCCTGTCCCTTGCCGGTGAAGAATTTGAAAAAAACGTAAACGGATTCGATTCCGAAGCGCGGAAAGCACTGCTGTCACATTCGTGGACAGGCAACATAAGGGAACTGAAGCAGACGGTAAGATCGGCGGTACTGATGGCGGAAGACCATGTGGTCCGTGTCCGTGACCTGCATCTGGAAAGCCCGCACCGGACAATCTCCGGCAGCCTTGCCCTGCGGAGCGAGGAAACGGAAAAGGAAAAGATCACGAAAGCCTTGGAGCAATGCGGATGGAACAGGGAGATGGCGGCCGGACTGCTCGGCATCGGGCGTACCACGCTATACCAGAAAATGATAAAATACGGCATAGCAAAATCGGGTATCCGGACAGTATGAAGAGCGTGACACCGTTCATTTTCCGAACAGGCGTGTATGTCTGGAACGGAAACGCCAAAGGCATAAAAATTTTCTGAAATTATATAGGATTGTCAGCCAGTGCTGTATGAATATAATTTTTCAAAAATAGTACTACGGAGTGATATTTGTCTTACATGTTATGTGTACACATGGTAAAAACAAGTCGAACATCTAAAAACAAAAGCGATGAAGCACCTGATACTGAAGAATACGCCTTTCTTCCGGCTGATAGAAATGACGGACAGCCCGGATTATTCCAACATACAGAACGATTACGTCGATTTTGTCTCGGAAGTCATCACCCTGTGCCATGAATCCGCGGATTGCGGCAACCTCGTCTATTTTGCACTGTTGTTCACGGAGATAGAACTGCAATACCACCCGCAGCTGGATCGTGGGGACTTGCGGGAGGTTCCGGACGTCTATATACGGAAAGCCCTGGACTTTGTCCGCCGGATGATAAAGTCGATGGGCTGTGTTCCGTCCGCCTACCCCTTGCGGGAAGATACGGGAAAAACCGCCCCTGCCCTGCAATGGACAGGAAATGCCGTTGACCTTGTGGAACTGATCTACGGTATCAACGAAATGGGCTGCATCAATGACGGGGCCATGCCGCTTGGGCAGCTCGCCCCGCTCTTTTACAGGATGTTCGGCATCAAGGCGAAAGACTGTTACCGCTTCTACGTGGACATCAAGCGCAGGAAGAGCGGAAGCCGCACCTATTTCCTTGACCGGATGCGGGAGAAGCTGAACAGGCGTATGGATATGGACGAGGAAAGGGAAAGGACGAGGCGGTGAGCGATTTATCCTCCATCATCTTGGCTTTGTCACAAATTTATGGTATTTTTGTGACATAATTCAAGATCGATAAAAATGCAGAGCGTTTATTCTGAAATAAAGAGGATTGTGGAAAGTTCCGAGAACGGGACACTCTTTTTCCCCGATGATTTTGCAGCGTTGGGTTCTTCGGATGCAATCAGGGCGGCTTTGGTACGGCTATGCCGTTCCGGTGTCATCATGCGGGCCGCACAAGGTATCTATTATCATCCGAAAACCGATACCAAATGGGGCAGCGGCATCATACCGCCTACCATAGAGGAGATTGCCGAAGGGATAGCAAAGCGGGATAAGGTAAGGATTGTGCCAACCGGAGCGTACATACTCAACCAACTGGGGTTGTCCACCCAAATACCCGCCAATGCCGTGTTCGTAACGGACGGATCCGGACGCAGGGTCAATCTCGGGAAAGGCAAGGGTATCTTGTTCAAGCACACCTCCGAGATGCGGATATTCGCTTTCCGTTCAAGGATGATGTCGCTTGTTGTAATGGCGTTGCGTGAGATAGGCGAACACAATGTCACGCAAGAACATTTGTCCGTCATCAAACGGCATCTGTCCACTGTTCCGCGGGAGGATTTTCAAACGGATATTCAATTAGCCCCGATATGGGTGCGCAAAACTTTATCGAATTTATGAATTATATGGATTTGTCCCTTCAAGACCGAAGGGAAATTATAGGGCGGGTACAGGCGGAGAACCACCTGAACCGTCAAATCATCGAAAAGGACTGGTGGGTCACGGCAGTGCTGAGAGCCTTGTTTTCCCTGCCGTATGCCGGACACATTTCGTTCAAGGGCGGCACCAATCTGAGCAAGTGCTGGAACCTGATAAACCGGATGTCCGAGGATGCGGACATCGCCATAGACCGGGAGTTCCTGGGTTTTGGCGGCAGTTTGTCGAAAACGCAGATCAGTGACAGGCTGCGCCGTGCATCGTGTTCATTTGTCAGGGAGAAGCTGCAATACGACTTGAAGGGGCGGCTTGTGGCAAACGGTATCAAGGAAGATAAGTTTACAGTGACGGTAAACATCACGCCGGTAACGACCACCGACCCTGAAATCATCGAAATCGCGTACCAATCAGCTTTTCAGGACAATGCCTATATCCGTCCGAAAGTCATCATAGAAGTAAGCGGACGGTCGATGAACGAACCGGTTACGCCTATGCCGATTCGTTCATTCATAGACGAGGTGTTTACGGATGCGCCGTTTACGGAAAAGCCGTTTGAAGTAAGGGCCGTCGTGCCCGAACGCACATTTCTTGAAAAGCTATTCCTGCTGCACGAGGAATTTGCCAAACCGAAGGGACTGGTGCGGACGGAACGGATGTCACGCCATCTCTACGACGTATCCCAGATAATGGATACTCCGATAGCGGAACGGGCACTGAAAGACAAGCCGCTGTATGATTCCGTTATAGAACACCGTAGGGTATTCATCGGATTGAAAGGTTTCGACTATTCCACGCTGCGCCCCCAAACGCTTCGGATTGTGCCCCCGGCCGATGTCATCGAACTATGGCGGAAGGATTACGAGGTGATGCGGGAAACCATGATTTACGGGGACTCGTTGCCGTTTGATAAACTGATAGAGAAAATCCGGGTGTTGAATGACAATATCAACTCAATGCAGCGTTAAGACATATGGCAAAGAAAAAGAGACATCAGGGACATTATTGCCAGATTTGCGGCGAATACAAGGCTAACGAGAAGTTCACGGGCAAAGGGCATGCCCGGCATATCTGCAAGAGTTGCATGTCCGCTATGCGTAATGACAAGAAACCGATAGACATTTTGCCTGAACAACTATCCGTGAACCGGGAAACAACACGTTTCAAGAAACTGGACAAGGAAGAGAAAAACGTGTTGAAAGCATTTGTTGCCGAAGTCGTAACCGAATACTGGCAGGAATACAGGCAGATACCGTTTGCTGACAATTTCTCCGAACTTAAAAAATATATCATCAGGACTTACGATGAAGAATGCGGCATCCTGCTGAAAGACGATGCCGAACTGAAGAGCTATTTTCAAACCCACACGATAACGACCATCAACAAATTGCTTAAAGAGGAGGTGTCAGAAAATAAGGATTAAAAAAATGAGCGGAACAGGTTCCATACTTGTTCCGCTCGTTTTCGAAGTAGTCCATAGACTTTTACTGCAACAGGTGTTCCGCATCCTTTTTGAAACCTCTACCCGATGTTCAGGATATTGACATACAACCAAATCGGGAAGAAACAAAATATCACAATTATTTTTGCGATTTATGGATTTTCTTTGAAATACCGGTTATTTCTGCTGCAACAGATGTTTGAGATTTTCGTCGCCTGCAATCCGTTCCAGCTCTTCCTTGACAATCTGCTTCACATCCTCCTTGATGCGCCTGTAATTCGCCTGCACCGTTTCTTTCATGCAGTCATTGCCGTCCTCGTCCGTAAAGTCGGTAATGACGGGTATCGGCTTGTAGCCCTTTTCTTCCCGCTTTACCTTCTCGGCATCCACGACAATCTCGCAATGGAAAATCTTCTGCTCAATGCGTTCATTGAAGTTGTCGGACACGGAGCCGACAAACATTCCCTGCGTCAAACCGGAAATCTTGCTTGGCGGGATAAGGCTGTCCATCTGCGTGTTGATGGACGTTGAAACGTCCTGCCGATTAATGGAAATGCTCTGCCGTTTCTGCAACACCTTTCCGAAACGTTCCGAGAGCGTTCTGGCGGTTTCACCCACTACCTGACCGGAGAAGATATTGCCGACGGTGTTCATCACCACTTTCGCTTCGCGATCCCCATAGTCGCGCACCAACTGCGAGAAATCCTGAAAGCCCAGACACACGGCAACCTTGTTGCTTCGCGCGGTGGCAATCAGGTTGTCCAACCCCTTGAAATATATTGTCGGAAGCTCGTCTATGATGACCGACGACTTCAGCATCCCCTTCTTGTTGATGAGCTTCACGATGCGGGAGTTGTACAGACCGAGAGCCGCCCCGTAAATGTTCTGGCGGTCGGGATTGTTGCCCACACATAGGATTTTCGGTTCTTTGGGATTGTTGATGTCCAGCGTAAACTCACTGTCCGACATCACCCAATAGAGCTGCGGGGAAATCATGCGCGAGAGTGGGATTTTCGCCGAAGCGATCTGGCCTTGGAGCTGCTCGGCAGCCCCTCCGAGCCATGCGTCCATGAACGGTGAGAGGTAGTTCTCCAGTTCCGGATAAGAGGTCAGTATCGGGAAAATATCCTCATAACGGCGGTTCAGGAACTCGATGGCATGGGGGAACGTGCAATACTTGCCGTTCTGAAAAATTTTGAGATACCAGATGATAGCCGCGAAGAGGATGATGGGCGATTCCACAAAGAAGTCGCCCTGCTTTTGCACCCACGACTTATTGAGGTTGAGCATAATGGTATAGGCACTCTCGTAAGCGTCCGTAATATCTTCCATGAAGTCGGGATGAATGGGATTGCAGCGGTGAGAGCGCCGCGGATCGTCGAAATTGATCACATAGAATTTCGGTTTTACCTTGTAGCCGTCCGGATGGTTCAACAAGTGATTGTATGCTATCGTCGATAAGTCACTGAATTTAAAGTCGTAAACATACATTGAGAAGCCCTTTTCAATCTGTTGCTTGATGAAGCTGTTCACCACTGCATACGATTTTCCGCTGCCCGGCGTACCCAATACGATGGAGGCACGGAACGGGTTCACCACGTTAATCCAGCCGTTGTTCCAACGTTTCTTATAATAAAAGCGTGTGGGCAGGTTGACCGAATACTCGCTTTCGATAAGCCTTATCTCCTGCATGAAGCTCTCGTTTTCGTTATTGAACACGTCATCCATGAGGTTGTGTTTCATAAGTCGGCTCATCCACAGACCTCCCATCAGCAGGCAGACATAGCCCGCACCGACAGTCAGCACGTACAGTCCTGTCACCGCTTCAACCGGCAGCGGCAATGCCAATATCCACCAGTTGAGAAAGAACAGCACGAATCCGCTGGCAAGTGCCGTCCAGATCCTTGCCCAAGTGATTTTCTCCCCTTTGACACCCTTTGTCCCCAGACAGGACAGGCCGAGCAAAAGGACGGCAAAGAGTTTCGTGTAGAGGACGGAATGGAACAGCCCTGCCGTGCGGTTGAAATTCATCAGAATCCTGTCCACCACGCCGATGTCCATTCCCCATAACCGTATGGTTTCATAGCAGAACCAGTACACGTTCATGACCACTAAAATAATACTCACGGCACGCAGAAAATCCATGATTTTCGCCAGTGCCCTCAAATCGTCTTCTTGTGACATACGTTGATTTTTTTTTATTGTTGATACTCCGAATTACATACCTAAGCCCTTGTGTCTTTTCTTTTTCTTCCTGCGCTGCATCGCCCGGATGAAGGCTTCCTCCTCGGCATCCGTCGCTGCCCCTTCGGGGGCGAGCAAGCCCATGCCGCCCGCCACGTCTTCATGGCCGGATGCGTCCTGCCGGTGCACATCATCCCCGGTTCCCACCGGAATGGAAAACGGTATAGGCTTCTGTCCGGCGAAAGGCAACGTGAAATGTTCCTGCAAGAGGTTTGCGGAAAGTTCCTTGCCCATGCGCGAGCCATTCAGCACGCATCCCGTGCGGTGGTCGATGAACGTGGCTCCGTAGATACGTCCTTCTTCCGTGTAGCGTAGCACGGTGTCGATGCCTTTCTCCTTGAGCCGTGAAACGAACTTCTCCTTGTCATACGTGCCTTCCAACACGAAAAGGACGGCACGCTTCGTCATGTCAGCGAGTTTTCTCTCCTTGATCTCCATTTTGGAACGGGCAAACTTCTTCTTCACGGCCTCATAGCCGACGGATTTCCCGAACAGCGATGACTTGAACGGGTTGCCCGCCTTGTTGCCCGAATCGTCCGTCGCGGAATAGACCAGCCCGTGATACTCGCGTCCGCGAACGTTACCCTGTGTTTCCTCCACCGTCAGGTTGTACAGGGAAAGGAGTGCGCGGTATTCACCCATCGTCTGGAAGCGGTACTGCCTGTTCAGGACCTTGACGGTGTTGCCCACCTGTTTCTTCACATCACCGGCAGAGACATCCACCTTATGGGGTGGCGTGTCAAGACGGCGGTTCTTGCGTTCGGCATCATGCAGCCCGTACTTACATTCCAGTTCGCGGGTGATCTGCTTGCTCCGGTAGAAGTTGTTGCGGGTGTCAATACTCTTGCCGTTTTCGTCCACCCTGACCGTCACGATATGCAGGTGGTGACGGCTGGTGTCCTCATGCTTGAAAACAAGGTACGGCTGGTCTGCGAATCCCATCTTTTCCAGATACTCCCGTGCGATGTCCTGAAGTTCCGTGTCTGTCAGCACATCGTCCGGGTGCGGATTCAGCGAGATATGCACCACCGGTTTCTCCACTCTCGTATGTCCCGGCATACAGGCAAGAAAACCCTCCATCGCCTTATGGATGTCCACCGTCCCCGTGCCGTCATTGTAGATGCGGTTGGTAGTGAGCAGCCGCCCTTTCGCCTCGTTGATCTTCTCTCCGTTGTAGATAAGCGCACCGTACAACGATTTTCCTACACTGATTTTAGCGACCATTTCGCCTCCATTTCCCTTGAAAGTTCCACAATCCGGCGGCTCAGTCTCACGAGTTCGACGGTCTGCCCTTCCAGCCTGTAGAGCAACGCCATCGCCTTTTTCTCGGAAAAATGGCAGCGCAATTCTTTCACGATTTGGTTGTAGTTCGTGCCTATGGCACGGAACTGCGCATGGAAATCGGACAGCTTGGTGTAGTAATCCACCAGCGTCTTGTCCACTTTCTGCACGCGGAAAGGCTGTCCGAAGAAATGCGCTTTCAGGAAAACCGACTTGGCGTAAACGCCCGATTTCTCGAACATGGTAAGAAAATGGTCATGTTCCTCCCTGTTGAAACGGACGGTGTAGCGGAACACCGCCGGATCATGTTTGGGATTTCTCCCGGTCTTGTTCTTCTTTTCACTCATATGAATTTTGGATTTAACGGTCTGACGGCATAAGCCGCCGCTTCAGGTCACAGACACCGCAGGTTTGAAAGGCTTCCCGACTTCGGAGAGGAAGCCATCCCCCCGGAGGGCAAGGTGTTTTCTGGGACGCTCAAAACGTTTTGAGCGGCTGAAAACATACCTTGCTATGTTCTGGAGAACATAAAAATCCGCCGGGGCGGATTGGGAGGGACGCCTTTCAGACCTCGAGCCGCGCCACTTGTGGCGAACCCTGCCGTCCGGGGGCAAAGTTACGCCCTTAAAACGGTATCGGACAGATACTTGAACCGGACAAAGAACGCCAACCGGCGCAACATGCTACCACTTGCCGGAGAAGTGATACAAGTTCCAAAATATACTTGTTTATTTGCGGAGTAATCCGGATGTGGAACTGAAAAAGCACTCATTTCACCGGATGTCCGGACAATAATCCGAACAGTGTTCCAGACGGTTGAAAACGAGTGTATGCATCCAAACGGATTCCCATGCCTGCATTTGTCTGGAAAGATTAAAGCATGGGGAAACGGATATGCAGACTGATGTCCGCAGACACAACCGGATTAACGGACAAGTAAATAAACGGACGGGGATGCGTGCGTATGGATAATAATACGCTGCCGCTACCGGACAGATGTGTAACTTAATAAATATTCAATCAAATGAAAGAAGCGACTTATGTGGCAATCTCCACACAAAAAGGAGGAGCGGGTAAAACAACCCTGACAGTGCTTGTGGCAAGCTACCTGCACTATGTGAAAGGCTATAATGTAGCCGTCGTTGACTGTGATTTTCCACAGTACAGTATCCACGACATGCGGAGGCGTGACTTGAAAGCCGTCATGGAGGATGAGCATTACAAGCTGTTGGCGTTTGAACAGCTCAAACGACTGAAGAAAAACCCGTATGCGATCAAGTGCAGCCGTGCGGAGGACGCGATCAAAACAGCCGAAGAGCTGACGGAAATGCAGCCTGATCTTGATTTCGTGTTTTTCGACCTGCCGGGCACAATCAACAACGCCGATGTGGTTCAGACCATTGCCAAGATGGATTACATCTTCACGCCTATCATCGCTGACCGTGTGGTTATGGAAAGTTCCATCAAGTTCGCTACCGTCATCAATGAACAGATGATAAGTACGGGCAAGTCCGACATCAAGGGGCTTTACCTTGTATGGAATATGGTGGACGGGCGCGAGAAGACCGAGCTTTACAAGGCATACGACAAGGCCTGCGCAGAGTTCGCCTTGTCTATTCTTGAAACATTCATACCGGACAGCAAGCGTTTCCGTAAGGAGACGGCTGTGGAACGCAAAGCGGTATTCCGTTCCACAGCGTTCCCCGCAGACAAGACGTTGGTTCGTGGCAGTAATCTTGACAAACTCGTTGATGAGATTCTCGGTATCATTAAAAACTGAACGTCATGGCAAAGAAAGCAAGAATAGAGGACATCGACAGTGATGCCGTAATCAATTCATTCCGCATGGGTGATACGAGCATTCCGCCGCAGGCAAGAAGCACGGACGGGAACATGACGGAAGCACTGCCGGAAAAAGATACACTGGCGGCCATTACCCTGTCTGCATCCCGTTCCAAGGAGGAACCTGAACACGGGTGCAGGGACGGAAAGGCGAAGAAAACAGATTATGACGGCACATTCGTATGTGAAGCCAATATCACCGCAAGGCTTGGTAAGCAGGTGTATATCCGTAAGGAGTACCACGACCGGATACAGAAGATACTTCACATAATCGGCGGCAACGAGGTGACAATCGCAAGTTTTCTTGACAACGTGCTGACACACCATTTCACGCTGTTTCAGGAGGATATAGCGGAGTCGTTCAAACGTCACATGAAATCCTATGGCTTATAAACAATCAATCAACAACAAGAACATCATGAAAAGAAAGATGAACAACCGTCAGTCGGACAGACTGCAAATCAGTAAGAGCAAGAGTGAGAAAGCCGCAGCACAGGCGTCACAGTGTGTAACCGCTATCCTGAAAGCATCGGAAATCAAATCGCGGCAATGTGTCTACATCAGTCGGGAAACCCATGAGAAAGTTGCCGTCGTCGTCAACCGTCTGGGTAACGGGTTAAGCATCGGCAAGTTTGTGGACAACATCCTCATTGACCATTTCAGACGATACGGAGTACAGTACACGGAACAGATTGAAAACTTAAAAAAAGTAATGCTATGACAAAAGTGTTTTTAATCGTATCACTTGCCTGCAATGTATGGTTCCTGTTCATGCTGCTTCACGACCATATCATGGAAACAAGACTTATACGCTTCTTCAAAAAGATAGTGGAAGTATGGAAAGCGCTTGGCGATTCGACAAAAAGAGAGGAAGCAGCAAGAAAAGAACCTTCCAATATGGAAAACGACATCATAGGCAAGAGCCGTTTTAAGATGGCTTCACCCCGGACAACCACCGCCATACCGACGCAAGAAGCTGCCACTTCGGAAAAAGGCATTGAGCTGACGGAGGAAGAGGTTACTTTTGGCGATGGAAACACGGGAGCACCCTCTTATCCGGCACAAGTTCCGGAAGATAAGATTGATGAAGCCTTTATGAGCATATCTCCTTCGGAACTGAAGTTTGGTGAGAACGAACCGGAAGATGATGTCCCGGACAAGGAACAGGCTTCGGGAAGCAGTTTCGAGGACATCGACATGGCAGTCCGGACCATACGGAAAGACTCACCGTCCGATGAGGAAATGCGACACGCCGGAAAGGTCATGACGGAACTTGACGGGACTGAACTTTTTTCCAGAATAACGGAAAGCATGACCGATGAAGCGATGAGCGGAAGACTTGCAGAAGCGATGGCTGTTTTTGTGGATACGGTGAACATGACCGTGACACGGCAAAAAGACAAAATATTCGTGATTCCTGAAAAAATAGAAGAGTTCGACATCCGGAACTATGTATAATGAAAAAATAAAAAAATGAAAACATGACACCGAAAGGTGCGGTACGGGTGGTACAAGGTACAGCCTGTCCGCAACGGACAGTCCCAAGTCCGTGGAAACAAACGGGAATGCCACTAAACCAAAGAAAAGTAATCAAGTACCAACCGTCTGAAAAAGGACCATCCATCCTTTGGAAGGCACAAAACAAGAACAGTCTATGAACAAGTACATCAGACAGAAATCCATCCTTTCAGTAGCGCTTGCCGTTGCCGTAACAGTTTCCGCTTTTGCACAGGGAAACGGACTGGCAGGCATTACGGAAGCCACCACAATGGTAAGCTCATATTTCGAGCCGGCAACGAAATTGATTTACGCGGTAGGTGCCGTCATCGGGCTTATCGGCGGGGTAAAAGTGTATTCAAAGTTTTCATCGGGAGACCCGGACACCAGCAAAACAGCCGCTTCATGGTTCGGGGCCTGCATCTTCCTGATCGTCGCCGCCACCATCCTGCGTTCATTCTTCCTTTAATAGTTACAGGTATGGCTGAATACCCGATAAACAAGGGTATCGGCCGTCCGGTCGAGTTCAAGGGATTGAAGGCACAGTACCTCTTCATCTTCTGCGGAGGTTTGCTGGCTCTCTTCATCCTGTTCGTCATCCTCTACATGGTCGGCATCGACCAGTGGATATGTATCGGCTTCGGCGCGGTATCGTCGTCCGTCCTCGTGTGGAAGACCTTCGCGTTGAATGCCCGATACGGTGAACACGGGCTTATGAAACTGGGAGCTGCGCGCAATCATCCCCGATACCTTGTCAACCGGCGGCGGATCACCCGATTATTCAAACGACAAAGAAAGGAGGAAAGGCAATGAGGAACACATCGAAAATGACGACATTGGAAAACAAGTTCCCGCTGTTGGCGGTGGAACACGGCTGCATCATCTCCAAGGACGCCGACATCACGGCCGCCTTCGAGGTGGAACTGCCGGAGCTGTACACCGTGACGGGTACGGAATATGAGGCGATACACGGCTGCTGGTGCAAGGCGATCAAGGTATTGCCGGACTTCTCCATCGTCCACAAGCAGGATTGGCTCATCAAGGAACGGTATGCACCGGAGCTGCAAAGGGAGGACATGAGCTTTCTCTCACGCTCGTTCGAGCGTCACTTCAACGAGCGTCCGTACCTGAAGCACACCTGCTATCTCTACCTGACCAAGACAACGAAGGAACGTAGCCGGATGCGTAGCAATTTCAGCACGCTGTGCCGGGGGCATATCATCCCGAAGGAACTGGACAGGGAGACGGCCGGGAAGTTCATGGAAGCCACGGAACAGTTCGAGCGCATCATGAACGACAGCGGGTTTGTCAGGCTGCGCCGCCTCTCCACCGATGAGATTGCGGGGACGGACGGCAAAGCCGGACTGATCGGGCGTTACTTCTCGCTCATGTCAGAGAATGACGGCACCTTGCAGGACATCAGTCTCTCGACAAGCGAGATGCGCATCGGTGACAACCGCCTGTGCCTGCACACCCTGTCCGACGCGGAAGACCTGCCCGGCACGGTGGCTACCGACACCCGTTACG
>OJKP01001090.1_pt1 | contig 16456 bp, 10 predicted proteins | sample 1596521 | NCBI WGS metagenome assembly OJKP01 (sample SAMEA4350130, study PRJEB24818) | metagenome | biome: human; feature: gut; material: faeces | place: Denmark | collected 2013-09
TTCTTAAATCCGCTTTTCTTTGCGTTTTCCGATTTTTCGGCTTGTCATCATTTGACACCGTAACAACTCTGATATTAAGTTGTTTAGCGTCATTTCTCCCGTTTTTCAAGGTTATTCCAGAGATTTTGAGTAACTTTGCGCTACCATAAATCAAAATAACTATATTTAATGTATCGACTGATAACCACTATACTATTAGGTGTTGCCTTTGCGGCAACCATAACGGCAGCTCCTGCCTCCCCACGCCACTGGCGACCAACCCTTGCCGACCTCGACCGCGTGATAGACAGCAGCAACGTGTACGACCGCCAGTACGAGCAACGCATTGCCAAGGCTAAGCAGAAGCTGAGCCGAGCAACCAACGATGCCGACCGACTGGACCTTACCCGGCAGCTCTTCTTTATGTACAAGCAGTTTGTGCTCGATTCGGCTTACGTCTATGCCGACCGCAAGCTGCAAGTGGCGCAACGCATCGGCAACAAGGAGGAGGTGCAGTTTACACAGCTTGACATTGCTGCCATATTGATTAAGAACGGCGACTATATTGCTGCCATTCGCCAGCTGCAATCGTTAGACCGGCCCTTGATGTCGACCGGCGTGCAGACCTACTACTACAGTTTGTACGGCGAGCTGTACGAGTCAAAGCGCCTGACAGCCCTTACCAAAGCCCAAAAAGATTACTATGAGCACCTGCGTGTGAGCTACCGCGACTCCCTGCGCAACCTTCAAACCACGAAATCGATATGGGACGCCGCCGAGTTTCTTCGCACGCGCCACAAATACACCGATGCCTTGCACCTTCTTGTTAAGGCTTACGACAACCTTGACGTAAGCAACCGCGACATGGGATACATAGCCTACGCCATCGCCGATATATACGACAAGGTAGACGATACGGAGCGTGTGAAGCAGTATCTCATAATTTCGGCAATATCCGACATCAAGAACAGTGTGCGCGAATATATCTCCCTGCGCCGACTCGCCATCATATTATATGAGGAGGGCGATGTTGACAGAGCCTACCGCTATATGCGTAAGTCGCTTGAGGATGCCACCGAGTGCAACGCCAAGCTACGCATATTCGAGGTGTCGGACGTGCTGCCCATTATCGACAAGGCTTACGACAGCATGAAGGCAGCCGAGCGTCGCCACCTTACAGTGGGGTTGGCGGTTGTGGTGGTGCTGCTCGTGCTGCTTGTGTGCATGGTGTTCTACACCGGCAAGCAGCTCAGGCACATAGCCCAGGCACGCCGACAGCTGCTTAAGTCGAACGAGAGCCTTGCCGAGATGAACAGCAAGCTAAACTCGCTCAACACCCAGATAACCTCTACGAACGAGCAGCTTAACGACGCCAACAGCAGGCTTCGCGAGTCGAACGCCTCCCTTGGCGAGGCAAATAAGATTAAGAACATATACATAATGGAGTTTATGTCGAAGTGCTCGTCGTACATCGACAAGCTCGAGGCATACCGCCGCTCGCTCAACAAGCTTGCCGCTGCAGGCATGGTGAGCGAGCTGTACCGCAAGCTAAAGTCGAAGACCATTATCGACGACGAGGTGGAAGAGTTCTTCGAAGACTTCGACCGCATCTTCCTCAAGATATTCCCGAACTTTGTGTCAACGTTTAACGCGTTGCTTCGCCCCGAAGAGTCGATAAAGCCTAAGCACGAGGGCAGACTCAGCACCGAGCTTCGCATCTACGCCTTGATGCGTCTTGGCATTGTGGAGAACGAGAATATAGCCTCCTTCCTGCGCTGCTCAAAGCAGACCGTATACTCGTACCGCTCGCGCATACGTCTGCGCTCGTTATGCCCCGACGACTTTGAAAACCAGGTGCTGCGCATAGAATGATGCTTGACTATTGTCAAGCATCTATCTGTACAACATCTGTATTTTATGACACCATTGAAAAACGCAACTCATTGAAAACCAGTGAAAACACCTTGTAAAACGTTTGTATTTTTGCGATACACTCTTCTTGCGTATATTTAAAAGTGATAATTTTGCAAAAACATTAAACAACATCAAATAATTAAAAACCACTTATTACATTATGAATATAAGGTATCCCTTATTATACTCCGTAATGTTAGCGCCTATGGCATCGGCTCCACTTGTGCCGACAACGGCTGCACCAGCCTTAATGCTCCAGCACCAGCAAAAGGGCATAAAGGTCAGTGGTACTGTTGTCGATGGCGAGAACAGTCCGCTTATAGGCGTGAGCGTCACCGTCAAGGGTTCCAAAGACGCGGCGATAACCGATATCGACGGCCACTTCTACATCAGTGTGCCGTCCAAGAACTCGGTGCTGGTGTTCAACTACCTCGGCTTCAAGCAGCAGGAGGTGCGTGTAGGCAGCGACATCAACTTTAATATACAGCTTAAGGAGGATGCCGTGGCTACCGACGAGGTTGTGGTTGTGGGCTACGGCAACCAGAAGAAGCTGTCGGTTATAGGCTCTATACAGACCCTCGACCCAGGCAAGTTGCAGGTCGGCTCAAGCCGCTCGCTAAGCAACAACCTTGCCGGACAGCTTGCCGGCGTCATAGCCTACCAGCCGTCAGGCGAGCCGGGCTACGACAACTCGCAGTTCTGGATTAGAGGTATTTCGTCGTTCAACACCGGCAACAACAACCCTCTTGTGCTTGTGGACGGTGTGGAGCGCAGCCTTAACGACATCGACCCAGCCGAGATAGAATCGTTCTCGGTGCTGAAGGATGCCTCGGCAAGTGCCATGTACGGTGTGCGTGGCGCCAACGGCGTTATCATCATCAACACCAAGCGAGGCACGGTGGCTAAGCCGTCGGTAGACTTCCGCTTCGAGCAGTCGATAACCAAGCCCACAAAGTTGCCCGAATTTATAGGCGCAGCCGAGTATATGAGTCTGCTCAACAACCTCTGTTCGGACCCCTCGAAGCGCCTCTTCACCAAGGACCAGATACTGAAGACCTACTATGGCTACGACAAGGACCTCTATCCCGACGTCAACTGGATAGACGCCATAACCAACGACTATGCCTCGTCGCTGCGTGGCAATATGACGGTGTCGGGCGGTTCTAATATATTAAGGTATTCGCTTACGGCTTCGGTATACCACGAGAACGGCATCATGTCTGTGGACGAGTCGCTGCCATACGACACAGGCTCAAAGCTCACACGCTTCAACATGCGTGCCAACGTAGACCTCGACCTAACCAAGACCACCCTCCTGCGCTTCAATGTGGGCGGCTATCTGCAAAACCTGCGCAAGTCAAAAAGCTCTACAGACGACGTCTTCTTCCATGCCTTCGAGACCCCTCCCTTTGTACATCCTGCCATCTACAGCGACGGCACGATACCTATAGCATCTGCCAACCGCTACAACCCGTGGGCAGAGAGCACACAGAACGGCTACTACCGCGGCACACGCAGTAAGCTCGAGTCGCTCTTCCAGCTTGAGCAGAACCTCAAGATGATAACACCGGGCCTTAAGTTCAAGGCAACCTTTGCCTTCGACACCTACAACGAGAACTTCGTGACACGTGGCAAGGCACCTACCTACTACAGCGTGGCAAAGTCGCGCGACGACGAGGGCAACCTTATACACAGCGTTCTGTCGTACGGCAGCGAGTTTCTGGACCACAGCTCCAACGCCAACTACGGCAACAACAGTACTTACCTCGAATTCTCACTTGGCTACAACCGCACCTTCGGCAAGCACGCCATCGACGCTCTTGCCCTATACAACCAGCGCAGCTACGACGATGGAGGCATACAGCCAAAGCGCTCGCAAGGCATAGCCGGACGCCTTAGCTACACCTTCGACCGCAGATATGTGGGCGAGTTCAACTTCGGCTACAACGGTTCAGAAAACTTTGCCAAGGGCCACCGCTTCGGTTTCTTCCCGTCATTGGCATTGGGATGGATAGTGTCGGAGGAGAAGTTTATGAGCCGCTGGTCGTCATGGCTTACGCTGCTCAAGCTCAAAGGCTCTATGGGTCTTGTGGGCAACGACAACATCGGCGGCCGCCGCTTTGCCTACGTCACCACCATCAACACCGGTGCCTCGGGCTACAACTGGGGCTACTCGGGCGACTACTACCGTCAGGGCATATCAGAGGGCGAGGTAGGCGTAAGCAACCTTACATGGGAGAAGTCGCTCAAGAGCAATGTGGGCATAGAGCTTGGTCTGTGGAACGAGCTTAACGTGCAGGTAGACTACTTCTTCGAGCACCGCACCGACATCTTTATGCAGCGCAAGACCATACCTACACAGACCGGATTCTTGAACAATCCGTGGGCCAACTTCGGCATTGTGGACAATCAGGGTATAGATGCCTCGATGACGTGGAACCACCGTTTCTCGTCAAAGCTCAACGTGGCTCTGCGTGCCAACTTTACCTATGCCAAGAACAAGATAAAGGAGTACGACGAACCCGAATCGGTTAAGGGCACCTACCGCTCCATAACCGGACGCTCGGTAGGCACCCTCTGGGGCTACCAGGCAGAACGCCTATACACCGACGACGACTTTGAGGGAGGCAAGCTGAAGGCAGGCATACCTACACCCAACCTCGGAGCAACGGTAAGACCGGGCGACATAAAGTACCGCGACATGAACGACGACGGCGTGATAGACGCCTCCGACCAAGGCTACATCGGCGGAACATCAACACCGCGCATTGTCTACGGCTTCGGCGCCAACGTGCAGTACCGCAACTTCGACCTAAGCTTCTTCTTCCAAGGCACGGGCGATGTGCACCGCGTTATAGGCGGAACACAATACTTTATACCGGGCAGCGGACAGGGAGTGTTGGGCAATGTGTATACCAACTACACCGATTGCTGGACCGAGGACAATCCGTCGCAGGATGTGTTTTGGCCCCGATTGTCGGAGAGCACCAATCCCAACAACAACGTGGCGTCCACATGGTGGAAGAAGGATATGTCCTTCCTGCGCCTGAAGTCGATAGAGGTAGGCTACTCGCTGCCCAAGAGCGTGTCGCGTGCGATACATGCCAACGACGTGCGCTTCTTTGCAAGCGGCAACAATCTGTTCTACTTCTCCAAGTTTAAGCTTTGGGACCCCGAGCTCGACACCGGCGACGGCCTTAAGTATCCGTCGATGCGCTCGGTGATGTTGGGCTTTGAGGTGAAGTTCTAAATATCCCTACGGCATCTTTAAACGAATAGAAAACAAAACCAACAAGACAACAATATGAAAAAGACATTGTATATACTGACAATGATATGCGGGATGCTCGCCACCACATCGTGCAGCGACTATCTCGACAAGGAGTCGGACACGGAGCTTGACCTCAACCTCGTATTCGAGGACAAGACGCGCACCGAGGGCTGGCTCGCCAATGTCTACTCGTCAATACCCGATCCCTATATGGGCCATCTGCAGTATGAGGGATGGGAGATACTGGGCGACGACATGACACCATCCGAACGCTACCGACAGTTCGACGGATGGACCGTGATACCATATATCCTTGGCGAGTGGACCACGACAAGCGACTGGGGAGGCAACTTCTGGGCTGACTTTCCGCAGCGCATACGCGAGGCGAACATCTTTATGAAGAACGTGCACACCCTTGCCGACCAAGGCATAACCTCTACCGAGGTGGAATATATGAAGACAGAGTGCCGCTTTATGAAGGCCTACTACTATGCCTTGCTTGCCAATACATACGGAGGTGTGCCCTTTGCACCCGACGATGTGACGCCGACCGACTACACCCTTGCCGACCTTATGGTGGGACAGACACCCTACGACAAGGTTATCGACTGGTGCGACAAGGAGCTTCTTGCATGCTCCAAGATTCTGCCTGCCAAGTATACGGAGGCACGCAAGTATGGACGCGCCACGAGCATAATGTGTCTTGCCGTAAGGGCACGTATGCTGCTGTACGCCGCAAGTCCGCTGGTAAACGGCAATCCCGACTATGCCAACTACAAGAACTCGGACGGCGAGAACATCTTTCCTGCTACATACGACCCCGCCAAATGGAAGTATGCAGCCGAGGCATGCCGCGACCTAATAAAGGCAGCCGAGGCAGCAGGCCACAAGTTGTACACCGTAAAGAACCCGAATGGCGACATCGACCCCTTTATGTCGTACCAGGACATGATGTTCAAGCGCTACGACGAGGGCAACACCGAGATACTGTTTGCACGTCCGGGTGGCTGCAACTACTCTTATTACGAGGGCTTGACTACCCCGTTGCGCAGCAGCGGCAATGGCGGATTGGGCGTTACCCAATCGCTTGTGGACGCCTTCTTTACCGAGAATGGACTGCCCATTACCGACCCAAACTCGGGTTATACCGAGGAGGGACTGTCGACCGAGGACGAGCAGCGAGACAACACCACCTGGGCATCCGACTGCAACGGCGGCAGCATAACACGCAGCGGCACATATAATATGTATTGTCACCGCGAACCGCGATTCTATGTGTCTGTAGCTTTCAACAATGGCTACTTCCCACAGGAAGACCGTGCGTACAACATGTTCCTTGGATCGGGCACCGAGACCGACAACAACGGCACACACGACGCACCGCAGAACGGCTACTTTGCCAAGAAGAAGGTGTACTATAAGGACAATGTAAAGCAGGGCAGCTACCAGTATAGACCCGGTATACTCTACCGTCTGGGCGAGGCTTACCTCAACTATGCCGAGGCTCTTAACGAGTGCGACCCCGGCAATCCAGACATCCTTACCTACCTCAACCGCATACGCGAGCGTGCCGGTGTGCGCCAGTATAAGGACGGAAGCGACGAGGGAGGCAAGTACATCAGCGTGAACCTTGCCAATCAGGACGAGATGCGCAAGCTTATACACGCCGAGCGACGTGTGGAGCTAAACTGCGAGGGTCTGCGCTACGACGACCTGCGACGCTGGAAGGAAGCCGAGACGGTGCTCAACGGCAAGTTCTACGGCATGAATGCCTATGGCAAGACAGCCGACACCTTCTACAAGCGCACAGCCTATCAGACACGTGTGTATAAAAAGGCGTTCTATTGGTTCCCCGTTCATCAGAACGAGATAGACAAGAACCCGAAGCTTGTGCAGGCTCCTTACTGGAAGTAAGCAATGGCATAACTGTTGACAAAGCATTGGCTAACAATATAAACAGAATCTATTATGAAGAATTTAATATTAAGCATATTGTCTGTTGCTGCCTGCCTATTGGCGTCGTGCAGCTCGGACGACCTGCGCCCGGCAATACCGAGCGTCGACGACCAGATGTGCATAAAGCCGTCGGTTGCTGACATAACGCTCGACCAGGACCTTGGATCTGAGACAGCCCTGACCTTTGAGTGGGGCAAGGCACACGACCGTGGCGAGGGCACCAAGATAAACTACTACTTCAAGATGGACCTCGAAGGCAGCAAATTTGAGAACTCCATCGACAAGATTAGCATTAAGGAGGGACAGACAAGCGTGAGCTTTACGCACAAGCAGCTTAACTCGTACCTTAAGAAGTGGGGCATAACACCAGGCACGCCGGCTGTGGTAGAGGCAGAGATAATAGCCGAGGTGCAGGGCGGCGACTACTACATGAAGCCCGAGATATCAACCACAACGGTTGTGGTGACGGGTTACGAGATACAGCCACGTCCGCTGTACCTGTACTCTGCGGCTGGCGGAGAGGGCTTGCAGATGGACGAGCTTATATCGGAGACCAAATACCGCTATACTGGAGTGCTTGAGCAAGGCACGTACAACATAGCCAAATCGGCTACAGACACACCGGTTATGACGATAAGCGTAGACCACACCACCTACTACGACCTCAATGTGGATGTACCGACAGCCACCTATACCATCATGGAGCCATCGCCTACCATAACCCAGCTGTATGTAGTGGGCAGCGCCTGCGAGATAGGTTGGGACATAGCAAAGGCTTTGGAGATGAAGCGCGACACCGTAAACAAGTTCAAGTTTACATACACCGGCAACCTTACGGCAGGCGAAATAAAGTTCCCGCTGTTGCGTGCAACGGCTTGGGATTGCGACTTCGTCATGGCTGCCACTGCCGACCAGTCGATACGCGACTCAAAGGCTGTGCTTCGCAACCAGCCCGACAACAAGTGGCGACTAACCTCGGCAGATGCAGGTAGATACACCATAACTATCGACACCTATCTTATGACGGTGAAGTTTGAAAAGCTACACTAATTAAATGAACCTCTAAAGTATGAAAAAGTTATTTCTTTCTATAGCTACAGCGCTTGTGTCGCTCTTCTCGATGGGATGCAGCGACAATGGCACAGGCTGGACACCCGACATGATTCCAGACGACCCCGTTACGCCGGAGACACCCACAGGCAAGACAAAGAAGGCTCCGCTCTACTGGTCGGTGTACGAGTATGGCAGACGTGCCGAGATTGCTGGAACCAACTGCAACATGCCGCTTGAAACGTGGCAGAAAAATATCGACTGGGTGGCAGACAACCTCTTGCCATACGGTTACGACATGATATGCACCGACGGATTTATGACTATGTCGGGCAGCGACAACGCCGGACATGCCTATATGACCGGTTATGCCAACATACCGCTAACCCAGCTCGTGGAGATGTGCAAGGCAAAGGGCTTGCGTCTGGGCATATACGACAACCCGTTGTGGGTACACGGATCGCTCGACGCGCCGATAGAAGGCACCAAGTACAAGGTGCGCAGCCTTCTGTACGACCCTTCGAAGGACAACGTGAAGAACCCCAACGCCACCGGCGACATCTTTACATGGATTGTGCCGAGCCACAGCGGAGCCAAGGAGTATATCGACGGATTCTTCAAGTATTATAAAGGTTTAGGTGTCGACTTTATACGTATGGACTTTATGTGCCTCTTTGAGGACGGCATACGAGGCGGCGACGGCGGCGGACGTGGTTATGGCTCAGCCGAATACAAGCTCGCCCTGCAGTACATCAAGGAGGCTGCCACAAAGTATGGGGTATTTACATCCATTGTGATGCCTAACATGAAGAACCACGGCGAGAACGAGACGCAGTACTGCGACATGACCCGTATCGTGGACGACACGTGCGAGGGAGGCTGGGACCACTGCTCCAACCGCTGGCGTGGCAATATCACCATCGACCAGTGGCCCGCTGCCAACAACCAGTTTGAGGGCTTTATCTATTGGTCGGACATCACTGGCAGGGGCAAGATTATAGCCGACGGCGACTTTACGCTTATCCACTCGTTCGACACCGATGACGAGTGTCGCACCTCAATATCGCTGCAGTTGGTGGCTGGCGGACCTATAGCCGTAGCTGACCAGTACAACACCGTTGGCGACCGCGTCAAGTTCTATCAGAACGAGGAGATGCTTGCGCTTAATGCCGACGGCTTTGTAGGCAAGCCACTGACAACCGACTATACCGACGAAAACTCGCAGATATGGTGGGGAACGATGTCTAACGGCGATGTTGTTGTGGCTCTGTTCAACCGCGAGGACCGCACCATATCACGTGGTGTAGAGCTGTCGCAGCTCGGCATCAGCGGCACAATGAAGTGTCGTGACCTCTGGACACACACCGATGAGGGCGAGGTGTCGAAGGTCAGCGCGTCGCTTCCGGCACACGGATGCAAGGTGGTAAGGCTCAGCAAGCAGTAGAGTGGAGATACACTAAACATAAAATAGAACAAATAAACAATACACTACAAGGATATGAACCATAACCTTAAAACCTTAGCATTAGGCACCGTGCTCTGCACCACGCTCCTAAGCATGGCATCATGCGGCGAAGAACTGCCCGACCCGATAGTGCTGCCACGCACATTGGTGGACATACACACCGACTGGAGCGGCATAGATGCACAGCAACGGCCACAACAGTACGTGCTCTCTGTCAACGGCGACAACTACACCGTAGCGTCGGACACATATCAGATGGAGCTTAAGTCGAACCGCGACTATACGTTCTTGGCATACGTTCCGGTGTTGGGGGTTGACGTAAACGACGGCATAGCCACGGTAAAGGCTGCCTCGCACAGCACAGGAAATGCCGAAGCAATAAGCGGAACACCTTCCACCTTCTACTGTGCAGCGCAGACTATAACATCCCTAACGGGCGACAAGACAAGCCTTACGCTGCCCATGCAGCAGACAACACGACAGCTCAATGTGTCTCTTAAGGCCAAAGTTACGTCTACCGACGGCAGCGCAGTGGTGCAGGGAGGCTACGCCATCCTTTCCAAAGCAATGGCTACATACAATATGTACACATCCATTGCGTCTACGGCGGTTGATGCTGTGTCCGACTTCAGTGTCAATGCCACGACAGGAACAATAACGGCACCCTTCAATGTCTTTGCACTCGACCTCAGCAAGGATGTTACCGTGCAGTTTGTGATGTTCCTATCGGACGGCACACAGCAGCGTCTTGAGACGTCGATAGGCAACTTTGTAGCCAACTTCAACGACGGATCTCACTCTACCATCGACATTGGAGGCAAGGTAAGTGTGGACGGATCGAACGCATCTGTTAACAACTGGACCATTGTGGACATGGGCGTTATAACTCCTAACGCACGCCAATAAGCCACAAAACGCACACCAACAAGTCTCTTATAAAGATACATCAAAACAATAGCAGAATAATAATAACTAAAAATACAGATTATGAACAAGTCATCATTTATGCTTTTTGCAATGGCAGGCGCTATGACCCTTGCCTCTTGCAGTAACGAAGAATTAAACGGCAACGATACCAAGAACGCCCAGTTGCAGGTTGTTGCCAACATCGCATTGCCGCAGACACGTGCCTTTGACGACCAGTGGAACGCCGGCGACCAAATAGGTATATACACCCTTAAGGCTGGTACAACCGACATTGATGCCGCCGATAACCTTGCCTACCGCAACACCCTGACAGAAGGCAGTGCGGCAAATGCCAACTTTGCACCTGCCGGAAAGGCTGCCAACCTGCCCGACGACGGCAGCAAGGTGGACGTTGTGTCTTACTATCCGTACAGCGCAACAGCTGCAGCTGGCGTGGTGGAGCTTGATGTGCAGAAGCAGGACAACCAGGCTGCCATCGACCTTCTTGGTGCAAAGACAGAGGGTGTGAGCACTGATGCGCCACAGGCTGTGCTCAACTTCAAGCATAAGCTTACAAAGATATATATGAAAGCCACTGCCGAGGACGGCTCTTCGCTGTCCGACCTCAAGGCTTATATCAAGGGTATGTACACCAAGGTGTCGTACAGCGCCTTTGCCGACGAGCTTAGCATGGTGTCTGGCGACACCAAGAAAGATGTGGAAATGCGCTCGGCAGACGGTTCGGGCTTCCGCTATGTTGAGGCTATCGTGCTGCCTAACATCGATGGCAACGATGCCGCAACACGCAACATCGAGTTCGAGCACAACGGTATGGTGTACAAGGCAGCCATCTCTGCCGACGTTAAGTTTGAGTCGGGCAAGAAGTATGTATACAACGTTACGTTCACAGCTACCGGCGTTAAGATAGAGGGAGCTGGCATAACCAACTGGGAAGAGGTTACAGGCGACGACGTTGTGGTTGTGCCTGGAGGCGAGGCTCAGTATCATTACAACAACATCTACGCCTTTGGCGATGCCACACCTAACGGTTGGGACATCGGCAAGTCGGTTAAGCTTGATAAGGTGGACGACAACACCTACACCGCAACATTCGCCATTAAGGCTGGCGAGATGAAGTTCCCACTCAACAACGACTGGGGCTGCGACTGGATTATGCCTACCGAGAACGGTGTAGGTCTGTCTCACTCGGCATGCATGCTCGTTAAGAACGGCGACTCTCGCGACTACAAGTGGAAGGTTTCGGCAGACGAGGCAGGCACTTACACCATTGTGCTTGATGTCAAGAACATGACAATGACTGCCACAAAATCAGAGTAAATAAAAAAAACAGACATAATGAGAAGGTTTCTTTTGTTGATAGTTTCGTTGCTGGCTGTAGCCACCGGCTTTGCCTTCGACTGCCAATCACCTGGCGGCAAGGTAAAGTTGCATGTGGAGCTAACGTCTTCGGGGCAGCCGCAATACAGCTTGACGTACAAGGGTAAGACGGTTATAAAGCCGTCTACCCTTGGCTACGAACTTATTGCTGCCGACAACCTGATGGACGGATTCAGTGTACAGACAACACAAACGAGCACGTTTGACGAGACATGGCAGCCCGTGTGGGGCGAGACCAAGGACATACGCAACAACTATAACGAGCTGTTTGTTGCCCTTAAGCAAGACCGCACAGGCCGCTTGATGAACCTGCGCTTCCGTGTATACGATTATGGTATGGGTCTGCGCTACGAGTTTCCGCAGCAAACCAATGCCTACTTCCTTGTTAAGGAAGAGCATACACAGTTTGCGCTTACCGGCGACCACAAGGCTTGGTGGTTGCCCGGCGACTATGACACGCAGGAGTACAGCACCGTGACATCGCGTCTCTCGGAGATACGCAAGCTCTTCCGATCGTCTATCTCGGGCAATGCGTCGCAGACACAGTTCTCCGAAACTGGTGTGCAGACATCGCTGCAGATGAAGACCGACGACGGTCTTTACATCAACCTGCATGAGGCAGCGTGTGTAGACTATCCCACAATGCACCTCAATCTGGACGATAAGAATATGGTGTTCGAGTCGTGGCTCACCCCCGACAGCCAGGGTTTCAAGGGATATATGCAGACACCGCGCACCTCGCCGTGGCGCACGGTGCTTGTAAGCGACGATGCCCGAGACATGCTCTCGTGCAAGCTTACGCTCAACCTCAACGAGCCTTGCAAGATAGAGGACACTTCGTGGATACACCCCGTGAAGTATTGCGGTGTGTGGTGGGAGATGATTTGCGACAAGAAGTCGTGGTCGTACACCGACGAGCTGCCCTCTGTGGTGCTCGGCGAGACCGACTATACCAAGGTTAAGCCTAACGGCAGACATGGTGCCACTAACGAGCGTGTGCGCCAGTACATCGACTTTGCCGCCAAGAACGGACTCGACGAGGTGCTGGTTGAGGGTTGGAACGAAGGTTGGGAAGACTGGTTCGGACACTCAAAGTTTCATGTGTTCGACTTCCAGACACCTTATCCCGACTTCGACATCAAGGCTCTCAACGACTATGCCCACTCAAAGGGCGTGAAGCTGATGATGCACCACGAGACGTCGGGTTCGGTTATGAACTACGAGCGCTACCTCGAGCCAGCCTATAAGCTTATGAACCGCTATGGCTACGACGCCGTAAAGAGCGGCTATGTGGGCAACATCATTCCAAGAGGCGAGCACCACTACTCGCAGATAATGAACAACCACTACCTCTACTGCGTAACCGAGGCTGCCAAACATCATATTATGGTGAACGCGCATGAGGCTACACGCCCCACCGGTTTGTGCCGCACATGGCCAAACTTGGTAGGCAACGAGTCGGCAAGAGGTACCGAGTACGAGAGCTTCGAGGGCAATAATCCCGACCATACGGTTATCCTGCCGTTCACACGTTTGCAGGGCGGACCAATGGATTACACCCCGGGCATACTCGAGACGCAGATCGGAACATGGAAGGAAGGGTCCAAATCGTATGTACACACAACGCTTTGCGGACAGCTTGCGCTGTATCTTGTGATGTACTCGCCGCTGCAAATGGCTGCCGATCTGCCCGAGAACTATGCCAAGTACGACGACGCCTTCCAGTTTATACGCGACGTGGCAGTAGATTGGGACGACTCACGATACATCGAGGCAGAGCCTGGCGACTACATCACAGTGGCTCGACGTGCCAAGGGAACCGACAACTGGTTTGTTGGAGGAAAGTGTGATGAGAACGGACACCGTGCCGTTGTAAAGCTCGACTTCCTCGACCCGGGGCGCCGTTACGAGTGCACTATATACAAGGATGCGCCCGATGCCGACTACGAGAAGAACCCCAAGGCATACGTCATAACTCGTAAAACCGTTAAGCGTGGACAGACCATAAAGGTGGATGAGGCACGTGGCGGTGGCTTTGCCGTTTCACTTAAGGCTCTATAATGTTTTTCACTGCAAGTGTTTAGTGTAAACGCTTGCAGTGAAAATTATATTATAGGTATTACTAAATAGACCCAAATAATAAATTGTAGATAACTAAAAAATAAATCTTTAAAAGCATCTTATTATGAAGAGAGTTTACTTTACTTTGGCATTGATGTCCCTGTTTGGTGGACTTAATGCCTTTGCTGATGTTAAACAAGATGGCGTAGTATACGACAAAATGCCTGATGGTAAGTGTTTTGTTGTTGGTTACGATGAAGCCACAATGCCAGAAAACGGAATTGTAACTATCGCCAATACTATTAATATTGATGGTACCGATTATACTGTGACTGGTATTCTTGGTAGTGAGGACTATACTGCTTATAATAATGGCAAGACCGGTGATGACCGTGCAGCCTTTTTTAATTGCAAGAAAATAATAGGTCTGAGATTTGCGGACGGCTCAGATGTCACGTTGATAGGCGATCATGCCTTTAAATCTTGCACAAATCTAAAGACTATAGAGAATATACCATCCACATTGCAAGATATACAGAAATGGTGTTTTGAGGGTACTGCCTTAGAGAGTGTTGATTTGTCGCAAACAAAACTTCAATATTTACCTAATGGCTGTTTTTATAATTGTAGACAACTAAAGGAAGTTAAGTTGCCGTCAACCTTGACTACTCCTAATAGTGGTACTTGGGTGGAAGCAGATGACGCTAAATATGGAAAACAAGCTTTCTCGGAAACAGCAATAGAAAGCATCGACTTGACCAATACCCAGCTTATATCATTGGGCGATTATATGTTTGCTGACTGTCAAAAACTTATGACAGTCAAGTTGCCAAGTACGTTGAAGTATATATGGAACCATGCGTTTTGCAATTCAAGTCTTTCTTCTATAACGTTTCCTCGCTCTTTGCAGAAGATTGACGCTTGGGCATTCCAGAATACGCAGCTCACAAATGTTGTAATACCAACACAATGTAGTTCGATTGAGCAAGGAGCGTTTATTGATAATGCCAACTTGACAACTGTCGTAATAAATGGACTTAAGTGCTATTTGGCATATCAAGCATTTTGCAACTGTTCTAAGTTGACAGATGTTTATATCACTTCTAAGGAAGCACCTGTGGTAGAACGTTATGGCTTCCCATTCAATAAAGATCTAAAAGTGCATGTAATGAAGGATTTTGTAGATATCTTCTATGGACTAAAGACATCAGAAACTTATAACCCTTGTAATGCCACGAGCTTTGACTCCAACCTCTCCCTTACTCTCGGCAAGGAGTGGACAACATTCACCAGTGCATACAATCTCGACTTCTCTAATGTTGAAGGAGGCTTGACAGCCTATACCGCTAAGTACAATAAGGCAAATGATGCGGTTGCTCTTACACCGGTTAAGAAAGTGGCGGCACATACGGGTCTTATCCTTAAGGGCGAAGCAAACACAACCTACACATTACCTATCCTTGCTTCGAATGAAGCCGGACTTGAGGCAGTAACAGACAACCAGCTTGTTGATTGTGTTGATGCTGTTTGGTCTTCAAGCCACGATAAGGACTACTTCTTATATAATGGTAAATTCGTGAATTCGAAAAACGCTGGTTGGGCACTTCCAGGCAAGAGCTTCTTGTATATTGAGGGTGGCCGCCATACCAATGACAGTGAGAGTCCATTGCGCGTCTACGTCGACAACACCGCTACCGCAATCAACGGCATCACCAACAACCCTGTTGTAAAGGATGAGGCTTACTACAACCTCCAGGGTGTTAAGGTGCAGCGTCCACAGCACGGCGTGTTCATCCACAACGGCAAGAAGGTTGTGCTTAAGTAATGCGGACCGATAAGGTCCTTAGTGAAAGGTATACATATATACGATATATAACTTAAAATAAAAGAAAATATGAAGAAGACATATCAAACACCGGTTGCCACTGTTGTCGACATTGCTGTTGAGAGCCAGATACTCGCTGGAAGCTCCCTTGACTTCGGCGAAGGCTCGATAGATAATCCGAGTCGGGCAGATGCTCCAGGAATGAGATACATCATAGACGAGGAGGAGGAAGAAGACGAAGACGACGGTTCGTACTGGAAGTAACGTTCGTTAATCTTTAGTTCCCACGGAACTCAGATAACGAGGATGTGCATTCTATGTTTACAGTCCTTAAAACAGCCTCTTTCGTGTATAATATTATAATGTGTGCGTCCACAATGCGGCGTTTTAATTGTGAACAACTGTTAAAACAAGCGTAAATTTTCAACTTTTCTCTGCAAAAGTTTTGGTGGTTTACAAAAAAGCTATACCTTTGCATCCGCTTTCGAACAGCAACGGTGTCTCAAGCAAACGTGAGAGATGCGGAGCGAAACAGGAAGCGAACAGAAACAAGAGTTCTTTGAAAAGATTTACATAAGACAGAAGTAGTACAAGAAGCGAGAACGATGAACAATCGTTCTTGGGTAGAAGA
>OJKP01001097.1_pt1 | contig 16401 bp, 10 predicted proteins | sample 1596521 | NCBI WGS metagenome assembly OJKP01 (sample SAMEA4350130, study PRJEB24818) | metagenome | biome: human; feature: gut; material: faeces | place: Denmark | collected 2013-09
CCGCGTGCTCGGCCATGTGTACACGCTCTTTTTCGTCACGCTCGGCTTCGTGCTTTTCGACGCAGACAGCGCCGCGCAGGCAGTCTCGCGCATCGGCGCGATGCTCGGCGCAGGCGGACTGCCGCTGTCAAGCACGCAGGCGGTCTACTATCTTAAAAGCTATGGCCCGCTGCTCGTGCTCGGTATCCTCTGCGCAACACCGCTGCCGAAGATGATCGTCGCAAAGCTGCGCAAATCCAAGGCCGCAGCGACAGCACTCGACGTGCTTGAGCCGCTCTGCGTGCTCATTCCCCTGCTGCTCGGCACGGCATTTTTAGTGGACGGGTCGTTCAACCCGTTCCTCTACTTCCGCTTTTAAGGAGGGCATCGCATGAATCGAAAAATCAAAGACGCCCTCACCCTCGGCATCGCGGCAGCGTTCGTGCTTATGTTCGCGCTGTGGAGCATTTGCAAGAGCGACGACGCCGTGTCGGAAAGCGAGCGCCGCCCGCTCAAGCAGTTCCCAACGCTGAATGTGGAAGAAGTGCTCTCCGGACGCTTCCAGTCGAACTTTGAGAGCTACATGCTCGACCAGTTCCCGCTGCGCGACGAGCTCCGCACGCTCAAGGCCCTGTCCGTCCGCGATTTATTTGGCGAGAAGGACAACAACGGCATCTACGTCGCGGACGGCTACGCCGCGAAGCTCGACGACACGATCCACGAGGATTCGCTCGACCACGCGGCCGACCGCTTCCGCTACGTGTACGAAACGTATCTCAAAGATACGGGCGCGAACGTCTACCTCTCCGTCATCCCTGACAAGAATTACTTTTTGGCCGCCGAAAACGGCTATCCCGCGATGGATTACGAGAAGTTCTTTGCGCTCATGCGCCAAAAGGTCGACTTTGCGGACTATATCGACCTGACGGGCACGCTGTCGCTCTCATCCTATTACCGCACCGACCTCCACTGGCGGCAGGAAATGCTTGCCCCCACGGCCAAAGCGCTGGCAGATGCGATGGGCGTCTCACTCACCGTGGACTTTACCGAGGTCACGCTCGATACGCCGTTTTACGGTGTGTACCGCGGGCAGTCGGCACTGCCGATGGAGCCCGACAGGCTCGCCTACCTCACAAACAGCGTCATTGAAGGCTGCCGCGTGTACGACTATGAAAACAGCGAATATCTCCCCGTTTACACGCTCGAAAAGGCAGACGGCAGCGACCCGTATGAAATTTTCCTCTCGGGACCCAAGTCGCTGCTGCGCATTGAGAACCCGAACGCGCAGGCGGAGCGAAAGCTCCTTGTCTTCCGCGATTCGTTTGCCGCGAGTTTGCTTCCGCTGCTTGCGGAGGAGTACAGCGAGATCACGCTTGCCGACATCCGCTACCTCTCCCCCTCAATGCTCGGAAAATTCATCGACTTTACCGCGCAGGACGTGCTGTTTCTTTACAGTACGAGCGTTCTGAACGACAGCTCGACCCTCAAATGATTGCAAAAAGGGCGTGAGCGCCGTGACCGGCGTTCACGTCCCGTTTTCTTTTTTGTCCGCAAAATTTTTTCACAGCAGATCAGAAAAACAAAACGCCCGCCCCTGCCGTTTCCGGCAAGGGCGGGTTCAGGCTAAATATAGCACAGCCGTTTTCTTCATGCAAGAAAAAGTTGCCGCACTTTCATAATTTCGTTCACACCGCACATCCCGTCCCACTAAAGTGAGGAGAAAGTTGGAAAAACAAAGTATTGACGCTGCTTGCCCCGATGAAGTATCATTACTTATCAAATTTTTTATTTCGAAACAGGAGGTCTGGATCATGAGTGAAGCGACTCGCATTCCCGAGCTTTTTGGCTCTCTGGTGTTCAATGAACGCACAATGGAGCAGTATGTGCCGCAGAGCGCCATGGACGTTTGGCGCGGCTGCTTAAAGAGCGGGCAGCCTCTTCCCCTTTCCGCGGCAAATGAGATCGCCGACGCGATGAAGACCTGGGCGCTGGAGCATGGCGCAACGCATTTCACGCACTGGTTCCAGCCCTTGAGCGGCGTGACAGCGGAAAAGCACGACAGCTTTATCAACAACGCCGGCGGCGGCCGCGTGATGATGGACTTTTCCGGCAAGGAGCTGGTGCGTGGCGAGCCCGACGCGTCCTCCTTCCCCAACGGCGGCCTGCGCGCCACGTTTGAAGCCCGCGGCTACAGCGCTTGGGACCCCACGGCGTTTGCCTTCATCAAAGATGGCAGCCTTTGCATCCCGACGGTGTTCTGCTCCTACAGCGGCGACGCGCTCGACAAGAAGACGCCGCTGCTGCGCTCCATAGCCGCGGTCGACCGCGCGGCGGTGCGCGTGCTCAAGTTATTTGGCGACGACGCGGAAAAGGTCACGCCGCAGATCGGCGCGGAGCAGGAGTATTTTCTCATCGACCGCGAGCTGTACTTAAAGCGCATGGACCTGCGCCTGTGCGGCCGCGCCCTGTTCGGCGCAAAGCCCCCGAAAGGTCAGGAGTTGGACGACCACTACTTCGGCGCGTTCCGTCCCCGCGTGGCCGCCTACATGAAAGAGCTCGATGAAGAGCTGTGGAAGCTCGGCGTGCTCTCCAAGACCAAGCACAACGAGGTCGCCCCCGGCCAGCACGAGATGGCCCCCATCTACACCGACGCCAACACCGCGAGCGACCAGAACCAGCTCGTCATGGAGACGATGAAAAAGGTCGCCGAGCGCCACAACCTTGTGTGCCTGCTGCACGAAAAGCCCTTCGCGGGCGTCAACGGCTCGGGCAAGCACGTTAACTGGTCGCTCTCGACCGACACTGGCAAAAACCTCTTCTCCCCCGGCAAGACGCCGAGCCAGAACGCCGTGTTCCTGCTGGTGCTCGCCGCGTTTATCAAGGGCGTGGATGAGTATCAGGAGCTTCTGCGCTGCTCCGTCGCCTTCGCGGGCAACGATCACCGTCTCGGCGCGCAGGAAGCGCCCCCGGCTGTCATCTCCGTCTTCCTCGGCACCGAGCTTGAGGGCATCATCGATGCCATCGTCGGCGAAAACGACTACACCGCGCCCGAGCACAAGTCCCTGCGCATCGGCGTGGACGTGCTCCCCGCCATCCCGCAGGATACGACCGACCGCAACCGAACCTCGCCCGTCGCCTTCACCGGCAATAAGTTTGAGTTCCGCATGCCCGGCTCCTCGCAGTCCATCGCGGGCCCGGTCACGATCCTCAACACCATCATGGCCGAAGAGCTCGACGAATTCTACGCGCAGCTCAAGGACGCGCCGGACTTCACCGCCGCGCTCCACAAGCTGATCCGCGACACGTTCTCTGCCCACCGCCGCATCATCTTCAACGGCAACGGCTATGAAGAGGCCTGGATCAAGGAGGCTGAAAAGCGCGGCCTTGCCAACCTGCACAACACCGCCGAGGCGCTGCCGACCTATATCCTGCCCAAGAACATTGAGCTGCTGACGCGCCAGGGCGTTTACAGCAAGGAAGAAATTTTCTCCCGCCACGAAGTTCATATCGAGAAGTACTGCAAGGTCATCCGCATCGAGGCCGCGACGCTTGTTGACATGGTCCAGCACGGCATTCTCAACGCCGCTTCCGAATACGAAGCCGCGCTGTGCAACACCATCGCCGCCAAGCGCGCCGCCGCGCCGGAGCTGACCTGCCACGTCGAATCCTCGCTCGCCAACGCCATCGGCTCGCTCAACGAGCAGCTGCTCGAAGAGACCATCGGCCTCAAGACGGCGCTCGAGACCGTCTCCGACGACGCAGAGCCCGAAACGCTCCTGCACTACTACCACGACGAGGTCGAAAAGCGCACGAACGACGTGTGCAAGACCGTCGACAAGCTGGAAGTGCTGACCGCGTCCAAGTATTGGCCGTATCCGACGTTCTGCGAGCTGCTCTTCTCCGTGTAAAAGTCAAAAAGGACGCTCGAGAGAGCGTCCTTTTTGAAGTGGAGTTTTGCTTTATCGCAGCAGTTTCATTTTTCTTTGACAGGGGAGGAAGAAAATCTATGAAGTACATTTTTGTCACCGGCGGCGTGGTGTCGGGGCTGGGCAAGGGCATCTGCGCGGCGTCGCTCGGGCGTCTCTTAAAACAGTGCGGGCTGAAGGTCAAAAACCAGAAGTTCGACCCGTATCTCAACGTCGACCCCGGCACGATGAGCCCGTATCAGCACGGCGAGGTCTTCGTCACGGACGACGGCGCGGAGACCGACCTGGACCTCGGCCACTACGAACGCTTTGTCGACGAGGCGCTGGACGAGAAATCCTCCGTGTCCTCTGGCAAAATTTTCTGGAGCGTTCTCAACCGCGAGCGTCAGGGCGGTTATCTTGGCGGCACGGTGCAGATCATCCCGCATGTGACCGATGAGATCAAGCGCCGCATTTACGACATGGACGACGGCGAGACCGACGTCGCCATCTCCGAGATCGGCGGCACGGTCGGCGATATCGAGAGCCAGCCGTTTTTGGAGGCCATCCGTCAAGTCGCGGCCGAGCGCGGGCGCGAAAATGTGCTCTTCATCCACGTGCCGCTCATCGTAACCATTCCCGGCAGCGGCGAGCTCAAGAGCAAGCCCACGCAGCACTCGGTCAAGGAACTCCTGAGCGAGGGAATCCAGCCGGACGTTCTCGTCGTGCGCACGGATGAGCCCATCACAGACGACATCCGCCGCAAGATTGCGCTCTTCTGCAACGTGGAGCCCGACTGCGTCATCCAGAACGCAACGGCGTCCACGCTCTACGAGGTGCCGTTGCTGCTTGAGCACGAGGGCCTTTGCCGCGTGGTGTGCCGCAAGCTGCACCTTGACTGCGGTGAACCTGACATGACCGAGTGGCGCGCGCTGGTCGACAAGATCCACGGCGTGCACCGTCATGTGCGCATCGCGCTCGTCGGCAAATACGTCGGCCTGCACGACGCCTATTTGAGCGTCGTTGAGTCGCTCTTCCACGCGGGCACGGCCTGCGACGCGAGCGTCGAAATTCAATGGGTCGACTCCGAAACGCTGACGAGCGACAACATCGCGCAGAAGCTCTGCGGGTGCAGCGGCATCTTAGTCCCCGGCGGCTTTGGCGACCGCGGCATCGAGGGCATGATCCTGGCCGCGCAGTACGCGCGCGAGCGCGGCATCCCGTACCTCGGCATCTGCCTCGGCATGCAGATCGCAGTCATCGAATTTGCGCGCCATGTGCTCTCATGGGACGACGCGACGAGCGCGGAGTTCTCCTCCACGACGGCGCATCCCGTCATCGCGCTCATGCCCGAGCAGGTCGGCGTGACGGCCAAGGGCGGCACGATGCGCCTTGGCAAGTACCCCTGCGTGCTCGAAGAGGGCTCGCTCTCCCACGCGCTCTACGACGCGCCCGAGATCTGGGAGCGCCACCGCCACCGCTACGAGTTCAACAATGATTTCCGCGACGACTTCACGGACGCCGGCATGCGCCTTGCCGGTCTCTCCCCCGACGGCACGCTCGTCGAGATCGTCGAATCGAAGAGCCACCCCTGGTTCGTCGGCGCGCAGTTCCACCCCGAATTCAAGAGCCGCCCCAACAAGCCGCATCCCCTGTTCCGCGGCTTTGTCGCAGCCTCCCTCGATCGCGCGGTCCATTGACCGCGCGACCTTTTTATTTTTACAATACCGCTGGAAAAATGGGAAAAGCTATGATATGATGCTTTTACCATATTATTGGATACGGCAGGAGAATTTCAATATGAACCATCAGACCATCATCGTACTGGACTTTGGCGGCCAGTACAACCAGCTCATCGCGCGCCGCGTGCGCGAATGCGGCGTTTACTGCGAGGTCAAGCCCTACACGACGCCGCTTGCGAACCTTCTCGCAATGAAGCCCATCGGCTTCATCTTCACCGGCGGCCCGAACAGCGTGTATCTCGAGGACGCGCCGCACGTCGATCCCGCGCTCTTTGACGCGGGTGTGCCCGTGCTCGGCATCTGCTACGGCTGCCAGCTCATCGCGCACCACCTCGGCGGCAAGGTCGTCGCCGCAAACGACGCCACCGCGCGCGAATACGGCAAGACCGAGACGTTTTTTGACACGAACTGCAAGCTCTTCAAGGGTCTTCCCGAAAAGAGCGTGACGTGGATGAGCCACGGCGACTACATGGAAAAGGTCCCCGAGGGCTTCTCTCTCGTCGCGCACTCCGACGCCTGCCCGAACGTCGCCATCTGCGACGAAACGCGCGGGTTCTACGGCGTGCAGTACCATCCCGAGGTCAACCACACGGAGTTCGGCACCGCGATGATCCGCAACTTCCTCTACGAGGTCTGCGGCGCGACAGGCGACTGGACGATGGGCGACTATAAAAATACTGCCATCGCCGCTGTGCGCGAAAAGGTCGGCTCCGGCCGCGTGCTGCTGGCGCTCTCCGGCGGCGTGGACTCGTCCGTCGTGGCGGCGCTGCTGGCCGAGGCCGTCGGCCCCCAGCTCACCTGCGTTTTTGTTGACCACGGCCTCATGCGCCTCAACGAGGGCGACGAGGTCGAGGCGGCGTTCAAGAAGTGGGACATCAACTTTGTCCGCGTGAACGCCGAGGGCCGCTTCCTCTCGAAGCTCGCTGGCATCTCCGATCCCGAGCGCAAGCGCAAGATCATCGGCGAAGAGTTCATCCGCGTGTTCGAGGAAGAGTCGAAGAAGATCGGCGCGGTCGACTTTCTCGCTCAGGGTACGATCTACCCCGACGTCATCGAATCCGGCCTTGGCAATGCCGCAGTCATCAAGAGCCACCACAACGTCGGCGGTCTTCCCGACTATGTCGACTTCAAGGAGATCATCGAGCCGCTGCGCCTGCTCTTTAAGGACGAAGTGCGTCAACTTGGCCGCGAGCTGGGGCTTCCCGAATACCTCGTCTCCCGCCAGCCGTTCCCCGGCCCGGGCCTTGCCATCCGCATCATGGGCGAGATCACGAAGGAAAAGGCCGACACGCTGCGCCTTGCCGACGCGATCTACCGCGAGGAGCTGGAAAAGGCCGGCGAAAACAAGAAGATGAACCAGTACTTCGCCGTCCTGACCGACACGCGCACCGTCGGCGTCATGGGCGATGGCCGCAGCTACGACCGCGTGCTTGCGCTGCGCGCTGTGACGACCGAGGACTTCATGACCGCCGACTGGGCCCGCATCCCCTACGAGCTGCTCGACAAGATCAGCGGCCGCATCGTCAACGAGGTCAAGGGCATCAACAGAATTGTCTACGACATCACCAGCAAGCCCCCCGCAACGGTGGAGTGGGAATGATAAAAAAGTGAATATGATGGGCTGCAAAGCCTTGAAAACACTCACTTTTAAATTTTTCACAAATATTAGGGGAGAGCCTGACTGCAAGTCAGGCTCTCCTTTTGCTTTCCCTTACTTCTGCAGCAGGTGCACGGCAAAGCCGCCGAATTCCTGCTTGAGATAGACCGCGACCATCTTCTCGCCCTTGTACTTGGCGGTGGACTCGTCAAGCGTGAAGCCGTTCTTGGCAAGCTCCGCCGCCGCGCGGGGAATGGAATTGGTCTTGACCGCAATGTGGCCGTTCTTGCCGAGATAGGGGCTCTTCATGACCTCTACGCCGCTGCCGGCGAAGTTGGAGCTGTTGCCCTCCTTCACGCCGAAGCCGAAGGCCGCGTCGAGCGCGCGGCACACCGCAAGGGACTCCTCCGCGTCGCCGGCGTTCACGCCGACGTGCGCGATCTCAAAGCCGAGCGCGGTTTTGCGCGCCTCCTTGCAGAGGCTCGTGATCCTGTCGAAGTTGTGCGCGGCGATGTCCGCCTTGGCGCACAGCCAGCTGCCGCCGACGGCATGGATGAACGGCGCGGAGATATACTCGGCAAGGTTCTTGTCGTTCACGCCGCCGGTGGGGATGAACTTGATGCCGCCGAAGGGACCGGAGAGCGCCTTCATTGCGCTCAGGCCGCCGTAGACGTTCGCCGGGAAGAACTTCACGACCTTCAGGCCGTGGGACATCGCGGCCATGATCTCGGTCGGCGTGACGCAGCCCGGGGTGATGGCGATATCATTTTCCACGCACCAGCTCACGACCTCCTCGCTGTAGCCCGGGGAGACGATGAACTTTGCGCCGCAGGCGACGGCCTTCTTGCACTGCTCGAGCGTGATGACCGTGCCCGCGCCCACGAACATGTCGGGGCACTCCTTGGCGACTGCCGTGATGGAATCGGCGGCTGCCGCAGTGCGGAACGTGATCTCCATCACGTCCACGCCGCCCGCAAGCAGCGCCTTAGCAGTCGGCACCGCATCCGCCGCGTCGTCGAGCACGACGACGGGCACCACTGCCGCGTTATAGAGTCTTTCTAATGCTGTCATATTTTTTTACCTCCCGCCCTTTTCGGGCAAATAAGTGGAATAATTACAGGTGATTGACCGGATAGCGAGGAGTTCTCCCTTCCAGTACGTCCACAACGTTCTGCGCCGCCTTGGTCTTGAGCTCCGTTACGCCCTCCGCCGTGGAGTAGGCCGTATGATCGGTCAGCACAACATTGTCAAGCTGGCAGAAGGGCGACTGCGCGCCGAGCGGTTCGTGATTATGCGTATCAAGCCCCGCCGCAAGAATGCGGTGTCCGCGCAGCGCGTCGAGCAGATCCTCGTCCTTGACGAGCGGACCGCGGCTGACGTTGATGAGGATCGCCGTCGGCTTCATCAGTGCAAGCGTCTCCTTGCAGATCATGCCGTTTGTCTCAGCATTGGCGTGCAGATGGAGGGAGATGATATCGGAAATGCGGAACAGCTCCTCCTTTTCCACCTTGCGCACGCCGATCTCAGCCAACTGCTCGGCGCTGATATAGGGATCGTATGCCACGACCTCGGCAAAACCGAAGCCGCTGACCTTGCGGATCAGCGCGCGCGCGATGCGGCCTGCGCCGATGACACCGAGCGTTTTGCCCTTCAGCCGGAAGCTGTCTGCCTGAATGTTCCATTTCCCCTCGCGGACCTCGCGGTCGCGCAGTGGGATATGACGCAGACAGGAAAGCATCAGCGCCAACGCATGGTCGGAAACATCCTCCATGCAGTAATCGGGAACATTGGTGACCTGAATGCCCGCGGCGGTCGCCGCATCCAGATCGACATTCTCAAAACCGACACCGTAGCGGCTGATGACCTTGCATTTTCTCAACCCTGCAACCGCCTCGGCGGTCATAGGTGCAAGGTCAAGCAGTACGGCGTCCGCATCCGCACACTGTGCGGCGATATCCGCAGCGCTTTCGCAGTGGCAGAGCTTCAGCTCTGCACCGGCCTTTTCCAGAATGGCGCGCTCGATCTCATAGCTCGCATGGCGCTCATCGCTGACACAAACAAGATATTTTGCCATTGCTTCCCCCTGCCTTTACTTGACAAGATAGCCGCCGTCAACGGGGATGACCGCACCGTTGAGATAGTCGGAGGCGTGGGAGGAAAGGAAGATGGCCGTGCCCTTCATGTCGTCCGGCGTGCCCCAGCGGTGCGCGGGGATGCGGTCAGTTTATTGGTTGGTGGATGGCTTTGTGCTGTTGTCTGATGTATTTTGCAAATTCAGAATACATCAGACAACTCCGTTCGTCAATAGTTGATATTTAATTCACAATGTTTTCTGTATTTCGTCTGATTTCTTTGTGTCTTTTTTAGTTATTTTGTAAAAACGCACAGAAATTTCGTTAGACATACGAAATCTCTGTGCGTTAGTTGTGTGATGACTCAAGGTGTGGTGCGCTTTCAGCGCTTCGCCGCGCAGTTATCCCGAGAATAGAGCATGGAATTGCGGCTGGTGTTCAGGTGCGCGATCATGCTGTACTTTGCCCCCTCCGGGTCATGGCGGCGGATGGCGTCGACGATACGCTGGTGTTCCATGCCGCTCTGGGAGCGGTGCTCATCGTTCGTCACCGTGATCACAACGCCGATCGCCGAGGCGATGATCGGGATGAGATTGGGCAGCACATGGTTTCCGCTGCATTCGGCAAGATACTGGTGGAACTTTGCGTCGGCGGCGGAATAATCCTCCTCCGCTTCGATCAGGCGCGTCGCCTCATCGCAGTATGCCTGCATCTGGTCGATCTGCTCGGGCGTTGCGCCGCGCGCAACGATCGCGCAGGTCTCCGGCTCAAGCATCAATCGAATATCCTGCAGGTCGAGCGCGAGATTCTCCGAGCCCTCTTCCATCATAAACGTCAGTCCGAGCGGGTCTTCCGGCACGCCGTTCTTCTCCGAGACAAACGTGCCCGCGCCCTGCCGCGCCGTTAAAATATTGCGGGCAACAAGGCGCTTAATTGCCTCGCGCACCGTGCTGCGGCCCACGCCCAGCTCGCGCGCCAGATCATACTCGTTCGGCAGCTTGTCACCGGCCTTCATATCGCGGTCCAAAATGACCTGAATGATCTGATCGACTGCAAGATCGACGCGCGATTTTCCCCCAACCGCTTTTTTCATACTCTGCCTTCTTTCCTGTATCGATTGTTTGTTTGGTCTAGAGTATAATATGTCTGATGTATTTTGGCAAGTTCTTTTTTATATTCTTCTTACTGCCGAGCGGATCCGGGGCTTTCACTTGTTAGAACGTACACTCATCGGGCGCACCAACAAAGCAGGCGACCCTGCAGAGCTGTAGTCTGCCTAGTATTGTCGACCCACGACTACGCAATACTACACCTAACCTTACCTGTGTAGTATTGCGTAGCCGTAATGTAAACCAGTTTCTCTCTGCCCCTTCCTTATGTTCGCAAACGCCTACACTATGCGCAATTGTCCGAAACATCGGCGCACCGGCCACACGCTTCCACGATCTGCGTCATACTTTCGCCGTTGCCTCTATCAAGAGCGGTGACGATATCAAAACTGTGCAGAGCAATCTCGGTCATGCAACTGCCGCCTTTACTCTTGATGTCTACGGTCATTTCACAGACGATATGCGCTCGGTCAGTGCGCAGCGTATGGAAGGCTTCATTACAAATGTTCTCAATTTATAAAGGGTACGATAAAGGGTAAAAGGCGTTTCAGGGCAATAAAAAAACCTTGAAGCCATTGAAGCTTCAAGGTTTTTCTCTGGTGCGCGGTACAGGACTCGAACCTGTGACCCCATGCACGTCAAGCATGTGCTCTACCAGCTGAGCTAACCGCGCGAATCGAACAGTGATATACTACTATATCCGCATTCTTTTGTCAACACTTTTTTCAAAAAGTGCGGATTTTTTCTTCCCCTCGTGAAGAGACTGTTTATAGCATACGCTAAGAGCTCGCTGATGTAAAGAGGGGAAAATAGCAGAAATTCGCCGCCGTTTTTCATCTATTTTTCTGCGGGCACATTTCTTGTCAAGCCGCCGTACGTTCTATATAATAGGCATATATTATGTGTAAATTGAAAATGGGGTGCTTTTTACGATGGGACAAATCGGTTTTGATAACGACAAATACCTTGCCATGCAGTCCGCGCACATCCGCGAGCGCATCAGCAAGTTCGGCGGCAAGCTGTACCTGGAGTTCGGCGGCAAGCTCTTCGACGACTTTCACGCTTCGCGCGTGCTGCCCGGCTTCCAGCCCGACAGCAAGATCCGCATGCTTCAGCAGCTGCGCGACGACGCGGAGATCGTCATCGCGGTCAACGCGAACGACATTGAAAAGAACAAGGTGCGCGGCGACCTCGGCATCACCTATGATGACGACTGCCTGCGCCTGATCGACGCGTTCCGCTCACTGGGGCTTTATGTCGGCGGCGTATGCATCACGCAGTACGCGGGGCAGAACGCGGCGGATGCCTTCATCAAGCGTCTCAACACGCTGGGCGTTCGCAACTACCGCCACTACCCCATCGCGGGCTATCCCTCCGACGTCGCCCACATCGTGAGCGACGAGGGCTTTGGCCGCAACGAGTATATCGAGACGACGCACTCGCTCATCGTCGTCACCGCGCCGGGCCCCGGCAGCGGCAAGATGGCGACGTGCCTCTCCCAGCTCTACCACGAGCACAAACACGGCGTGAGCGCGGGCTACGCCAAGTTTGAGACCTTCCCCATCTGGAACCTGCCGCTCAAGCACCCCGTGAACCTCGCCTACGAGGCCGCGACCGCGGACCTTGACGACGTGAACATGATCGACCCGTTCCACCTCGAGGCCTACGGCGAGACGACCGTGAACTATAACCGCGACGTGGAGATCTTCCCCGTCCTGCGCGCGATCTTCGAGCGCATCTCCGGCAAGTGCCCCTACCAGTCCCCCACCGACATGGGCGTCAACATGGCGGGCAACTGCATCATCGACGATGAGGTCTGTCGTCAGGCCTCGCGCATGGAAATTCTGCGCCGCTACTACACCGCGCAGGTCGACGTCGCGCGCGGCATTGCTGACGCCTGCCAGCTCAGAAAGCTCGAGCTCGTCATGCAGCAGGCGGATGTGACGCCCGACCTCTGCCCCGCTGTGGCCGCGGCCAAGCAGAAGGCCGAGGAGACCGGCGCGCCCGCGGGCGCGATGGTGCTGCCCGACGGCCGCGTTGTCACGGGCAAGACCTCTTCCCTTCTCGGCGCTTCGGCGGCGCTGCTGCTCAACGCGCTCAAGGCCATGGCGGGCATCCGCAGCGACATGAACCTCATCTCGAATCAGGTCATTGAGCCGATCTCAGCGCTCAAGATCCAGTCGCTCGGCCACCACAACCCGCGCCTGCACTCTGACGAGGTGCTCATCGCGCTGGCGATCTCGGCGCTGACGAACCCCCTCGCCGACATGGCAAGAGCCCAGCTCGGCACGCTCCGCGGCTGCGATGCGCACTTCTCCGTCATCATCTCGGAGGAGGACATCAAGCTCTACAAGCGCCTCGGCATTCACGTCAGCTGCGAGCCGAAGTATGAATCCAAGCGTCTTTATCACAAATAATTCGGAGAAAGCAACATCATGTCTAACGAAAAGAATCTTCCCTATGCCGTCGTCTGCGGCGGCGTGAATATCGACATCGGCGCGCACTCCTTCGCACCGCTGCGCGCGAAGGACTCGAACCCCGGCAAGGTCGAGCTGAGCCTCGGCGGCGTGGGACGCAACATCGCGCACAACATGCGCCTGCTCGGCGTACCGACGTATCTTCTGACCGCCGTGGGCGGCGATTCGCGCGCAAGCCAGGTCGAAGAGAGCTGTAAAGAACTCGGCATCGACCTTTCGCACGCGCTGCGCGTGCCCGACGGCCGCACCTCGACCTACGTGTTCGTGGGCGACAGCGACGGCGACATGGCCGTGGCCGTGGCCGACATGGAGATCTGCGAAAAGTTGACTCCGGACTACTTCGCCTCGCAGAAGGAGCTGCTCGACGGCGCCGCCGCGGTGGTCGTGGACGCGAACCTGCCGCGCGAGTCCATCGCGTACCTTGTCGAGCACTGCGCCGCGCCGCTCTTCGTCGATCCGGTATCCACCGTCAAGGCGGAAAAGCTCCGCGGGCTTCTCGGCCATGTCCACACGCTCAAACCCAACCGCATTGAAGCAGAGCTCCTCTCCGGCGTGAAGATCTCGGACGACGCCACGCTCCATCAAGCCGCGCAGGCGCTTCTCGATCAGGGCGTGCAGCGCGTGTTCCTGTCGCTCGGCGGCGACGGTGTGTTTGCCGCGCAGCAGGGCGAGACGCATTTGGAGCCCATCTGCAAGGCCGAGATGCGCAACGCCACCGGCGCGGGCGACGCGATGATGGCATCCCTCGTCTGGTCGTTTCTCGCGGGCCGCGACCTTGCCGAAAGCTGCGCCGCCGGCACCGCCGCCGCGGCCATCGCGGTCGAGAGCGAAGAGACCATCAACCCGAGCATGAGCGCCGAGGCCGTTCTGGCCCGCGCCGCGAAGTAAATCTCTACGACAAAAAAGAACCGTCCGATCGGACGGTTCTTTTTTTGCTTATTTTCTCAGACTCAGCAGCATTGCGACGTGGCGATAGAGGCTTCTCTTGACCGCGGGGGTCATGCAGGCCTCCTTGATGGGCATGGCGAGCTTTCTGAGCTCGTCCTCGGCCTGCGCGATGACCTCGTCATCCGTGGCGTCGGAGTCGATCTTCGCCGCCGTCTCGGCCATCACGACCGGATGGGGCGCGACCGCGCCCGCGGCCAGACGCGCGGGGCGCTTGCCGCCGCAGCGGAGCGCGAAGTTGATGATTGGGAAGTCGATCGTCGTGCGCATGGCGTACTATAAAAGCCGCTGCGCTCGCCCTCTTCCGCCGCAGGGGCGAAAAAGCGCGTGATGAGGATGGGCAGGTGCTCGTGGCAGGCAAGGCCGTTTGCCACGCTGTGGCGCTCGATGAGGGACTTGAGGTCGGTGCGGTGCGTCTCGCCGTCTTCGATGTACTCGACCTCCGCCTCGTAGGCGATGAGCGCGGTGGCGACGTCGGAATAGTAGATCGCGCGGCAGACCGGCGAGTTCGGGATCTGGCGGCAAACGCTGCCGCCGGTCTTGAAGCAGTACGGAAGGCCGCTGCGCCACAGGTGCGGCTGGTTGAAGTAGATGCAGCGGCGGTCCTGCATGATGTTGCCGCCGACGGTGGCGATGTTTCTGATCTGCGGGGACGCCGTCAGCGACGACGGCTACGCGATGGCCGATGGTCAGCGGCTCGGTCGTCAGCACCTTTTCATCCGCCATCAGAAGCGGAGAGGGCGGGTTGCCCGAGCAGTTGAAGTAGGCCTGCGGGGCCTCCTCCGGCAGGGCGCAGCCGAGAAAACCGGGAACCTTTTCCGCCTCGCTCACATCGATGCTCAGCACCTTGGCGTGGGAATACGGGCAGCGCACCAGCGCGGCGTAGGCCATGTTGGGAAGCTCTAAGTCGTCGGTATACTTGCCGCGGCCCAGCGCCTTATCCATGGACTCAAGGCGCGGCGTGGCGTGGTTGACAATGTCGAAATGACGCTGCTCCATCACTGCTGCGCCCCCTTTCCGTTCGCGTACTGGTCAATGACCTTGGAAGCCGCGACGATGGCCTCCTCGATCTTCGTGTAGCCCGTGCAGCGGCAGAGGTTGCCGGACATGGCGGCGTAGATCTCCTCGCGCGTGGGATGGGGATCGCGGTCAAGCAGCGCCTTGGCTGCCATGATCATTCCGGGCGTGCAGTAGCCGCACTGGATGGCGCCGGCGTCGATAAACGCCTGCTGCAGCGGGTGCGGCTCGTCGGCGGTGCCGATGCCCTCGATGGTCTCGACCGTACTGCCGTCCGCCTCGATGGCGAACACACAGCACGAGTTGACCGCGCGCCCGTCCATGATGACCGTGCAGGCGCCGCATTCGCCAAGGTCACAGCCCTTCTTCGCGCCCGTCAGGTACGCGCGCTCGCGCAGCACGTGCAGAAGCGTCTCCTGCGGCTCCACCGTGAACGCGCAACTCTCGCCGTTGAGCGTCAGGTGAATCGTGTGGTTGTTTTCAAGCATGATGTTCTATCTTCTGTGCAGAATTTGCTGTATGTTCCGTATTGGCCTTATTCTCCCGTTTCAGCCGCTCCGTGAGCTGCGACAGATACTGCTCGTCGACCGGAGAATAGGCGTCGCGCAGCAGCATTTTCGACTGCTGTAAGTAAACAGACACGTCTTTATTCAAATATCGTCCAAAAACAGCCTGAATGTCCGGTGAATCCTGCATTTGCAGGCTGATTTGTGCAAACATGCGGTTCAGCACGCCCACTTCGTAGCAGCTACCGAGCCGCTGGGCATAATCGTCCGCCTTGATGAAAAGGCTCAGCGCCTTGCGATACTCTCCCTGCTCAAAGCAGAGGTAGCCGTAGTAGGCGAACGCGATACCGCGCCCCCACATCAGCTCCACCTTGTTGAACTGGTCGACTGCCTGCGAGAGGTATTCGTCCGCGCTTTCAAGGTCGCCCGCATCCAGCGCGGCCTGACCGGCGTAGGTGTAAAACGTCGCGATACCGCCGGTGAGAAAGTTTTCCGTGCAGATGGAGATGGCGCGCGTGTAGTACTGCATCGCCTCGCCATAGTGCATGCGGTTGCGTTCCACCTCGCCAAGCCATGCGTAAGATGCCGCGAGGTTGAAGAGGTATTTGTCCTTTTCCCCAGAGCGCTCGAAAATCTCGATCGCCTGCGTGAGCGAGGCGTAGCCCTCCTCGATGCGGCCCGACATGATGGAGCACAGACCCGACAGGCGCATCCAGATGGCGCGCTCTTCGGCTTTGCCGTCCTCGCCAAGCACGGCGAACGCCTTTTCGACGACCTCGTGCATCTGTTTGGTCTCGTAGCGGTCGATGTAGATGCAGATGAGCTGGCGGTAGGCCTTGATCATGTTGTTGCGGCACTGCTCGCTGTCCGAGTCGCGGTTGAGCTCGATGAGCGTGCGGATGTATGGCTCGCCCTGCGAATACTCCACCTTGCGGATGTGGAAGCGGCCCATCATGTGGTAGTAATCCGACAGGAATCCGTGCTTGTCGCTCTCGTCGAATTTGCCCTGATTGGCCTGCACCTTCGTTTGGATGTCCTTGAGGATGCGAAGG
>OJKP01001099.1_pt1 | contig 16373 bp, 11 predicted proteins | sample 1596521 | NCBI WGS metagenome assembly OJKP01 (sample SAMEA4350130, study PRJEB24818) | metagenome | biome: human; feature: gut; material: faeces | place: Denmark | collected 2013-09
TTTATAAATAGAAATCACTATATTTGCATTCAAAGTAACAAATTGAATGTTATCAGTACTTCGACATCAAGATTGACTACGTGGATATTACGGAAGAGGAGTTCAACAAGCGAATGAATGATCATAAAACAACACTTGCACAACAATTCGCAGAGAGTCATCGTTTAGAAGATGAGATTATGAAACAACTCGGAAGTCTCAGTTTTAATAGTAGTGTGGGAAATAAATAAAGGTATGGACAAGCCGATAAGTATATTGGATAAGGATTACTTGCAGTGGGTTAAGGGTCTCTGCAAGCGTTATCGTCAAAGCCAGATTAAGGCTGCGGTAAAGGTAAATACAGAAATGCTTAAATTCTATTGGAGTTTGGGTAGGGACATAGTTACTCTAAAAGCAGAAGATCGTTGGGGGAGTAAGTTCTTTCATAACCTTAGTAGGGATTTGAAAGAAGCGAATCCTTCTACTACGTGTTTTTCGCCGAAGAACCTTCTTTATATGAAAAACTTCTATTGTATGTACCAACCCTACTTTGAAATTGGTCAGCAAGTTGCTGACAAATTAGGGGAGAATGTAATTTTGCCTCAACTTGGGGCAAAAAATGGTAGTCATGAAATTGGTCAGCAAGTTGCTGACCAATTAGAAAATGATATATTTTTAACTCCTTGGGGGCATCATATGCTATTGATAGACAAGTTTTTTAAAGAACCACAGAAGGCATTATTCTATGTTCACCAAACTGTAAAAAAAGGTTGGAGTAGAAATGTCCTTCATAACTTCATAGATTCTTCTCTATATGAGCGACAGGGCAAAGCCTTGAGTAATTTCAAAACCACATTGCCTGACATAGACAGCGACTTGGCACAGGAACTCACCAAAGACCCATACAACTTTGCATTTACTGGCATTACCAAACCATATAATGAGCGCATCCTCAAAGATGCCTTGCTCAATAATATCACCAAGTTCTTGACCGAACTCGGTACTGGGTTTGCATACGTAGGCAAGGAATACCGTTTACAGATAGGAGAGAAAGAAAATTTCATCGACTTGCTCTTTTACAATTTGAACTTGTCTTGCTATATAGTTTTGGAAGTCAAGATTGGAAGTTTCACCTTTGCAGATGTCGGTCAACTTGGCGGCTACGTAGTAGCTTGCAATCATCTTCTTCGCAAAGAAAGGAGAGACAACCCTACAATCGGTCTTCTTATTTGCAAGGAGAAAGACCGCATCCAAGCTCAGTATGCGCTGGAATCAAGCAGCCAACCTATCGCTATCTCAGAGTATGACCTCGAAAAATTCTACCCAGAGAAGCTGGAAGGAACCATGCCAACTATAGAAGAATGGGAAGCAAAGTTAGGAGGAAAAGTTAATGAGTAAAAATGGTCAAGTCTGGCTTGACCATTTACAAATATTAAGAATTTTACAAGTGGGACTTGTAAAATTAGAAAGACAAGAAGTATGACGATTGTTTTGTTCTGACCAATCCTGGACTTCTGAAACTGCCTATTGAGCAGATTTACAAAGGTGGTGAGTCAAAAGCTCGTAATCAGCGTATGCAGAATATGTTCCGCATGGTAGGTTATGGAGAGAACCTTGGTTCTGGTTTTCCGCTTATATTGAATGCTTGGAATGAAAAGCATTGGATGAAACCTGAGTTACAGGAACAGCCTGAACTTATGCAAGTGAAATTGACTCTACATATTCAAAACGATGTCGCATCTGGTTCATTGAATGACCCATTAAATGACCCATTAAATGACCCAATAAACTTGACCGAGAGGCAGAAGCTGATTCTACAGATGTTCTCCGAGGACAAGAGTCTGAGTAGAGAAAGACTTTGTGAAAAGACTAATCTTTCAGATGCTACCGCCAAACGTGAGATTGCCTTTCTTAAGAAAACTGGATATTTGGAACGTATTGGTAGCCTTAAGGGGGGATATTGGAAAGTAAAAAGATTAGACTTATAGGTGAATAAATGGGTACTGCCTCTCCCTATAAAATTATAATGATATTTTATGGGAAGAGTCACTTGTTTGTATTATCAGCAACGTCGCAGCCGTCATTTGTCATTAAGGTCATTTTCAATTTCTAATGCTTGTTATCCAACAGAGCGCTTCGTAGATCATCATCTTGCGCCAGCCCCAGCTTCTTTCTGATGTTGCCCCTCACCGTACTCACGTTTGAAACACTCTTCCCCAGGGCGGTAGAAATATCCTTAAGGGTAAGTCCCTGCTCAACGAGGCGGCAGACATCGAGCTCGGTTGGCGTAAGCATTGGGAAACGTTCGCACATCTCTTTGCGTTGGCAAGCCTGCATATGCTCTATCTGGCTTGCCACCTTTATTATGTTTTGCATCGTATTGTTGTCGAGCTGCGCCATCAGTTCCTTATCATAAACAGCGGTAGTGTTTTGGGCTTTTGCCAGTTTTAAGAGCGCCAACAGCTCGTTCTTTCTCATGTTGAACACATGCAACACTTGGTCGATGGTGTTGGCATAATCGTCGAGCTCCATTTGTTGCTCGTGCAACAGCTTATTAGCCACGAAACCCAAAACGGTGGTGGCAACACTCGTAAAACCAAATATAACAAGCAGCTGACCATACATCGAATTGCCGGTGAGATAGTGGCAGAGGAACATTGATATGATGTTAATGCACGTGCCGACAAGCGAAATGCGGGGCAAGATAGAAATGCTGGATATAAGCACAATGATGTAGCAAACAGTTATGTTGACCGTAGTGAGCATGGGGTCGTGCTGCCCCATAGATGATAAGACCAACAGTCGCACATTTTGTATAATTATAATAGAGAAGAGGAAAGCGCTCATTATATATTTCAGCTTTTTTGGTCCTTTTACTATATATACAATGAGTGACACTGCCGACACCACAACGTAGCATGCCGAGCACGCCAAGGCAGGCTTAATGGTCAAACCATAGGAGCCAAAGAGGTGAAGACCAAAGAGGAGTATGGAGATAGGCGCAAAGGTTAGAAAGATGAGCTGTCGGAAGTAGTCACGGCGTCCCACCCTTGTGCGATCGAAATATGTGTGTAGGCGATTATTCATATTTTTTAGTTTAGTATTCTACCCTGCAAAGGTAACATTTTTTATCGATTTTGCGTCATTTGCGTCTCTTTTTTATGCTTTTGCGTCATTTTGCGTCTGCCTAAAATTGAGCAAACAAGATTATTATTGGTAAATTTGCATTGATATGTGGGCATCTCTATATATGTCTATCGCCTTTTCGATTAATTATCAACAATAAATAAGTATGAAAAATTCTACAATTTCAAAACCATGGTCTTATCTTATAGATCTTGTTTCAACTGATGCCGCCAAGAACCGCAAGCGCTCTACGCTCTGGTTGATGTTGTTCACGTTGTTGCTTGTGCCTACACGTATGGTGGCGCAGACTACAACAGAAGACCCTCGCTGTGCTTTGTTCAAGTTAGAGGGTATAACCGATGTTACCATTACTGACAATGGTGATTATCCTTGGCAGATGTTGGACTTGAAAGCCGAAGGAATGGGGAATCTTGGTTTTACCTTCCCTGACGAAAGCAAGGTGTTGATGTCAAGTAATTATCTAGTGCATAAAACTACTTCTGAAACTGTAGTCAATTTTACGGTAACAAAGCCTATATTATTGACTTTTAAGTATCTCGTTTCTTCAGAATATTGGGATAGAGCCACTGTTACTTTAGATAACAAAGCGTATAAGACTATTAGCGGAAAGAACCAAATAGAGGTTAAGGCATTATTACCTATTGGTAAACATTCCTTGAAGTTGTCTTACTATAAAGATGTTTCGGGGAGTTCTTATGCTGACCGCGCATTCATATACGATCTGAACACGGCAACCAGTATTTCTGATTATGTAGCTGAGTTCAATGCCACTAACCAAACATTGACTTTCAAGAAAATTTCTTCTGACAATCTGGGAAATCTTGATTTAAACAATATAGTTATAGCTAATAACGAACCAACGGTGAAAAATCAGTGCATTCGTTTAGGTATAAATAATAATACAACTATCAAGAGTGTCGTTTTCGATAAGAGTTTCAATACATACGCTCTTACATCGTTAAAAGGATTTTTTTCAGGCTGCAGTAATTTGGAAACAATTTCAGGTCTTGATTATTTGAATACAAAGAATGTGACGGATATGTCATACATGTTCTATGATTGTATCAAACTCCCTTCGCTCAATCTCTCTAAGTTCAATACAGCGAATGTGACGGATATGTCATACATGTTCTCTGGCTGTCAAAAACTCCCTTCGCTCGATCTCTCTAAGTTCAATACAGCAATTGTGACGAATATGTCAAACATGTTCGATGATTGTAACAAACTCTCTTCGCTCACTCTCTCTGAATCATTCAATACAGTGAATGTGACGAATATGGCAGAAATGTTCAAGAACTGTCGAGAGTTATCTTCGCTCGATATCTCTAAGTTCAATACAGTGAAGGTAAAGTCTATGTCATCCATGTTCTATGGTTGTAACAAACTCTCTTCGCTCACTCTCTCTGAATCATTCAATACAGCGGAGGTGACGAATATGTCATACATGTTCCTTGGTTGTAACCAACTCTCTTCGCTCACTTTCTCTGAATCATTCAATACAGCGAAGGTGACCAATATGTCATACATGTTCTATCATTGTATCAATCTCCCTTCGCTCAATCTCTCTAAGTTCAATACAGCGAAGGTGAAGGATATGTCATATATGTTCTATGAATGTAACAAACTCACTTCGCTCAACCTCTCTCATTTCAATACAGCGGAGGTGACGAATATGTCATACATGTTCCGTGGTTGTAGCCAACTCCCTTCACTCGACCTCTCTAATTTCAATACAGCGAAAGTGACGAATATGTTATACATGTTCTCTGGCTGCTCTACTCTCCAAACTATCTATGTCAGCGACGACTTTGTTGTGACAGGAATAACAAATGATAATAAAAAGAATTTGTTTACAATTTGTCAAGCGCTTAAGGGGGCTCTTCCAGCGTATGACGCAACTAAGACAAGCAGCGATTACGCCAACTACAAGACAGGCTACTTCACCAAACTTGTTGTAAGGAATGGGAATGAGAGATACGGTATTACAGGAGAAACGACACAGCTTACTGTTGATAATCTTGCTCTTGCCGACGACAAGGATCTCGTGGTTTTCGATCCATTCACAGCCACAGCAGCTTCTTACAACCGCACTATTAAGGCAGGCACTACCTGGGCTACGCTCTGCTTGCCATTCGAGGTCTCGCTCGATGGACAGAACTTCCGTGCCTTCAAGCTTCTTTCGGCTGATGAGGGTACAGAAACTGTAGAACTCGAAGAGATTAAGACTAACATCGAGGCCGGTACTCCTGTTATCATTAAGATGAATGAAGAAGCCACCTCGCTCAACTTCTCCGTAGCCGATAAGGCGATTGTAAATGAAGTAAAGACCACAGCAACTTCTGACGGCAACTATCAGCTCCAGGGCACCTATACCCAAAAGGTGTTCGACAAGACTGCTGACAATAACTGCTACTTCGTGAAGGGTGACAAGCTGATGAATCCGTCCAAGTTGTCGGAGGGTGCAAGTATGGAGACTGTTCACAGCGAGCCATTCCGTGCTTATATGGTAGACCTTTCTTCTGCTCCTGCTGCAGGTGCTAAGATGTTCAGCATCGGCATTAGTGGCGACCCTGCAGCCATCGACCATCTCAACGTCGTTGTTGATAGCAAGGCTGTATTCTACGACCTCCAGGGCAATCGCCTCAACGCTCCTCAAAAGGGCATCAACATCGTGAAGCGTGGTGGTAAGACCATGAAAGTTGTCATCAGATAAGAACTTGGTGCTATCGAGATTTTGATAGCATCATTTCTACAAACCAGCAAGAGCATGCCATATAAAAAGTGGCAACAACATGATAATACCCCAGGGCATTTACGTCCTGGGGTATTTTTTGATTCTTGTATCTTTCCACTCTCTATATGTTTTTGGGAATCATTGGTTAGGAACCCATCAAAAATGAGGGAATATAAAATAAATATTCAGTTTTTCCTCTTTCGTATTAATAATTTTCTTATATTTGCACCATCGTTATACACCAACGAGCAAATGGAATTATTACTAACCAACAAATATAGCATAATGAACAGCATTCCATTAGTATTTTGGCTCATTCCAATAGCCAGCGTTGTGGCATTGGGAATGGCATGGTTCTTCTTCCGCACTATGATGAAGGAGGATGAAGGTACAGACAGGATGAAAGAAATTGCAGAGCATGTAAGAAAGGGCGCCATGGCTTATCTCAGGCAGCAGTACAAGGTGGTGACGGCCGTCTTCGTCGTTCTCGCCATTGTTTTCGCCTTCATGGCTTATGTGCTGAAGGTGCAGAATCCATGGGTGCCCTTTGCCTTCCTCACCGGCGGACTCTTCTCTGGTTTGGCAGGATTCTTTGGCATGAAGACCGCTACTTATGCTTCTGCCCGTACAGCCCATGGTGCACGCACCGGACTGGACAAAGGTCTGAAGATAGCCTTCCGGAGCGGTGCCGTGATGGGACTCGTGGTGGTGGGACTCGGTTTGCTTGATATTGCCATCTGGTTTATTGTTCTTAATGCGGTGTACGAAGGAGAGGCCACAGCCCTTGTCACAATTACCACCACCATGCTGACCTTTGGCATGGGTGCCTCCACCCAGGCACTCTTTGCCCGTGTGGGAGGAGGAATTTATACCAAGGCTGCCGATGTGGGAGCCGACCTCGTGGGCAAGGTAGAGGCGAATATTCCTGAAGACGATCCTCGCAATCCAGCTACCATAGCCGACAATGTGGGCGACAATGTGGGCGATGTGGCAGGAATGGGAGCCGACCTCTACGAGAGCTATTGCGGTTCGATATTGTCGACAGCCGCCTTGGGAGCCACGGCTTTTGCCATGAATGGCGATATGCAGCTGCGTGCCGTCATCGCACCTATGGTTATCGCAGCCATCGGCATCTTCCTGTCTCTCATCGGCATCTTCTTGGTTCGTACCAAGGAAGGCGCTTCCATGAAAGAGCTTCTCCACTCGTTGGGACTTGGCACCAATGTCAGCGCGGCACTTATAGCCGTTGCCACATTCGCCATTCTCTATCTGTTGGGCATAGAGAACTGGCTCGGCCTTTCTTTCTCAGTCATCAGCGGTCTTGTGGCTGGAGTCATCATCGGACAGGCAACAGAATATTACACCTCTCAGAGTTATAAGCCTACACAGAAGATAGCCGAGGCATCGCAGACAGGCCCTGCCACAGTTATTATAAAAGGTATAGGCACGGGAATGATTTCCACCATGATTCCCGTTGTCACCATCTCTGTAGCCATCATGCTGAGTTATCTTTGTGCCAATGGCTTCGATATGTCGCTGTCGGCCAAATCTATCAGCACCGGCCTTTATGGTATCGGCATCGCGGCAGTGGGCATGCTGTCGACTCTCGGCATTACACTTGCCACAGATGCCTATGGACCTATAGCTGACAATGCTGGCGGAAATGCAGAGATGAGCGGATTGGGCAAGGAGGTTCGTGAGCGTACTGATGCGCTCGATGCCCTGGGCAATACGACAGCTGCCACAGGCAAGGGCTTTGCCATCGGTTCGGCAGCTCTGACGGCTCTTGCCCTTCTTGCATCCTACATCGAGGAGATCAAGATAGCCATGATACGTGCCGTAGAGAACGGAAAGCAGTATGTAGACGCAGCTGGTAATGTCTTCGATCCTTCGAATGCAACAACAATAGATTTCATCAACTTCTTCCAGGTAAACCTCATCAACCCTAAGGTTTTAGTTGGAGCATTCCTCGGAGCCATGGCAGCATTCCTGTTCTGTGGCTTGACCATGGGAGCAGTAGGCCGTGCTGCAGAATCGATGGTTCAGGAGGTTCGCCGGCAGTTCCGTGAGATCAAGGGAATACTCGAAGGCAAAGCTACGCCTGACTATGGTCGATGTGTGGAGATAAGTACCCGTAGCGCACAACGCGAGATGATCATCCCTTCTTTGCTCGCCATCATTATTCCTATCGTTGTGGGTCTTGTGTTGGGTGTGGCTGGAGTTCTCGGACTTCTCACCGGCGGTCTGGCAGCAGGCTTCACCCTTGCTGTGTTCATGTCCAATTCGGGAGGCGCATGGGACAATGCCAAGAAGATGATAGAAGAGGGAAGCTTTGAAGGAAAGGGCAGCGAGAACCACAAGGCGACTATTGTGGGCGATACCGTAGGCGACCCGTTCAAGGACACTTCCGGTCCGTCGCTCAACATTCTTATCAAACTCATGTCAATGGTTAGCATCGTGATGGCTGGTCTGACCATTGCTTTCCTATAATTCGAAGAATACGTAATAGAAATATGTTGAATAAACACTACTCCTTGGCTGATGGCTGCTCCCTGACAGTGATATGCTCGCTGGTCGTGTGGATGTTAGTAGCCGTCTGCCAAGCTGCTTATGGCAAAGATGTCTATCCGAAACAAGCTGTAGAGATAGCCAAGAAGTACATCACCCTGTCTCGCGACGTGAAGGCTCAAGCACGGGCAAAGGGACTTCGCCCTGCAGCCTTGGCACCTTATTATATTTATAACGATGCACAGGGCAAAGGTTTTGTCGTTGTTGCTGGTGACGATGATATGGGCGATGTGTTGGCCTATAGCACCGAGGGAACCCTCGATACACTACAGGCTAATCCTGGTGTAAAGCTACTCCTGGAGGCTTATCGCCAAACGTATGATGTGCTGAAAGAAGGGCGGGTGATGGTGCAGAGAAAAGCCCGTTCGGGGTTGTTCTCGAAGACCGTATCTCCCTTGTTGAAAAGCAAGTGGGGACAGTCGCATCCGTTTAATGCCCAGACGGGTTATCCCTATAGTGGGTGTGTGGCAACAGCGGTGGCCCAGATGATGTATTACTATCAATGGCCTGCTCAGGGGAGTGGTAAAAACGAATATCGCGTCACCTATTATAATACAATGAAGAGTGCAGACTTTAGTCAGTCGCACTACGATTGGGCGAATATGCTGCCCGATTATAATTATCCTGTATCTGCGACAAAGGAGCAAGAGGATGCTGTAGCCTTATTGATGAACGATGTGGGGGTAGCTTCCTTCATGCAGTACACCCCAGCTTCAAGTGGTACACAAGGTATTTTTGCGTATCAGGCTCTTCAGAAAAATTTCGACTATACTGCGGCTTATGCCACCAAGGCTGTCGAAGGTCCAACTCGTTTTGCGCAGATCTTGCGGCAGGAATTACTTAATGGTTGTCCTGTTTATCTGGAAGGTCGTCCTGCTGGTAATGCTTCAGGTCATGCTTGGGTAACTGATGGGTTTGATGAGAATGGTCTTTTCCACATGAATTTTGGATGGGATGGACAGGGCGATGCCTACTATTCGCTCACCAATCTTAGCCTCTCACAGACGGGAAGCGAGTTCCAAGGCAAGCCCTTGGCCTTCAATCGTGCTATTATGGCCATCTTGGCACATCCCAATAATGGCAAATATCCCGCAATAGAGCGTGGACTTTTGGAGTCATCTCCTCAGTTGATGTTTAATGAGGGTGGGGCTGTTCTTCTAAAGGATGCAGAAGATAAAAGCTTCCTTGCTTCTCAGTCGTTGACCATCGAGATGAACTCTTTTGTCAATAAGGGTAAGCCTTTCAAGGGTGATGTGGGCATAGCTGTTTATGATGCTGAGGGTACCTGCCGGCAGGTGGCTTATACCGACGATCACGCTATAGGCGGTTTTACTCAACGACTGTATGGTGGAAGCGATGCAGGCTTTATGGGGAGCGATTATCTTGTCAATCAAGTTCAGTCTGTAAAAATGAAACTTACAGGTTTGGAAAATGGTTATTATCGGTTGGTCCCTGTATGTGTAGCTCAACGAGAGGATGGTTCGTGGGATGAATTCTTCGCGATGAAGAAGGCTCCCATCATAGAGGTGGAACTATCTGATGGACGAGGTCGCATCTCTGAAATATGTTCTACTGATGTTGTTTTTCAGTTGATGTCGCAGCCCAGGCTCTCAGGTCAAGCAGAGCAGGGTGGAAAGGTATTGACCTTTTTTACGTTGAAAAACCTGAATGGTGTGCCTCGCGACTGTTATCTGAGGGTGCGGTTGCTCGACGATAGGAAGGCGGTAGTGCTCGATACTCGTGTGGATGAGTTGACCGAGATAGAGGGCTTTACCGAAGCTGAGATTCCCATCGTTCTTTCTTTGCCAAGCAGCATGACTCCAGGACGTTATGAAGTGCAACTTTCTTTGTCGGCTGATGCGGAAGAGACGGTGGCTTATCCCGTCAACCTTATTCACGATAAGGATGCTGCCTATATCGAAGTGCTCAAGGCACAGGAAAAGCCTCTCATGGATCAGGTAGAAGTCTTTTTTGCTGATGACTCGCATGAAAAAATAGAATCAGGCAGCGTTGATGTGTCGAAAATATCTCTCTTCAAAATGGCAGTCTTGCTGCGTACGTCTGAAGGTCGTAACTATGAAGGAAATGTATCAATGTTCTGCGAAGACATGATGACCCACGAAAAGACGCAGGTTAAGGGCATTGATGACTGGGTGTCTATCTCGTCGTCCATGTCTGTGCCTCTCTTTAGTTATTGGCTGCGTAAGGGCGACCTGTCATGGGAAGATGGGCATACCTATCGTGTGATGGTGATGGGTGAGATAGACGGGCAGCAGGTGGAACTTGCTGATCCGCAGTCCGCCACCTATTACCTGCATCGTAAGGGGGATATCCTAACACTCTCACAAGGTACTCCAACGTCCATAGGGACTGTAGCTATAATAGCACCTTCTTTCACCATCAAGCGAGAGGGTGGTAGAATCATCGTTTCGGGGACAGAACTAAAGTCGTTGCGACTATATGATGTGGCTGGTCGACTGCTTCAGCAGACCACTTCAGCCGACGGAAAACATGCCGTCCTTACCCTACAAGGATCAGCATCAGGCATCTCAGTGTTGCGCATAGATGCTGGTAGGCAATGTTTTACCTATCGTCTTCTGTGAGAGATGTATGAAATAAGAAGAATGAAATAAGAAATCCCCGACAGTAAGGATATTGCTTCCTACTGTCGGGGATTTCTTATTTCTTTATAGAACTGCCATCATGCGTAGTATTTGTCATGAGGGCAAACAACACCTTACTTATTCAGCATTGGCAAGCGCCTCGCGTACCTTGGCTTCTATTTCTTCGAGAAGCTCAGGGTTGTCCTTCAGTATCAGCTTGGTTGGGTCGGCACCCTGTCCCAGATTGGAGCCATTATAGCTGTACCAGCTTCCGCTCTTCTTGATGATGCCATGCTCCACGCCCAGATTGAAAACTTCGCCTGCGTGGCTGATGCCTTCGCCAAACATGATGTCGAACTCAGCCTTGCGGAAAGGAGGAGCCACCTTGTTCTTAACCACCTTTACGCGCACCAGGTTTCCGATAACATTATCGCCATCCTTGATGGCTGTAGCCTTACGGATGTCGAGGCGTACAGAAGCGTAGAACTTCAGGGCGTTGCCACCCGTTGTTGTCTCAGGATTTCCGAACATGATACCTATCTTCTCGCGCAACTGGTTGATGAAGATACAGGTGGTATTGGTCTTGCTGATGGTAGAAGTGAGCTTGCGCAGAGCCTGACTCATCAGTCGGGCCTGGAGTCCTACAACATTGTCACCCATGTCGCCCTCAATTTCCTTCTTAGGAGTCAGGGCAGCCACAGAGTCGATGACGACGATGTCTACCGCAGCCGAACTGATCAGCTGGTCGGCTATCTGAAGCGCCTGCTCACCATTGTCGGGCTGCGAAATCCACAGGTTGTCAACATCTACGCCCAACTTGGCAGCATAGAAACGGTCGAAGGCATGCTCGGCATCGATGAATGCGGCAATACCTCCAGCTTTCTGAGCCTCTGCGATGGCATGGATGGCAAGTGTGGTCTTACCAGAAGATTCCGGACCATAGATTTCTATGATTCGTCCCTTGGGGTAGCCGCCTACGCCCAAGGCCATATCGAGGGCGATACTTCCAGTAGGAATCACCTCTATATTCTCAATGTGCTCGTCGCCAAGCTTCATGATAGATCCCTTACCGAAGTCTTTCTCTATCTTGGCCATGGCAGCCTGAAGGGCCTTCAACTTACCCTCGTTGGGGTTCAGGGTTCCTTCCTTTATTTCGTCTTTCTTTGCCATATCTTTCTAATGTTTTATGAATTAGTGACGATAAAAACGGCTTGTATGAATAGTACCATTCTGTCTTCGCCGTCACTAAGGGGGTATTTTGATAATGATTAGTCAATCTCCAAGTCGCCGTCGAACACCTCGTGCCAAGGCAATCCCTGCTTGTTGAGCTGCTCCATGAATGGATCTGGGTCGAACTCCTCAACGTTCCATACGCCTGGTTTCTTCCAGATGCCCTTGAGGAACATCATGGCGCCGATCATGGCTGGCACACCCGTGGTATAGCTTACGCCCTGCATGCCTGTCTCGTTGTATGCTTCCTGATGCTTGCAGTTGTTGTAAACATAATAGGTGTGCTCCTTGCCGTCCTTCTTTCCGCGGATGCGGCAACCGATAGAGGTCTCTCCGTCGTAGTTCTCGCCGAGGTCCTGAGGGTTAGGCAATACGGCCTTGAGAAATTGCAGTGGTACGATCTTTACCTTGGCAGTCTTGCCGGAGCCGTCGGCCAATGGAGCCTCGTATTCTATCTCGTCGATGCGGCTCATGCCGAGGTTCTCTATACAGTCGAGATAGGTGAGATACTGCTGACCGAATGTCATCCAGAAGCGAGCCTCCTTGATGGTAGGATAGTTCTTTACCAGGCTCTCCAGCTCCTCGTGGTGCATCAGATAGCTCTCGCGAGGACCGATGTTAGGATAGGTGAGAGGCTTGTGGATAGACAGAGGGGCGGTCTCAATCCATTCACCATTCTTGTACCACAGACCTTTCTGGGTAATCTCACGGATGTTGATTTCTGGGTTGAAGTTGGTTGCGAAAGCCTTGTGGTGATTGCCGGCATTGCAGTCTACGATGTCGAGAACCTCGATCTCGTCGAAGTGATGCTTGGCAGCGTATGCAGTAAAAATGCCCGAAACACCAGGGTCGAAGCCGCAGCCAAGGATAGCGCAAAGACCAGCTTTTTCAAACTTGTCCTTGTAAGCCCATTGCCATGAATACTCAAAGTGAGCCTCGTCCTTGGGCTCGTAGTTGGCCGTGTCCATATAGTTGCAACCGCAGGCTAAGCAGGCGTCCATGATGGTGAGGTCCTGATATGGCAGAGCGAGATTGATGACCAACTCAGGTTTGTAGCTGTTGAAGAGGGCTTTCAACTGCTCCACATCGTCGGCATCCACCTCGGCTGTCTGGATGTCCATCTTGTAGCCTTTATCGTGGATAGACTTCACCAACTTGTCGCATTTTTCCTTGCGGCGGCTGGCAATCATGAACTCTGTAAAAACGTCCTGGTTCTGGACAATTTTAAAGGCTGCCACGGTAGCGACGCCACCTGCGCCAATCATAAGTACTCTACTCATTTAAGTATAAATGTTTAATGTTATTATTTCTTGTTTTAGCTCATTTTATTTGCTGACGTTCATCAGCTCATTTCATTTGCTGACGTTCATCAGCTCATTTTATTTCATTTGCTGATATGCCTAAGGCATTCATCAGCTTATTTTATTTCATTTGCTGATATGCCTAAGGCATTCATCAGCGAATAACCCAGTATTTCTTGTCGGAAGTTGCCGCCGGGAAGAGGCTGCATGGCAAAGAGAGTGACGCGTTTCTCGTCGTCCACCTTGCGAAGCATGTCGCGCAACTGGTCGTAGGCATCGCCTTCCTCCGAGTTGGGAATGATCATCACTCGTTTCACCTCCTTGGCATTGCAAACCGTGCGGGCTACGTCTACGAGGAAATCGTCTTTGCCCACCATCTTTTCTTCCGTAGGATATGAAGAGATGACGAACTCGCCCAGACGTGGATCCTTGAAGGCCTGGGCATTCAGGTCCTTCTCGTAGTCGGAAGGGCGGAAGTTCTGCATCGCCTTCGATTGCTGGCTGTGTATGAGCACCAGTTGCGTCTCGTGCTCACCTTCTCTTAGTCCACCATCGAGGGCAATACATACAGCCCACTGAGCCATGTCGGCAGGCTGGATGCGGCGGTTGATCATACGCTCAAAGTTTACGATAAGGTCGAATGCCACCTTGTCGATATAGTCTGCATCAGCGATGATTACATTCTCGCTCCATTTGATGTTGTTGGTGTTCAATGAATTCATACGTGCAAAGATACAAATTATTTTTGTAACTTGTCAAAAGTCTTGGCTAAAATATCAAAACTTTAGGTCGATAGTCATATTTTCGTGTTAATTTTGCAACCAGTAATACAAACAATCAAGAAATGAAAAGTGTTTTAGAGGGTCGTCCTGCCTTAAAGAAGGAAGTGGATAAGATTGCCGAGGTAGCTGGCTATCTTTGGCAGAATGGTTGGGCTGAGCGTAATGGTGGCAATATTACGGTTAATGTGACCGACCTTGTTGATGACGAGATGAAGGCGCTGCCTGCCATCAGCGAAGTGAAGCAGATAGGTACTGTCCTGCCTGCGCTGAAGGGCTGTTACTTCTTCTGCAAGGGAACAGGCAAGCGAATGCGCGACTTGGCTCGTTGGCCTATGGACAATGGTTCTGTCATTCGTATTCTGGACGATTGTGCCAGCTACGAAATCATTGCCGACAATGCCGTGATGCCTACATCCGAGTTGCCAAGCCATCTGTCGGTTCATGCCCGTCTTATCGAGAAAGGTTCCAACTATAAGGCCACAGTTCATACTCATCCCATCGAACTCATTGCCATGAGCCACAACAAGAAGTTTATGGGCAAGGACGTGCTGAGCAATCTGCTCTGGAGCATGATTCCTGAGACCAAGGCATTCTGTCCGCTCGGACTGGGTATAGTGCCATATAAGTTGCCAGGCAGTCTGGAACTTGCCGAGGGAACTCTGAAGGAGTTGGAAGACTACGACGTAGTGATGTGGGAGAAGCATGGCGTATTCGCCAAGGGTCTTGACGTGATGGACGCCTTCGACCAGATAGACGTACTCTCCAAGAGTGCAAAGATATATATCGATGCCAAATGTATGGGTTTTGAACCTGATGGTATGAGCCAGGAGGAAATGGCCGAAATGACTAAGGCTTTCAACCTGCCAAGATAATTGTTTTTAGTAGTTTTGAAGTAGAAATTGTTTGTTAAGAGGGTGTGTCATAAGTCTGTGACGCACCCTTTTTTTTATTGCCATTTTTCTCCCTTGCTTAATTTTTGGTTCGTTATTTTCTTATAATAGATAAAGGAAGAAGACAACGGCCGTAGTTCTGAATCCATCGAAAGTAGGATTATTTTAAAAATTAGGAGAAAACAAGTTATGAAACGAGTATTCAATCTTTTAGTAGTAGACGAGAGTGGAAGCATGAGTATTATCCGCCGTCAGGCTTTGGTGGGAATCAACGAGACCCTTGCCACCATTCAGAAAATGCAGAAGGCGCATAAGAATCTGGAGCAGCGAGTTACGCTCATCACTTTTGACAGCACGCATACCAATGTGTTCTATGATAACGTGCGTGCCTCTAATGCCAATCCTTTGAAGGCAAAGGATTATAATCCTTGTGGTGCCACTCCTCTTTACGATGCCATCGGAATGGGGATCGCCAAGATCAATGCCTTGACCACCGAGGATGACAGTGTGTTGGTAACTATTATCACGGATGGAGAGGAGAATTGCAGTGAGGAGTATAGTCTGAAGATGATCAAGAATCTTATCGAGAAATTGAAGAAGCAGAACTGGACCTTCACTTTCATTGGTACTGACGATCTGGATGTGGAGAATATCGCTATGGATATGGGCATCGACAATCATCTCCATTTCTCGGAAGATGAGGCTGGCACGAAGAAGATGTTTGCAAGAGAGAATAGGGCGAGAGAGCGCTATGTCAAGTGCTGTGCGATGGATTGCGTGATGGAAGCGGGTAGTTATTTCGAGGAGAAATAAAGAAGAATCTCAGTATAAGCAGAGAATTACCTGCAAGCGAGTAATTTATATAAGAATTAAAAAGGCAGCATGATTTCACGTGCTGCTTTTTTAGTTTTATATCAATCCTCTTTTCTCGAATTCTTCAATTATGGCTAATTCTCTTTTCTTGGATCTTTCCAAGTTGCTGTTCTCTTTTGAAACTGCCTTCTGGCGCAGAGAGTTGATCTGTGCCAACTTCTGCTCCCGCGAGTAAGGATGCAATAACATGTATTGTTCCCCCTTTAACGCAGCCAAGCTGCTCTGACGGTGAAAATCGTTTATATAAGATCTTTCCAGTACTGAAT
>OJKP01001104.1_pt1 | contig 16325 bp, 14 predicted proteins | sample 1596521 | NCBI WGS metagenome assembly OJKP01 (sample SAMEA4350130, study PRJEB24818) | metagenome | biome: human; feature: gut; material: faeces | place: Denmark | collected 2013-09
ATGTTTATAAGAAACATTTTTATAGTTGTTCAAAACCTGTTCCACAATTTCATTAACGACCCATGGAGTAAATCCAGCCTGTTACAACCCAAATCTCAAACCGCCGCATCCTGCAAATAAATCTACAAATTTATATTGTTTCATTGTTATTTTTCAGCCCAATCTTTTAATTTATCTCTTACCACTGATAGAAAGTTTATTTCGTCAGCAACATCTTCTTGCGAAAAGTCTTCCGGGATGGTTGAAATAACCTTACTAATTTTATTTATCTGCTCAAAGAGCAATTCTTTATTATTCTGTTCCATCTTATTTTTTCTTTTTGTTCTCCAAAGCCTTTTTCTGTTCACTTGTCAATCTGCTTTCAACCTTCTTTACGTCCTCAGCAGCAGGAAGGTTCTCTGGAACTATACCACGTTGCACAAGCATGTCCCGAACAGCAGCATTGTTGGCAATATGCTCTTGGCTTATACGAGTTTCTCCTTGAAGGTCTTTTGTCTGCACATTTACACTCGTCATTTCAGCTGCAAAATCCTTTGCTTTGATACTGATAGTGGGGAGGAAATCTGCTAATGGTCGTTTCTCCGGGATTCCCATTCGTCGTTTCAGCGTTGCGGTATTCAAACGAAACAATGCTTGGTCTCCTTTGGAACGTATCACAGCAAAACTCTTGTCATTCGCACCTCGTTCATAAAGAACGCCAGAAAGTTTACGCTCTGTTTCCTGTAGTTTAGCACGTGCCTTAACTCTTTCAACTTCAATAAGACGCTGTTCTATAAGTTCTGCACGACGAGTTTGCACAGCAAAGTAAGTTTGTGCAAATGCGATTTGGGGTTTACGAGGGTCGCCATTTTGAGCGACAAGGTAGCAAGCATAGCGTGTTAACATAATGTCATCTATCTGACGCTCAGCACCTGAACCAAGTACGACCATTTTGCTGACGTCAGCAAAATGGTCTTTTATATCATGACCTGCATTTTTGCATGATTCCCTTGCTTTATCAATGACTTTCAAGAAATTACGCCATTGGACATATCCCAATAGAGAACATAATTCTCTTGCGCTCCAACATTCTATGCCATTTGTAACACATGATACTTGCTCAAATTGAGAGAACAATGCCTGTTGCAAAGATACGACTGAAATTTATATATAAAGAATATTAAAAAAAGATTTTAAGGTTATTGGCAATAAAATGAAAATAGTTCTTTCTTTATGGCGTTTTGAAAATCTTCTTTATCGTGGAAAATGATATTTAAATAAACTTGTAGTTCCCTAATAAAAGTCCGGACTCACTTTTAAAAGCGAATCCGAACTCTCCGTTATCCATCCATCAATCTTTCTACGGCTCTCCCAAATGCTTAACAATCACCTTTACCTCATCCCTTGAGAACGAATGCTTAGCCGGGTTATACCCTATGCTCCGCAGCTCGTCCGATAAAGGCTTGCAGTACGCTATCCAGCGGCGGAGGTGCTGCTTGGCGGTGGTTGCGTTCACGTCGGGGAAGGGGTGCGGCTGCACTCCGCCACTTCCTGCTCGCGGTTGCGGTTATTAAGTGTAGAGCCTATCAGCTGAAGGTAGAATATATCCCTGACTTTCTGTATTCTTGAAATAATTTAAACCTTCCGCAATATAACTGATTGTAATTGAGTGAATTGTATAATATTGATTCATGAGTATTATTTATAAGGTAAAATGTGCAACCAGTATGTATACATAAAGCTATACAAATACGGAGACCAGTTATATCAGGCTTTTTCAGCCTTGAAAAGCTTGTTTTACAGATAAATATGTTTTTGTGGGTATTTAGAAGCTGACCATTTTTAGAGCCAATCGCTGACAAAATAGTAGAACCTATTATATAAAATAATATTAATAATAGAATATTAATTAAACGACTCGATTTTTTTTCAAAAAATTCAAGTCGGGGGTCTTGGGTAAATTTCATTTTTAGCGTCATAATATGCATAGAGGGTATCTGTTGGTTTATCGTTTATGTTTTATACAAAGATACACCATGTAAAGGTAGCAAGTGCTACCGTTTATGGTAACACCTGTAAAAAATGTCCTGTTAATGCATCGTCCGAAGCGTTTTGCTACTTCTCGCAAACGCCAATGCCTGCGTAATATGGCGAAGCGTAAAAAACGGCACGCCAAAAACAGCTAAACAGTATAAATATACAATATTATTTTGAATAGTAATCTTATTAAACAGAATTTTACCGTGTAAAACCTAAAAAAGCATTGCGGTGATTCAATCTAATCATCGCAATGCTTCACTTGTCCATTCGCATATTGCAGTGCTGCAATTCGCATTCTTTTATCCTGCACATCGCAATGTTTTTTACTGTTGAAGGTGTATCAAAAGTGAATTTATGCGGGCTGAAAGTTCCAACGAGTCCATAGCCTATGGCAATGCCCTAGGTATCATGTGTTTACATACACTATGCACTGAAAGTGCAAAAGTAAAAACATCAAGTTTTGTGATTTATTATTTGCAGTCAGACAAATGTAAGACTAGATTGTTATATTTGCGATATGAATACAATCAACCTAAACCTTAACTGTATGAAACGAAGACTCTTTTCTTGCTTTTTAGTTATGGCTTTGCTGGGTGGCGGAAGCGCGATGGCGGCCAATATTGTACCGGTCACTCCGGCTCCGTTGTCTTATGAACAGGCAAAAGGAACTTTTAGCTGGAAGAATGGGGCGAATGTTTGTTTCAGTGGAACAAAAGATGAAACGGATGTAGTGAAAACGGCTTTTTCGTATTCGGCTTTTCCGGTGAACTATGTATCGCAACCTGCCGACGGAGAGAAAAACATCCGTCTGGAACTAGACAAGACCGCAGCTATGCCCGACGAAGGATATCGCCTGGAGGTGACTTCTGATGAAGTGACGCTGAGGGCTAAAACATCGGCTGGATTGTTTTACGGTATACAGACATTATTGCAACTGGCGGAGGCTGGACACGGCAAAGTGCGTGCTTGCAGCATTGACGATGCACCGCGTTTCCCTTACAGAGGTATCATGCTCGATGTATCGCGCCACTTTCGTTCGCTCGATTTCGTGAAAAAACAGATTGATTTATTGTCGTCGCTAAAGATAAACCGTTTGCATCTTCACCTTACAGATGAGGCGGGATGGCGTTTGGAGATAAAGAAGTATCCTCGACTTACGGGATTCGCCGCATGGCGTCCGTATGCCAACTGGAGAGACTGGAGCGATAACGGAAGCCAGTATTGCGAACAATTCGATTCGCGTGCACAAGGAGGCTTTTATACGCAAGACGAAATGCGAGACTTGATAGACTATGCCCGTAAGCGTAGTGTAATCATAGTGCCCGAAATTGAGATGCCATCGCACTCGGGCGAAGTGCTTACGGCTTATCCCGAACTCTCGTGCACGCACGAACTCTATAAGCAGCGCGATTTCTGCGTAGGAAACGAAAAGACTTTCGAGTTTATAGAGAATGTTCTCGACGAGGTTATAGCATTGTTCCCCTCGGAATATATTCATATAGGTGGCGATGAGGCCAGCAAGACATCATGGCCCACTTGTCCGCTTTGCCAGAAACGCATGAAAGACGAAGGCTTGAAAGGAGTGGACGAGTTGCAGAGTTATCTGATTAAGCGTGTAGAAAGATATTTGAATTCAAAAGGACGCCATCTCTTGGGATGGGATGAGATATTGCAAGGTGGTGTAGCCCCTAACGCTACGGTAATGTCATGGCGTGGCGAGCAAGGCGGTATAGATGCTGTACGTTCTGGACATCGTGCCGTAATGACACCGGGTGCGTATTGCTACTTCGACAGTTATCAGGATGCTCCAAACTCTCAGCCTCTTGCCATCGGCGGTTATCTTCCGCTTGAAAAGGTTTATAGCTATAATCCGGTACCCGATTCGCTTTCTGCCGAAGAATCGAAGCTGATTTATGGTGTACAGGCTAATCTCTGGACGGAGTATGTTCCTACAGCCGAACATGCGGAATATATGCTTTATCCGCGCTCATTGGCTCTGGCAGAGGTGGCATGGAGTCAGCCCGAAAAGAAATCGTGGGAGTCTTTCCGTAAGCGTGTGTTGGCGGCACTGCCTGAGTTGCGTAAAAAAGGATATCATACGTTTAATTATAGCAAGGAACAAGGCAACCGTAAGGAGGCACTGAAACCGATAAAACATTTGGCGTTAGGAAAGAAAGTAACCTATAAGCGTCCGTATTGGAGGAATTATCCGGCTAACGGTGAGCAGACACTAACCGACGGTATACGTGGCGGATGGAATTACAGCGACCAGCGTTGGCAGGGGTTTGTGGGTAATCCGCGTATAGATGTAGTTATCGATTTGGAAGAAACGAAGACCATTCATAGCGTAGGAGCCGATTTCATGCAGATATGCGGACCGGATGTGTATATGCCAACTAAAGTGATTATCTCGGCTTCGGAAGACGGTGAACACTATTCCGTATTGGCGGAAGTCAATCATAAAGTTACTAAAGACGATAAAGTATCGTTTAAGAACTTCGGATGGAAGGGAAAGACGCGTGCACGCTATATCCGCTATCAGGCAGATGCCGACAGTAAGATTGGCGGAGTATTGTTTATAGATGAAATAGTAGTGAAATAATAATGAATGATGGGCGGTGCGGACATAAAAAAAGCGTCGCCCATTATTTCGTAATGAACACCGCCGACTTCCAAAAGAACCCCCTTAATGGGTTCTTGCATCTTTTTTACGTTTAGTTGTTGTGTTATCCTTAATCTTTTTTCCTACCTTAAAAGTAAACCTAATCACCTTCTTTTTTACCTTAACTTTCTAATCCTTATTGAAAACTAAAACCTAAAAACTAATCTTTAATATAACCTTAAAAACAAATACCTAAAAAATTGCTTTTTACCTTATTGTTCTAATACCTCTATAATAGTTTTACCTTAATTAAAATCTAATACCGTTTTTGTGTATCTTTTTACCTTTTGGTTTCACAACCACGATGCAAAGGTATGGCTTTCTGTTTAATCTGCAATAGCTTGATATGTTTTTTAGCATATTTTGGACCTTTTCATGATGTATGTCAAGAAAAGGCTGTTAAAGCACCGTGTGCGGTAACGGTTTTTAAGAATTCAATTCGATATGTTAAACGATTTTGTTCTTTCTGACGCTGGGCTTAATGCAGCATGGTAGGTTTCTTTATGCGCTGTTTCGGGCTTTTCGCGTTAGTAGGCTGTGGAATGGTCTATAGTGAGTATGCGCTGATTTGTGCTTCCTCTGAAGTCGAGCGTGGGTTGGTACAGCTCTTGCACAAAGCGTCCGTCTACTAGCACGTCTATATAGTTAAGTGCGGCTCTTCGTTCTTCGTCGGCTAATAGCTGCTCGTAGGTATATCCGGTGTAGCACCAAATGTTAAGTCCGGTACGCTGTTTTACTTCGCGTAGCAGAGGAATGAATTCTTTGGGGTTGTACATAGGATCTCCTCCCGAAAAAGTTACTCCGTCAAGCAATGGGTTTGAGTTGATTTCGGTTATGAATTCTTCTATTTTCTCACGGGTGAGGGGAGTGCCGGCTTTAGGATTCCACGATTCGGGATTGTGGCATCCGGGACAATGGTGTGTGCATCCGGCCAGATAAATGGAAAAACGTATGCCGTCACCATCAACGATGGTTTCGGCATACGTATATAGATAATTCAACATGTTACGTGTTCCACTAAATAAATAGGGCGATTAATGATGTTTTACGCGGTCGTGCTCTTCTGCTCGCTTAGCAGAGTTCCAGCTGCTCAGGTCGCCTGTAAGGTAACCTGTAATGCGGCGCATACGCAAAATGTTCTCGCTGTTGCAGATAGGACACTTGTCGTATATCACTCCCTTGTAGCCGCAGTTGTGGCAAGTATCTACCGGGTGGTTGATAGAACCATATCCTATGCCAGAGTCGTGCATTACCTTTACAATCTTGGCGATAGCCTTTATGTTCTTTTTAGCTTCGCCATCCAATTCTACGTAGGTGATGTGTCCGCCTAAGGTAAGGGCGTGGAATGGAGCTTCGCGTTTAATCTTATCTACTATGGTGATAGGCTCTTTAACGTCTACGTGGAATGAGTTTACGTAGTAGTCGCGATCGTTCACTCCGGGGATGATGCCGTATTTGCGCTTATCCATGCGTGTGAATCGTCCTGACAAGCCTTCGGCAGGTGTAGCCAATACAGAGAAGTTAAGATGATATTTCTCTTTCAGCTCTGCTACTACTGCATTCATTTCCTTTACGGCTTCGTAAAGAGTGTTCCATGCTTTCTGGTTATGTCCGTGACCTTCGCCATAGATGGCAACCATCGCATTGTGTCCACCGATGAATCCGATACCAAGAGTACCTTGTTTCAATACGTCGCCAACTTCGTCGTTAGGGTTGAGAGCGCCTCCGCCTTTCCATACGTCATTGCTCATCATGAACGGGAACTGGCGTGCCAAAGCTGTGCGCTGGTACTGATATCTTGTATAAAGCTGTTCGCCTATGAATTCCGCCATGCGGTGTACCGACTGCAGGAACAGCTCTTTTGTTTTTTGTTCTATAGTTTCTTTCGAAGCGTCCTTGCCGCATTCTTTTACAGCCTGCATGTGTGCTTCTATAGCCAAACGAGGCATGTTCATAGTTGTGAATGATAGGTTACCACGACCTAATGATGTCTTTTCTCCGTTCAAGTTCTCGAATACACGGGTTCTGCATCCCATTGTAGCGAGTTCGTAGCGATAACGCTTCGGATCGTCGGCTCTCCATTTTTCGTTTTGGTTGAATGGAGTATCCAGGAACATGAAGTTAGGGAACAGAGCCTTGGCTGTAGTTTGACAAGCCTTCAGGAACAAGTCGAAGTTAGGAGCTTCGAATGTCATTTCTCCGTTCATGGCAGCCTTGAAATCGGTCATAGCTTTTTCAAAGTCTGCGTCAGAATAAGATATTCCGTCCTTAATCTTGAAAATCTGGATAGGGAATACAGGCACTTCTCCTTGTGTGCCGAGGCCTTCTATAGTAGTTTTCAGCAACTCTTCTATAACCATTCGTCCTTCGGCCGATGTATCGGTTCCGTAGTTGATAGAGCTGAATACTACCTGATTACCACCGCGAGAGTGCATAGTATTCAAGTTGTGAATGAAGCCTTCCATAGCCTGATGAGTGTCTTTGCGTACTTGCTGTGTAGACTTCTTCAGGATATGTTGCAGTTCGTCGTTGGTCAGAGTTATGTTCAGTGCGGTAAGTGCAGTCAGGAATTTGTTCTGCGCTTCTGCCGATGGTGCGATAGTTGGCAAATTGTCTTTTACAGTTTGAAGAACTTGCTTATCGTCTACTACCACACCTTTCATATCCATGTAGAACGAGATGCTGCTGGCCATAGCTTTCTGGAAGCTCTTCAATACACCCTTCGACATGAAATAGTCGAATGCCGGAATAGCCTGTCCTCCGTGCTGTTCGTTCTGGTTGGTCTGGAATATGATAGTAGCCAGCGTAGCGTAACTCTGGATAGACTGCGGAGTGCGGATGCTTCCGTTTTTAGTATGGAATCCGCGTTCAAACAAGTCCTCCATGTCATACTGAATACATGTAGTAGTTTTGGTAGGATAATAATCCAAGTCGTGAATATGGATATCTCCCAACTGATGTGCTTCAGAGAATTGTTTCGGCAAAAGGTATTTGTAAGTATAATCCTTAGTAATTTCAGAAGCGAATGTCATCATCTGTCCGGCTGGAGTATGGCTCGACATGTTGGCGTTACTCAAGTTCACATCATTCTTATCTATGGCTACGATGCCGTCCATGATGTGCTTTATTTTAGTCTTTCTGTCACGCTCAGTATTTCTCCATTGGCGGTAGATGATGTATTTCTTTGCCACTTCAGGGCAGTCTTTCATTAACTCAGTTTCCACCAAGTCTTGAATCTCTTCTACACCGATAGTTGGTTGGTTGATATGCTCAATGACACGATGAGTTATTTCGTCTATTAATGACTCTTCGTTTTCAATGCCTGTAGCCTTGAATGCTTTGCCTATAGCATTCGATATCTTAGAATCGGAAAAGTTTTCTCGTTTTCCGTCTCTCTTAATAATACAGATGTGTGCTTGGTTCATAATTCTCTGGAAAAGTAAATTAATGTTTCTCGTTTTGCTATCCGTTGGCATGCGTTCTGATTGTTCTCTTTTTAGAACTGCCTTCTCGTGTCATTTTTGTTTTTGACAGAGTGGCTTGCCATTCATTTTTTAATCTATGCTGTCGCCTTGTGATAACAGTGCAAATATAAATCGATTTTGGAATACTTGAAAATGAGTAATAGTAGTAGATGTCTAAATATGGATAACTTATTTAGAAGAAATCTGCGTCAGAAGTGCTTGTGGGCGTTTTAATGGATAACTATTATTTATAATGGTTTTCCAAAAATAAATTTCATGTGTTTTTTGGCATGTTTTAGATAGGTTTTGCTATATATAAATAAAGGTGTGTAGACAGGCAGTTTTTGATACTGCCTGTCACTATGGTAAATATGTTTTTTATTGTGGCAAATTAACGGGTTTCAGGCCCATGTCTTTAGCCTTTTTCAGCATGTATTCAAATGCAGCGTCGTGCTCATTAGGAATTACTCCGTCTAATATGGCATCTTTTATAGAGCTTTTCAGACTGCCTATTTCACGGCAAGGCTGCAAGTCGAAAACGTGCATAATCTCTGCTCCGTCTACTGGCGGTTGGAAATTGCGTATACGGTCTTTTTCTTCCAGATCTTTCAGTTTCTGTCTAACCAGTTTGAAGTTATCGAGGAAGCGTTGCTTACGTACTTCGTTTTTAGATGTGATGTCGGCTTCGCAAAGAGTCATCAAGTCGTCTATGTCATCGCCGGCTTCAAACAGAAGGCGTCGTACGGCCGAGTCGGTCACTATATCATCGGCTATTACGATAGGACGCATGTGCAACTCTACCAACTTCTCTACATATTTCATCTTCTCGTTCATCGGGAGCTTCATCTTGCGGAATATTTCGGGTATCATCTTTCCGCCTATGTAGTTATGGTTATGGAAAGTCCACCCTACGCGAGGTTCCCATCTTTTGGTGCGAGGCTTTCCTATGTCGTGAAGCAGTGCCGCCCAGCGTAGCCACAGGTTGTCGGTGAAACGTGATATATTGTCCAACACTTCCAGTGTGTGGTAGAAATTATCTTTATGTGCGCGTCCGTTTTTTATTTCTACTCCTTGCAGTGCTGCCAGCTCTGGGAAAATGAGTGGAAGCAGTCCGCATCTGTCCAGGTCTACGAAACCTTTCGACGGAATAGGGGAGAGCAATATCTTGTTTAGCTCGTCGGCTATGCGTTCTTTCGAAATAATATTGATGCGTTCCTTGTTTCGCTCTAGCGCATCGAATGTTTCGTCTTCTATGTAGAAATTAAGCTGAGTGGCGAATCGTATGCAGCGCATCATGCGCAGAGGGTCATCGCTGAACGTGATGTCAGGGTCTAACGGAGTGCGAATAATACGGTCTTCCAAATCCTTTAGCCCGTCGAACGGGTCTACAAGTTCTCCGAATCGGTCTTTGTTCATACATACGGCCATAGCGTTTATGGTGAAGTCGCGTCTGTTCTGGTCGTCTTCCAGCGTGCCGTTTTCCACTATAGGCTTGCGGCTATCGTGAGTATACGATTCCTTTCGCGCTCCAACAAATTCCACTTCCGTATCGTGATACTTTACTTGGGCTGTTCCGAATGTCTTGAATACCGATACATGCGCTCCTCGTCCTAGCTTTTTTCCGAATGCTTCCGCTATTTTTATTCCACTGCCCACTACTACTACATCGATGTCTTTCGATGGCCGTTTCAAGAATAGATCGCGTACGTAGCCTCCTACTACATAGCATTCCAATCCCAATTCATCGGCAGTCTGAGAGATGAGTTCGAATATTTTTCCTTTGAAGTATTCTTTTAATTCCATGCGTAAATATCGGTTTGTTTGTATAACGGAGTGCAAAATTATAAAAAAAAAGATAGGCATGTGAGGTGTAATCTGATTTAATTGTATTTTTGTTGAACACAATGAATTATTTAGCAAGATGAAAAAGATAATATTTGGAGCAGCTGTGCTGGCGATGATGATGGCGGCGTGTAGTGCCGACAAAAAGAATGCAGGCGAATTGTTTCAGCGTGCAGAGGTGTCTTTTGCCAAAGGCGATTATAGCTTGGCGAAATTGCAGATAGACAGTATTCGTACGCTTTATCCTAAGGCGATAGACGTGAGAAAGGCGGCTATCGGACTTATGCAGCAGATTGACCTGCACGAGCAGCAGAAAACCGTGGCCTATCTGGATAGTATGATGCAGATAAAACAGGCTGTGCTGGATGCTATCAAAGGGAAATTCGTTTTCGAGAAAGATACGGCTTATCAGGAAGTGGGTAATTATTTCTATCCAACTCAGGTGGTAGAGAAGAATGTAGGACGTTCTTTCTTGAGGGCACAGGTTAATGAAAGAGGTGAGATGCTGCTTACGTCTATTTATTGTGGTGCCGGCAATATTCATCATACGGCGGTAAAGGTTAGTGACGGAGGCGATACTTTTGCTCAGACTCCTGTTTCGTCCGATGGTTATGAAACTACCGATTTGGGGCGTGTAATAGAGAAGGCCGATTATCGTTTGCCTAATGATGGTGGAGTAACCGCTTTTGTTGAGTCTAACAGTGAGAAGAAATCGTTGAAGCTAGAGTTCTTGGGCGATAGAAATTATAAAACCCAGATGCCTGCGTCTGATATCAAGGCGATAACCGAAGTGGCCGACTTGGCTCGCGTGCTGGCGGGAATGGAAGAAATCCGTAAGGAGTTGCAAGAAGCTAACCTGAAGATTAAGTTCGTTACGCGCAAGATGCAAGAAGCCGAGGCTGAATCTAAAGAGAAATAATACAGCAAGATATAAAAACAAAAATAGCCGGGGTTCGATAATGAATTCCGGCTATTTTCTTTCTCGGAAGAATGTGGAGCTGGAGGGAGTCGAACCCTCGTCCAAACAAGGAAGCCATATGCTTTCTACATGCTTATCTCTGCCTTCGGTTTTCGTGCGTAAGCAAGACCAGAGCCACCCACTTGCGCCTTAGCCTCTAAGTTTCATTTCGGCTGCGAGGCGAAGCCGAAACTATTCCCGATTTTGCTGCACCGTCATATCGAACGCTTCGGAACAAGAGCTTTCGGACGATGTCTCGTTTCTACCACTTTGGCAGAAATAAAGCTAATCTACTATACTTCGATTAAGCAGCGAGAGCATAAGATTCGTTGCCAGATAATTGTTCAGTAACTGAGATTATAGTGCAAATCACTGACGCACTGCATGCTTACATACCACATCTCTCGCTGTCAAAACCAAACAACCCCGTAGATGTTGTTAATGTATGCAATACATTCTTCGATTGCAAAGATAGTGATTATTTTTATTGTGAACCGTTTTTTCTTCGGTTTTAATAAAAAAATGTCTGCCGCACTAAGTCGGGCGACTTCATGCGGCAGGGCATTTATCTCATTTTATATACTAACGTACCACCATTTATAATGTCTTGGTGCGATATGTAGTTCTTGGTGTAAGGCTTTCCGTTTAGCGTAATGCTGTCTACGTACTTATGCTCTTTCGACAGGTTTTCGGCTTTTACGGTAAAGGTCTTTCCGTTGGCAAGGTGCAATGTGATTTCTGGCAACTGTGGAGCGCCGAATACGTATTGTCCGCTTACAGGGTTAACTGGGTAGAATCCCATAGCCGAGAACATGTACCATGCCGACATCTGACCGCAGTCATCGTTTCCGCAAAGTCCGTCGGGCAATGGGCGATACTGGGTGTCGAATATTTCGCGTATCAACTCTTGGGTGCGTTCAGGGCGTCCTGCCAATGCGTATAGATATGCTACGTGATGACTTGGCTCGTTGCCGTGAGCGTATTGTCCTATCAACCCGGTTACGTCGGCCTGAGTTGTTTCCAGTTTTACAGTGAACAGTGAGTCTAGCTTATCCAAGAAAGGTGCTTCACCACCGAACAGTTCAATCAAGCCTGGAATGTCGTGCTGAACGTGCCATGTATATTGCCAAGCGTTTCCTTCAGTATAGTCACCGCCTACGCTTTCAGAGTGTCCTACCTGACTGGGGTTGAATGGTGATTTCCAAGTACCGTCTGTCTTGCGCGGACGCATGAATTTGGTGGTAGGGTCGAACAGGTTCTTGTAGAAGTCTGCTCGTTTAGCGAAATAAGCGGCATCTTCATCTTTTCCCATTCGTTTTGCCATATCTGCTGCTGCGTAATCGTCGTAAACACTTTCAAGGGTTGATGATACAGATTCGGCTTCGGTGATGTCTGTGGGGAAATATCCGTACTTCATATAAGATTCCCAGTTCGACTTCAGCGGATGCGATACGGTTTGCGTCTTCTTTATAGCTTGGAATGCGTGCTCCGCGTCAAATCCCTTGAATCCTTTAGCGTATGCTTCTGCCACTACAGATACTCCGTGATTGGCTATCATGCAGAAGTTTTCTTTACCCCAAAGTCCCCATATGGGTAAGAAACCTTGTACGTCCGATTGTTCTATCAGTGAATTTACGAATCCGTCTACGCGCTCTGGTACCATAATAGTATAGAACGGGTGAGCTGCGCGATAGGTATCCCACAATGAGAAGGTAGAGTAAAATTTGCCTCCGCGAGCTGTCACTATAGAGTCGGCTGCATTGCGATATTGTCCGTCTACGTCCGAAATTTCGTTCGGCTGTATCAGCGTATGATAGAAGCTGGTATAGAAATTAGTCTTTTCTTCGTCGGTTCCTTTAACGTCGATGCGACTTAAGTAACTGTTCCAGTCTTTTTTGGCTGCGAGGCATACTTGGTCGAAATTCCATCCGGGTAGTTCTGCGCTCAAGTTGGCGTACGCTCCTTTTACGCCGGTTGTAGAAAGGGCTATCTTCATCAACAGTTCGTCGCCGTCGTGCATCTTGAAGCTGGCGATGATACGTTTCCCTTTTTCTGTTTCCGCCATCGGCAATTCAAAATGTTCGGTTACGGGGCGGTTGAATTGTAAAACGAAGAAGTAATCTTGATCAACCCAAACTCTGTTTTTAACGTGTCCGGTAAGTGTGCTGTCGTTTTCCCACTCTACATTACAAGCGGTAACTTGAGAATGATATTGCTTGTCGTTCCAAGCAGGACCGTGCTGCAAGTCGATAAGTACCGATGCTGAGTCTGCTTTCAGATAAGTATATCTATGCAATGCGGTGTGGGGGGTAGCGGTAAGTTCGGCTTTCACTCCATGGCGGTCTAATGTTACGCCATAGTATCCTGGGGTAGCTGTTTCGCTTTGCTTATTGAACGGGCTGCGATAGTCGTCCCATGCGCGGTTGCGGTTGCCGGTAACAGGCATCACAAGCAAGTCTCCCAAGTCCATACATCCGGTCCCGTTGAGGTGAGTCTGTGTGAATCCCCATATAATAGAATCGGTGTATACATATTCAGAGCAGTATCTCCATCCCACGGCACCCGTTACGGGGCTGGTCTGAATCATACCGAATGGTCGGCAGGCTCCGGGAAATGTATGCCCGTTGTCGGCAGCTCCAATAAATGGATTCACGTATTGAGTGTAGTCGGCCTCTACGGTTTCTGCCTGATTGGTGCAGCTGTACAGCGAGCAGCCTAATACAAGCATATATAAATAGGTGAATTTATTTCTCATGAGGTAGCTTAGGTGTGATATATTAAATATATGTCTCTAAGAATTTCACTCCTTCGGTAGGTATTACTACAAGGCTGTTGGTAGTGGCGGGGAATAATACTGATTCTCCTGCCTGCATTTCTATCTTGTTGCCTTGGTCGTCGGTGATGGTGCACTTGCCTTCCATGCAGATGTAGATTACGAATGAGTCGAGCTCGCTGTAATCCATAGTCATTGATTCAGTAAGATCGTATACGGTAGTAGTGAAGTGTTCGCAACGAGCTATTTCTACCGGTTCGTCTTTTTTCGGAGTGTAGTGAGTTCTGTAGTCGGGCAAAACGCTGTAGTCTATAACGTCTTTAGCTAATTCGGTATGCAACTCGCGAGTATTGCCGTTCTTATCCTTACGGTTGAAGTCGTAGATGCGGTAGGTGATGTTAGAAGTCTCCTGAATTTCGGCCAAGAAACATCCGGCACCAATGCTGTGAATACGTCCTGCCGGAAGGAAAAATACGTCGCCCGGCTGTACTGCGTAATCGGCAAGAGCGTCGCAAATAGTATTGTTTTCTACCATTTCGGCATATTTTTCTGGAGTCAATTCTTTGCTGAGGCCAGAACGCAGATGAGCTTTGCCATTGTCATTGCCGATGATATACCACATCTCTGTCTTACCCAATGAATTATGGCGCTGCATAGCAATTTCGTCATTAGGATGAACCTGAATAGACAAGTCCTGCTGAGCATCGATAAACTTGATGAGTAGCGGGAACTTGCCGCCGAAGCGTTCATAGTTAGCTTTTCCTACAAGCTGTTCTTTATATTCGCTTACCATTTGTGTAAGGTTCTTGCCTTCGTCAGCGCCATTGGCTACGATAGACTCGTCTCCTTTTACATCAGATATTTCCCAACTTTCGCCTACTTGTTCTTGCTCATTATCAAGATGTTTGAAGGGGATGATTTTTGAACCGCCCCAGATAGTTGATTTCAGTATAGGTCTAAATTTTAAAGGGTACATAGTGGTATTATTTTAATTGGTTATTAAGTGCAAACTTATAGAAAAAATGCCATTGTGCCAAACGTAGGATTATTGACGTTGAGTCTGTTGCTCATATTTTTTACGATGAGCCACGATGGGTTTCATATTCTCTATGGCCCATTGGGTTAGATCATTGATTATGGGCACTAGGCTTGCGCCTGTTTTAGTCAAGTTGTATTCTACGCGCGGTGGAACTTCGGGGTAGACGGTACGCTTTACAAGATTATCGGCCTCTAATGTTTTTAGAGTAGACGATAATACCTTTGTAGAAATATCTGGAATTAACTTGCCTAATTGATTGAAACGTAGCTTTTCGTTTTCACTCAATATTAGGATGATCAGTAATGACCATTTATCTCCGAAACGTGAAATTACATTCCTTATCGGGCAGATTTCCACCATTGAAAATTTTTCGTTGTTTTTTTGCATTTTAAACTTCTGTTGTTCAGTAAAAGTAACTTTTAGGTAACTATATTACCGCTTTGTAACTTCTTGTGTATTAGCTGTATAGTCTTTATATTTGCACTGTTAAAAAGAAAGTGACTATACTTTGCAAAGTTAACGTAATAATTAAAAACAACTAAAAAAAACAAGAGTTTTATGAAGCAGATTGAGAAAGTAGCGTCGGCAGCGAATTTTGCGGCTATAAGCGTAGGTAATTTTAATGAATTGAGTGACTATGTTCTTGAACTTGGTCCAGGTGTAAAGATACCGGGTAAGGTGTTTGGCGGTGCAGCACTTCAGGCTACCGGTGGTGAATTTTCGTTTCAAGTATTCCAGCCAGGTACCGAAACAGGCTTCTTGCACACCCATAAAGTGCACGAGGAACTTTACTTCTTTTTAAAAGGAAAGGGCGAGTTTCAAGTTGACGGTGAAATATTCCCCATATCAGAAGGTAGTGTAGTGCGAGTGTCTCCAGCCGGAAAGCGTTCGGTACGCAACAATGGTGAAGAGCCGCTTGTAATGCTTTGCGTACAATACCGTGGAGGAACATTCACAGCAGAAGACGCTGCCGATGGAGTGATTCTGAACGAGCCAGTGAAGTGGTGATAGCCTTAATACAGATAAATAAAATCTCGCCATAGCAATTCAAACGAACTGTCACATTGAAAAATTGCTCCTGTCAGCATAAAAGTTCTATACTTAGGCTAAGTATATAAAAACTCAGCTTAAGAATATATAAACTTAGGTTAAGTATATATATACTCAGCCTAAGTATAGAGAATTCCGTGCGAGAAGGCAGAGTTTTCAATGTGATATTGATAAGTATTTCACGGAGTAAACGTAAAAGTATACAGAACTAAATAATAAAAGCCGAAGGCAAGGCAAAGCCGAAACCCAAAGCCAACAGCGAAGCGCCTTGGCGTGAAAAAAGGATTGGCCTAGTCGTAGGGGCGTGAGCGTAGGAATGGCCGGGCGGCGCTGAAAAATGCTGTCTGAGCGTAGTGCAACGAAGCGAGTTCATTTTTCAGCGCCAGAACGGCCTTTCCGGAGTAGGCCCGGAGACGTAGCCTTGATTTTTTCTTTTCGTTTCCTTTTCTTTTGTATCAAGACAAAAGAAAAGGAAAACCCGTCCGCATGGCGAAAACGATCATTTCTCGCGTATATAT
>OJKP01001105.1_pt1 | contig 16321 bp, 9 predicted proteins | sample 1596521 | NCBI WGS metagenome assembly OJKP01 (sample SAMEA4350130, study PRJEB24818) | metagenome | biome: human; feature: gut; material: faeces | place: Denmark | collected 2013-09
TCGTCGATGAGGTGCCTTGTATCCTCAGTCCGCACTGGTAGATGATGAAGTCATACTCCTTACCGTAGGCAGAGTAGAAGTAGATGTCCACCGGAACCTCAAACTTCTTGTTGTTCGTCTGGTTCACCAGGTTCACGTCGCCCACAATCCTCATCACGCTCTTGCCCATTGCCCTCAGCTTGTCGATGTCAACGTCTGTGCCCTCGTCGTCCATCACCTGGTTCTTCTCGAACAGCACCACCATCTCGTCGCTTGTCGGACGGTCCACCATATAGTTCGACAGCTCCTCATCATCACCCAACGCACGGTTGTACACACGCATGTTCCGCACCTCTACATCTGCACTCTCGCTCGTGATCTTGATGTTCGTGGGTTCTTCCTGGAGCAGCGAGTCCGTCGAGGCATACTGCTTCGCGCCGCATAGGATGCCGTTCACATACAGCATCATCAGTCGGTTGCCCTTCTTCTCCTGCACCACGAAGGCTATCTTCAGGGTCAGACCGCTTGCAAACTTAGTGCCTACTTCCGAACCTGCGCCCGTCCGCATCAGAGCCTCCTGCGTCGTCAGTCTGAAACCCACGCCGCCGGTCATGCAGTCCACAACCGTACCTTTGCGGTCGGTCACGTTCGTGCATGTCAGCTCCATCTCGTAGGTTGCGCCCGTGGTGGTCGCGTCGTTGCCGAAAGGCTTGTACCCGATTTCAACATTCGCGCCGTTCGTCAGCTTCAAGGCATCTCCCGTCCAGCCGTTGCTCTGCCAGTCAAAACCTTCAAACACCGTTTGAACGTCGTTATAACGCCATTCAGCAGGGTTGCTCTCGGCATTGCTTCTGCCGGCTGCCGTCAGTTTCAGCACAAGTCCGGCAGTCGCCTCGCTCAGGTCAATGCCGCTCTCCGTCACCTTCACGTTCAGCTTGTATTCCGTTGTGCCGCACTTCAGCACCATCGCCACGTCGCCCTGCTCCAGGAAACGGTTTGTATATACCTGCGTAGTCCTCGGAACACTCACCGTCTGCGTCCGTATGCCGTCTCTCCACACACCCACGGTCGCCGGGGTCGTTGTCGGGTCATACGCCACAAAGTCAAATCTCACCTGCTCATACTGGCCGGTTTCAATAGTCGGGGTCAGATGGTCGTCCGCAAAAATGCGTCCGTCACCGAAGGTCAGCTTCGTGCCGATATACGGGGCGTTATGTCCGGCCTTCAGAATGTCAAAGTAGATGCTCTCACTCTTCAGCGTCAGCTCCGCGCTCGCCTCCATCTCGGCGACGATCTGCACCGTGTGCCGGTCGATGCTCACTCCCGACATCGACAAGGAGAAACTGCCGTTCGTCGTGCCGCTTCTTTTCACCGTCTGCGAGTCCCACTGGTGTCCGTCCAGATACAGCGTCACGGTTTTGTCGCCGCTTCCGCTAACAGCAAAGGGGATGCTCACCGCCTCGCTCACGCCGTAGCCGCCCTTGACGACACACTCGGCTATGTTGAAGCTGCTGCTCAGCGCAAGGGTCACAGCCTTCACACTCACATAGCTCTGCCTCGTCTGTGTCTTGCCGGTGGTCGGGTCGGTTGTGGTAGCCCTCACATAGATGTCTGTCGTGCCGAGCAGCAGGTATTTCGTCAGATCCAGGGTATAGGTTCCCTTGCTAACATCATGCTGCGTGTCTGCATACATCACGGTCGCGCCCCTCTTCATCTCAATGCTGACTGTTGCCTTCTGGCCCGTGGATGTGCCTTTCTCGTCACCGCTGCTGTACTGGTGGTCATACGTCCATGTCAGCATCGCGCTGTCACCTTCCTTGATGATGGTCTTGCTGACGGCTGCATCCAGCACGATTTTCGTGGTCGAAGCGTCACCGCCTCCGCCGCCTCCTGCCGGAATGTCCGCAGACGCTATCTCTGCACCGCTCTTGTTGGTCAGTGCCAGGCGCACGCTGCTGCCGTCTTCACTCAGTTCGGCGTTCATGCCCAAGACGGTGCTCGCCTCTATCTCCATCAGCTTCGCCGCCACCGCAGCGTTCTGCACCGGGTTCGTCGAACTTGCGTTCAGGCTCTCGTCCACCTCAGTCTCGCTGATAGTGATGGCGACGTTGCCGTCCTCGCCAGGCTCCAGCTTCTTGCCGTTCAGCGTCACGCTCTTCACCGTGCCGTCGCCGCCAAAGTCCTCCCAGCTCGCCGCCTGCTCCCAGCTCTCGATGTTCGTGCCCTTGAACTGCTTGGTCTCCCATTTGCCCTGTGCCGTCTCGTAGGTGATGCAGCGTCCCTTCGCACGTGCCTTTCCTTCCACGGCTGCTATGGCGGTCTCAAGCGTATAGTATCCGCTCTCCAGCGGAACCTGCTCCGTCACGTTATAGGTGTTGCCACCGCCGCTTCCGCTTATCTCCACCAGGTTCTCTTCCTCATCGCTCCACACATACACCACGCCACCGCACACATACGCCTTGTCCTTCAGTACTTCCGTGCGCACATCGTTCATATACATGTCTGCGCCAGGCCAGTTATTGCAGTATATGTTACCATTCTTCCCGCAGAAGGATTTGTTCACCGTGTCATAGTACACACCGTCTATCTGGGGGTATGATACAAGTCGTATCTCCACGCCTTCCACCAGCCCGTCAAACCGCGCTGTCGCGCCGTTCCTTGCAGCCAGTGCCGTGTCCTTGTACTCCGATTCCACACTTTCTGCCTTTGCCACAGCAGCGTTGGTCTTCTGGGCGGCATCCGTGGCCTTGCTTGCCGCATCATTGGCAGTTTGGGTCGCAGACTCCGCTGTTGATGCTGCCGTATCTGCTTTCTTTGCCGATGCGTCAGCCACAGCAGCAGAAGCCTTGGCGACAGCTGCTGCATCTTCCGCAGGTTTCGACAGCAGTTTCAACGGGGCGCTCACCACCGTCTCGCCTCTCATGGCAGGGAGGCTCACCACACCGTCCAGTGTGCTCACAGCTTCCAGCTCGTCCACACTCTGGCTGTCAGTCTTTATCTGATTCACCACATCCTGGACCAGTTCCTTTTTCTCTTCTTCTGTCATATCATCCGTTGTTTTGATTATTGTTCAACTGTTCTCTAAGCCCGTCGATAAAGCCGGGCACACACAGACGTTCTGCCACCGTGCCCATAAGGCTTACCTCCTCGTCGGTATATTCGACACTACCCTCGCCATTGTATATCTTCAGAGCGAGTGCGTGAGCCTTGATGCCATTCACGTTGTTGTAAATCATGTCGGCAAAGTTCTCTCTTGCGTCCACTGTATGCGATGCCTTGTGGCTGATGGATGCGTAAATTTTGAAATGCTGAAAGTCTATCTTGCTCATATCGTTGTTATAGATTATTATTATATAAACAGTAAAAATTATCCTCATAAGGCGCACTATTACCATTGCGTACAATTAGTAACTTTACAACGGAATTGGCTTTTATTGTAATTTTTGAAGCCCCAATAAGTGCGATTCCTCCGGATTCAATATCTATATCTGCATTGTTAGATTTATGGCCTACAAGCGTGAGTACAAAGGCGTAATCGTATGTGCTACTTCCGAACATCCAATACAGAAGATCGTTTTTTATATCCAAAAATACTGTCCTATTAGAGCCACTTGTGTTTTTGAGAAGTTGCAAAGGTCCGTCCATCAAATCTATGCTGTATATCTGGACTAAAGGAAGTTCCGCTGATACATCTTTGATTTTGCCTGCTTGAAGAACGCCACCCTCATTAACTACGATGCTACCAGACGATAATATAGAAACACGTGGTGAGGATGCGACTTTAGATTCTATCCTAAAAGCAGGACGGAACAAAGATGCGATGTCTTTTCCTTGTTGCATATTTTTGTTCAAGTACATAAATGTTGCTGCATCATCATCGTTTGGGTCAGCGTTAATTCCTAAAAACAACTGATGGAAAGTCCATTTAGCAGTGTTCTCATCATACAAGTAGTTTTGCAATCTTATTTGACTTGCACTGATCAATGTCTTTTGTTCTTCGGTTGTCCAATCATCAATGTTACCATAGTGTAGATTGTCTGATGATATTACCAAATTTCCAATATTTCCATTCGATGCGTTTATTTCTCCCGTGAACTTGCCGTTCTTTGCCTCGATGCTGCCATCTTCCAATATCTTGAAATTCTCGTTAGCGGTTACAAGTCCCTCCAGCTGTATATTTGATGCCTTTATCTTAACGCCGTCCTGACCGGCACCGACAAAGGATTTCAGGTTACCATCCACATCGATTGCATACAGCCCCGACACCTTGGAGGTAACGATTAAGCCCGTCTCTTCCAATGCCCGCTCATCCTTTTCATACACGGCTGCCGATATTTTCACCAGTCGCTCCGACTGCTCAAACAGCGTTTTGTACTTGTACGTCAGCGCCTCAATCTTGTCCGTGCTCAGCACCAACATATACAGATAGATGTCGCCGTCAAACGCCAGCTTGAAGTCGCCCGTGCCGTTCCACAGTCCGCTGCAGGTGTATTGCACATAGCCGCCGGTAGCAGCGATTTCCTCGCTTACCTTCATACTGTTGAAGTCCGCAAAGCCCGTCTTGTCAACATTCTCAAAACCTATCTTCAGCGTGCCGGACTTTGCGCAGCGATAAAAGAAACTCAGATACACTGGCAAGGCTTCCTTCTTTCCGGCGCTGTTTGTCGGGAAAGTCGGCACAAAGCGTAGATTCTCATGCTTCTGTCGGATATACTTGTTGCGTATCCGCACCACCTTGCGTCCCATGTCTGTCACCACGCTCGCACCGTCACCCTTCTTCGATAGTGCTGCGCCGTTGGCCCATATCCACCTGTTGCCGACGAGAAAGAACACCGTCTCATTCTCCGAGTTCCACTTCTCCAGTCCCGATGCAAACGTCGGGTTGTTCAGATAGCCCTTCTCGCTTAGGAAATCGTTCCTCACGCTGTCAATCGCGCTCTGTACTTTGCCCTCCGTTATCTCAAACCGAGTCTTCACGTCCTCGCCTGTCTCCAGCACGAAGGTTCCCTTCATATAGGCGTTGTCTGCATACAGTCCGTTGCCCCGTGGTTGGCGTTCTGCCGGAAACTTGTCGTCCTTAATGCCGTCCAGGTTGCCGAGCCTTGCACGCAAAGCGTTGTCAAAGGTCTTGCCACTCACACCGTCCATCACATCAACTCTCGGCTGACCGTCCTCGGTGGCCGATATGAGCACCATATTCTGGCGGTCGGAGTTCGCCGTGTTGCCCATCAGCACACACTCATCACCCTCCTTCGGTTCCACGCCCTCGAACTCCTCCTTCACCACCACGATGCCAGTCTCCGTAACATCGGTCACTTCCACCCAGTAGCTCCGCATATCCTTGCCCGTGAACGTCTGGCAGCGCACCAGGTCGTGCTGTACAAACATATTCTCCTGCTCGAAGGTGATAAGATAGTGCTCGCCCGATTCCTCCACGGTCTTGATGCGTCCGTTGGCCGCGCTCACGCATATCTGACCGCCCACGCTCCTCACCTTCTCGATGAGCAGCTCCAACACGGCCATCGTATGCCTCACCGTCAGTTTATCCACCGTCAGGTAGGTGCGCCCATCCTCACCTTTCCACAGTTGAAACCCTGCGCCCAGCAGTCCGTCCACAAACTGCCCAGCGCTCCTTATGCTGTCCGAGGTCACGGAGTCAAAGGTCACACCATCAGTCTTTCTCACTGGCTGATTCAGATAATCATCAAACTCATGGAAATCCCACTTGTCTGCATTGTCTGCTTCCTTGGCGTGGTCCGCCTCCAGAGCATGTTTCGACTCATCTGCGTTCACAGCATGGTCTGCCTCCTTTGAGTGGTCTGCTTCCACCGCATGATCGCTGTCCGTGGCATGGACTGCTTCCTTCGCCAGTTCTGCGATGTCTGCCTTGGCCGCATGCGCAGCCTCCTTCACAGCCATGCCGCCGTAAGCGGTGCCGCTCGTTCTCAGTGCCGACGTACTGCCCTCGTTCTTTGGTTTCTTTATTACCTTGATGTCTATCATTGCTCAATCTCCTTAAGTGTCATTTCTGCATATCCTTCCTCAAGGTTGCGACTGATGCCCTGCACGAAGAAGGTTTTATCCATCATGGGATGGCGATAGTGAGCGAACAAACTCACGATGCCACCATCTGTATCCGTCAACTTCTGCGTCATAATAACCCTTGGTGCATGCCACTCTTTGTAATAGTAGTCCACATACAACTGCTCAGGCTTAGCGCTCATACCCCTCGAATAGTCATATACCGCCAACAGTCCCTCTCCTGTCAACGTGTTCAATGGGGTGCTCATCTTCACGCTGTCCGTCACGTCCAAAGCCTGGCACTCCGCTGCTGTCAGTGCTGAGTTTATCTTCATTTCGATGTCATCCTTCACGTTCACAAAACTCTCCTTCGTGTCGCTCATGTAAACGAGGTCATTATCACCAGTGTTGTTCACCAGTCCGTTGTCGCTATATATCTTCACTTCAAGCTGCTCCACCATGATGCTGCTCACGTGTGCCAGCAGTGGTATCGTTGTACTGTTCCATTTCGTGTGTCTGAACCACGTCTTGTGCCGTCTCGTCACCACGTTCCACAATGCGTTCACTGGTCCCAGGATCATAAACTTTACCCTACCGCTCACTTTATCTGCCTTTTTGATTGGTATCGCTATACCCTCTGCATCGATGCCGAGCTCATAGTTCACGTTGTTTTGCAAATCGAACTTGGTACCAACTATCTTGTCACCGATTTTCGGGTCAAAACCTATCGTGAAACACTGCTGGTAGTATTCGTCCTCATTGGAACACTCCTCCAGCGTTTTGTACTTCCGCCATTCGAAGTCCGTCACCTGTCCTTCCGTGCCTTTTTCCACAACGCACTTATCTCCTATTATCAGCATACATGCCAGCATACCCACCTTTGATATATGGTCGCTGCCGTCTCCGATGGCACTATACTTGAACTCATACAACTGAGGACCGGTATCTGTGAACGGAACAAAGCCGTGCGCCGTTTCCATATCCCATACCACGGTCTCGTTAGGCGTTGCCGCCTTCCACCACTGCTGCGTGTAGTATCGCCCGTCACCGTTGTTTCGGCTCGGTACCGTCATGCCCGACCATTTATTGATACCTGAAAAAATGTTTCCCCATATTCCACCGTCATAGTTGTATATTGCTTTGTAGGTGTCCGTCAATGCCATCACTGGGTTCAGCACCAGTTTTCCGCTCAACACGATGTAGTTCGTCGTGCCCTCGTCTGTAGGCGAAAAGACACCACCAGTCATGCTACCGTTATACACTGCCCTCGGTATGCCTGCCTTTAGCGAGTTGGTATTAGGATAGGTAGTTGCCTCCTTGTCGTCACAGTTGCCGTTCACACTCACTACCAGGTAGTTCGTCATTTCCACTTTCGATGTCGGGGAGTTGTCCTTTCCGTCCGTTTTCTTCTCCACCTTACCAAGTGCCATGATGGCAGCACCCTGGTTCTTCGCCAACCAGTTCGGCAGTATATGTTGGTTTCGCCCCTCACTACAGTATTCCTCCATCAGGTTACCGCTCCCGCTCTTTGGGAACAGCCACTGACTGTTGTTCATCATCTGCACATACCAGTCAGTTACACAACCACCACTATAGGAGGTTTCCTGTCCGTGAGTCATTGCGTCAAAGGCATTTATTGCTTTCGAACCCTCACCATCACTGCTGTATTCCGTCATGTACTTCTGCTTGTTGCTGAAGGGACTTTTCAGAAGATCGTTGTCAAGCGGACTCTCTATCACACTCTCCATACTCTCCACCTTGGCAGTCAGCATAATTTTATTGTACACCTCCCCTACGCTTATCGTCGTATCCGTGTCTGTCACCAAACCAGTCACGATGTCCGTTGTCTGCCGGGCCGTCGTCACGCTTGCGCCAGTCAGCAAATCTCGCCAGTAGATGCGTTCGTCGCCCTTCACGCTCTCCCAGGAGAACAGATAAAACGTGAACCCATCCTGCACGATGTGGAGGTTCAGGTACTTCAGTATCTCCTCCAACACCTCATCCTGCTGCCATACGTCATCCTCCTCATCACCAAGAAAAAGCAACTCGCTCACCGTCAGCTGCCCGAATATCGCATAATGGTTACCAGCCAAATCATCCACAGCCTTACTCCCATCGTATAGGTAGCGCATGGCATTACCACCCACGATGTCAAGCTCAGCCGTCACTCCGCCCAATATCTCTTTCAGCATCGCCAAGAATGTGCGCTGTTCCGCCTCCGCCTTTACTACATTATACAGTACACCGAGCGAGCCGACATCACGATATTTAGCATATTGCAATGCCGTCAGCGCATCGATGCAGCTCAACTCTATCTCGTCAAACTCCTCGTTGTAGCCCTGCGAATAGCTCTGCGGTTCGATAAATCCGGCAAAGAGACATTTCCCCTCACGGTAGATGTTCACCACAGCGTCACGGCATGAGGCACAAAAGAAGTCCGGCACGAAGTTCCGCGCCAGAAGGCGTACAGTAGCCTGCTGGCAGAGCAAGTGGTCAAACGTATCGTTCACTTGACTCGTCAGTTCCACTGGATCATCAGTAAACGACAGTTCCCCATTCTTCTCACCAATGACAGTTTCCTTAGTACGGTCACCACCAGTCAATATATGCACCTCGATGCGCTCTTCCTTTTGGTTGTAAAAATGTCCGTGCAGATACATGTTCCTTATATTTTGATGTTCGTTCCTTTTCTGTTTATTCTCGTCTCGTTGGCAAGCACAGCCACAAGGTCTCTGCCTTTCACCTTCAGCTCGTACACGCCACCACCTCCACCGCCATTATTACCGATAAGCGACTTCAACTTGTTCAGCGGTGCTATCACCTCCGGGTTGCTTTTCGCTCCAGCATACTCGCCCATCAGCGCCAAGGTCGGGCCATACACAATACCGCCGTTGGCGAATGGTGTCACGGCAACCGAAGCAACAAGCCCTTGCATCATGGCTATGAATCCAGCTGCGATGCCAGCACCAGCAAACGGAATGTAAGCGTGTGCAGCCATAAACTCTGAAGCTGCAAGTTCGCGGTACGCCATTGCCTCAGCCTTCACTGCCGCCATCGTTGCAACCGATGCCGCCACCTCTTCAGGGGCTGCCGCTACTTTTGCCGTAGCAGCTGTGGTCGCTGCCACTCCACTTGCAGCGGTCACAGTGTTGGAGACACCTGTTACGGCGGTCAAGGTCTGAATAATTGAGATGATGCCGTTGATACCCTCATATATCTGAATGGCAGCATCGACAACGCCAGTAATCGTGGACCATGCGTCACGGTTGCCTTGCAGCGCATCGGTGAGCGAGGTGACACCATTGCCCACACCCTTGACCGTGCTCCACGACTTACCTAACGTGACATTGCTTTTGCGGATACGCTTCTCGTAATCCTCATAACTGCCGATGAGCTTCTGTATGGAGGCTCGCTGCGACTCGTCCATAGGACTTTTCGTGTCAGCTAACATATCCTGAAGTTCCTTGATGCGTTTCTTTACACCATCAAGCCCAATGGTTTTCAGTTCGAGGGTCAGCGTCTTGCCCTCCATACTGTCGAGCTTCGCCACTTCTTCCTCCATTTCGGGAATGCGCGTGAGTTGCTTCATGGCATCGCGTTTCTTCTCCAGTTCCAACACCGTGCGCTGTATGTCGTCAATCTCCGATGCGCTGGCGTTCTTCTGCTTGGTCTGATAGTAGCTGATGGCATCATCCAGCGAACGGATGGTGTTCAGTCGGGAGATGTCCTCCGGCTTCTTCAGTTCATCAAGAGTATCGTCCCATTTCTTCTTCAGGTCGTTAAGGGCATTTATCTGCTTCTGTATCTCGATACGCTCTGTCTCTGTAGCGGTTTTCAACAAGTCTGTATAATACTGCAGCTCTTTTTCAAGCTGGCGGTATGTCTGTATCTTGTCTAAACCGACATCAACATGCGAACTGCGTTCAAACGCCGTTTTAAGGTCATTCAAACGCTGTATTTCAGCATCGATTACTGCAAGTTCATCGGCAGAGGCTTTCTCCCTCAATCCCTGTTGATAAGTGATTTCTGCATCGATGTCCTTCAGGGTTTTCAGTTCGGTGGGACGGCTTGCCGTATCCTGCAACTGCGTTATCGCATCCTGCTGCTTTTGCAAGGCTGCGATTTTCTTTGCATAAAGCGCAATGGTCTTGGTGTCCGTTCCGTTGGCAGTTTCCAGTTTGTTCTGGTAGTACTGGATGTTGTTGCCAAGTTCCTTGTAACTCGTGGCATTGGCGATAAGCTTCTTTCCGCTGTATTTGTCCTGGTTCCCCGATTTACCACTGCCGTTTCCGCTGTCTGTTGAGGGGGCGTTCTGTTTCTTATTGTTCTTCAAGGCGGTCTGGGCGTTCGCAGTCTTTGCCTTGGTGTTCGCTTGCGTGGCCTTTGTGTTTTTCTCCAAATCTGCCGTCTGCCTTGCTGTGGTCTCGTCCTTTATGCCGAAGAACTTCTTCACCCATTCCCATGCCTTCTTTATCACGGCACTCGCTTTTTCGAATGCCTTGACAAGAAAGTCCCATACGGCTGATGCAATTTTCTTCACCGCTGCCCATACAGCATCACAGATATTGCGAAAGGTCTCACAGTTATTGTACGCCGCTATCAATGCACCCACAAGTGCCGCTATAGCCATTACGACAATACCGATGGGGTTGGCACTGAGCACAAAGTTCAGGGCTATCTGTGCCACCTTCCAAATGTTGGATGCGACAGCCACCACCTTTGCTGCAGCTGCTTGCGCAAGCGTGGCCACCTTCACAGCTTTCAGTCCTGCCACCACAGTCTTGATGCCGCCGCTGAGCTGCACCATACTCATGAGAGCGATACCGCTATTAGCTATCCATTCCACATAAGGTGCGGAAGTACTGGCTATTGAGCCTGCCCAATCCATCATGGCATGCATTTGGTTAGCGAGCGTCTGACGTAGGCTCTCTCCAGTCGATGCCATATTGTCGAAGGCTGCGTCTATCTCTCCTGCGGAGTTTGCCATCGCCCCAATGTTCTGCGAAAACTTTTCCTTTTGTTCGCCAGTCAGCGAACCGAGTAGTCGCATTGCGTCTGCACTGCCGAACAACTGTCCATAAATGGTTTGACTCAACTGTCCGGTCTTTGCCGAATACTCCTGTATGCTTGCATCCAAACCGAGCAGGAAGTTCTCTAAACCACCAGCAGCCTGAATACTGGCTGCATTAAAACCGATGCCCATCTCGTTGGCCGCTTTCGTAGCTTCCGCAGATGGCTTGATGAGTGAGTTGAGCACGGCAGCCAACTGAGTGGATACTTCCGCCGTGTCACCAGTCACACCCGTTGTAGTGGCGAACACTGCCATCAGTTCGTCCATGGAGACTCCAAGCTGAGATGCACTACCACTCACACGGGGCAATGCCTGCGCCAACTGCTCAAAGCTGGTCACACCGTTCTTGGCCGTCATCTGTATCTTGTCTTGGATGTTTCCTGCTTGATCCCATTCCAGACCATAGTTCTTGATGAGCGTGGAAGTAACGGTCACCGTCTCTCCCAAGTCCGCAATACCACCAACCGCACTACGGCTTGATTTGTTGAGGAACTCTATCCAGTTATCCTCGGGCACGCCATTGGATATAACCTGGTATAAGCCGTTGGCAAGTTCCTCACGCGCAAGCGGTATGTTCTTGCTCAGTTCCGTTATCTGACCAGTCAGTGCTTCAAACTCGTCCCCACTCTTTCCTGCCATGGTGTTGGCACTGCGCATGGCGGTCTCAAAACTGTCGAAAGGCTCGGCAAGTCCGCCCACCATGTCGCTGAGGTCGCGGATCGAGCGGACGGCTGTATCGAACACGAGGCTCTTGTCTGCCATCTCGCGCAGTCTGTTGCCAGTGGGCACAGCGGTATTCCCCACCTCGGAGAGTATGTCGTCAAGACCGTCGGCTTCCACTGTCAGACGTTTCAGAACACCGCCGTCCTCGCTCTTGATGTTTATTCTAAATTCTACTGCTTTTGCCATTGTCTTTTCTTATTTCAGTCCGTAACGTTTCTTGGCTGCCTCAAAGCGTGCATTGAACTCGTCCTTGCTCACCTCCTCACGCTTTTCTTCCTGCTTTTCATCCCAAGGGAACGGTAGAACGTCATGCGCTTGAAGATTGCTTTTTGCATAGGGTTGGATGGCAAAGAGCGCCAACACTCTTGTGCGTTCCCACTCGTTGCGCTCCGCATCGCGCTTGGCTTCCGCCCATCGCTCCCATGCCTTGTAAAACTCAAAAGGGGTACATCGTTCAAAGTCTTCTCTGCTCATCCCGATGCACCCCAATGCCATACCCAACAGTTCCTCGACGCTTACTTCTTTTCCGCCTGGTTGGTCGTTTTTTTTTCTTCACCGCCCATATCCTCGTAGAAGGAGTTCGCTGCGTCGGGCTCCATAAGGTCAGCAAAGCTTTGGAAGTCGTAGTCAAACTCCACCTTGTCTGCATTGCACGCACTTTTCACGCAGCAGTAAACAAACAGTACCAGCTCGGAGATATTGGTTTTCTCCAGCTTACTCACGTCCTTACCGCTCTCATTCTTGAAGCGCACCATTGCGCCCATGGTCACACGGCAAGGGAACTCCTTGTCGCCAACCTTGATTTTTGTCTTTTTCATATGCGATGTTGTTATACAGTCTGCTGAGTGGTGTCTGTGATACCCGTACCCACTTTATCCACCTTGCCGCAGTTCTGAAGCGTGATTGAATACTTGGCATCGTCACCAGCCTGTGCGTCAAGGTCAAGAGAGGTAATCAGATACTTGCCTTTATATCCGCCAGTGGCTTTACCTGTGCGTTTGTCTCCTTCACGCAGATTGTACGCTGCCTCCACTGGCTCACCCTTAAGCATTGCGTCCTTCAACTGGTCATACGATGGCACCTCATCCGTGCCGTCAGTAAGTACAACACCATCGGCGGTAATCTGTTCGGAGAAACTCTTGATGTAAGACTCCTTCCACTTGCCACCAGATGCCTCTTTAGTCACACGTTCACCGGTCTCCGCTGATGTGGACACCTTACAACCGGTGGAAAAGCCGAGGGCATTGGTACCCATGGAAAGGATAAGGTCAGTTCCGTCTAAAACACTTTTTGCCATATCTTTCTTGTTATGATTGTTAATACTATGCCGGTCGCCACTCCGACAATAAAGGCGATGAGAAGCATCTTCCACGGATTTGAACTGCGTTCTTTTTCCGTTCTGGCTTCATTCTTCTGCTGCTCCAATGCTTTCTTGTAACTCGCCATCTGGCGCTCATAGTACTCGCACTGGCGTTGCAGACTGTCGCAAGTGGCATACACCACGATGATGCCACCTTTGTTCTGCACGGTTGCGCTGGCTCGTCCGTTCTTGGCTCGGTACTCTGCCTTTTCGGGCAGGTTAGTCAGTTCCGCCAGAGGTATTTCCAGCTTGGCCTCCTCCTGTGGTACTGTCTCCGTCCATGTCTGACGCACCTCGCTCTGGAGGGTGTCCGCGGATACTTGTTTCACGCTTTCCTCCGTTGCCACGCTCGCTTTTCGGCTTGTCGCGCAGCCCGACAAGAACAGGGCAATCATCATGATGCTTGCAACTGTTCGCAGTGTCGATAGCCTTCCGAAGACGCGCCATCTCGCGTTTCGAGGCTTCGAGGTATCTTCTTGTCTCATTGAGTTCTTCCTTCAATGGTTTCACGATGTTCTCTACCAAGATACGGGTGGCATGCTCGGCGTTGTCCATACGCACCGTCTCGGCATCGGCTTCCGCCTTCATCGATTCCGCTTTCGCTTTCCTTATGGTAGCCCGCAGCGTGCATATTGCAACAATGGTAGCCACCAGACCTCCGCCAAGGAGGATGTTCAGGACTTCGCTGATATTCATGCCATCCATATTTTTACTGTTGGTATATTCCTATTGACTTGAGCCACTTGGCTACATCGAAGGCTGGGCAGGCTTTATTTACGCCTGGAAGGTCGCAATGACCTACAATCTTGATCTGCGGAAAACGCTGATGGAAGTTCCGCACATAGTCGGTCATCGCCTTCATCTGCGCAGGGGTGCGCGTGTCCTTGGGATGCTTCATATCCTTGGTGCAGCCACCGGCATACACCACATGACGGCTCACACTGTTGTAACCCTTTGCACCGTTGGTCACTTCCCACGGATCAACCTCCGCATCTTCGTTGTTATCGACAAGGCGTTCCACCTTGCCATCCAAGTGTATCAGGTCGGTATAGCCTACCTGCTTCCAGCCACGCCCACCCTTGCTTACTGGGTCAGTGTGCCAGTGGCGTATCTCATTCGAGGTTACCTCACGGCCTTCAGGGGTGGCTGTGCAGTGTAGGACTAAATACTTCATTCTCGCCATTACGCTTCAGCTTTATATCCGCTGGTCATTACAACACCTGCATCTGCCTTCTTGAACATGCAGATGAAGTAGTGGCGGAAGTTCACCTTGTTGCGCTGGTACTCAGGGTCGTTCTCAGCAGGGCTCCAATACATCTTGGTGGAGCCAGTAGCCTTGAACACACGCTGTGTATAGAATGCAAATGAGCAGTGGAAATCACCTGCGGTATCTCCCTTGTCACCGACTGCCTTCTTCACTCCATTGGATGTGTAATAAGGGGTATTGGCAAATTCATAAATGTCAAAGCCGTAGAGCTTACCCACCTTGCCGGTGTTGCGGTCGATGTTGTACTGCTCCTTAAAACGCTGATCGGTCTCCAAGAGGTCGTTCACATGGTCGGTACACAATACGAGGCGACGGTTGGTGGTCGGAACGCCCAACTTGTCGAGGGCTGCCTTCATCGCAAGCAGGTCCTTGACGGTCATTTTGAGACGACCAGTAGCAGCATCACGTTCGCCGGTGGTGGTCAGCACTGGGGTCTTGGCTGTATTCTTCTGGGCGCAGAGCGCATGTGCTGCCTTGGTGAACTTGGCATCGTTGATGGCGTTTGAATGACTCTCCTTCACTCGGGCAATCTTGTCGTAGCTGATGGCGTACAACTCATCATCGGTGATAGGGGTCACCTTGGTCTGGAACTTGTCAAGCTTAATGGCGATGTCCTTGTCATCAAGTGCCTGCAAGGGGATTGGGTAGGTGGTGTTGTTGACAAGCACGTCAGGGTCAACGCCAACCTCCACCAAGTGAATCACATCATTGTCAACGATGCTTGAACTGTCGGGGATTCCATCAAGCCAAGTTCCTGCGAGAAACTCACGCAAGGACTTAACCAACTCTCCAGTCCAAATCTCCTTAAGCACGCCCTCGCGTGCCACGCCCACTGGCATTGCACCGCTCACGGCTAATGCGATGGCATTGGCACCTACTGCACCTGCCACGGGCGATACGCCCAAAGTCATACCGAACACGGCTCCTGTAAACGCATTGAACAGCAAAGCCGTAATCATGGTCAAAATTGTTTTCATTCTTTTTGTATTATTGGTTTGTACTAAAGTTCACACTCCATGCCGTACTCCTCCTTGTAGAGTCGCTTATACTCCTCGGGCTGCTCTTTGCGGAGTGTAAGGAGTTCAGCAGACGGCACATCGCTCAGTTTCTTGTATGTGGCAGGCTGCTGGGTTGGAGCTCCACCCTGGTGACCGATAACGGCACTGAGCTTCATCTGTGGCGACATGGCAGAGATGATGCGCTCCAACTTCTCCTGGCCAATTTCCTTGCCGAGGTTGATGAACTCGTCCTTCTTGTCTGTGGCGATACGCTTCTCGCCGACTGCTTTCTCCACAACGGCAGTGATACTGGCAAGCGTGAGGGTCTCCTTCTCCTTCTGGAGTCTCTCGTTCTCTTGCTTAGCGGCATTCAGCTCGTTGAGCTTGGCGGTGATCTCCGCATCAGTCGCCGTTTCCGGCAAGCCCAACTTCAGGGCATACTGTTTCTGTTCCATTTGTTTTTGATTATTATTGTTCAACATTGGCAAGGGACACTCGCTGTCCTTGCCGAGAGTAATCTTCTTGCCGTCCTTCTGCAGCACGATGGCATCATCATTGGCTCCAATGTCCACCAAGCTAACCTCAAACAGTTTGCTCTTGGTGACGGTAGGACTGGTCTGACCCTGCACAAGCAGTTCGGGGTCCTCACTTGTCTCCAGAATGTCAAGCCCTGCGCTCACCATCTTCAGACTGCCGAACTCATACTGCTTCTTACAGCGTGTGGATAGTTCGGATGCTTCGTCAAACATCAATTCGCCGGTCACTTCACCATCCTCCACCTTCAGGTCTTTCACATAGCCTATCACATTACCACGCTCGTGCATATACAGCAGGACGGGGTTGCGCTGATACTGCTCCACGTTCATGCCAGCTGTCAGCACTCTTGTGCCGTAGCTGTTCAG
>OJKP01001107.1_pt1 | contig 16298 bp, 9 predicted proteins | sample 1596521 | NCBI WGS metagenome assembly OJKP01 (sample SAMEA4350130, study PRJEB24818) | metagenome | biome: human; feature: gut; material: faeces | place: Denmark | collected 2013-09
CCCCCTGAAAGGCGCGAAAATAGGCCAAAAAGCCCCTATATACTATATATAATAAGGTGTAAATGCCAAAAGTCGAGGTCTGAAAAGGGTATGTTTCCTACTGATAAAGTGGGAAAAGTGGTAGTTTTCCTACCCAAGCTATCGTTATGCGTTTTACCCCACTTTTGACCCCCTAAGTTTTTTAATTTGACCCCCTAATTTGACCCCCTAATTGACCCCCTAACCTCAAAATCGACCATTTTGGACACAAAAAAAGGGAGCCGTAAAGCTCCCCGAATAACCCAAAATAATCCCAAAAATACCCCCAAAATCATCCCCGGCTTATAACATCATTCGAACACCGTCCGAACACCCCAAAAATTGCGTTCTAAGCCCTCATTCTTCCTCAGCTGATACATCACCCATTCGGCCACCCGAAATGAGCGTAGATTGCTTTATTATAGCGCGTTTCGTGCATACCGTCCCGTTTCCTCCAAGCCCTGCGTGGAGCAGATATCCCTTGGTTGCACCCACCTCTTCAGCCGTCAGCACGGTATATACGGCCGAGATGGAACTGAAATAGAAGTCTTTCCGTCCTTCATGCTTGCCCACCAACAGGTGGACGTGTACTACTTTTGCCATTTCTTATCGTTTAAAGTTCTACTTCGGGAGCCACGCATCATCTAAGCGCATCGCCCTCGTTATCGGTTGCAAATATACCAAATATTTATTATTTGGAATGTTTTTGCGTCTTAAATATTCCTAAACCCCTCATTTTTTCCACACTATAAGGCACAAAAAAAGCGGCTCACAGCCGCCCCGTATCATCATTAAGTCCTCACGCTCTTACAATCTTTCCTGCATCATCAACCCCACACAGTCCGCCTCAGAACACCCCGGCACCTCAGATCCTCAAACAGGTCATTTACCCCATGTTAACCCCATGTAAACCTGATGTAAACTTTCGCCCTCTCTTTTCCACCTCCAGGCACTCCAAAATTAAACCAAAATTAAAGCTATGTAAACGTTTCGTTTTGCACCCTCTTTTCCTCTCTATCTCTGTAACTCTCTGTTATTCATCGTCTTACCTCATTTTTCGTCTTATTCATTTATATACGCTTCGTTTTGTGCCCTTTAATTATTGGCTAAATTCCACATTCCTTTCAGCCAATAATGCATATTTTTCTGAAAGAGCAAAAGTATTTAAAGAATCATGCTGCAAAGATACATCTTATTTTCAAAAGTCCAAACGAAAATAAGCAAAATCAAGCATTTCCAAACCAAAAATTCCATTTTTTAGATGCATATCCAAACCAGAAACTATTTTCCGCAGCCATCATTTCGGAAAATAAACAATATGAGAACGCATAACAAATCATAAAAAATAGTACTAAGAAAGGGCAACTAAAAACGGTAAACCACAAACTAAAATCGTTAAACCACATGAATTTGTCTCCGCATCCTTATTATTTCTCCGTTCAAAGACGTTGAACCGACATTCAAAGGCGTTGAACCGCCGTTCGAAGACGTTGAACGGACATTCAAAGGCGTTGAACGAAGATTACATAAGGATATACTAACACTTTCATAAGGGTGTATCAACTCTCTTATAAGGATGCAGAAACCCTTCCATACGGTTTATTACCCTTTTGATTGCAGTTTTTCAACCCATAAAAGCAGATAACACAAAAAATAAGGAAAAATTACTCATACAGGACAGAATGTGAAAATCATCGACTTCGGACTATCAGACAGCGATGCATTCTTCATTCTCAAGCACCCTGCTGGCACTACAGGATTTATCGCACCAGAACAGTTCATGCCTGACGCAAAGGCAGAACCGAGGACTGATATCTTTTCAAACAAAAAGAAGCCACTATGGAGCAGTACCTCGAAGGAGATAGCGCTAACCATAGTGGCAACAAAGTTAGGGATGTTCAACTCTGGAATCCATATTAACTAATCATAAAATCCTGGCTGTTTGTACTCAATACCGAGTTCATCATCCACGGTGGCGATGACGCCCTGAATCTGACCCATGGCAAACATACGACCCAGAAGCGTGTAACCCGCATTGTGTCCGTGGTTACTCTCATCGAATACGCCGCCAGGCTCATCGGTGAAGGTCATACCATGGTCCACTCTCATAGGGAGACGACGACCAGAATTGCACTTGCCTTCCTGCTCTGCCTTCTCAAAGATGCGGCAAAGTTCGATGAGATGACCACGACCACCTAAGTGGGAAGCCTCCGTGAAATTGCCATTAGGGAAGATATAGCAAGAACGCAGGTGAACGAAGTGAGTGCGATCGGCAAACTGCTTAGCCATTGCTACACAATCATTGTGTTCACCGGCAGAGAAAGAACCAGCACAGAAAGTCAAACCATTGTGCTTATTTGGCACAGCATCCAACATCCACTGGATATCCTCTGCACAACCAATGATTCTTGGCAATCCGAATACTGGATAAGGAGGATCATCTGGGTGAACACACATATTGATATCGTACTCATCGCAGATAGGCATGATGGCCTCCAGCCAATATTTCATGTTCTCCTGCAGCTTCTTCTTGTCAATGCCATCATAGAGTTTCAAGAGATCGCGGAACTTCTGTACAGGAGCAGCATCACCCTCGCTGAAATTACCGGATACAAAACCCTGGGTCTTGATGATGATGTTCTCTACCAAAGCATGATCCTGCTCTGGCGTAGAAGTCTTCTTGATTTCATCAGCCTCAGCCACGAGGTCTCTACCCCACTTGTGTTCCTTAGAGAACTCAGCCCAATCTTCACGAGCGCCTTCACGCTGCAGGATATAGATATCGAAGTAGGCCAACTCGCCCCAGTTCATATAGAGGTTGTTGGCTCCGTTAGGATTCTCATGTGCCAAATCGGTACGTGCCCAGTCCAAAACCGGCATGAAGTTGTAGCAGATGCACTTGATGCCTTCCTCACCTAAGTTGCGGAGACTCTCCTTATAGACCTCAATCTGATGATCACGGTCAGGACCGCCATATTTCAAGGTTTCAACCACAGGCAAAGACTCTACCACGCTCCATTTCATACCGTAAGATTCAATGTACTCCTTGAGTTCATGAATCTTCTCACGTGTCCAAACCTCGCCCAGAGGAACATCGTGCAATGCGGTAACGATGCCCTCAACACCTATCTGTTTCAACTGTGCAAGCGTAATCTTATCTTTCTTGCCAAACCAGCGCCATGTTCTTTCCATATATTATATAATGTATAAGTTTGAAAATGAATTATCTCGCAGAAACATACTTATGCAATGTCTGTCTTACAGCACCCTTGCCGGCAAAGAGTTCCTTCACCATGCCTTCTATCTGCTCTCCGAAACCTGCCTCGTAGAGATCGAGACCAAATACATCCTTACGGGTATAGAGATTCTTGAGACAAGAATAGTCCTGATCTGCCTTGCCTACTTCCAGAGGAGCTACAATAGCCTGAAGTTCAGCCAATAATGGGTCGGAAGATGGCTCGAATGGTTTCAGATTGTCATCCAAAGCCTTGAGATAACGGGCATAACCAGCTAATACCAATGGAATCAATACGAGATTACTCTTGTCGAGACCGCGGGCGATATACTTTTTGATAGTTTCACCGAAGCGGATAGAGAGTTTCTGACTGGTATCAGTAGCGATACGCTGAGGAGCATCTGGCATAAATGGGTTTGGCAGACGCTTATTGATCACGGTACCGATAAACTCGTATGGATTCAAGACTCCTGGGTCTGTTACCACAGGCATCGCCTCGATATAACCCATCTTCTGGATGAAAGCACGCAGGTCCTCATCAGCCATCTCGGCAGAAATCAAAGTATAGTCGAGCATGCAACCATAGATAGACATGGCAGTATGCAGCGGGTTCAGACAGGTGGTTACCTTCATGGTCTCTACCTCATCCACCGTCTTGCGGGTGGTATAGAGTGCACCGCCCAACTCCAATGGTGGACGACCATTGGTATAAGTATCCTCACAAACGAGATACTGCACCTCCTCAGCATTCACAAAAGGAGCTGTAAAAGTATGTTTTTCGGTGATGATGGTTTCGTTGTCCTCAAAGCCATCCTCTGCCAGCATCGCCTGCACCTTCTCATGAGGACGTGGAGTAATCTTATCTATCATAGACCAAGGGTATGTAACCTTGCTGCTATCGTTGATATAATCCAGGAAACCAGCCTCTACGATGCCGTCCTTTACCCAGCGCTCAGCATAAGCCTTCACACCAGCCTTTACATGATCGCCATTGTGAGAACAGTTGTCAGTAGATTGAAGGGTGACAGGCAACTTACCTGCCTTGTATCTTTCATAAAGGAGGGCAGTCAACTTACCCATAGCAAATACTGCATCAAGACCACGAGCCAAATCGGCATCATTGAAAGAATAACCTTTTTCTGTGATGGTGAAAGTTACCATCTGCAGACTTGGAGCCTGGAAGATCTGAACCAGACGAGTCCAATCCTCAGCAAACTGCTTATCGGCCTTGAGACTCTCTGTGATAGAAGCGATGACCTTCTTCTCAATGGTTCCATTAGACTGGAGGCTTACGAGAAGAGAGAGGTTATTGTAAGGACGATAAGCCTTATCGATAATTTCATAGTCAAAACTTTCAACCACGATGACACCATGGTCATACTTACCCGTGTTAAGTGCATCGTTGAGGATAGCGGCAGGGAACGCACGGAAAATGTTACCTGCGCCAAAGTGAACCCAAGTAGGCTCATCATGAGTCTTCTTGGCTACAGCAGCGATGTCATACTGAGGAAGCTGATAACCTTTCGCCTCCCATTCTTCAGCATTAAAATTGTTAGAAAGAATGTCGTTTAGTTTCATATTGAAATCCTTTTGATATTGTTTTATGTATATTTACTCCTATATATTATGTACCATATATGTAGATGAAAAACAGGCCACCTAAAAAGGCATTTTATTTCTCTAAAGCCTTCAGTTGCTTCTTCGGAGTTACACCGAGTCCTTTCAGACTTTCCACCCTTCGCATCACATTTCCGGCACCATCATAAAGTTGCTTTTTTGCCTTATCAAAGGTTCCAGAGAGTCTGGTAATCAAATCGCCGATACTGGTAAAAGTATCTTCAAAGACAGCAACTTTATCATATAAATCGGCAGCAGTCTTAACTATTTTCTCCACGTTCTTATTCTGGCGATCATATTGCCAGAGATTATAAGCGAGTTGTAGCGCCATCAAGAGGTTGCTTGGAGAGATAATAATGATTTTCTTCTGATAAGCATAGCGACTCAACTCCGGTTGTTGTCTCATAGCAGCGATATAACTGGTTTCATTCGGAATGAACATCAGTACAAAACCGATGGCATCCTCTACCAGTTTAGAATAATCCTTCTCAGCCAATTCATCAATATGATTGCGAACACTCTGTGCATGTGCCTTCATCAATCTTTCTCTCTCAGCATCATCCTCAGCAGCAAGGGCATTTGTATAGGCAGTAAGCGAAACCTTAGAGTCGATGACCACACTTCTTCCTTCAGGGAATCGGACGATGACATCCGGACGGAAATTCTTGCCATTCTCGTCCTTGGTGTTTTCCTGGATAAAGAACTCCTCGTCTTTTCTCAATCCGCTATTCTCCAAGATGGTTTCCAAGACCATTTCTCCCCAGTCACCCTGCATTTTACTATCACCCTTCAATGCCTTGGTGAGATTGGCTGCATCAGACCCAATCTTGGACGTTTGCTCTTTCAGGCTCAATACAGCCTGCTGCTGTTCCTGCTGAAAGAGTTTCATCGTAGCCTCGAAGGTATTCTGCAGTTCTTTCTTGTTTACTTCATTCTGCGTTTTGCTCTCCTCCACCGATTTCTTGAAATCAGCAAACTGTTCCTTGATAGGTTTCAAGAGTTCATCCATCTGCAGACGGTTGTTTTCCAGCAAAGCCGATTGCTTGGCAGCCAGTTGTTCCGCTGCCACCCGCTGCTGCTCGATATTCATCCGCTGCATCTCCTGCTTGAGGTTTTCGAGTTTCTGCGCCCACTGCTGGTCGCTCTCTGCCCGAAGTTTCGCAGCATACTGTCGCTCGTTCTCCATTTGAGATTTCATTGATTGAACCTCAGAAGCATGAGATTCTTTCATTCCTTTCATCTCAGAAGCATGATGTAGTTTATCCTGCTCAATGTTAGCCGCCAGTACCTGCACTTTTGCTATCAGTTGTGTCTTTTCCTCTCCACCAGTTTTAGCTTCCATCAGCTTGCCAACAACAAATCCGATGACAAGCCCTATGATGATTCCGATTACTATCTCCATTGTTTTTGAATTTTTCTAAAAATCTGCAATTATTACGTTTTGCAAAAATAATGTTTTAAAAGCATAATGCCAAACTTCCAAGGAGATTCTTGTAGTTATTTAACTATTTGTAAAAAAGGAGCGAACTGATCTTGGTTTACTTTTTATGCCTTGAATATTCTCTGCTGCACACTGCGCAACAGAACTTAAAGTTTAATTTTGCTGAAAATATCTTGCACTTTAAAAGAAAAACTGTATTTTTGCAGCCATAAAATTCATAAAACATAACGATTATGAAAAAAGAAATAAACAATTCTTTCGAGAATGTAGAGAAGAGAGCCAGCAAGCTGCCTTCTGAGTGTACCACCATCATCGTAGGCGAAGAGCAGAGTGCAGATGGCGCCAAATACCTTTGCCGTTCCAGCGACTTCGATGCGCTGATGGCCATCAACATCGAAGTACATGAGGATACAAAGTTTGGCGCTGAGGAATTTGTGGCAAAGGACAGCAAATTCCGCTGTCCACTGCCTAAGGAGGCTTTGGGATATACAGGATTGCCAGATTACCAATTCCCTGGCGAATGGGGAAGCGCAGGATTCAATACGGCTGGCGTGGGCATGAGTTCAACAGAGACCATCTTTTCAAGCGATAAAGCACTTGCCTTTGACCCATACGTGAAGAATGGACTTGCCGAGAACTGCACCTACAATATCGTTTTGCCATACGTTCACACCGCTCGTGAGGGAGCTGCACGCTTGGGCAAGCTCATCGAGCAATATGGTTCGGCAGAAGGATTCGGTATCGGATTCATCGATGACAAGGAGATATGGTATCTGGAGAATGCTTGCGGACATAAGTGGTTGGCTTGCCGTATGCCAAAGGACCAGTACTTCGTTACCGGTAACCAAAGCCGTTTCCGTGATTACGCACCAGAGGACAAGGAGAACTTCATGGCAGCACCCGACTTGATAGAGTTTGCCGAGAAGAATGGTCTTTACGATCCAAATGATGCCGAGGCAGAGAAAGACAAGCATGGTAAGGCGAAGTTCGATTTCCATAAGGCATACTCTCGTGATGAGGAACTCGACACCACCTATAACTATCCACGTGTATGGGGTTTACAGCAGATGTTCTCACCAGCCATCCAGAATGATGTCACCAAGAATACCTTCCCTGTCTTTGCCAAGGCTGCGCATAAGATCTCGCTCACCGACCTCCGCACCGCCTTCCGTTTCCATTATGACCATACCGATCATGATCCATATCTGCATGAGAATGGAAAAGAGCCTTATCGCCCAGTATCTATCTTCCGCACCACGCAGACCCACATCATCCAGGTAAGAAAGGATTTGCCTCATGCCATAGGTCACATCACCTACGTCGCATTCGGCATGGGCGACCTCAGCGTCTTCCTCCCACTCTACCAGGGAGTAAAAACCTTCCCTGAGCTTTACACCCATGTGGCTAATGGCAGATGCAAGGACGACAGTGCCTACTGGCGTTTCCGCAAGGTGATGACGCTCGGCATGACCGACTATAATGCCTTCGCTCCTATCATCAAGGATGCTTACGCCAAGTTGGAGGCTGAGAACGACCAACGTCAGAAGGAGATGGAAACAGAGTACTTGAAGCTTTACAAGGAGAGCCCGATAAAAGCCCAAGACCTCTTGCAGCACTTCTCAGATGAGGTTCTGAACCACGCCATCGAAGTGGCAGATGAATTGGTGGAAGAACTCTTTACTCGACTCACGGAGAAGATTCAAAAGGAATACCTCTTCCACGGAGCATAAAGGAATACAAATGAGCATAAAAACGTAGTAAGCTTCATTCGCCATCGAAACTTACTTCAATCAACAACGAAGCCTGCTTCAACACGCATTGAAGCAGGCTTCATTATTTTCATATAAATATATTTTTCAATCATGCTCTTCTCATGATTTGACGTTCATACATTACTTAACAACAACCTTCTTACCAGCTACGATGTATATGCCAGAAGAAAGATTGCTCATATTATTACGGGTGCCCACGCGTTGCCCGCTCAGGTTATAAACAAACCCATCGGTTTGAACCGCAGCGTCCTCTTGTCTTGTCACGTTCTCTATGGCTGTCGTAGAAGAATCACCATCAAAGCTGAACGAGAGCGCCTTGGCATTGCCTTGTGCATCTGTTATGGTGACATACCAACTTGTACCCACAAAGTTGTTCCAGTCAGAACTAAGATGATACATATTACCGTTATTTACCACGTATGCATTACGAGGAGCTGCACCTGGGTCGTAATAGAAGCCTTTGAACTGAACCGTATAACCACCAGAAGTTATCTCTTCTGTTGTCACAACATCATCAGTAATTGTAGGAGGAACAACACCCTTTACCTGATAGATAGGTCCTTTTACCTTTGCCGTGATAGTGTTACCCCAAGGGAATGTGTATACATCAGTATTTGTCTTGATATCGGCCATCTTGCCCACCTTGATGATATAAGGCGTGCCAGCAACGATACCCGCCGTATCAAGATTAACAGTCTTGAAATAGACACAGTTTTTTTCCACCCTGTCAAAGACACTGAGTTGCACCCCCTGGTCGCCTCCGAATGTCTGTTTTACCTGGTCGCCCGTCAGTGTGCAAGGAAGAATCAGGCTTTCCCACTTGTTCTGGTTGAAGTAGCGGCGTATGTTGTAAGTAACGGGGTACTTATACGGGTCAGTACCATTATTGTGGTTGATGCCACTTGGAGTGCCATCGGTTATGGCAAACTCACCGATGCTTGTGTTCGTAGCATCGAGATACCACTCCTTGTTTCCCATATAGAAAAGTTGGAAATTGTCAAAAAAGGCATAGCCTTCCTTGTTGGCTCTCTTGCCAGCACCGATGTAGAGAGTACCCGTCTCTGAGCCTTTATCCGCCTTTACGAGGACTGCCACACTGTTGTCGTACTTACGACTGTCCACATCCTTGTCTTCATAAGGATTGCTCTCTGCGAATATTTTACCGGCATTGACACAATGCTTGATAGAATAATCCTTATAACCTTTCAAGTCATCTGTTTGTTTGTAAATTCCGTTGAGAATCCAAGGAGCCTTCACCTCCATATTCTTATTCTCGGAACGGTCGAAGATGCCATAATTCTCAGGGCCGTAGCCGAATTTGTTGTTGTCCCAAACGAAAGTAGAGAAGCCTCGTTCGTGAGCCTCCTTAGTCAAGAAATTACAGTAGTACTTCATGTTTTCATGCACTTTCTCTGGGTTTGAATTATCACGATTGGTTACTCCCCACTCTCCTATTACGATACCCAGTCCTTTGTTGCTCCAGGTATTCACCACCCTGTCGAAGAATTCCTTCATCGAATTCTCGTTTTCAGTAGGTGTCTTGCCAGCATCCTTGTACTTATCACCCCAGTAATCGTAGCGGTCACCTGTGTCGGGGTAGCCGGCGTAGCTCCATGGCTGATAGTAGTGGAATTCCACACTCATATAGTTGTTGCCATTGCCTGGGACATCCTGCGGAATTTTGAAATTTCCATTATTGATACCAAACCAAGGGTTGCAAACGTAAGTCTGTACGATGAGGTGGCGCTTGGCATTGTTGCCGCCTGTGGTACGAACCGCATCCACAAATGTCTGATTGTAAGCATTCTGCACATCGAGGTTATCGGCATTAGGCTCGCCCCAGTTGTCCTTGACGTGGACCTCATTGGTACCGGCGAAAGCCAAGCGATTGTCATAATTGGCAAACGCAAAGGCGATATTCGTCCAAAGAAGCTTAAGCTTATTGCAGTTTTCTTCCTTATATTGAGAGGTAGGACGACTTTCGAGCCACTTTTCATGATGCGCATTGATGATAACCTTGAGGTCATTTTTCAGACACCAATCCACTACCGTCTTGATACGAGCAATCCAAGCCGGGTCGATGCTCATTTTCTGAGCGTCGGTAATGTGGCACTGCCAACGGATTGGAATACGGATGGCATTGAAACCAGCCTTCTTCACGGCTTGTATCATCGCCTCGGTAACAACGGGATTGCCCCAGGCTTTCTCTGCATCGATGGAACCTTTAGGGTTGCCAATCGCCGTCGACTCACCATCCCCTGCAGGAACTGAGGATTCGAATTGATTGCCGAGATTCCAACCTACTACATCCTTGTTCCATTGCTGGGCAGTAGGATAAGGTTCACGATAGGTCATATTCTGCATCGAATACCAGTCTTTGGGTTCAATGGTCTTCAGAGCTGTCTGATTGCTTATATCCGTAGAGTCTTGCGAGGCAAAAACAAAAGAAGTGTTGTCCTTGTCGTCCTTATTACTAGGATTAAAATAAAAACCTTGGCAATTGACACGATAAAGACCCGGCTTCAATTTTGTAATTTTCTGAATCAAATAATTGCCATTTTGCTTTTTACTGCCTGTAGGGCCTACCCAAGCCGTCATATACGCCAGTTCTTCCACATTATCCTGCAAACTTGGGAAAACAAAGGCATCATCGCTTCTGTCGTAACGGAACTGCCAAACATTTTTTGAATCAGCATTATAATCGCCAAGCAAACCACCATCAATACCTTTGTTGTTTCGTTCGAAACGAGCATCCCGCACAAGACCAGATACATTGATATACTTTTTATTCTGGTGATTAATGACATTACGGTAGTCCTCTTTCTTGATGAAATAGAACGTCTCAGCCTTGCTTACGTCCGTAGTAACCACCAGGAATTTCTTCTGTGGTTTTTCTTCTGGATTACCTTCGTAATAACTCAAGTAATAATCTCGCTTTACTCCATCGGTAAATCCCCCCAGATTGTCTGCGAACTTAGAATAGATTTGATAACCATTATGGGTATTAGGAACAGACTTAATATACCATTGAACCCTTTCGGGAGCAGAAATTTCATGCTTATCATCGTAATTGTCCTTTCCACGATCCACATACAAATAAATGGACTTCTGATGTTCACCGTTCGAATCAGTAAAATCGATGTGCTGATCCTTATCCATGAGAGGCTCGACACCAAGATAGTCGCCAAGTCCGGTTTCGTGAGAAGTTGTAGGATTATGCACCCATGAGTGGATGTAATAACGTTTGTTGTTAGGATCGTCGGTGTTAGAGACCGCCTCTACATAGAAGTACATACCCACTTCTGCCAGAATAGGCTGCGCTCCATAGCGGCCACCCACTGTCACAAACTTTTTGTTTTTTGTTGCATACAAATATATTTTGTTCGGATTATCCGGAGTGCTGGCAATTGTCTTTAAACTCTGATTACTAGCAGACCAGTCTATTTCCTCTACACTAATTCTATCCTTCTTATCGTCAGCAAAAGACGACAAGGACATCAAGATGCACAAGACAAGCACCGAAATTCTGAAAAAGAGTTTCATCTTCATCTTATAATTTTTTAATACATTATCAATACTTAATATCATCATCCCACGCATTAAAACCATGCCATTTGGCGGCATAGGGATCACTTCCTTCGTCAGGATTACCTTCGATAATCGACTGGTTAGGGCCGCTGCCGGGATTCCATGACCCAGGATTGTTCATCAGATTCTCCTGACAAACCTCTACGATCCTCACCTCTGGGACAACATAAACTTTTCTTTTACCCATATTCATTTTACTTAAGCCTTATTTCCGCAACACTATAATTTAATATTTTTTATAAGCACCTGAGCAACAATAAGTTGCTCAGGATTTTGTCATGTCATCCATCATGATTGGGTTATCGGTTAGCCGATTGCCACTGATAAGTTTTCTCACAATGGATATCGGCACTCTGGTCTGCTATCATCAACTTGAAATCACCTTCTTCCAATACCCACTTGCCATCATAACCTACGAAAGCAAGATCATCGGCATTCAAATCGAAAGTAACAGTCTTGGTTTCACCCGGCTGAAGCTCTATCTTATCGAAGGCACGGAGACGACGGCCATCAGGAACCATGCTGGAAATAAGGTCGCTGCTGAACAGGAGAACACTCTCCTTGCCTGCCACCTTGCCCGTATTCTTCACATCCACGCTCACCTTGATGATGTCGCCGTGGCGGAAGTCAGACTGGGAAACCTTCAGGTTGCTATATTTGTAAGAGGTGTAACTCAAACCATATCCGAAGCCCCACTGCTGGGTAATCTTCGCATTGTAGTCGTAAGCACCTTCCATCGTACCCACTTCCTCACTCTTCTTGAAGTCATAGTTGGCGAGCGAATTGATTTCCTTAGGATAGGTGTAAGGCATCTTGCCACTGAAGTTTGACTTGCCCGATACCAAGCCTACCAAGGCATCTCCGCCCATGTTGCCAGGGATAAGGATGTCGATGATGCCCTGTGCCAATGGTTCGATGTCGGCGATGAGACGAGGGCGACCTTCATTCAATACCAGAACGACAGGCTTACCAGTCTTGGCGAGTTCCTTCACGAGATTGCGTTGGTTCTCTGAAAGCCAAAGGTCGGTCAGATTGCCCGGAGTCTCTGTGTAAGAGTTCTCACCGATGCAGGCAACGATGACATCAACATTCTTTGCTGCATCAACTGCGCCCTGAATCTGAGGTTCGTTCTCCTCCCAGTATTTTCCCTTCTCATTATAGGTAACACCCTGGTTCAAGATAACATTCTCCTTGCCATACTCATTACAGAATGCCTCATAGATGGTATTGTACTTGCCGGCAAACTCATCAGCACGATGTCCCTGCCAGGTATAGCTCCATCCACCGTCCAGACAACGCATCTGATTGGCATTAGGACCCGTAAGGAGAATCTTCTTGCCATGCTGCAAAGGAAGGATATTACCCTCGTTCTTCAGGAGCACCATACTCTCGGTAGCTCCCTCCAAGGCGAGCTTGGCAAACTCCTCGCCACCAAACTTAGGATAATTCTTGAGTTTCTGGGTTGGGTTCTTGAAGAGGTCGAGACGGTACTTCATGCGAAGCACACGGCGACAGGCATCGTCGATGCGACTCATCGGAATCTTACCTTCCTTCACCAGTTCTACAAGGTAGCCACAAGCATCGCAAGAATAAGGTTCCATAATCATATCGATACCAGCATTGATGGCAATGCGGAGCGCATCCTTCTTGTCCTTTGCCACCATCTCACGAGTATAGAGATTGTTGATGTCTGCCCAGTCGGTGATGAGCACACCATCCCATCCTGTCTCTTCCTTCAGCCATCCTGTCAGGATGTCCTTGTTGGCATGCATCGGCATACCGTTGACGGAAGCGGAATTCACCATCACGGTCAAGGCTCCAGCCTGCAGACCCGCCAGGAAAGGAGCGAAGTGCTTCTCTCGCAAGTCGGCAGGAGAGATATAGGCTGGCGTACGGTCTTTACCGGTCCAAGGCACACCATAGCCCATGAAGTGCTTCATTGAAGTGGCAATGTGATACTGGTCGATGTTGTTTGGGTCCTCGCCCTGGAAACCATAGACCATCGCCTTGCCCATCTCTGAACTGAGGTAGCAATCTTCGCCAAAGTTCTCCCAGATGCGAGGCCAACGGGCATCACGACCGAGGTCAACGGTAGGACTGTAAGTCCAAGGTATGCTCACTGCACGAGTCTCATAAGCGGTAGCCTCAGCCGAACGGCGAGCTATCTCACGATTGAAGGAGGCAGCCACATTGATGTTCTGCGGGAAGAGGGTTCCGCCCTGTGTATAAGTAGAACCATGGTTCTGGTCGAGACCGAAGACACAAGGGATGCCGATGCGCTTCATCGAGATCTTCTGGATTTGCGCGATGTACTTCTCCCACTGCTTGGCGGTTGGTGCGCAAGTATTAGGAGCGTTGAGGATAGAGCCGATCTTATAGCGGGAAAGGATAGAATCGGTCTTGTGCTCGTCGATATAGAACACACCGTTCTTGTCGTTGGCACCAAAGAGGTCGGTCACCAATTCCATCATCTGACCTATCTTTTCCTCCAAGGTGAGTTTCTTCAGGGTTTGTTCTACCTGAGCCTCTATCTTAGGGTCGCTCTTGATAACTGGAACATTGGCACTGGCTGTATAAGCCAATGCCAACATTGAAATAGATAATAATATTTTCTTCATAAACAGTAAAGGTTTGACGCTTTATGATAAAAACGGAAATCTTTCTAATATGTTATTCAATAGTTACTTTCTTTACGGTGTAACCATCACCCACGAGGAGGAGACCTTGCTGATCAGTCAAGAGTTGGATAGAGAGGTCGGTCAGTTCAAACTCCCATGTAGCAGGACCATTCACCATGATGTCGCCACGTTCTGGGTCCTGCTTACCAGTAAGGATGTTGCTCCACCAAGAGGTAACAGCGGTACCCTGACCATTTCCATCTACATAGACACGGAGGATAGTACCCGCCTTCACCTTTGAGAGGAAGGTATCCTTCAAGGCATCGAACGGTGTACTCCATGTTACAGAGAACTCACCTTCCCAGAGGGTATTCTCCATAGATGGACGTGGCTCTGTAGTTACCTTGATGGTACCGCAAGGGAACTGTACGCCATTGCCATCTACCAAAGTAATATCATAGTCACCATTCTCCAAACCTGTAGGAGCTGTGAGCTTCAAGGCTGTGCCCTCTTCGAGAACCTCGAAGGCTACTTCCTTGCCACCTACCATTACTTTAGTAACTGTACCGAGATTCTTGCACTTATGGATAGTGGTCTCAGCACCTGGAGCTACCCAAAGCTCGCTGGCATTGGTACCCAGAGCTGGGTCATCGGCAGCAGGAGTTACGGTAACGTTCAAGGTGCGGGATGTGCTCTTGCCCTTGGTGGTGGTTGCCACAATCTTCAGTTCATGATTACCTACAGGCAAAGTCTGGTCGATAGTGGTACCTTCATAAATCTGAGTGCCATCGAGCAACCATGTCACAGTGGTGTAGTGAACAGGAGTCACCTTGATTTCCAACTTATAATTAGTCTTGCGGTCTATCTTGGAATCAGCCAAGTCGGTGTTCAAGATACGTGGATCGTCATCTTCGCTGACAGTGAAGTATGGATCATCGTCAGAAGAGCAAGAAGACAAGGTAGATGTACCAGTCAGTGCGAAACTCACGGCTAAGAGCATCATCATAGCCTTCAAGACTTTTCCCTTATATTGTTTCATTGTCTTATTCATAATTAATTATTCTATTCTATTGTCCTATAAGACTTAACATTTAACACTTAACATTAAACACTACTTGCTATATCCCTTTCCGAATGGAGGATTGAAGTCTGGCTGAAGGTTTACATCAGCCTTGTCCCACCAAAGGTGCTTGTGCCAATCGTCTGTACCACCCATGCGGTCGATAGCAGCCTTGTAGTTGGCATTGTTGTACTGAGCTTCCAACTCTGGATACTGCAAGCGGACAGGCATTGACCAGTTAGAATCCGTATAAGTGAAACCATTCTTGGTCAAGAGATCACGATTCAAGATGGCAGGATAGTCAGAGCGGCGCATGTTAGCCCAACCCTCAGAAGGGTTCATCATGTGGAGAATCCAAGCCTGGGTGTTGATGGTCTCCTTAGGATTGTCACCCAACTTGTTGTTGGCAATGAACTCATTGATCTCATCCTCAGAAATCTTGTTGGATGTAAGATAGTAGTTGTTGAGCAACTCCATGCTGGCACGAACACCAGCCTCGTAGTGACTCTCTGCATCACCACCACCTACATTCCAACCCTTGGTTGCAGCCTCAGCCTTGAGGAACTCTACCTCAGCATAGCTCATCAAGTCGCCAGGACAAGAAGGCATCTCGAAGTCGATGTTCAGGCAAGGACGACTAGCTCGGGCTATATAATCAGAGTTGGCATAAGTGTTCGCGTCTATCTCTGCATACTTCTTCAAAGTAGGAAGGTCATCCAACGTAGCTGGATTCATCCAGTCTGTGTACCAGGCTGCACCAGGGTTGCAAGGCTCCTCACCGAGGTTCTTGCTCTGGAAGTAAGCCAGGAAATCATCGGTCAAGTCGATGTTCTGCTCCTTATCTGGCTTCACCTGACTACGCTTGATATTGTAGTAGTGACGGCAGATGCGATAGAGACGAGGGTCGTTGGTATTCTGCAACTGATAGAACAAGGTAGAGCATACCATG
>OJKP01001109.1_pt1 | contig 16298 bp, 10 predicted proteins | sample 1596521 | NCBI WGS metagenome assembly OJKP01 (sample SAMEA4350130, study PRJEB24818) | metagenome | biome: human; feature: gut; material: faeces | place: Denmark | collected 2013-09
GCTCGTGAACGAGGGGAAAAGCGTCAGCGTCGTGTCGATCAGACCGTCGGTGAATGGCAGGCGCCAGATGCCACCGTGCGCGTGGCCCGAGAACGTCAGATCCGCGCCGAGGCGGCAGTAGTAGCCGTTAAAATTGTTGTTGCGGTGCGCCAGCAGCAGCCAGAACGGGTCGCCGTATTTCGCGTAGACTTCCTGCGCGAGCTCCTGCGGTGTCTCCTGATCGGCGTAGCCGTTCGGATCGTCGATGCCCGCGAGGACGATACTGTCGCCATTTCGCGTGAGCGGTACGAATTCGTTCGAGAGCACCGTCACGCCGCTCTCCCGCAGTGTGCGCTTGATCTCCTCCACGACCTTTGTGCCGTGACCCCACTCGTGGTTGCCCGTGACGTAATACGTCGGTGCGATGGCCGAGAGCGCCGCGCCGACCTCGCCAGCGTAGATGGTCGGGTTCTCGGTCTTGCGGTCGACCAGGTCGCCCGTCACGAAGATATACTCCGGATGCGCGGCCTTGACCGCACTGTACAGGCGCTCGTTGCCCTTGCCGAAGTATTTGCCATGCAGATCGCTGAGCTGCACGATGCGGCAGCCGTCAAAGCCCGCAGGCAGCGCGCCTGAGGTGAATGTCGCCTCGTCGGTCTCGATGCTGCGGTTGCCCCAGTAGAGGTAAATGCCGAACAGCACGATCAAAATGAGCAGGTTGCGCCAGAAATGATGTTTTTTTCTTTGTCTCGCCATGGGAACTCCAATCTATAAGGAGGCTATAAGCCAAAAAGCCTCGCAGAGTTGCGTGCCGCGCACGACACGCAATCAATTCAATTCAAATCCGTTTTCTGCCGCGACACGTGCGCCCTCCAGAGGGGCTTCTCTTGCCCGCTGCGGGGCAATTCACCTTCTGGCAGAAAACACTTTGCGCGGAGCGGAAAACGGTGAAGCGCCGTCTGTGACGGAAACAGCAAGCCGTTTTCGAGGAAACGGCACGATTGGCGCGCCTGAAAGGGCGCGGGAATCGTAATGCCGCGACGGTGCAATGTCGCAGCCGCCCTGCGGGTGGCAAGGCACGAAGCGCAGCGAATTCTCCTCGAAAAAGCGGCATGCCGCTTTTTCGACAATAGTAAGGGGCGGCTTTTGCCGCCCCTTATTGTAGCACATTGCCCTGCCTTGAAACAAGAAATTTTATTCCGCGCTCTTGAGGCTCTCGACCATGTCGATCTTCTTCATCTTAAAGTGCGCGAGCACGTTGACGAGCAGCGAGAACAGCGCCGTCAGGATCGCCGCGTACACGTAGGCCGACGGCGCGGTCTGCCGCCCGAACATCATGAGGTCAATTTCCGTGGAGCGGACAAGGTAGATGTGCAGCCAGTGGCCCATGAAGCAGCCCATGAGGATACCGAACACCGTGAGCACGATGTTCTCGCGATACACATAGGCCGAGACCTCGCCGTCGTAAAAGCCCAGCAGCTTGATCGTCGCGAGCTCGCGCTGGCGCTCAGTGATGTTGATGTTCGAGAGGTTGAAGAGCACGACCATCGCCAGCGCCGCCGCCGCCAGAATGATGATGACCACAACGAAGTCCACGCGCTCCATGCTGTGCATGTAGGTATCCTGCGTGTCGCGCATGCGCGAGGTCGTCGCCACGCCGCTCATGTCGAGCAGCTTTTCAAAAATGGCGTTGCAGGTGTCGGTATCGTCGCTCGTGAAGTTCAGAAGGTAGGCGTTCGGCTCGCCGTCGGCGTGGAGCGCATTTTCATAGTAGCCGGGCGTCATATAGATGAAGTGGCCCGTATAGTGCTCGTAGATGCCCGCGACCGTCACATCGCCGCGCACGTCGCCGTCGAGGAAGAAGGTGTCGCCCACCGAGACCTTCAAAAGCTCGGAGAGCTTCTGGTCGATGTATACGCCCTCATCGCCCATTGTGATGGGATCTCCGCTCTTGTAGTCGAAAAGGTCCACGACATTGCCGATCTCGTCGGAGGCCATCACCTCGACATAGGCGGTGGTTGAATAGGAGGGGGTGACCACCGTGGCGGACGAGGCCGCACAGGGGATGTAGTTCACAACGCGGGAGTCGCCTGCAAGGAAGTCCTCCACCGCCGCGCGCTCCTCGGGCAGGGCGTTGTCGGCAAGCGTCACCTGTGCCGAGTAGTGGAACAGCTCGTCATACTGGCGCGACATCGTAAAGAGCAGGGAAGACCTCATGCCAAAGCCCGCGATGATGAGCGCCGTGCAGCCGCCGATGCCGATGACCGTCATCCAGAAGCGCTTCTGATAGCGGAAGAGGTTGCGCGCCGTGACCTTGTGGATGAACGACATACGTCTCCACAGGGGCTTGATATACTCAAGGAACACGCGCTTGCCCGCCTTCGGCGTGCGGGGGCGCATCAGGCTCGCAGGCGTTTCGCGCAGCGTGGCAAGGCAGGCCCAGAGCGTCGCGACTGTCGTGCACGCGACCGCCGCGAGCACGGAAAAGAGCGAAATATCCGTGTAGGCGTGCAGCTCGATATCCGGCATCTGGTACATGATCTGATAGGCCGTGAAGATCATCTTCGGGAACAGGATATAGCCGATGACAAGGCCCAGAACGCCGCCGACAAGGCTCGGCAGCAGCCCGTAGCCGATGTACTTCCACGAGATCGCGAGGCGGCTGTAACCGAGCGCCTTGAGCGCGCCGATCTGCACGCGCTGCTCTTCGACCATGCGCGTCATCGTCGTCAGGCACACGAGCGCCGCGACGAGGAAGAAGATGATCGGCAGCACGCTTGCGAGGTTCGCCATGCGGTCGGCGTCCTGGCCGAAGCCCGTGTAGCCGGGGTTGTAGCTGCGGCTGAAGATGTACCATTCGCAGCTGTCGATATCCGCGACCTTGCGGCGCGCGTCGGTGATCTTCTCCTGCGCGTCGGCGATCTTCTCGTCGGCCTCCGCCTTGCCGTCCGCGTATTCGCGCAGGCCCTTGCGATAGTCCTTTTCGCCGTCCGTTAGTTCGCGGTAGGCGTCGGCCAGCTCCTGTGCGCCGTCGGCGTACTGCTCTTCGCCGTCGTAGTAGTCCTTCCAGCCGTCGTCCAGCTTTTTGCGCGCGTCAGAAAGCTCCTTTTTCGCGTCCGCAAGCTGCGCAGGCGCGTCGTTGAGCTGCGCTTTTGCGTCGTTTAGCTGCTTTTTGGCGTCAAGCAGCTCTTTTCTGCCCGCGTCGAGCTCGGCCGCGCCGCTGTAATACTCGCTCCAGCCGTTGTCCAGTTCCCGCTTGTTTGCGGCGATGCTGCTCGCGCTGACGCTTTGCAGCTGGGCAAGCTGCTGGGTAAGCTCCGCTTTTTTCGTCTGCGCGGTGGCAATGCCGGCTTCGAGCTTCTGCTTAGTGCCTTGCAGCTCAGCAAGACTCGCCTGATATTCCGCAAGCTGCTTTTCCGACATTCCCTCAGTGGGCGTCCGCTCAAGCGCTGAAAGGGTTCCATTGACCTCAGTGAGCTTTGTCTGCATCTCGTCGATCTTTCCCTGCGCCTGCGCGATGCCGCCTTCAAGCTGTGCGCGCATACCGTTCAGCGCGCGGTCCGTCGCGGCGATGGCCGCGCTGTCGCCGCGGCCGAGATCGTCGAGCAGCTTCCCCGGCCCGCCCGCATAAGGAGAGCCTGTGCCCGCGAGCGCGTCCGTCACAGTCTTGGCCAGCGAATTGAGCTGCTGCTGGCCGCTTTCCAGTTTGCTCCTGCCTGCGGCAAGCTCCCGTTCTCCTTCGGCAAGCTTCTTTGCGCCGTTTTCATATTCGGCAAGGCCGTCTTCATACTCCGCCCTGCCTCTTTCATAGTCATCCAGCGCCGTTTGATACTCTCTCAGGCCGTCAAGATACTTTACCTCGCCGTCGTCCAGTTCAGCTTTGGCGTCGTCCAGCTTCACACGCGAATCGGCAAGCTCCTGCTGCCCATCGCGGTATTCCTTCCAGCCGTCGTCGAGCTTTCTGCGCGCGTCCCTGAGCTCCTTCCGCGCCTTGCCGAGCTCCTCGTCGGCCTCGGCCTTCGCGTCGTCCAGTTCTTTCTGTGCATCATCGAGCTTTTCCGTCGCCTCGTCGACAAGATCGTCGTGCCGCAGCTGCGCCCGTGCGTCGCCGAACGGCTCCAGCTCGTCGATGACGGCGTCGATATAGTCGTCATAGTCGCTGTAAAACGCGGTCATCTCCGCCGCGCCGGAGACGCGCACATAGGCTGCCGTGTAGTAGTCGAGCGTGAACGCCTCGCGCGGCAGGTACAGATACGCCTTGACCGTGCCGCTGCCGAGCGTCGACGTGCCGCGCTCCACCGCAAGATACACCGGCGAGCGCACCGTGCCGACGACCGTATACGTGTCCTGCGCGAGCGCGTCGGAGAGATCGTCCCCCGGCGTCAGGGTGATGCGATCTCCGATCGCGATGCTCATCAGTGAGAGCATATTTTCCTCCACCACGCACTCGTCCGCGCGCTCGGGCATGCGCCCGTCGCGCAGCAGCACCTCGTTGATGCCGCGGCCCGTGAGGGAGAGGACCTTGACCACCGCGTCGAGCGAGTCGGACGAGGCAAACGCGTCGATGACGTATTCGCCCTCGGCGTCCTCGACCTTGTCCTGCGCGCGAATGGCCGTGATATCATCGTCGGTCAGGCCGAGCGTCGAGAGCACCTGAATGTCCGCCAGATGCAGCGAATCAAGATAATCGTCGCCGGTCTTCTTCATGTCCGGCGCGGTCGCCTTGAGACCGGAGAGAAACGCGACCGATAGCGCGACCAGGATCATAATGGAGAAAAAGCGGCTGCGCGTGTGCTGGATCTCGCGCCAGAAGTCCTTCTGCATGGCGTTTTTCATCGCGCCGCCCCCTTTCGTTCCGATTTCTTCGTTACCATTCGATCAGTTCCACGCTGGTCGGATGCTCATTGCACTGCATGCTCTCCACCGTGCCGTTTTTGATGTGGATGACGCGGTCGGCCATCGGCGTGATGGCGCTGTTGTGCGTGATGACCACGACCGTCACACCCTTTTGCCGGCAGGTGTCCTGCAAGAGCTTGAGGATCTGCTTGCCGGTCACATAGTCGAGCGCGCCGGTCGGCTCGTCGCAGAGCAGGAGCTTCGGATTTTTCGCCAGCGCGCGGGCGATGGCGACGCGCTGCTGCTCGCCGCCGGAGAGCTGACCGGGGAAGTTGTTCGCGCGCGCGGACAGGCCGACTTCGTTCAAGACCGTCGCTGCGTCGAGCGGGTCTTTACAGATCTGCGCCGCGAGCTCGACGTTTTCAAGCGCCGTCAGGTTGCCGACGAGGTTATAGAACTGGAAGACAAAGCCGATGTCGTGGCGGCGATAGGTCGTGAGCTGGCGGGCGTTGAAGCCGCTCACGCGCGTCCCGTCGACCGTGATGGTGCCGCCCGAGCAGGCGTCCATGCCGCCGAGCATGTTGAGGACCGTCGTCTTGCCCGCGCCCGAGGGGCCGACGATGACGCAGAATTCACCCTTTTCGATCGTAAAGCTGATGTGGTCCACCGCGCGAATTTCGATCTCTCCGCTGTGGTAGACCTTGGAAACATCCTCAAATGTGACGAAAGCCGCCATAGTCCGACTCCTCCGCTTCAAATATCATTTCTATTTTATTATAAGTGGAAAATAACGGAAATGCAAGTGTAGATATAGCAGCTTGCATGAAAAAGCCGCTAATTTTTTAGGCAAAACCATGAGAGCTGACGATTGAAATTTGCCTTTTCCGCGCTTATAATACAAACTGAAGTAAATGAAGGAAAGGAGCGTGAAAACGAATATGTTTGAGAACTTCATCAAGCAGGATGTTGACGACATGATCTTCGGCAGCACCAAGCAGATCATCAGCGAGCGCTGAGATCCGTTGTATCGACCACGCGAAAGCGTGGCTTTTTTGTTTTTATCGCCGGAAAGGCGAAAAAGGGCCGCTTCCACGGGAATTTTCGTCCCGAGAGGCGGATTTTTCTTGCCTTTGCACGGTGTGTGTGATATACTTTTTCGGCTAATGAAGGATAAAAGTAAGGAGAGAGAACGCCATGGCTGTGATCGAATACGATTCCTACAAGCAGAAGCTGCTTGCGATGGACGAAACATTTGAAAACCTCTTCAAGGCGCTGGAGATCGAGCAGGCCCGTCAGGAGCTGAACCGCCTCGAGCTCGAGGCGCACGAGGACGGCTTCTGGAACGATCTGGAGCGCTCGCAGAAAAACCAGGTGCGCTCCAAGCAGCTGCACAATAAAATTCACCGCTACGAAAAGCTCGTTTCCACGCGCGATGATCTGCTCGCGCTGATCGACATGGGAACGGAGATGGACGACGCGAGCCTGCTGCCAGAGCTCGAAGAGGGCTACAAAAAGCTCGAAGCCGATGTGGAGCAGGCGCGACTCACGACGCTCCTTTCCGGCGAATACGACAACTGCAACGCGATTTTGACCTTCCACGCCGGCGCGGGCGGCACCGAGGCGCAGGACTGGGCGCAGATGCTCTACCGCATGTATATGCAGTGGGCGAACAAGCACGGCTTTGAATTCGAGATGCTCGACTATCTCGACGGCGACGAGGCCGGTCTCAAGAGCGCGACGGTCATGGTCAAGGGTGAGAACGCCTACGGCTATCTGAAGGGCGAAAACGGCGTGCACCGCTTAGTGCGCGTTTCCCCGTTCGACGCGAACGCCCGCCGCCAGACGAGCTTTGCAGCCCTCGAGGTCATGCCTGAGCTGCCCGACGACATTGAGGTCGAAATTCGTCCCGAGGATATTGAAATGCAGGTCTACCGCGCGTCCGGCGCCGGCGGCCAGCACGTCAACAAGACGAGCTCTGCCGTTCGACTCATCCACAAGCCCACGGGCATCGTCACCGCCTGCCAGACCCAGCGCTCGCAGTTCCAGAACCGCGACTACGCCATGCAGATGCTCAAATCCAAGCTCATGGAGCTCAAAATTCAGCAGCACGCGGAGAAGATCTCCGACATCAAGGGTGTGCAGCTCAAGATCGAATGGGGCAGCCAGATCCGCTCCTACGTTTTCATGCCCTACCAGCTTGTCAAGGACACGCGCACCGACTACGAGACCGGCAACATCCAGGCGGTCATGGACGGCGACCTCGACGGCTTCATCAACGCGTATCTCACCAAGTCTGCGAACGGGGAGCTGAAAAAGTAATTCAAAAATGCACTGCGGTGCATTTTTGATTTGGGTTTTGCCGAGCGCTGCGTCGCACTCACTCCGTTCGCACGCTTGCGCTCTAAGGGGTATTTTTTCCAACGCACATGTCGTTGGAAAAAATGATTTGATTTTGATTCCGGCGCGGCAAGCGCCGGAATTTTATATGTCGGAACGAAAAAGGTAAACAGGGAGGAAACATGGCAGAAAACACCAGAGAAAACAAGATGGGCACGATGCCCATCGGCAAGCTGCTTGCCAACATGGCGGGGCCCGTGATGATATCGATGCTCTTTCAGGCGCTCTACAACATTGTCGACAGCGTGTTCGTCGCGCGGCTCAGTCAGGACGCAATGAACGCCGTATCGCTCGCTTTCCCGCTGCAAACGCTGTGCATCGCGTTCGCCGTGGGCACGGGCGTCGGTATGAACGCGCTGCTCGCGCGTTCGCTGGGTGAAAAGAACATGCAGGCGGTCGACCGCGCCGCGGGCACGGGACTTTTCCTGACGCTCTGCACCGCCGCCGTCTTTGCTGTCCTCGGCTTTTCGCTCGCCACGCCGTTTTTCCGCTTTCAGACGGAGAATGCGCAGATCATCGCCTACGGCAGCGACTATGTGATGATCTGCATCGGCGGCTCGCTCGGACTGTTCCTGCAAATTTACGGCGAGCGCCTGCTCCAGTCCACGGGGCGGACGGACCTTTCGATGATCTCGCAGATCGCGGGCGCGGTGTGCAACATCGTGCTCGACCCGATTTTGATTTTCGGCCTTCTGGGCTTTCCCCGCATGGAGGTCGCGGGCGCGGCGGTCGCCACGATCGTCGGCCAGTTCGTCGGCGCGGGCCTCGGCCTTTTTCTGAACCTCAAGAAAAATCCCGAGGTGCAGATCCACCTCAAGGACATCCGTCCCCACCGCGCGACGGTGGCGGACATCTACGCCATCGGCATTCCGTCGATCATCATGCAGTCCATCGGCTCGGTGATGATGTTCGGCATGAACAAAATTCTCATCTCGTTCACCGAGGCGGCGACCGCGGTGTTCGGTGCTTACTTCAAGCTCCAGAGCTTCATCTTCATGCCGTGCTTCGGCCTCAACAACGCGATGGTGCCCATCGTGTCGTACAACTACGGCGCGCAGAAATTCGACCGCGTGCGCAAGACCGTCCGCCTGACAGTCTTCACGGCCATCGGCATCATGTGCGTCGGCTGCGCGCTCTTCGAGCTCATCCCCGAAACGCTGCTGGGGATGTTCTCGCCGACGGACGAAATGCTCTCCATCGGCCGTGTTGCGCTGCGCATCATCGGCGTGCACTTCCCGCTCGCGGGCTTCAGCATCATCGCGGGCAGCGCGTGTCAGGCGCTCGGCAAGCCCATCTACGCGCTCATCAATTCCGTCTGCCGCCAGATCGTCGTGCTGCTGCCGGCGGCGTATCTGCTCTCGCTCACGGGGCGGCTCGAGCTTGTGTGGCTCGCCTTCCCGATCGCGGAGGTCGTGAGCGTCATCCTGAACGCCACGTTCCTGCGGCTCACGTACCGCGTCTCGCTCGAGAGAAAATAATTTTGCCTGCGCGCAGACGCAGATCGGGGAGAGCCTCTTATTATAGAAGAGGCTCTCCCCTTTTATAAACGTTCCGCACGGCGGTTCAAATTTTTTCTTTTGACAGACCGCACAGACGCGGGTAAAATACATTTGATAAGCTATGCTTGATAAATTGTTTTCGCAGGAGAACCTATGAAAAGACAACTTGCAGCGCTGCTGCTGACGATTTTTGCCCTGTCCCTCACTGCCTGCGGCGAAACGGCTGCCGAGAGCGAGACGCGCACGGTGTACGCGATGGACACGGTGATGAACCTGACGGTTTACGGCGAGAACGCCGCTGCCGCGCTGGAGAGCGCGGAAAAGGAACTGCACACGTTGGACGAAGCCGTCCTCTCGCGCACGGCGGAGGGCAGCGAGCTCTATGCGCTCAACGCATCGAACGGTGAGACGGTCGAATGCGGCGCGGATGATATCTTACCCGCGCTGATCGAAACGGCGCTGACGATCTCTGACGCGACGGAAGGTGCATTCGACCCGACGCTCGCCCCTGTGCTCGACGCGTGGGGATTTACGAAGGACGAGCGCCGTGTGCCGTCCGCAGACGAGCTCAAAGAATTGCTGAGTCATACGGGCTGCGGCAAGGTCGCGCTCGAAAAAACGGCGGACGGCTGGACGGTCACGCTTTTGGACGGCGCGCAGCTCGACCTCGGCGGCATCGCCAAGGGCTACGCGGCGGATCTTCTGCGCGCGCAGCTTGAAAAGGAGGGCGTCACGTCCGCGACACTCGACCTCGGCGGTGATGTGTTCGTCATGGGGCGAAAGACCGACGGCAGCGATTGGCGCATCGCCGTCAAGGACCCTGCGGACACGGAGAGCTACCTTGGCGTCGTATCGGCGGCGGATAAGTTCATCGTGACCTCCGGTGTGTACGAGCGCTATTTTGAAGAAAACGGCGTGCGCTATCACCATATCCTCGACCCCAAGACCGGCTGCCCCGCGGAAAGCGGGCTCGTCAGCGTGACCGTGCTGTGCGGGAACGGCGCGTGGGCGGACGCGCTCTCGACGGCGTGCTTCGTCCTTGGCCCCGACGGCGCGCTTGCGCTGCGCGACGATCTTGCCGACCAGGGGACGGATTTTGAGCTCATTTTAGTCACCGACGATGGCCGCGTGTTCTACACCGGCGGCCTTGCCGACGCCTTCACGCCGAACGACGAAAGCGGGTACACGTATGAAGCGCTCGCCTAAGCTGAAGCCGACAAGGTGGGACGCGCTCGTCGTGCTCGCGGTGCTGCTGCTCGCGCTCGGACTTGGCGCAAGGCCGTATTTCGCGGCGAAATCGGCGGGCGAGCTGACGATCAGCATCGCCATCGACGGCGAGACCGTCGAGCGCTGCGCGCTCAGCAATTATGAAGGCGGCACGTACGAGAGCCGCGGCTACACGCTCACCGTCGCTGTAGAAAACGGTGCGGTGCGCGTGAGCGAAAGCGACTGCCCGAATCAGGACTGCGTGCACTCCGGCGCGATCTCGCGCGCGGGACAGAGCACCGTGTGCCTGCCCGCCCGCGTGGCCGTCACGCTCGAGGGCGCGGCGTCCGACTACGATCTGATCGCGGGGTGAGCGCATGAAGATCAAAACAAGAGAGCTGACGCTCTGCGCGGTGCTGTCCGCGCTGGCGCTGGCGCTTTCCTACATGGAGTCGTTTTTTCCGCTCGCGCTCATTGTGCCGCTGCCGGGCGTCAAGCTCGGCCTTGCCAATATCGTCACGCTCTACGCGCTCTATGCCCTCGGCTTTCCGAGCGCGCTCGCCATCCTGCTCGTGCGCTGCACGCTCGGCGCGCTGTTTGCGGGGAATGCCTCGGCGCTTTTATTCTCGCTGCTCGGCGGGCTGTCGGCGCTTTTGGTGATGGCGCTTTTGAGCGGGGCGAAAAAGCTCAGCATTTTCGGCGTCTCGATCGCGGGCGCGGCGGCGCACAACTGCGGGCAGGTCTGCGCCGCGCTCATCACGCTCGGCTCGACCGCGCCGCTCTACTATCTGCCGTTTTTGCTGCTGGTGTCGCTCTTCACGGGCGCGCTCAGCGGCCTGATCACTGCATTCTTGTTCCGCGCAATGGCGCACACGCCCTACGGAACGAAGGGAGAGAATCAACATGGATAAAAAGGACGAGATCATTCTCCAGCAGCTCGACGTCATCCGCACGATGACGCAGAACAACTTAAACCGCATGGGCAGCGACTTTTGGGGCGCGCCGCTGACGCCGGACGCGCCGAAATCCGCCGTCCCGAAGGAAGCTGCGCCCAAAGCAAACGCGCCGAAGAGCGCGGACGGCGCAAAGCCGAACAAGCCCGCCGCCTCCACCGGCGCGGACGAGAAAAAGGAAGAGGAAGCGCCGCTTCCCCCGCCCGAGAAGATCGAGGACCTTAAAAAAGAACTCGACACCTACATCGGCCTTGGCGAGGTCAAGCGCGAGGTGAATAACCTCATCAACATGGCGACTGTCTTCAAGCGGCGCGAGGAGACGGGGCTTCCGAACGCGGACTTCTCGCTCCACATGGTCTTCACCGGCAACCCCGGTACAGGTAAGACGATGATCGCGCGTTTGATGGCGCGCGTCTACCGCTCACTCGGGATCCTTTCCAAGGGTCAGCTTGTCGAGGTCGACCGCAGCGGGCTCGTTGCGGGCTACGTCGGTCAGACGGCCATCAAGACGAGCAAGGTCATCGAAAAGGCGCTCGGCGGCGTGCTGTTTATCGACGAGGCCTACGCACTCAACGGCAAGGGCGACAACGACTTCGGTCAGGAGGCCATCGACACGCTGCTCAAGGCGATGGAGGATCACCGCGACGACCTCGTCGTGATCGTCGCGGGCTACGATGGCTTGATGGAAAAGTTCATCCAATCGAACCCCGGCCTTGAGTCCCGCTTCAACCGCTACCTGCACTTTGACGACTACACGCTCGACGAGATGCTCGAGATTTTCAAAATGCAGTGCCGCAAGTCGCAGTACACCCTCTCTCCTGACGCCGAGCAGGACGTCAAGGACTTCATCTACGATGAGAACGCCGACGGTGTGACGTTCGGCAACGCGCGCGGCGTGCGCAACCTCTTCGAGCAGATCTTGACCGCGCAGGCCAACCGCCTCGCGAAGATGGAGAGCTTTACAAAGGATGATTTGATGACCCTCACGCGCGACGATGTCCTCCACGCCCGCGGCATGGAAGACAACACGACCGTCGCCGAGCTCGAAGCAAAAGCAGCAGAAAAAAAGGACGAATAAAAAAGGAAGGACGCGCAGCGTCCTTCCTTTTTTATTTCGTTGTTACGCTTTCTTGGCGGCGGGCTCTTCCTTCGGCTTATCCTTGGGGACGACGCGCTTTTCAGGCGTCACGCGGCCCTCGTCCACCGCGACCATGTGCTCAAGCAGGCGGACGACCATGTTGGAGTAGCCCCATTCGTTGTCGTACCACGCGATCAGCTTGACAAAGTCGTTGTCGAGCATGATGCCGGCGGTCTCGTCGAAGATGCAGGGGCAGGAATTGCCGATCAGGTCCGTGGAGACGACCTGGTCCGCGGTGTAGCCGATGATGCCCTTCATATAGGTCTCGCTGGCGTGGCGGATGGCGTAGCAGATATCGGCGTAGGTGGTCTTGACCTTGAGGTGGGCGGTCAGGTCAACGACGGAGACGTCCGCCGTGGGGACGCGGAAGCTCATGCCGGTCATCTTGCCGTAGAGCTCGGGGATGACGCGGCCGACGGCCTTGGCGGCACCCGTGGAGGAGGGGATGATATTGTTGAGAATGGAGCGGCCGGTGCGCCAGTCGCTGCCGCCGCGGGAGTCGACCGCCTTCTGCTTGGCGGTGGCGGCGTGGATGGTGGACATGAGCGCCTGCTCGATGCCGAACTCGTCGTTGACGACCTTGGCAAGGGGTGCTAAGCAGTTGGTGGTGCAAGAGGCGTTGGAGACGACCTTCATGTCGGAATGGAGCAGCATGTGGTTCACGCCCATGACGAACGTGGGGGTGACCTCATCCTTGCCGGGCGCGGTCAGGATGACCTTCTTCGCGCCGCCTTTGAAGTGGCGGGAGGCCTTCTCGGTGGTGTTGTAAGCGCCGGTGGACTCGATGATGTACTCCGCGCCGCAGCTGGACCAGGGGATCATCGCCGCGTCGGACTCGCTGAAGACCTGAATGGTGTGACCGTTGACGATCAGGTTCTTGTCCTTGTGCTCCACCGTGCCGTTGAACTGACGGAACACGGAATCGTATTTGATCATATAGACCATGTAATCCAGATCCGCTTTGCGCAGGTTGATACCGCAGATGTCGAACTGCTCCGGATGCTCGATCATGATGCGCAGCACGACGCGGCCGATGCGGCCGAAGCCGTTGATGCCCACTTTGATAGCCATAATGATAATCCTCCACAGAAAATGTGATCGTATTGTTCGGAGCTCGCGCCCCGTCATTGCAGAATCATTATATCATGGCGTATTTTTTTGTCTTCCCCTTTTCGGGAAAAAGGTAGCTGAACTTTGTTGTACAAATGTGTGCAAAACAGACAAAAACAGCGAAAAACATTTGTCTAACTTCTCCAAATATTCCATACATTTGAAACATTCGAAGCATCCGTTCGTGCAAAAAATTGCGCTTTATCGCACTAAAATGACAGCAAACTTGCAAAACGAAAACGGCCCTCTTTGAGGGCTGTTTTACTTCAGTCCAAATTCAGTGGAGGCGCATTTCGAGCCTTCGGCTCGAAACAGCCAACGTCCCCCACGCGCATTTCGTGCTCCGCACGAAACAGCTAACGCACCCCCGCCGCGCATTTTGCGCCAAAAATGAAAAATAGAAGCAGAGACCCTCATCACGCACCAAAAGGCGTCGCAGACTTTGCGCCGCGCACGGCGCAAATAATCTTAATCGTTTTTTCTGACGACATGTGCGTCAGAAAAAACTCTTCTCACGGAGCGCGTGTCGCAGCCGCCCTGCGGGCGGCAAGGCACGAAGCGCAGTGCATCCCCCTCAAAAAAGAGGACGGCGAATGCCGTCCTCTTTTTTTGAAGCCGTTAGGCAAGCGCCGCGGTGATGATCGCCATGGAGTAGACCTCCTGGGCGTTGCAGCCGCGGGAGAGGTCGTTGATCGGCGCGTTCAGACCGAGCAGGATCGGGCCGTAGGCGTCGAAGGAGCCGAGGCGCTGGGCGATCTTGTAGCCGATGTTGCCGGCGTTGATGTCGGGGAAGATAAAGGTATTGGCGTGGCCGCCGACCGCGTCGGTGATGTGCTTGGTTTTGGCGACAGCCGGAGAGACCGCCGCGTCGAACTGGAACTCGCCGCCGATCGGGGTGTCGGGCATGAGGGCCTTGGCCTTCTCGCAGGCATTGCGCATCTTGTCGACGTCCTCGCCCTTGCCGGAGCCGAGGGTGGAGTAGCTCAGGAAAGCGACCTTCGGGTCAACGCCGAAGATCTTGGCGCAGGAAACGGTCTCCTTGCAGATCTCGACGAGCTCGTCCTCGTTGGGCTTGATGTTGATGGCGCAGTCGGCCATGGCGAGCACTTCGTTCTCGCCGGAAGCGGCGGGACGGACCATGATGAAGCAGGAAGAGACGATCTTGTTGCCGGGCTTGGTCTTGATGAGCTGCAGCGCGGGACGGACCGTGTCGGCCGTGGAGTAGGTAGCGCCGCCGAGCAGGCAGTCGGCCTTGCCCATCTTGACGAGCATGGTGCCGAAGTAGTTGCTCTTCTTGAGCGCGGCGCGGCACTCGTCGGCGGTCATCTTGCCCTTGCGCAGCGTGACCATCTCGTCGACCATCTCGTCCATGCCGTCGAAATTCTCGGGGTCGATGATCTCGGCACCGCGGATGTTGAAGCCGATGTCCTCAGCGGCGGCGGCAATCTCATCGGGGTTGCCGACGAGCACGGGCTTTAAGAAATTACCGGACAGCAGACGGGCGCTCGCTTCGAGAATGCGGGGGTCGGTACCTTCGGTGAAAACGATCGTCTTGGGGCTCTTTTTCAGCGTGTTGATCAGTTGTGCAAACATGTTGATTCCTCCTGATATATGATGTGCCGGTCAAGCGGGCACAGATTTACGGATATAGTATACACCCACTTTTTCACCCTCTCAAGGAAAAATAACGCAAAATTCATGCAAAAGTTTACAAATTTTCCAAACTCTTACAACATATTAGCAGTATCATTTCCCCAAAAGGCTTGACGGAGCCTTGAAAACCAAGTATACTGGTCAACGGTTACAAATTGTAACTTTTATTTTTACTTGCATCCTTTAAGGAGTTTTGATATGTCAGAGCAAAAACGATCCACCCCGCAGCGCAGCGATGCACCCACGCAGCGCCGCCGTTCGAATGCCTCGCCGCGAAGACGGTCGAGCAGGCGCGGCGGCATGCCGCAATGGCTGAGCGGCTGGATCGAGCACATGGCGCTGTTTTTTTCCACGCTCGGTGCGCGCATCCGCCGCATCGGCCCACGCGCCCGCACGGTCATGCGCGAGAGCAGGGCGCGCAACTTTCCTGAATCCAACCGCTTTTTGGTGCAGGTCTTCCTCGTCATCGGCGGGATGTTCCCGATGTGGCGATCGCTGCTGCATGAAAGGGTGATGGCACACCGCCGCCAGCGCAGCCACGTTGCCGGCGAGCACGAGGACCGCTGGCGCAGGCAGGCGCGGCGCGTGAATCCGTTCTACTTTATCGGCGGCGCAGCTGTTGTGGCCGCGATCGCGCTGTTTTTCTCGTTCTACACGCTGGGAACGACCGTAGAGTATAACGGCAGCGTGGTCGACACCGTCGCCAGCGCCGCGCAGGCGCGCAAGGCGGCCTCCAAGCTCGAGAGCATCACGACCGAAACGCTCGGCAAGTCCTATGAGATCGCAAAGGATGCCATCCACTATTCGATGGCTTTCGTCCGCCGCAGCGATGTGACGGACGCAACGACCTTTGAGCAGGACCTCGCCGCCGAGCTCGGCCAGGTGACCTACGGCTACTCGCTCTATGTCGACGATGAGCTCATCGGTTCGACGCAGTACGCCGGCGCGCTGGACGAGCTGCTCAAGCAGATCAAGCAGGTCTACGCCTCGGCGGATACGCTGAGCGTCGACTTTGTCGAAAATGTCCGCATCGCGGAGGGCTACGTCCCGACCGACAGCGTGATGAACCTCGGCGAGATCGCCGAGATCCTGAATTCGACGAAGTCGGGCGAGGTGACCTACACCGTCGTCAAGGGCGACACCTGGGGCCAGATCGCCAACAACAACGGCATGACCGCCGCCGAGCTCGAAGCGCTGAACCCCGGCTACGACATCAACCGCATCCACATCGGCGATGCGCTGACGCTCTCAAACGCCGTGCCGTACCTGACCGTTAAAGTCACCGAGCGGCAGAACTATGTCGAGGACGTCAACTACGATGTGAGCTATGTGGACGATGCGTCCATGTATCAGGGCGATGAGCGTGTGATCTCCAAGGGCGCTTTCGGTAAGGCCGATATCGTGGCCGACGTCACTTATATCAACGGCGAGGAGCAGGAGCGCACGGTCATTTCCTCCGTCACACTCTCCGATCCCGTGGTGGAAACGCGCGCACGCGGCACGAAGGTGCGTCCCACCTGGTACCCC
>OJKP01001111.1_pt1 | contig 16245 bp, 16 predicted proteins | sample 1596521 | NCBI WGS metagenome assembly OJKP01 (sample SAMEA4350130, study PRJEB24818) | metagenome | biome: human; feature: gut; material: faeces | place: Denmark | collected 2013-09
GTAATCAAGAATGGCGATCATACCAGCAGTCCTTTCGTGGAGGGGATCTCGTCCCGGTGTGCCGCGTCGATGCGCACAGCTTCGGCCAGCGCGTGGCCCGCGCCCTTGAAGCAGGCTTCCAGAATGTGGTGGGTGTTCTCGCCCGCAAACTGTACAAAGTGGACGGTGGCGGGCACGCTGCGGGCAAAGCCGTACCAGAACTCCTTGGCGCACTCTACGTCAAAATCGCCCACCTTTTCGGTCTGGCAGCGGATGTCCCAGTTCAGGGTGCAGCGCCCGGAAAGATCTACCGCGCACAGCACCAGCGCTTCGTCCATGGGCAGGTAAAAGCTGCCGTAGCGGCAGATGCCGCGCATCTCGCCCAGCGCCCGGGCAAAGGCCTGGCCCAGCGCAATGCCCACGTCCTCGGTGGTGTGGTGGTAGTCCACCTGTACATCGCCGTGGCAGGTGAGCACCAGATCAAACCGTCCGTGCCGGGCAAACAGCTCCAGCATGTGGTTCAGAAAGCCGCACCCGGTATCGATCTCGTAGCGGCCGGTGCCGTCCAGATCAAGGGTCAGCTCGATCTGGGTCTCGTTGGTGTTGCGTTCCAGCGTTACCATGCGCTCTGCCATTGTCATACCTCCAGTATTTTGTCCACAGCGTCCATCAGCGCCTGCATCTGCTCCGGTGTGCCGATGGTGATGCGCAGCCAGTTTTCAATGCGCGGCGCATCAAAATGCCGCACCAGAATGCCGTTTTCCTTTAACTTTTTGTATAGCGCACCGCCGTTTATCCGCCCTGTGCTGGCAAATACAAAGTTTGTGCGGCTGTCCAGTACGGTAAAGCCCCGGTCGGTCAGCTGCTGCATCGTCCATGCACGGGTGTCCATAATGGCGGCGCGGGTCTTTTCAAAGTAGGCGGTATCCTCCAGCGCAGCCTGCCCGGCCTTCAGGGTCAGGCGGTTGATGTTGTAGGGGTTCAGGCTGAACTTGACCCGGTTCAGGTCGGCGATCAGCGCCGCGTTGCCCATGGCAAGCCCAAGCCGCGCACCCGCCAGCTGCCGGGATTTCGAGAAGGTCTGCACCACCAGCAGGTTTTCGTATTGGTCGATGAGGGGCACGCAGCTCTCGCCGCCAAAGTCCACATAGGCCTCGTCCACAATGACCACGCTGTCCGGGTTCGATTGCAAAATGCCCTCGATGGCATCCCGGGGCAGGCACAGCCCGGTGGGGGCGTTGGGGTTTGCGATGACGATGGTCTCGTGCAGGCCGTGGTAATCGGCGGGGTCAAGGGTGAAGTCCTCTTTTAAGGGGATGATATGGGTGGGGATGTGCAGCAAACCGCACCACACGCCGTAGCAGCCGTAGGTGATATCCGCAAAGGCCAGCGGGTGGCTCTCGTCACAGAAAGCCCGCAGCGCAAAGAACAGGTTCTCGTCGCTGCCGTTGCCGGGCATGACCTGAGACGGCTGCAAGCCGAAATGCGCCGCCGCCGTGCGCAGCAGCTGGGCACAGGCGGGGTCGGAGTAAAGACGCAGCTTTTCCACCTCGGCTTCGCTCACGGCTGCCACCACCCGGGGCGATGGCAGATAGGGGCTTTCGTTGGTATTCAGTTTGATGTACTGCTGATCCTGCGGCTGCTCCCCGGGCGTGTAGGGGGTGACAGCGGACAGGGCAGGGGAAAGAAAACGGCTCATAATGGTTTCCTCTTACTTCTCATACCGGATGGTCACGCTGCGGGCGTGGGCGTGCAGACCCTCGCGCTCGGCAAAGTCTGCAATGCGGGGCGCAACGGCTTCCAGCGCGTCCCGGGTGTAGTAGATGAAGCTGGACTTCTTGACAAAATCGTCCACGCCCAGCGGGCTGGAAAAGCGTGCGGTGCCGCTGGTGGGCAGGGTGTGGTTGGGGCCCGCAAAGTAATCGCCCAGCGCCTCCGGTACGTTGCGGCCAAGGAAGATGCTGCCCGCGTTGCGGATCTCGTTCAGCACGCCGAAGGGGTCCTCCACGCAGACCTCCAAGTGCTCCGGTGCGATGATGTTGCAGGCCTCGATGGCCTTGTGCAGGTCGGTGCAGAGGATGATCTTACCGTTGTCGTCCACGCTGGCGCGGGCAATGGCGGCGCGGGGAAGCTGCGGGATCTGCACCTCCAACTCCGCCTGTACCGCCTTGGCAAGGGCTTCGCTGTCGGTGACAAGCACTGGGCTTGCCAGCCTGTCGTGCTCGGCCTGACTTAACAGGTCTGCCGCCACCCACGCGGGATTGCAGCTGCCGTCTGCCAGCACCAGAATCTCGCTGGGGCCTGCGATCATATCAATGCCCACCTTGCCGAACACCTTGCGTTTGGCGGTGGCAACGTAGATGTTGCCGGGGCCTACGATCTTATCCACCGCCGGGATGCTCTGGGTACCGTAGGCCAGCGCCGCCACGGCCTGTGCGCCGCCGGTCTTGAAGATCTTAGTCACCCCGGCGGTGGCGGCAGCGGCCAGAATGACCGGGTTCACCTTGCCGTCCTTCCCGGCGGGGGTGGTCATGACGATCTCGGACACCCCCGCCACCTTGGCGGGGATAACGTCCATGAGCACGGTGGAAGGGTACGCCGCCGTGCCGCCGGGCACATAGACACCGGCTTTTTCAATGGGAGTATATTTCTGCCCCAGTACAATGCCGGGGCGGTCGTTCATCACAAAATTCTTGTGCACCTGCTGGCGGTGGAACTGCTCGATGTTGTCCGCCGCCTGCTGCAGGGTCTCGAGGAAATACGGGTCCATGCCCGCAAAGGCTTCGTCGATCTCGGCCTGCGTCACCTGTAAATTTTCGATTGCTGCGCCGTCAAATTTCAGGGCGTAGTCCTTCAGGGCGTCATCGCCCCGGGCGCGCACGTCCGCAATGATGGCGTCCACCACGTCCTCTACGTTCTTTTCGGCGCGGATGTCCCGGTTCAGAATTTCCTCCGGTTTCAGCTCGTCAAAATTATACAGCTTGATCATTTCTCTTCCTCCTGCTTGTGCAAGGTGTCGCGCAGCTTTTCCAGCATGGTGTCCATCTGCCGGTGCTTGAACTGGTAGCTGGCCTTGTTGGCGATGAACCGCGCCGAGATGGGCATGAACTCGGTGACCACCTGCAAGCCGTTCTCCCGCAGGGTGGTGCCGGTCTCCACGATGTCCACGATGACATCCGAAAGCCCAAGGATGGGTGCCAGCTCAATGGAGCCGTTCAGCTTGATGATATCGATATCCCGCCCCATGGAGGCGTAGTAGCGCTTTGCAATGTTGACAAACTTGGTGGCCACCCGCACCGGGCGGCTGGGGTCGTCCCGGTAGCCCGCCGGGGCGGCTACGCACATCCGGCAGCGGCCAAGGCCGGTATCCAGCAGTTCGTACACATCGGCGGCGGCCTCGGTCAGGATATCCTTGCCCACGATGCCCACATCGGCAGCACCGTGCTCCACATAGATGGCCACGTCGCTGGGCTTGACCAGAAAATACCGGATGCCCGCCGCCGGGTTTTCCACCACCAGCTTGCGGGTGGCGTTGTAGTCCTCCGGGCAGTCGTAGCCGATGCCCGCCAGCAGATTATACACCTTGTCGCCCAGCCGCCCCTTGGGCAGCGCCACGTTCAGCATCACCTTGCCGGTGTCCTGATGCTGTACCGGCGGCATCGCATTCAGCCGGTCCAGCTCGTCCAGATACACCGCAAAGCCGATGGCGCCCGCCCCGGGGGTGAACTTTTGCAGCAGTAAATCGTACCGCCCGCCCTTCAGCAGCGGGCGGGGCAGGGCTTTGAGATAGCCCTGAAACACAAGGCCGTTGTAGTATTCCATCTCACCGGCTAAGGTCAGGTCTAACCGGATGCTGCCGCCCGCGTGTCCCAGCGTGGGCGCTAGGGCGGTCAGTTCTGCTACAGCAGCGGTCATGGCGGGGTTGCGGCAGAGCGCCGCCGCCTTGGAAAGGGTGGCAGCGTACCCGCCGGAAAGCTCCAGCACCCCGCACAAAGCGTCTGCCGCCGTTTCGGAAAGCCCTGCAGAAAGCGCGGCGGCGCGCAGTTCGTGGGCGTTTTTCTGCCGCAGCTTTTCCAGCAGCTGCGCCCGGGCGGCTTCCGGCACGCCCAGCGCATCGAACAGGCCGAACAGGTAGCCCATGTGGCTGACTTCCAGCACCCACTCTGCGCCCAGCGCCGCCAGCGACTGCGCCGCCAGACACACCGCCTGCTGCACCTCGGCTTCGCCCACAGCGCCCAGCATCTCCAGACCCATCTGGGAGATCTCTTTAAAGGTGTGGCTCTCGGCAGAGGGACGGTAGACGTTTTCGTGGTAGTAGTACCGCAGTGTCTCGCCCGGGGCGGGCTGCGCCGTCTTGGCGATGGACAGGGTCACATCCGGCTTGAGCGCCAGCAGACGGCCATCGAGGTCGGTAAAGGTGATGACCTGCTCCGACGACAGAAAGCTGCGGTTCTCCTGATACAGACTGTACTCTTCGAACCGTCCCATGTGGTACTTGCGGCAGCCTGCCGTCTCGTACAGGCTGCGCAGCGCAAAGGAGGCGCGCTCCTTTGGCTGCAGATGCTCCAGACTGAACTCCATTTCGCTCCCTCGTTTCCTTTCCCGTGTTTCTTTCCCTGCACCGGCACAATTCCGGCGTCTCTATACACAAAAACATCCGGCGCGGCATCCTCCGCACCCATAGTATGAAAGGCTTCTGTTTTTATTTTACTTTATCTGGGTAAAGTTGTAAAGCATGAAAGTGACGTCTTTTCCATTCTTATCCTACAATTTTTCAGTGCGTTTGTACAGAAAGGCGAAAATTTTTCAACCCATCAGCCCCTCTCGTGAAAATGGAGCACCGGAGTGTCCGCAGACGCTCCGGTGCTCCGAAATTATAAATATTCTTTCCGCTGACTATGCGCAGCAACGATGACGACCGCCGCCAGCGGCGGAAACAGGGAGGAGTTGTTGGGGCAGCGGCCAGCAAGACGCGAGTGCCGCCCAAGGCACGAAGCGGATGCTGGGTGCCGCAACCCGTAAAACGCGGAGCGCATTCCAAATCGTCCTCCTCCTGGCAGCCTTGTGTTCCGCCGCGCAAAAGCGTATACTGGGGCAAAAAGGAGGCGTTTGCCATGTGGTTCGTTTACGCGCTGGGGTCTGCGGTGTTCGCTGCCCTTACCTCGATTCTGGCTAAAATCGGCATCGAGGGGGTCAACTCCACCCTTGCCACCGCCATCCGCACGGCGGTGGTGCTGCTGATGAGCTGGGGCATGGTGTTCCTCACCGGCACCCAGACCGGCATTGCGGACATCTCTCGCCGCAGCTGGCTGTTTCTGGTGCTGTCCGGCCTTGCCACCGGCGCAAGCTGGCTGTGCTACTACCACGCTTTGCAAATCGGTGCAGCGTCCAAGGTAGTGCCCATTGATAAGCTCAGCGTGGTCATCACCCTTGCGCTGGCCTTTGTGGTGCTGCACGAGCCCTTTACCGCCAAAAGCCTCATCGGCTGTGCCCTCATCACCGCCGGCACACTGTTTATGGTGCTGTAACGAGATATGCAAAACGGCTGCTGCACGTTTTTGTGCAGCAGCCGTTTTATCGTTTTTAGTCCTCGCCTTTTTTCAGTATGTCCAGTTCCGGCATCAGCTCGGTGCTCACGATGGTAAGCATCTGTTCCAGCTTGGCGCATTCCTCGGGGGTAAAGCGCTGCCGGGCACGCTCCACTACGGTGTGCAGATAAGAGTAGCTGATGTTGTAGTAGTCGATATACTTCTGGGTGGGGCGCAGATGGTACTCCCGCCGGTCGGTGGTGGACTGGATCTTTTCCACATAGCCCTTTTTCACCAGACTGCCGATCTTGTACGCCGCATTGGGGGTGGAGATCTGCATCATGCGGGAAAACTCCGCAATGGTGGGCTCGCCCATGGCCATGATGCCCTCCATGCAGAAGGACTCCACCGTGGTCAGGGTAGCCTCACGGGTGGCAAAGCGCTGGAACACGTTCTGATAAAAATGCAGCTTGAATTTGGTGTAGACGTCCTGAAAAGCTTTTTCCAGCATGGGTCATGCGCCTCCAATGGTTCAACTTTTTTACTATACGTTCAGTATACCACGAAAATGCCCCGCTGCATAGCGGAATTTTTACGCAGCATCCCCGGAAGTTTTTGCCCGGGTGCGGGCGCGGATGACACCGAGCACCGCCAGTTCCAGCACGATGGCAACCACCAGCAGCACCAGCGAGGTGACAAGGCTTGCGCGGCTGCCCAGCACCGCCTGTGCAAGGCCGGTGATGATGTAGCACACCGCCGAGCAGGCCGCCGCCGTAATGGCGTAGGGCAGCTGGGTGGAAACGTGGTTCACATGGCTGCAATGTGCGCCTGCCGAAGCCATAATGGTGGTATCCGAGATGGGAGAGCAGTGGTCGCCGCACACCGCGCCGGACAGGCAGGCGGCAATGGAAACCACCAGCATCTCGCCGTCCGGGAAGGCCTGACAGACGATGGGGATCAGGATGGAGAAGGTGCCCCAGGAAGTGCCGGTGGCAAAGGCAAGGAACACCGCCACAAGGAAGATGATGAACGGCAGCAGATACTGCAAAGCCGCCGCAGAGCTGCCCAGCAGGTTTGCCACATAATACTTTGCACCCAGCAGGCCGGTCATGCCGGACAGCGTCCATGCAAGGGACAAGATCAGCATGGGGCTGACCATGGCCTTGAAGCCCTCGGGGATGCAGGCGGCAAAGTCCTGAAAGGTCATCACGCTGCGCACCCGGTAAAATACAAAGGTGAACAGCAAAGCGATGCTGCTGCCCAGCACCAGACCCGCCGAGGCGTTGCAGTCCGCAAAGGCGGTGATGAAGTCCACGCCCTCAAAGAAGCCGCCGGTGTACACCATGCCGAAGATGCAGGCTGCGATCAGCACCAGCACCGGCGCGATCAGGTCGATGACATGGCCGTTTGTATCATTACCATCGTCCACATCGTCGCCGTAGGGACGGTCGGCGGTCGTAAACAGGTCACCGTTTTTGGCGTTGTCCTCGTTCAGCTTCATGGGGCCGAACTCTGCCCCGGTAAAGATGAGGAACAGGCTCATCACCACGGTCATGACGGCGTAATAGTTATAAGGAATGGTGCGCAGGAACATGGTAAAGCCGTTGATGCCGGAACCCGCCGGGACGCTGGAGGTGACCGCAGCCGCCCAGCTGGACACCGGCGCAATGATGCAGATGGGCGCGGCGGTGGAATCGATCAGGTAGGCCAGCTTTGCGCGGGACACCTTCTGCCGGTCGGTCACCGGGCGCATCACCGAGCCCACGGTCAGGCAGTTGAAGTAGTCGTCCACAAAGATCATCACGCCCAGCATCAGGGTGGCAAACTGTGCGCCCGCCCGGCTGTGGATGTGGGTGGAGGCCCAGCGCCCGAAGGCTGCTGAGCCGCCCGCCTTGTTCATCAGTGCCACCAGAATGCCCAGCATCACCAGAAAGGCCAGAATGCCCACGTTGCCGGAGTCCGACAGCTTGGTGATCATGCCGCCGTCCTCGTTGAAGAACAGGGTGTTCAGCGCCAGCTCAAGGTTGCCGTTGGCATACAGCAGCGCACCGGAGGCAATGCCCACCAGCAGCGAGGTGTACACCTCCTTGGTGTTCAGCGCCAGCACGATGGCAATGACCGGCGGCAGCAGGGAAAAGAAGGTGCTGTACACCGCACAGGTGTAGGTGGCGGGATCGGCCACCTTGCCGGGGGTCACCGCCGTGCACCACAGTAGCAGGGCAAAGACGAACAGCGCCCCCACCCAGGATAAGTTTTTGTTTTTCATAAGCTCCTCATATCAGGTGTCAATCATTGTCTGCGGGGTTCGTCCGGCGTATCGGGGCGCAGGCTGCGGGGCAGACTACCCACAGAAATGCAAAGGGGGTGTGCACCGTGCCGGATTATAAGGCCATGTACTTTGAACTGTTCCGCGCCAGTGTGCAGGCTGTGCAGCTTTTGCAGGACGCGCAGACCCGCGCCGAGCAGCAGCTTCTGGCCGCAGACTTGCCGCCGCTGCGGCTGGACGAAACAGAACCGGACGATCCTTAGCCCTTTTTGGCCTCTGCCTTAGCAGCAAACTTTTCCTCAAAGATGACAAAGCGCTCGTGGGTACCGCCGCCCACAGGACCCTTCTCGTCTGCAAGCGTCACCTTAAAGGTCAGCTTGCGGCCCTCTACGGCCACCAGCTCACTGTGGCAGGTCACGGTCATGCCCACCGGGGTGGGTGCGGTGTGCTCCAGCTCCAGCTTGGTGCCCACCGTGCCGCTGCCCGCTTCCAGTGCAGGGGCAACGCTCTGCCAGCAGGTCTTTTCTGCCAGTGCCACCAGTGCAGGGGTAGCAAACACGTCCAGCGTGCCGCTGCCCATGGTCTTTGCGGTATTCTCTGCGCTCACGCGCACGCTCTGCTCGCCGCAGATCCCGGTTTCCAACTTCATATACAGTTCCTCCTTATGCGTCCTATGGACGCAGTTGTGTTATTTGTGGTTACACACTTTTATAAGATATCACAAAACGCACCGGAATGCACTATTTTTTGCATATTTTTTCAGCGCCTTTTACGGAGGATGGACGATTTAGAATGTGCTCCGCTGCGCTCTGCACATATTCAGCGGAAAGAATATTTTAAATTTCGCGTTTGTCGCGCTCTGCGGAGCGCTCCAAACGCATTTTCACGGGAGGGGTCGTAGCGGCAAACGGCATTTGCAGCGCCGCTTTCTGCGAAAGCGCGGCGCTGCGGGCGGGCGCTCGCTCCCCCATGGGGGAGCTGTCGCGTAGCGACTGAGGGGTTCTAAATCGGCGGAGCCGGAAAAAACGGTTAAAAGATCTTCACGCCGAACAGGCGTGAATCTTCAGTTTTTTCCGGTGGGAGCCCACTTCTTTAGGATTGTCAAGGGCGTGCAGCCCTTGGCCCGTTGCGGGGTGGGTGGAGTCCAGAGGTAGGGAGGGGGGAGTCGGAACACCCCTCCCTGCCTCTGGCCCAGCGGAGCGTCCCTGCCCGCTTGTGGCAAGCAAAAACCTCCCCCGCGGAGCGCACACTTTTCTGGTTCTCTTTTGGTGTCAAAAGAGAACATCCCCGGGCAGCAGTGTTTTAGTTTTCCCCCCTTTTTCAGCCATTCGCGCAGTTTTAACCCACATTCGCGCAGAATTTCTTTTGTTTTTGCCTAATTTATGGTATATTTATGGTAACGACACCCCCGTATAAACCCCACACGAAAGGAGCGAAACTTTATGAAAGCCAAACGCATTGTAAGCATCCTGCTGACCGGCAGTATGCTGCTGTCCCTGCTGCCGGTGTCTGCACTGGCAGCCGCCCCGGTGTTCGATGCACCCGCCCAGACCACGGCCAAAAAGGCTGCACCCCTTGTACAGGAGGCCGACGCCTCCCGCAGCACCGAGGAGGAAGCCGCCACCCGCAGCAGCCGTGATCTGGACGCAGAAAACGGCACCGCCGAAAGCTTTACCATCCAGCTGAACGCCGAAGGCAAGCCCGCAGGCAGTGGCAGCGATGGCAATTGGTACTACGATCCAAGTTCCGGCGGTCGGCTGTACCTGTACAATGGCGGCTTTACCCTGAAGCCCTCTTCGGAATCCGGGGCTGAAAGCGCCCTGCAAGGGGTAGAGCTGATCATCAACCAAAACGCCGACTTTGCCGACGGCACCGTTGGCTGTTGGACTAACAATGCCGGCATTATCTCCGGCGGCACCTTCCAAGGGAATGTGAACAACAACAAAACCATCTCCGACGGCACCTTCCAAGGGGAGGTGTTCAACTACGGCATCATCTCCGACGGCACCTTCCAAGGGGAGGTGTTCAACTACGGCATCATCTCCGACGGCACCTTCCAAAGGGAGGTGTACAACCACTACACCATCTCCGGCGGGACCTTTGAAAAGCGTATGACGCTCATGAATGATGGCGCTTCCATCACCATCAGCGACGGCCTGTTTAAGGGCGAGGTTTCCACCGGAATATGTCGCTTCCCGCTTTCCATCACCGGCGGCCTGTTTACCAAAGCTGTGGATGTAAGCAGAATCATCCCGGACAGCCTTTCTATCACCGGCGGCTATTTTGTAAGTAAGCCCACTGTGCCGGAAGGCAGCGTCAGCTTTACCTCTGTGAGCGATCAGGATGGCAGAACCTTCCAAGTGCTTGTAAATAAAGGCTGGTCTGAAAACGGCTACAACGAACTTTATGTGCCCCACGGTATGTCTGAGCGGCAGGCAAACCCCATTACCGTAAAGACTGATACTGCACTGACCGACTGCCTTGCAGACGGCGTATCCATTATGGAAACCGATAAGGTACAGAAAAACGATGACGGCAGTTACACCATTGAAGTGTATCAACCGGAGTCCATCGTGCTGGTGACCGAGAAGCCCGCGCCGCCCACACCGGACGAACCCGGCGACGAGATCGACCCGGGCTTCTCCTCCGGCGCAGCCGCACTTGGCGTGGTACTGGGCACTGCGGGTCTGGGTTATATCACCTATGCTCACATCTCTTCCCTGTACCTGTACTATACCCTGCCGGGCGGCTTTATCCCCTCCACCCGTCAGGAGCTGGCAAACGTCCTGTGGACGACTGCCGGCAAGCCCGACCCTGTAAGCACCGCACTGTATACCGATATCCCCGCTGACGCTATCGAGCAGCAGAAGGCCGCCCGCTGGTGTGTGGAGCAGGGTCTGATGTCCGACTACGGCGCAACCTTCGGCCCGGACACCACGGTGACCAATGCCCGCATCATCCGCGCATGGAACAGCCTGAAAAAGGTGCCTGTGACCATTACAAACTAATCATCCTCACATTCATCCTTTCATGTACACCGCCGCCCGGCTTGCTTTCACAGGCCGGGCGGCGGTGTTTTCACTCCTCCATCTGCTTTGCCAGAAAGGCCGCTGCCACTGCAACCGCCTTGCACTGGGCGTCCTCCGGGCAGGCGGCGCGGTCCTCGGTCAGCAGACCCACCGCGCCGGTCACGTCCCCGCCCGCCAGTACCGGTGCGGCGCATAGCAGCACCCGGGGTGCGCCCTCGCAGGGCAGCAGGGTCTTTTCCGGTGCGCCGGGGCTCTGGTAGGGCTTGCGGGCATCCATCAGCTTTTCCAGCGGCTGGCTGATGCTGCGGTCGGTCAGCTCCCGCCGCCCGCTGCCGCTGACTGCCAGAATGCGGTCCCTGTCGCACACAAAGGCGGTCAGTGCAAACTGGCGGCTGAGCACCTCTGCCAGCTGGGCGGCAAGGGTGTTCACCTCGCCCATGGGCGAGTACTTTTTAAAGATCACTTCCCCGTCGCCGGTGGTAAAGATCTCCAGCGGGTCGCCCCGCCGGATGCGCTGGGTGCGGCGGATCTCTTTGGGGATCACCACCCTGCCAAGCTCGTCGATGCGGCGCACGATACCGGTTGCTTTCATTATTTTGCCCTCCTTGCGGTTTCCTTTGTATGTAGTATCTGTCAGCGGCGGCAAATTATACCGGCAGCGCATTTTTTGCTTTGCCCGCCGCATTGCGTTCCGGGCGGGGTTCTGCTACAATAAATAGGAATAAACCCAAAGAAAGCAGGTGTCCGCATGGCACACATCCTTATTCTGGGCGGCGGTGCCGCCGGACTGGCCGCTGCGCTGGCGGCTGCACAGGCCGCGCCCGCTGCCCGCGTCACGGTGCTGGAGCGCAACCCCAAGGTGGGCAAAAAGCTGCTGGCTACCGGCAACGGCCGCTGCAATCTGGACAACACCGCCATTGCGCCGGAAAAGTACTTCACCGCCGACCCCGCCGCACTGCGCCCCCTGCTGGCGGCGGTGGATGCCGCCGCGCCGCTGGCGTGGTTTGAGCAGCTGGGGCTGTACACCCGCACCGATGAAGCCGGGCGGGTGTACCCCTATTCCAATCAGGCGGCAGACGTGCTGGCGCTGCTGGAGCTGCATTTGCAGCGGCACACCGTACAGCTGCGCACCGGCTGCACGGTAAGCACCCTGCGCCAGAGCAAGGGCGGCTACGCGGTGCAGTTTACGAACGCCGAGGGCGGCACCGAAAGCCTGCGGGCAGATGCCGTTATCTGCGCCATGGGCGGCGCCGCCGGGCCGCAGTTCGGCACGGACGGCTTCGGCACCCGCTTTGCCGCCGCCTGCGGCGGGCAGATGCGCCCGCTTTACCCCTGCCTGACCGCCCTGCAATGCGCAAAGCCAAATAAGAGCCTTGCGGGCATCCGCGCCAAGGCCGCTGCCCGCCTGCTGGACGGCGACCGGGTGCTGGCTGAAGAAATGGGCGAAGTGCAGTTTACCGACTACGGGCTTTCCGGCATCTGCATCATGCAGCTGTCCGGCCTGCTTGCCCCCGGGCGCAGACCGAGAGCCCCGGTCGTGGAACTGGACCTGTTCCCGGAACTGAGCGAGATGGACCTGACCCGTCTGCTTGCCCGGCACGCCATTCAGACTGCATCCGACACCCTTGCCGGGTTCTGGACAGGGCTGCTGAACGTCAAGCTGGGCTACGCCCTCTGGGAAGCTGCCAATATGCCCAACAACCGCTCGGTCAAGCAGATGCAGCCCCTCGCCCACGTTGCCAAGCACTGGCGGTTCGAGGGGCTTACCCCCTGCGGCTGGCGGCAGGCGCAGACCACCGGCGGCGGGCTTGCTCTGACCGAGGTGGAACCGACCTTCCAGTTCAGGGGCTGTCCGGGGCTGTACTTCGTGGGGGAAACGTTGGACTGCGCCGGAAGCTGCGGCGGCTTCAACCTGCACTGGGCGTTCGGCAGCGGCCTTGCCGCCGGGCGGGACGCCGCAAAGCACCTTTGCAGCCGAAAACGGTAACAAAAAAGGGATCCTGAAGCACCAGCTGGCGCTTCAGGATCCCTTTTTATTTTTACTCGCCCTTGGAAAGCAGCTTTGCACGCTCCAGTGCGGGGCGCAGTGCCAGATACAGCACCACGGCGCAGGCAGTGGAAGCCACACTGTTCACAAAGGTGACGCCGCCGGCGATCTTGGTCAGCGCCTGTGCCACGGTGTACTCCTGCCCAAAGATGTACACGTTGCGGAAGTAGCCAAGGAAGGGGTCGGTGAACACGTTCAGCAGCAGACCGGAACCCGCAGAGACGATCACCTTGACCAGATACCCGGCGCTGTGACGATCCTGATCCCGCAGCTTGAACACCTTATGTGCCACGGCACCGCAGGTGATGCCGATGATGAACTTGAGCACGAAGGTGGTAATAGCGTAGCCCGGGTCACCGGCAAGGATATCTGCCAGCGCCAGACCAATGGCACCCGCCAGACCGCCGGACACACCGTCCAGCAGCAGCGCCGTCAGGGCGGTAAAGGTGTTGCCCAGATGGAACGAGGAGCCGCCGTAGAACGGGATGCGGAAGAACAGGTAGGCCACAAGGCTCAGCGCAGCCATCACGCCGGTAAGCGCCAGCTCGTGCACCGTAAAGCGGCGCTTGTACAGCACACTGAAAAACAGGATCAGGATAACGACGACTGCCAGCAGCAGCCACATTGCAGTAGTAGACATGATACTTTCCCTCCAATCGCACCGATAACCCCACAAAACCACTTGACATTTGGGTGTCCGGCGGGTATGCTCCTATTATACGCAGAACTGACCCCATGAAAATACCCAGAAAAAAGTTTTTTTATGGGGTCAGTTTGACGCAATGCCCAGATGGGAGGGACATTCTATGGTACATCTGACCACGGCACTGGACCCGGCTTCGGCGGTGCCGCTGTACGAGCAGCTCTACCGCAGCCTTGCCGCCGAGATGCGGGCGGGCACCTTGACGGCGGGCACCCGGATGCCCGGCAAGCGGCGGCTGGCGGCAGAGCTGTCGGTCTCGGTGAATACGGTGGACACCGCCTATCAGATGCTGGCAGCCGAGGGCTACCTGACCGCCCGGGAGCGCAGCGGCTTCACGGTGCAGGAGTATCTTGCCCTGCCGCAGGGGGTGCAGCCGCCCGCCGCGCCCTCTGCACCGGCAGCAGCGCACCCCGCCGACACCGCCCCGCCGGTGCAGTTCGATTTATCTACCCGGGGCGTGGACCCGGGGCTGTTCCCCTTCCGCACATGGGCACGGCTGCAAAAGGAACTGCTCTATTCCGCGCCGGAGCTGCTCACCCCCGGGGATGCCCGGGGCGACGCCGCGCTGCGGCAGGCGCTGGCAGGGTATCTGGCCGAGTACCGGGGCGTGCAGTGCGACCCGGAGCAGCTGGTGGTGGGCGCAGGACTGGAATATCTGCTGGGGCTGCTGGCACCGCTGCTGCCCGGCCCTGCTGCCGTGGAGACTCCCGGCTACCCCCGCGCCCGGCAGGTGCTGGAAAACAACGGCGTGCCCTGCCGCTGCCTGCCGGTGGACGCGGACGGCCTGTCGCTGACGGCTCTTTCCGCCAGCGATGCGGCGGTGTGCTACGTCACCCCCAGCCACCAGTTCCCCACCGGGGTCACCATGCCCGCCGGACGCCGGGCCGAGCTGCTGCACTGGGCAGCCCGCGCCCCGGGGCGGCGGTACATCATTGAGGACGACTACGACTCCGAGTTCCGCTTTGATACCCGCCCGCTGCCCAGCTTGCAGGGCATGGCGGGCGCAGACGGCCCGGTGGTGTACCTGTCCACCTGCTCCCGCAGCCTTGCCCCGGGCATCCGCATCGCCTACATGGTACTGCCCCGGCAGCTGCTGGGCGCGTGGCAGGCCAAGTACCGGCTGTACTCCGGCACGGTAGGGCGGTTTGAGCAGCAGACGCTGGCGCGCTTTATCACCGGGGGGTATTTCACCCGGCACTTAGCGCGGGAGCGCACCGCCTACAAAGCCCGGCGGGATGCGCTGGTGGCGGCGCTGCGCACCTCCTTTGCACCGGAAGAGCTGACCCTTGCGGGGCTGCACACCGGCCTGCACCTGCTGGCGCAGCTGAAAGACCCGCCGCCGGACGCCGCCCTGCGGGCTGCTGCCCGGCAGTATGGGGTGCGCTGTTCCCTGCTGAGCGACTACGACCTGACCGGCACGGCACACTCTGCCGCCGGGACGCTGGTGCTGGGTTATGGCTCACTGCCGGACGCGGACTGCGCCGCCGCCGGGGAGAGGTTGAAAAAGCTCTGCACCGCCGCCCGAGAGGCATCGGACACCGTATAGTGTCCGCCTGCCCAGTCCCCGGGCAGGGCGTCGGCGGTGATATCCACCGGCTCGGCGCTGGTGGCTAAAAATTCCAGTGTACGCTCCAGCGTTGCAAGGTCTACGGCGGTCAGGCTGGTCAGCAGACTGCTGCTCACCTCCCGCAGACCCTGCGGCAGGGTGGTGGGCAGCAGCTCCAGCGCCTGCCGGAAAAACGCATCCCACACCGCCGCCCGTGCGGCGGCGCTGCGCCGGGGCGAAAGAGAAGTGTCGGCATCCAGCGCCGCTAAAAAGCTGTGGGCATCGGCGGCAGAAATGCCCTGCACCCCGGTGCCCTTGCCGTACCGCGCCAGCTGCTCCGGGGTGAGCGCCCCGGTAAAGCCCACCCGCACTGCGCCGTACCGCGCCGCAAGCTTTGTCAGCACCGCCGGGGCGATGGCAAGATAGTCGGTATCCTCCGGCAGGGCGAACACCTCGCTCAGCGCTTCCCGGCAGCGGGCGGGGCCCGCGGCGGCGTAACAGTCCGCAAGAGGGACGTTCTTGCCCCCAAAGGGCACTTCCAGCGCGGCGGGCACCGCCAGCAGATGGATGCAGTTCTGCCCGGCGTTCAGGTAGGCCAGCACAAAGCCCGGGGTCTCGTCTGCCACACACAGCAGCACGGTACACCGGTCGGCGGCTTTGGGCAGCCGGATGGGCACCCCGCTCTGGCTTTTTGCGGCCTGCCGCAGACTGCTGCGCAGCTGGGCGCGGCTGAGCAGCACTGTGCCGCCCACCAGCGGCAGCAGCACCAGCAGGGCGGCGCACAGCGCCGCCCAGAAGGGACGCCAGCCGCTGCGTTTTGCGTGTTTCATGGCTCTGCCTCCTTTTTGTGCATAAAGCATAGCCCACCGGGCGACCCTTTATGCAGAAAGGCAGGGATGCTGTATGGATAAAACAGAAAACCCCAACGAAAAAAACCGCGAGGAACAGGAGGACTTCTGGCTGACGCTGGAACCCCTTCCCGCCCCCGACCCTGAAAAGCCCTCCGCGCCGCATGAGAAGTAATGCTGTCCCTTATACTCAACTGACCCTACCCTCGAGCCAAACGATCTAGCGCACGTGGCTCGCCGCGCGCATACACAAGAAAAAAACACAAAACAACAAGCAGCACATGCGACTTGATAAACAA
>OJKP01001118.1_pt1 | contig 16216 bp, 11 predicted proteins | sample 1596521 | NCBI WGS metagenome assembly OJKP01 (sample SAMEA4350130, study PRJEB24818) | metagenome | biome: human; feature: gut; material: faeces | place: Denmark | collected 2013-09
TTCTACATACTTTGAGTATTCCACCGATGGAGTAAACGGAAGTGAACCATTGACAACCTTTGTCAACCCAGTCCACGATATAACGCTTTTTGCCTATCAGCTTCAAATCTGTCCTCCATCGTAACCAGTCGTAAACCCTTGTCAACTACGTTCACGATATGACAAAATAAAAGCTCCGCAAATTCTCCACGGTAGAAATACGCTGCAAAAATATGTGGAAAATCGGGAACTGCCAAAAAGCACTCAAGAAGTGTTAAAAATCAAATAGTATTGAAAGTCAAGACTTTATGATTAGTTAATCATAGTAAGTTATGGTTAGTTATAATGCTCTAAATACAATCCCTGTATTATTTCTGTTTAAAAGTAAAAATGAAGACGGTATGCAAATCTACCACATTTTTGTGAAAGATAAGCATACCGTTCCTGTTTTTGTCATATCTGCTGTCGGCATCAGCCCGTCAGCATATAGAATATCCGATCGGATTATCATTTCTCTCTCAAGAATCTGTAACCGAAGCGCTCACATGCAGCCCTCTCCAGATCCTCGCGCACTGCAGGATCGGCGATGGCTATCAGAGCGTGGGCACGCTGTGCGAGGTCCTTGCCCTTGAGGTAAGCACCACCATATTCAGTTACTACGAACTGAGTCTGGAAACGAGTAGTCACCACTCCTGCACCCTCTGTGAGCACAGGTTTTATTTTTGATACTCCCTTGCCGGATGATGCGGTCATGGCGATGAACGTCTTGCCGCCTTCCGACAACGCACCGCCATACATGAAGTCATGCTGACCACCCACGCCGGAGAAGAGACGCGTACCGATGGAGTCGGCACACACCTGACCAGTAAGGTCAACCTCTATGGCAGAGTTAATAGACATCACCTTAGGGTTCTGACGGATACGGAATGGGTCGTTGGTCCATGCCACATCTTTGAATACCATGTCCTCGTTGTAGTCCATGAAGTCATACAGAGCTCTTGAGCCCAGAGCGAGCGATGCCACGCTCTTGCCAGGCATTACAACCTTCTGTGAGTTGTTGATGATGCCGCTCTTTATCAGAGGCAACACACCGTCGGTCATAGCCTCGGTGTGAAGACCCAGGTTCTTGTGGTCTTTCAGAGCGTTGAGCACGGCGTTAGGAATACCGCCAACTCCAATCTGCAATGTCGCTCCGTCAGGAATCTGCTCGGCGATGAAGCGTCCTATCTTCTCCTCCTTATCGTTAGGCACTGCTGTAGGCACCTCTACCAGCGGATCGTCAACCTCTACGCAGGCAGCGATGTCGTTGATGTGGATAAGCGGATCGCCGTAAGAGAACGGCATCTGCTTGTTCACCTGTGCGATGACAATCTTGGAACATTCCACAGCACTCACTGCAAGGTCGGCAGAAATACCATAGCTGCAGTATCCGTCCTCGTTAGGAAGCGACACGTTGAGCAGTGTCACGTCGAGAGGCAGATAACCCTCGCGGAAGAGCGCCGGCACTTCGCCGAGGAAGCAAGGTATGATCTGAGCTTCGCCGCGGTCTACAGCCTTGCGCACGCTGTTGGCAATGAAGAGGCTTCGCGGTATGAATATGTCGCGCAGCTCTGTGGTGGCGTATGGTGCGTCGCGTCTGCCAACGGCAAAGGCAGAGTACATCTCCACGCCCTTCAATTCGCTGGCGCGTGCTGTGATGGCATCGAGGAGCACCTCAGGAATAGAAGTGCTACCCTGGATATATACACGGTCGTACGACTTAATCAGTTTTGCAGCCTCGGCGGCTGATACATAGTTTGGTTTCATAAATATGTTTTGGGTTTTAGAGTTGGCAAGTTGACGTATTGACGAGATTATAAAGAATACTCTTGTCGGTTGACGAAGGAAAAGTCTTTCGTCGGTATGACGAGTTGACAAGGAGCTTTCACATCTTCAATTGGTTAAGGCAGTTCTTGCATCATTCCACCTTAATATCTCCTCGTCAACTCGTCTTCTCGTTAACTTGTCTACTTGTCCAAAGGATATTTCTCGTTGAATATTCTCAGTCTCTCGTCGAGCATTGGGAAATGTTCGTCGCGCAGCATCGATGTGCAGACGCGCAGTCCCTGCTGTTCACTGCCTGTAGTGCGCAGCGAGATTGCCGATATTCCGTAGTGGATGAGTTCGGCGAGCAGGTCATCGCCGGAGAAGCCCTTTCTTCCGATGGTGAAGAAGAAGCCGTCGCTCACGTCTTGGTCGAGGTCCTTGTCATACACGATGTGGAAGCCGTTCTTCAGGAACACCTCCTTCAGCAGAGCAGCCCTGCGGGCATACTCCCTGTTTTCGGTCACGAAGTCGAGCTTTCCGTCGCATGCCGCCTCATACATCGCTGCCAGTGCGCACTGTGCCGAATGGCAAACGCCCGACGACAGTGTGTAGAGCACAGTGAATATGAAAGCGCGTCCCAGTGTGTCCATGCCGAGAGTCTTCTCAAGATGCGGATACACACGGTTGAAGAGTTTGTCGCTGATGGCTACCGTTGCCACGCGCTCGCCGGCATAGCTGAATATCTTTGATGCCGAAAGCATGAGCATGTAGTTGTCGGTATAGTGTGCCACGGTAGACTGATACGGAGCCTCAAACGGTTTGCCGATGTATTTGCGGGAGTCCATGCCCAGATAAGCAAGGTCTTCGATTACCACGGTGTCGTATTTCGTTGCCAGCTCACCGATATACTGCAGTTCCTCCTCTGTGAAGCAAACCCATGTAGGGTTGTTGGGGTTGGAATAGAGTATCGCTGCGATGTTGCCTTTTGCGAGATGACGCTCCAATTCCTCCTTCAGCTTTTCGCCACGGAAGTCATACACGTCGAACATATCCTTCTTGTAGCCCAACACGTTGGCCTGCAGTGGCTGCACTGAGAAGCCTGGGTTGATGAAGAGGATGGTGTCCTTCTTCTCGTCGAGATGGTTTGTCACGATGAACGAGGCGAACGTACCCATCATGGATCCTACTGTAGGGATGCAGCCCTCAGGGTTGATGTCCACGTTGAGGAATGCCTTGACGAATCTCGAAGCCTGTTTCTTCAATGGTGCTATACCTGAGATGTTCGGGTATTTCTGTGCCACTCCGCTGTCGAGAGCCTTCTTCTGGGCCTCGATGCCGATTTGGCTTGCCGGCAGACCCGGCGAACCCATCTCCAGATGCACGAATTTCTGACCTGTTATTTTCTCCAGTTCCTCTGAGAGAGCCACGGTCTGGCGAATGGTAGCATTGCCGACATGCGGGATGTGCATCTTCTGCAATACCTCGTTTACCGTTTCTTTACTGAAAGGAATTTCCATAAAACTGTCCTTCTTTTATTTGTTGATATGCTTGTCAGCCACTTCCAGTCCGGCTCTGAAAGCCTTCAGGTTCATCTCTACGATAGCCTCGCCCTTGCGGCCGAACACGTTGCGGATACCTTCCTCTATCTTCTCCACCTCGATGCCGAGGAATGGAGATGCAGCACCGAGCAACACAATGTTTGCAGCGCGTGGTGATGCCACTTCCTTGGCGATGGCGTCAACGTCGAGCGATACATGATGGTCTATAGCCTTGATGCTGTCGAGCAGCTCCTGCAGTTCTGGATAGTTAGGGATGTTGATGAATGGGGCGGTGTTGGTGATGATCCATCCGTCCTTCTTCAGATATGGCAGATAGCGCATAGCCTCCATCGGCTCGAGCGAGATGATGAGATCCGCCTTGCCCAGAGGAATGAGGTCTGATGATATAGGATCAGAGCTGATGCGCAGGTTTGACTGCACGTCGCCGCCTCGCTGGCTCATTCCGTGAACCTCAGCCTGCTTGATATATAGCTTCTCCTTGATAGCGGCAGCGCCTATGATGGTTGCGATAGAGAGGATTCCTTGACCTCCCACTCCCGAAAGAATTATGTCTGTATTCATAATGCTGTTCCTCCTTTGTTTTTACTTTTTCTTGTTGTGGCGGCGAGCCGTCTGAATGCACTCTCTGCGTGGGATTACCACGCTCACTCCGTTGTAGTTCAACTCCTCGCGGATAACGTTCTGCATCTCTTCCATGTGCTGTGGCAATGGAATAACGACGCGCACGTGTTCTGGCTCTACGCCGAGACCGCGGCAGATGCTCTCCAGTCTGCCTGTTCCGGCAGAGTCCTGTCCGCCGGTCATACCGGTGGTGAGGTTGTCAGAGATTACCACAAGGATGTTTGTCTTCTCGTTCACTGCGTCGAGCAGTCCTGTCATTCCAGAGTGTGTGAATGTAGAGTCGCCGATTACGGCTACTGACGGGAACTGTCCTGCGTCAGCGGCACCCTTTGCCATCGTGATGGAAGCACCCATGTCGACTACTGAATGCAGAGCCTGGTATGGTGGCAGATAACCCAGTGTGTAGCAACCGATGTCACCGAACACACGGCTGTTGTCATACTCCTTCAGCACGTTGTTCAGAGCCTCGAACATGAAGCGGTGGCCACAACCCTGGCAGAGTGCTGGTGGACGTGGAACCACGAGCTCGCAAGCCGGGTACACCTCCTCGTCTTTCAGTCCGAGGGCAGCGATGATATTGTCTGGAGTAAGCTCTCCTGTGCGTGGCACCTCTCCAGTGAGTCTTCCCTTGATGGTGATGTCCTGATCCAGAACACCGCGCAGCATCTCCTCAACAACTGGCTGTCCGTCTTCGAGGATGAGCAGTGAGTCGCACTTCTTTGCCAGTTCCTTCACCTTGTTTACAGGCAGAGGATACTGCGACACCTTGAGCACTGGGTAAGGGCATCCGTCCTTGAAGTGCTCCATCAGGTAGTTGTAAGCGATACCGCAGGCGATGATTCCCAGCGAAGTGTCTTTGCCGTCGATGAACTTGTTATACTTGGAGTTCTCAGCCTCAGCCAGGAATTCCTTCTGCAGGCCAACAAGGCGCTCGTTGCGCTTGCGTGCCACAGCCGGCAGCAATACCCAGTCCTTAGGATTTGACGGGTATGTCATTGGGTTCTGATCCTTGATCTCACCAGTAGCCACTACGGCGCGAGAGTGTGCCATACGGGTCACCATTCTCATCACCACCGGCACCATGTGCTTCTCCGACAGTTCGAAGGCATCCTTCATCATGCCGTAAACCTCCTGCTGTGATGATGGCTCAAACACAGGCACCATGGCGAACTTGCCATAGAATCTTGAGTCCTGCTCGTTCTGTGAAGAGTGCATAGAAGGGTCGTCGGCAGCCACTACCACGAGTCCGCCGTTTGTTCCTGTCATTGCCGAGTTAACGAAGGCGTCGGCACACACGTTCATTCCCACGTGCTTCATGCAGACCATGGCCCTCTTGCCCATATACGACATACCGAGAGCTGCCTCCATGGCTGTCTTCTCGTTTGCCGACCAACGGCAGTGGATTTTTCTTTCGGCAGCCAACTGGTTGCCCTGAATATACTCTGTGATTTCTGTGGATGGAGTTCCGGGATATGCGTAGACACCCGAAAGTCCCGCATGAATGGCACCCAAGGCTATAGCCTCATCGCCAAGTAGCAAAAGTTTTTCATCCATATTCAATAAGGTTTTTATAATATTGGTTGCAAATATAATGCTTTTTTATTGATTTAAAACAAGAAATTGGTAAAATATTATTATTGTCAGATAACCCTCAAAATATAGAGGTCCTGTCCGAAGCCCAATGGATGAAGGCCTTCGGACTTTATCTTTCCAGAAGCAATCCCTCTTTAAACCCAAATCGGTCATTAGGGCTTGCATGGATTTTGTTTTTTAGAAGAGTGGATTTTGTTTGGCTTTTAATGAGTAATAGCGGGCTATTGCGAATTAAAAACGAGCAAAAGACGCCTTATAAAAAGCAAAAGACTGCAAGCAGTTATTAAAATTATACATTAAACGGCCTAATGACCGATTTGGGTTTAATGAGTAATAGCGGGCTATTTCAGATGGATCACCCCAATAATTGTAGCGACAAGAATATATGCCTGGAATTTCCCCCACGGCGTGGGGAACAGACCCCCCCAATGTGGGGTTTCATTCCCCACGCCGTGGGGGAAAATTTTAGGCATGTTTCTTTGTGAGATTGTTCGTAAGATGTACGAACTGTTTCTTTTCCTAATGCCTGATACGGGTTACCCAAATCGGTCATTAGACCGTTTTGTGTTGTATTTTATAACTGCTTGCCGTTTTGTGTGATATTTTATAAGAAGTTTCCTTTGACTGCTGATAACTCTGTCAAGTTATTGTCAGAGACTGGCGGAAATCATTTTCTCTTGAACATCACATGCAGTGAATGCTGCTTCTGAGGAATGGAGTATTTGGTAAGCACGCCAGGTCCGCAGCTGCTGTTTCCCAGTCCCATCATTGCCGCGTCGATATTGAGAAAGACGTTGTTTTCAGTATGCAGGTCGCAGTCGTGGGCTACGGTAGACAGCTGATGCTCCGAATAGGGCAGGGCAGAGAAGGCAAACGGAGTGGCGTTGGCTGTCGTCACGGTGTAGCCTCTGCCCTTGGCATCGGTGAGAGATAGCGTGACGGTCTGCTCATGGTTGCCGCTCGACTGTGGCCGCGGATAGTGTACGTATTCCTGGTCCACGCTGCTTGTCCATCTGCCGATGCTCGTAGCTTCGAGGCGGTCCACATAGCTGTCCTGCAATCCCTGTCCATACCATGACAAGCGGGTCATATCCTTGTCCATCAAGAACGTGTTGCCGATGCATGGCAGTGGCGGCAACTGTCCCTCAGGAGTATACGTGGCGCTGAAATCCACAGATCCGTCAGCATCCATGGTGTATACATAGTCTGTGGTTATCTTGCCATTGGCATAGCGGCATTCCTGTGTTGTGGTCACAGTAACCGTTCCGTCGGCATTGCGTTTGGCGTCGAGAGGCTTTACAGTGGCAGTCTCAGGAGAGTCAAGCCTGTTGTTCTTCCAGTCTTTGGCTATCCAGTTGCCGAATCCCTTGTCGTTGTCGAGAGGAGCGCGGAAGAAGTGGGGCTTCACGATATCAAACCACTTCATTGCCTCTTTCATGTCAGCCTCTCTGCCGGTTTTCAGCGACATGGGACTGAAGGCTGTGGCGAGGCGGTCGTTGATGGCAAACTGCTCGTGTTTCACTTCGAAGCCTGCCTTTGCCCACTTGGTGTCGCTTTTCAGTTGGATGCTGACATTGAGCCGCACATCGGCAGCAGGGTCGAACTTGACGGAAGGTACTGTCAGATCCTTTATCTCACCTTTCTTTATCACTTTTCCGTTCTCCGTGATGTTGAATGCGATACGGTAATTGTCCATCTCCACCATATTGTCGAGCATCACGACATGCAGCCTGTTGCCCGTGAGCTGGACATCCATCGGCGCATACACCTGTTTCACCTCATTATATTTGGGAGTAAGCTTGCGGTCAGACGATACTATGCCCTTCACGCAGAAAGCCTTCAGATTAGGCACATCGCCGAAGTCACCGCCGTATGCCACCATCGTCTTTCCGTCGTCGCGTTTCTTGAATATCCCTTCGTCTGCCCATTCCCAGATGAAGCCGCCGAGCATCCGCTTGTGACTGTATATCTCGTCCCAATACTCCTTGAAGTTTCCGAGGGCATTTCCCATGGCGTGGGCATATTCGCTGGTGAGCACCGGACGGTTGTCGTTGGTCTTCCGGGCGATGCTCAGCAGACGTTCCCATCGTGCGTTCTCAGGACGCTCCATATTGTTGTCCTTCACTCCAGGGTTGAGATATTCTTCCTGCACGCGAGGATAGAAGCGGCTAATCACGTCGACATACTCCGGGTCCTTGTTGTCTGCGCCCTGTGCTCCCTCGTAGTGTACGGGGCGTGTGGGGTCGTATTCATGAATCCATGCCGCTGTCATGGCAAAGTTGGGACCCCATCCCGACTCGTTGCCAAGCGACCAGAACACCACCGACGGATGGTTTCTGTCTCTCATCACCATCCGCTGCGTGCGGTCGATGAATGCCGCTGCCCATGTGGGGTCAGAGGCGAGAGTGCCCCGAAGTCCGTGTTCCTCTATGTCGGTTTCGTCCATCACATACATGCCGTATTCATCGCAAAGCTCATACCACCGTTCGGTGTTGGGATAATGGCAGGTGCGCACGGCGTTGATGTTGCATCGCTTCATCAGTCTGATGTCCTCCACCATGCGTTCCTCCGTCATCACGTGTCCCGTTTCAGGGTCCATCTCATGGCGGTTCACTCCGCGCAGCCTTACCTGCTTTCCGTTCACGAGCATCATACCGTCTTTTATCTCCACCTTGCGGAATCCCACCTTCGTCTCGGCCCTCTCCACCGTATTTCCGGCAGAGTCGGTGAGGGCGAGTTTCAGCGTGTATAGATAGGGATGCTCGGCGTCCCATTTGTGTGGGTTCTTTATAGTGGTCTTCAGCCATCCGTATGGAGCGTAGCCACGCTGCGGGTTGCGCTGGTTGAGAATCTTTCCCTTCTTGTCAAGATTCAGCATCGGTTCGGCGGCATGCCACAGGGCAGTGTCGGTCACCGCTTTCCCGTCGGCATCGTAGAGCATTGCCGAGATGCGGTAGCCCTTTCCCTTCTCGTCGCCGCAGACGCTGAGTTTCGGGTCGATCACGAGTTCCGCATCCCTATAATCATCATCAATAAGCGTGCGCACTCCAAAGTCGGCTATGCGTATCTTCGGCGTGGCAAAGAGGGTTATGCTACGGTGTATTCCGGCGATGCGCCACATGTCCTGGTCTTCGAGATAGCTGCCGTCTGAATATTTCATCACCTTTATCGCTATCATGTTGTCGCCCTCTTTCAGATATGGCGTGAGGCAGAATTCTGCCGGTTCCATGCTGCCCTGAGAGTAGCCCACCTGCTGTCCGTTGACATACAGATAGAAGGCACTCGACACGGCGCCGAACCTTACGAACACCTCTTTCCCCTTCCATGATGCAGGCAGGGAGAATGTGCGGCGGTAGCAAGCCGTGGGGTTGCGTTCAGTATAGGCGGTGTAGGTCTTCTTCGGTTCCCGCATCACGTGGGGCGGGTCAATCTTGAAGGTGTATCCGGAGCTGCTGTATATGGGAGTGCCGTAGCCGTTCATCTCCCAGTCGCCAGGCACTCCGAAAGTAGTCCATCCTGTGTCGTCGAACGAGAGACTGTAGAAGTCAGCCGGCTGTTCGTCGGGTGTCTTGGTCCAGTTGAATTTCCATTCCCCGTCGAGCGACATCTGCATGTCGCCATTCCCGTTGAGATACGGCATGAAGGCGGCACGTGCCGGCATACGGTTCTTTTGCAGCACATACTGGTTCTCCCAGTCGTGTTGCTGTGCCTGGGCTGCAGTGGCAAGGGCCAGTGCGGCAGCGAGTATGATGTGTTTCATAACGTCTTGTATATAATTATATAAAAATGCATGATTATATAGAATTGACGTCCGTGAGGTCGGTATGTAACGTGTCGTCACTCTTTCCAAACCCTCTTTTTCAGCCATAAGGCAAGTATCGGATCACACATTTCCATATATTTAGGAGCAGTGAGTGAGATGAGGTCTTTCTCAACGAGAGTTTTTTTGAGTCTTGTCACATTGGCGGCCGTGCCCAAGCGGTAAGTGTTCAAGACCGCTGACTGTGTGAATCCCGTGTGTACGCCATTTACCAAGGCGTGAAGAAAATTCATCTGATAGGCAGAAAGATCTTCTGTCTGCTGGATGAACAGTGGTTCACAAGCATCGAGCAGACGGTTGATACCGTATTGTACATCAGATTCCGTCACTTCTGTCTTGGTTTTCAGCCAAACAAGCCATGCCAGTTGTTGTACATAAGAAGAATACCTGTCTGTCACGGTGCAAATGGTGTGTGCAAGTCCTTCAGATATATGTTTTCCTGTTATTTTGAAACGCTCACATATGTATGCTACCCAATCCTCTTCGCTTATCTTGTTCAGATAAAACAGGTCTCCAAAGCGATAAAACGGATAGCTCTGGTCTTGGAACATTTTTTCCATCATGTGTTTTTTGCTTCCGTAGAGGCAATATGAAACGTGTTTCTGTAGTTGCCATATTCCCCGTAGTTTCTTCTGAAATATCAACGAGTCGTTGAAATCGCCAATCTGCTGGAATTCATCTATGCACACTATAATCCTATAGCCTTTGGCTTGTGCTATCATTTCTGGTAGCTTCAACACGTCTTCTGTTGTACTGTTGCTTGCATTGTATTGCAAAGAGATGGAAAAGTCAGTCAAAGGGTCTTGTCCGAAACTTATCTTAGGGACAAACCTGCTTAAAAATACTTTCGTGTTTTCCATCCATTCCTCCCATTTAGTTGATGTTGCACGTACCACTGCCGTTGCAAAGGCATTGATGAAGTCTATCTCAGAGCGACAACCGAAAGCGTCAATATGGGCAATCTTTATGTCATCACTTTTAACGAGCGAGCATACCTTGTCGACAAGCGACGTCTTTCCCATACGGCGTGGAGAAATCAATATGGTGTTGATGCCATAGTTAAAGTTAGCCTTCAGTCGTTCTGTCTCTTCTTTTCAATTATGAAAAATAGTGTTTTTCTTCGGAAAAAGGTGTCCACTTCCCCCACTTAGGTGTCTACTTCCTACAAAATAGGTGTCTACTTGGTGGGGGAAGTAGACACCTAAGGCATGATTTTATTGTATTTTTGCTCTCCAGACTGTTGGGGAGCAACCTTCTTTCTCTTTGAATATGCGATAGAGATAGGAACGGGAGGAGAAGCCACATTCGGCTGAAATGATGTCGTTGCTATAGTCGGGATAGTCGAGCATCATCTTCTTGGCTGCCTCGAATCGTACCTCGGCAAGCCAGATGCGGAAGGTGGAGTTCAGGCAGGAAGTGAAGTAGCGTGACAACTCGTTTTTGGAAATGTCCAGCGAGCGTGACAAGGTGAACATGTTTACAGAGGTGTCTTTGTAGCCCAAATCAGCACACCACTTGTCGAGCTTCTCCTTGATGACTTCCTGACGTTCCTGAGAAAACGGCTGTAATGTTTCTTTACTATCGGCAGACTCTGCATCCTGCCCATCGGAGCTTTCAAAAGATGCCCCCCCACTTTCTGTTTCTTCACCTGCTATGGCTGCACATTCTTCAACCTCCTTATCCAAGAGTTCCTCGGTAGGAACGTAATTGTAGCCCAATGCCACGAAACTCAGGGTGAAGAAAAGGGTAGAGAGCAGAGCCAACGGCCCTATTATATATAATAAGGTGGTGGAGAGGATGGCAAAAGGCATGGTAAGGGCAGAGAAGAACAGGGCGAAGACACTGGCATGGGCATATCGCACGTAGGGCAGCATGTCGCCACCAGTCATCGACTCCAGCATTTTCCTGCGTTTCCGCATCTCAATCATAATCATATAGATGCAATACGCTACGTCTGCGCCGAACAATACGAGCATCGCATAGAGCCAGTTGCCAATGTTGAGACTTCCGCTATTGTTGTGGCCTATGCAGAAAACCGCTATGATGGCGACATAAATGCAAGTGCAGACGATGCACATCTTTCGGCGGTTGGTATGGGTCGCCTCAATGTTGTATATGCCCATGGCGATAGTGGTGAAGCATGGGGTATAGACAAGAATGTTGAAAATAGCTCCCAAGTCATCGCTTTTCGCACGAAAACCCAAGCGCATCTGCAAGAGATATTGTATGGCAAGTCCCGTCATACCTGCAAGTATCAGCCAACGTGACCACTCATAGCGTCGGTTGTCCCACTTCATGTGCAGGTGGGTGATGCCGAGGATAAGGGCATTGATGAACATGAATATACAACATGCAAACTGTAGTAGATATAATGAATCCATATTATTTTCTATTTTGTTGTTACTTTTTTGTATTTCTGGTTGCTTGCCGTAGGATTTTCAGGGTTGGTCATCTGCAAATATCCTGCTGCGACAAGGGAGGTGATGTAACGCTCACGGTTCTTGGAATGCATGCTGACTCCAATTCTGTCTAGTATCTCTTTGGTGGTTCGAGGAACAGAACAGAAATTTACTATGTCCCTTTGCTTGTTAGACAATGACACTTTTGGAGTGTCAGAGTGTCTAAGTCGAGTGTCTAAGTCGTTCTCAGAAGTGTCTAAGTCGGTGCCAAAGTGTCTAAGTCGAGTGTCTAAGTCGGTGCTAGAGTGTCTAAGTCGAGTGTCATGGTCGGTGTCAGAGTGTCTAAGTCCAGTGTTATGGTCTTCGACTTGGTTACTTTCCCCCTCGACTTGGTTACTTTTTGGTTCGACTTGGTTACCGACTTGGTTACTTTCCCCCTCGACTTGGTTACTTTCTTCTCTCCAAACCGTGATGACAAATTCCTGTGCCTTGTCATTATTCATAAATGTGACATTAACATCTTCATCAAGAGCACGAGTAATGCCGCTACCTACACCAGTGTATGGCAGCAAGTATATAGCATTGTTAAAAAGGAACATATTGCGAGGCATGGAAGTTCCAGCCTTGATGTCATCAATAGTGAGTCCGTTAGGCAATGCACCCGGACTGTGAATCTCAACACGATTGTCGAAAATGAAAATGCGAACAGGAGCTTTCATGTTCAACGAACGGTGTACAAGGCTGTTTACCGTGAACTCAACCAAGCTTGTATAAGGTATTTCCAACTTACCCATACTGTTGAATTCATCTCCTACTTGCACATTATGCAGATTACGAGTGAAGAAATCCATGATCGTGTCATATTGATGAAGCAGATTTCCCTCCATATCTGCATCATTCACTTTGTCACGGAAGACCTTGCTACCGACGCTGTTGCCAGCAAAACAGATGCACTTGGCAGTCATCATTGGCATCCAGCGTTGGGTGTATTTGCCAAACAGAAGCATGGCAGCAACGGTCAGTGTACCATCTGGACGGATAAATCGCAGGTTGCGAAGTATCTTCTCACAGTCGTGCCCCTTAGCTATGGCAGAGCATATCATATCAAGTGATGCTTCATTAAAAGCGTCACCTGTCAAGCCTTTCTTTTCCAAAACTCTTTCAAAACGGTTGCCAAGAAACTGCTTGATGGTCGTTGCATCAAGGTCGTTGACAGTTGCATCCCTAACACCAGCCTCGTCTGGAGCAAAACTACCGCAGTCGGTCATCATTTCTGCAAGTTCAGCATTATCGAACACTTTACGCTTGTCGGCACCATTCTTCACCCATACGATTCCCTTGTTGTCATGATAAGGCTTATTGAGTCCTTCCTTCACAGTAGCAATAACCAAGTTGCCATCCTCGACCTCAACAGTATCTATCTTTATCAGAATGGATGGCACTACGTTTTCTGAAGCAATATCACTCAATAAGTTGGTTGTTTCTTGTACCTCAGAATACGACAAGGCATTGGTTTCTCCAGTCTTATCCTTTATGCCAACTACCAATTTGCCACCATGTGAATTACTGAACGCCACTAACTCACAGGCAATATCATATTTGTCGAGAATGCGTTCCTTGAACTGCACCCCCGACACCTCGCCTGCCTTTATCTGTTTCAATATATCGTCCATCATTCTTTGATACATTCTTTGTTCAACAAATCGTTTACATCCACTTTCAGCAAATCAGAAATCCGTATTAAGGTTTCCAAGTCTGGTTGGCAAGTGTTGGTGCACCATTTGGAAATGGTTGCTTGGTCTTTACCCAACATTTCTGCCAACCACTTGTTTGAGCGCTTGGTTACCGCCAACATTATCTTCAATCTGTTTACATCTTTCTTTGCCATACATTATTATAAAATAGGTGAATACGCTTGCAAAAGTACGAAAATTATTCTAAATATCGCTGTGATATTTCCAAAAAGTTTGTTTTAAAGGCTATTTATTGAAGATTTCGCCATTTTTAGATAAAAACAGGGGTATCTTATTATGATAAAAACATCAAGATACCCCTATATTTAATAAGGTGTCATAACCGACAGACGGAGCGTGCTTGTTTTCCAACTATGCTTTGTTCTGTTTCTATATTCTTTGTTTCGTGTTTTTCTACAGTATCTTGCTCCTGTGGTGGTGCCAATTCTAACTGTATTTTCCTGTCCAACGCCGCCAGTTCCGCTTTCAGACCTTTCAGTTCTTCCTCTTTCTTCCAAGTCTTGCCAGCTATCTCTTCCAGTTGCGGTATTTCCTTTTCCAAAGCCTTGCATCTTGAATCATACTGCTCAATGTAACTTGGTATCTTCTGTAAGGCATTCAGAAAGTTGTTTGCCGCTGCTATCGGGTCCGACTTGGCAATGTGACCGTAGTTGTACTGGTACTTGTAATTGCCCTCGACAAAAAAGCGGTTGTCAACAAATGGAAGACCATTCTCGAAACTTGTCTTGCTGACAATCTTGACAGGGAAACCATAGATTTCCCCAATCCGTTTGTATTGTCCGCCAGTTGTCTCTTTCTCCGCCAACATTTGCAGATGCTTTCCTATAACCTCTAAGTTCGTGGACTCCACACCATCAAGAGTGATGAGGTTGAGGATGTTGCCGTCCTTGTCTTTCTTGGCTTTGCCAATAAACTTGCCGTAGTCCTCGGTCATTCCCTTGAGAGAGGCTTTGTTGTTGCCCAGCTCTGCCGTCTTTGACTGCAATTTTATTTCTGAGTCACGCTTGCCCTTGTTAAACGATTTGCGCTCACCCTCCAGAGAAGCAATCTTCTTCTCCAGCTTCGCCTTGTCAAGCAAGTCGGTATTGCCGGAGAGAATAGCCATGTACTCTGAAAAATTCATGCCCGATTTCTCGTCCATTGCTCCCTCGTCAATGGTTCTCGCCCCCAAGGCTCCGCTTTTCAACTGCGAGATGAAGGTCTGCTTGCAGTGCAGGAGGTTGAACTTGTAAGAGTCAAGCGACTTTTCCACCGCATAGATGATGACATCCACCTTGTTGTCGGCATACAGCTTGGCAATCTCGTTGCCGGCACGCACACCTCGACCGTCACGCTGTGCCAAGTCTGACGGCCGCCACGGTGTGTCCAAATGATGGATAGCCACACACCGTTTTTGTGCGTTTACACCTGTACCCAACATGGATGTGGAGCCGAACAATACTCGTACCGAACCCTCGTTCATGGCTGCTATCACCGCCTTTCTTGCCCTCTCGTTCTTGCACTCCTGAATGAAGCGGATTTCAGATGAAGGTATTCCATAATCCTCTATCAGCTTACGCTTGATTTCAGAATACACGTTGAATTCCCCAGGTCTGTATGTGCCAAGATCTGAGAATACGAACTGCGTCCCCTTGTGATTGTCATAGCGTTTGTAATAGTCCGCTATCATCTTGGCACAATGGCTCGCCTTGTTGTCGGAATGGTCCTCACAAGTCGGGTCTATCATGCGCATGTCGAGAGCCATCTTTCGGGCATAGTCCGTGGCAATGAGCATCTTTGCCTTCTCTTCCGTTTCCGACAGGGGCAGTCTGCCGAGGATGGTGGCATCACCCGTCTTGGCAAACTCCATCAGTTTTTGGATGAAGTCCTCCTGCTCGGGTGTCGGTGGTATGTTATGAAGAATCTCGTTCTTCTGTGGTCTGTCCACGCCAACCGCCTCCGCCGTGCGATAGTCGGTTATCTCGTTGTAGAAAGCAGCAAGCTCCGGTACCTTGATAAAGTATCGGAAACGCTCCTTCTGCACGATGTTGTTGGTGACGTTAAACTCGAAGTCGGTAGTCTTCTTGGCGAAGATTGCCGCCCACGCATCGAAACAGCGGATGTCCTGACGCTCCAGTTCCTTGGGGCGCAGGTACTTGAAGAGAAGATACAACTCAGTCAGTGAGTTACTGATAGTTGTTCCCGACAGGAATGTCGCTCCCAGATCTCTGCCTGTCCGCTCCTGTATGGTACGGATGGCAAAGAGCATGTTAAGCGCCTTCTGGCTTCCCTCGCTGTTGCCGAGTCCTGCCACACGGTCGTGACGGGTGTTGAACATGAGGTTCTTGAACTGGTGGCTCTCGTCCACAAACAAGTGGTCGATGCCCATCATGCGGAAATCCACTACATCATCGGTTCGCTGCTCTATGCTATAGGCTATCTTCTGCAACTTTGCCTCCAGATTCTGCTTCCGCTTTTCCAAGCCTTTGAGCATTCCCCGTGACACGTCTTTGCCCTGCGTGCGTATCACTTCCAAGTTTTCCTCCACGGTATCAAGCTCAGCCTGCAATATCTGCCGTTGGAGTTCTGGCGATTGCGGTATCTTCCCGAACTGGTCATGCGACATGATTACACAGTCATAGTCGTTGTTCTTGATGTTGTTGAAGAAACTGACACGGTTCTTGGTGGAAAAATCCTTCTCCGAGG
>OJKP01001127.1_pt1 | contig 16175 bp, 7 predicted proteins | sample 1596521 | NCBI WGS metagenome assembly OJKP01 (sample SAMEA4350130, study PRJEB24818) | metagenome | biome: human; feature: gut; material: faeces | place: Denmark | collected 2013-09
CCGTTGGAAAGCATCGGACAGCACCAGCGTCAGCCTTGGTTCGGCTGTGCCTGTTGTCCGTCCAATATCTGCCGTTTCATTCCTTCTTTGCCGGGATATGTGTATGCGGTGAAAGATAAGGACGTGTATGTTAATCTGTTCATGTCCAATACTTCGAATTTGAAGGTAGAGGGTAAGGCTGTTTCTTTAGAACAGACTACTCATTATCCTTGGAACGGAGAAGTTACTATCGGCGTCAACAAGAACAATGCCGGACAGTTTACAATGAAAATCCGTATCCCGGGATGGGTACGTAATCAGGTGGTTCCCAGTGACCTGTACACTTATTCGGATGGAAAGCGTTTGAGCTATACAGTGAAAGTAAATGGGGAACCGGTGCAGAGTGAGCTTAAAGATGGTTATTTCTGCATAGACCGCCGTTGGAAGAAAGGAGATAAGGTAGCCGTTCATTTCGATATGGAGCCTCGCACAGTAAAAGCCAATAATAAGGTGGAAGCAGATCGTGGACGTATTGCTGTGGAACGTGGACCGATAGTCTATTGTGCGGAATGGCCGGATAATGATTTTGATGTGCTGAGTGTATTTATGAATCGTACTCCGGAATTTGAGGTTGTTGAAAAGCCGGATTTGCTGTATGGTATTAACCAATTGAAAACAGATGCACAGATTCTGGGTTATGACGATAGAGGCCGTCTGACCGCTACTGACGTAAAATTGACTTTGATTCCTTACTATGCATGGGCACACCGGGGAGCAGGCGCTATGGCTGTATGGTTGCCTCAGGAATTAAGTGCTTCCCGTCCGACTATGCCTGCTACGCTGGCATCGGAAAGCAAAGTGGATGCTTCGCATAAGGTGAAATCCATCTCCGCCATTAATGACCGTCTGGTGCCGAAAGATGAGAATGACCGTTCCGTACCCTATTACCATTGGTGGCCCAAACAGGGAACTACTGAATGGATATCCTACGAGTTCCCGTCCGAAGCGACTGTTTCCAGTGCTACCGTATATTGGTATGATGATGCTCCTTGGGGAGGATGCCGCATACCGCAAAGTTGGAAGATGTACTATAAAGATGCACAAGGCCAGTGGCAACCGGTGAGTGGAGCGGATAAGTATGGAGTGGAAAAAGGTACGGGGAATACAGTCAATTTTGACCCGGTAAAGACAAAAGCGGTAAAACTGGAGATTGTTCAGCCGGCCGATAATTCATCGGGTTTGTTTGAATGGGAAGTGAAATAGAATAATTCAAAATGAAGGTTGGTAAGTTAGGTTGGCTGGTAGCCATGTTCCTTAGTGGGGGCATGGCTGTCGCTCAAGGTACGGCTGATGATTATCGGCGTGCTTATGCATTGAAAGAGAAGTTCAGTGCGGATAAAGTTTTCTATTCCAATGTCAATCCGCAATGGATAGAGGGTACGCATCAATTCTGGTATGTGCGGAATACGCCGGACGGCCGCCTGTATGTATCTGTAGATGCGGATAAGAAAGCTAGAAAAGAATTGTTTGATTCTCATCGTTTGGCAAAGGCGTTGGGTGCTGCATCCGGAAAAGAGGTCAAGCCGGAAGCTCTTGCATTGGGGCATTTGTCGGTCAGTAAGGGATTGGATACGCTGCGCTTTGTGTTTAATAATCAACGTTGGATGTATGCGTCCCGGAAAAATCAGCTGGTCAATGAAGGTGCGGTTCCCCTCCTTATCAGGCAAAAGCATTGGATGGAGGTGGATGATGAGAAGACGGCATCACCGGTTCCGTCTCCTGATGGTAAATGGATCGCATTTATTAAAAATCAGAATATCTATGTAAAGGAGGTGGCTACCGGAAAAGAAAAGCAACTGAGCTTGGACGGGACACTGGGTAATTATTATTCAGCCTACATCCGCTGGTCACCGGACAGTAAGAAGGTGGCTTCCTGCAAGATCCGTCCGGTGGAAAAGCGCTATGTTTATTATGTGGAATCTTCTCCGGCTGACCAGCTTCAGCCCAAGCTTCACAAACAGGAGTATGCGAAGCCGGGAGACGAACTTCCTTTTAAAGTGCCCTGCATCTATGAAGTGGAAAGCGGACGAAGCATTATTCCTTCTACCGAATTGTTCGACCGGCAATATGAAGTATATGGTCCCGAATGGAATCCCGACAGCCGTGCCGTGACTTTTGAATATAACCAGCGCGGACATCAGGTGTACAGAGTACTTGAACTTTCTGCCGAAACGGGAAAAGTGCGCCCGTTGGTAGAAGAAACCAGCGATACATATGTGAATTATACCCGTCATTTCCGTCATGACTTAAAAGACGGCAAGCAGATGATATGGATGAGTGAGCGTGACAATTGGAATCATCTTTATATGTACAACCGTATTACCGCACAGCCCGATTATCAAATTACTAAAGGAGAGTGGTATGTACGCGAAGTGCTTCGGGTAGATGAGGATAACCGTCAGATCTATTTCTCGGCAAATGGTATGGAAGCCGGTGAAGACCCCTATCTCATCCGTTATTACCGCATCGGTTTTGATGGCAAAGGTCTTACCTGTCTTACTCCCGAAGAAGGGATGCACCGTGCCTGGTTTTCGGGAGATATGAAGTATTTGGTAGATGTTTATTCTATGGTGGACAAGGTTCCCGTCGCTGTGTTACGTAGTGCCAGGGATGGCAAAGTGGTGATGCCGTTGGAAACAGCCGATATAACTCTTTTGGAGGCCGAAGGCTGGAAAGCTCCGGAGGTGTTTGTTGCCAAAGGGCGGGACGGCAAGACGGATATGTGGGGATTGATTGCCCGCCCCACCAACTTTGACCCGAACAAGAAATATCCGGTTATCGAATACATTTATCAGGGTCCCGGAGACCAGTATGTTCCGAAGACTTTCCGTCCTTATGACTGGAATATGACTTCCTTGGCCGAACTTGGTTTTATCGTCGTAATGGTCGATGGAATGGGAACTTCTTTCCGTTCGCGTGCTTTTGAGAATGTATGTTATAAGAATTTGAAAGATGCCGGTCTGCCGGACCATATTGCTTGGATTAAGGCGGCTGCACGGAAATATCCTTATATGGATGTGGACAGGGTAGGTATTTACGGTTGTTCTGCCGGTGGTCAGGAATCTACAAATGCAGTTTTGCTTTATCCTGATTTCTATAAAGCGGCTTATTCGGCTTGTGGTTGTCATGATAACCGTATGGATAAGATTTGGTGGAATGAACTTTGGTTGGGCTATCCGGTAGGAGATCAATATAAGGAAGGGTCTAATGTGGAAAATGCACATCTGTTGAGTCGTCCTTTGATGTTAGTGGTGGGAGAACTGGATGATAATGTAGATCCTGCCTCTACCATGCAGGTGGTCAATGCATTGATAAAGGCGAATAAAGATTTTGAATTGGTCGTGATTCCCGGAGCGCATCATACAATGGGGGAAGATTTTGGCGAACATAAGCGGTATGATTTCTTTGTCCGTCATTTGATGCAGGTGAATCCACCGAAGTGGGATGAGATAAAATAGGAGGAGTGAGGTTTGTAGCTGTAGGAGTTTGTCAGTTATGATAAATAGAGGTGGCAGTGTTATGGAGGACAAGTCCATAGCACTGCTTTTTTATGTAATTCCGTGTTTTCATTGATGAATGTGTCTTTTTTGTTCATTATGTTGTAATTATTGGTTGAACTAATTTTTTTCAATACAAAAATTAGGTTCAGTCAACAATATTATTTTTATTTGTGGCGTATATAGTATAAAAATAAACCAATTTTCTAATACTAACATTAAATTATAATGGAAAACATTACTGTTAATGTATTTGATGATGTGCTTTATTTAGCATGGGAATTTGTATATCTAATATTTTTCACTCGTTTTGTGTGCGTACACGGAAATTATAAGAATGCGTGTGCTATTTTAATAAGTATCTATTATTCTCATAAAAATTATAATTGTTTCCTTTTAGAATAGAATATAAATAACAATAGTGATTTATATTATTTCACATTCACGGAAAAAATGGACTTTAAATTTTTGTTTAACTTAATATTTTATTATGAAATTTACAAATGAATTAAGAGGAGTGAAAAGCAGACTTCTTCTGTTTTCAGTGCTGTTACTGATACCGTTGATGATGTTTGCTCAGAGCATTACCGTAAAAGGTACTGTACTTGATTCGGCAGGTGAAGCCGTTATTGGAGCTTCCGTTGTGGAGAAGGGAAATCCTTCCAACGGAACCATAACTGATTTTGACGGAAAGTTTACTTTGGCCGTGTCTAAAGGAAAAAGAATTGTTATTTCTTTTGTAGGTTACGAAACGCAAGAAGTGGATGCGGTTACCGGAAAAGAACTGACAATTACGCTGCAAGATGATTCACAAGCGCTTGAAGAGGTAGTAGTGCTGGGTTACAGTAGCAGAGCTCGTAAAGATCTGACTGGCTCAGTAGGTTCCGTGTCTGGTGTGAAGATTGCTGCTGTACCAGTTACTTCAGCCGCTGTGGCTTTGCAGGGAAAAATAGCTGGTGTGCAAGTAACTACGGTCGATGGTGCTCCAGGGGCAGATATTAACATTCGTGTTCGTGGAGGTACGTCTGTGACCCAGAGCAATGATCCTCTTTACATTGTCGATGGTTTTCAGGTGGATAACATCAATGATATTCCTCCTACAGACATTGCTTCTATTGATGTATTGAAAGATGCTTCTATCACGGCAATCTATGGAGCTAAGGGCGGTAATGGTGTAGTGGTTGTTACTACTAAATCGGCCAAAGCTGGAAAAATACAGGTAAGTTTCAATGCCCATTTGTCTACTAGTCATTTGTCTAAAAAATTAGATTTAATGAATTCAGCAGAGTTTGCACGTTATCAATATGAATGGTCGGCGTGTAATGGTAGCCGTTCTAGCAATGCCAAATTTTTCCGTGCTAATTTTGGCAATCCGCAAGATTTGGATATGTATTATTCTTTGCCTACTCATGACTGGCAGGATGAGGTAATGGGAGAGAATCCTATCAATTATTCTACTAATGTAACTATTGGTGGAGGTACAGATAAGATGCGCTTCACTGCTTCTCTTACTCAAAGCGAAGATAAAGGTATTATTATGGGGTCGGGTGTGCGCCGTACCAATTTGAATATCAAGACAGCTATTGATATAACTAAAAATTTGACATTGCATATCAATCCTAAATTTACGTTTCGCCGTGATCAAGGAGCTGGAGGTGATAATATTGGTACAGGCGGTATTATTGATGTACTCCGTTATAGACCCACTAACGGATTACGTGAATTCGGATATATAGATCCTTCTTATGCTGACCCTGATGAAGAAGCATTGTTTACTTATACTAATCCGAAAAGTGATATTGCCATTAATCAACAGAATAAGTATGCTTATAACTATACTAATGCTATTTCATTGGAATGGAAGCCTGTTAAAGGATTGGTGCTTCGTACAGAAGCCACTCTTAGTTTAAACTGGAAAGATCAATATCGTTTTTGGGGTGCCTTGACAGGTGAAGGTACAAAAAATAATTCGTTGCCTGTAGCAAGTATTCAGAAAGATCAGTCTTTTAAATATATTTGGACTAACACGGCATCTTATGGCTTTTCTATTAAAGATAAGCATAATTTTTCCATGTTATTGGGGCAAGAAATTTATCATAGCCAAAATAAGAAGAACTTCCAAAAGAATCGTTATTTCCCACGTGCATTTGAGGCTGGACAGGCTTGGGATAATATGGGATTCGGTACACCGCAGGAGTCAACTTCATCACTTTCGACTCCAGATCGCACTGCTTCTTTCTTTGGGCAGGCAAGTTATAACTATAACCACAAATACTTACTCTCTGTAACTATGCGTGCTGATGGTTCCACTAAATTTGCTCCAGGTAATCAATGGGGATATTTCCCTTCAGTATCAGGTGCTTGGGTGCTTTCAGAAGAAAAGTTTATGGAAGATATAAAATGGATTGATCAGTTAAAACTTCGTGCAGCTATAGGGTTGGCAGGAAATAATCGTATCAGTGATGATATGTGGCGTTATTTATATACTGTTAATTCTACCGGCGGACCTGGATTTGGAGAAGCAACTCAGTTTGGAGAGCAATGGTATGGTAATCAAGGGGGTACTACTTTTGCCAATAAAAATATTAAATGGGAAACTACATTAACTCGTAATCTTGCTGCTGATATCACGCTTTTTAATGGTCGTCTCACTGTTACTCCGGAGATTTATTGGAATACGACGAAAGATTTACTTTATAAATCGGACATTCCTTCAGCAACTGGTTATGTAAGTCAGATGCAAAATATTGGACAAGTAACTAATAAAGGGGTTGAATTAACTATATCAGGAGATATTCTCAGTGGCAGGGATTATGTGCTTTCCGCAAATCTTTCTTTAGGTATGAATAAAATGAAAGTTGATAAATTAAATGGTACAGACAATGTGATTTGGGATCAGAATAACCGTTGGAAATCAAGTTACAATGATTATTGTTTGAAGGTGGGTGACCAAGTAGGACTTATTTATGGTTTTGTATATGATGGTTTATATTCAATGGATGAATTCTATTTTGATCCCACTAATAACTTGCAAGCAGTACCTTGGGGATCAACGGCCGCTGAAAACGGAACTTCGAAAGATGCACCTATTATGGATGCAGACGGTGTGGAACATCCAAAAACAATAATCAATCAGATTTCAGGAGATTCTAATTCAGGCATAGCTACTCTGCCGGGCAAAGTCAAGTTCAAGGATTTGAATGGTGACGGATATATCACAGAAGATGACCGTACTGTTATAGGTAATACCAATCCAAAAGTGCAGGGAGGTTTTGGATTAAGCGGACAATGGAAGGGTTTTGATTTTGCCATGAACTTCAACTTTATGCTTGATTTTGATGTGAATAATGCGACAGCTTACCAGCTTTCCTCATCCGAAAGCAATAAGAATAAGTTCTACAATGTGCTTTCCACATTTGCCGACAAAGGTTGGCGTTATACCCGTGATGGTGATGGCGAATGCTTGTACAAATGTTACTATATTGATGGTTCGTTGGATATGTACCGTGAATTAAACGAAGGTAGGACACTTTGGAATCCGACGGATGTGACAAAAAAAATAACTCATTCCTATTTTATCGAGGATGGATCGTTTCTGCGTTGTCAGGATTTGACTGTTGGCTATACGTTACCTGGAAATCTGACTTCTAAATGGGGGATTTCGAAAGCTCGTTTTTATGTGTCAGCCTCTAATTTGTTTATTATTACTGGGTATTCGGGTTATGATCCTGAAGTGGATATTCAGACAGGATTAACTTGTGGTATGGACTATAACCGTTACCCACGTAGTCGCAGTTTTGTACTAGGTACTAATATTACATTCTAAATTTGAAAGCACATGAAATTAAAAAATACTTTAATAATAGGATTAGCAACTTTGACTCTAATATCATGCAATGATTTCCTTGACGTGGATTCTCCATCAAGTTACAATGAGGACTTTGTGTTCAGCCAAGAAACAGAAATTAGCCGTGCGTTGAACGGTGTTTATGCTTCTATCTTGGTAGGTGATCTTTATGGCAGTGCCTATCAGAAAACTTTTAATTTGAACAGTGATGTTGATATGCAGATGTATACAGGTAATGTAGCAACCCATAATAGCTATGCACGTTTTGATTGTGACGATCAAGGTGGCGAAATTGATAAATATTGGAGAGCTTCTTATAAAGCTATTGAAGATGCTAACCGTTTTATCCGGGGTGTAGAAACTGGTCCGCTTTATAATGAAGAGAATACCGCTGTTATGCAGATGTTGGGCGAAGCCAAGTGTCTTCGTGCTATGGTTTATCATGATCTGGTAGTGATGTTCGGGGATGTTCCTTTCACTTTCCTGCCAGCCTCACAATTAGGTGATAATTATGTGATTCCTGTAATGAATCGCGAAGAAATCCAAAATAAACTTATTGAAGATTTGCAGGATATTGCTCCTAAGATGTCTTCTACTACAACAACAACAGTAGAACGTGCGTCTAAGGAGTTTGCTTGGGCATTAATTGCACGTATTGCATTGACTGCCGGAGGTTATTCACTTCATCCGGATAAAAATAATGCAAATAGTTATGGTGTGATGAAACGTCCGGAAGATTATCAGAAGTATTATCAAATCGTAAAAGAATATACTAGCTTGGTTATTGCTTCGGGAACACACTCTGTAGGCACTTCTTATCAAGATATTTTTACCAAGGAAAGCAATTTTGAAATTATTGCTAAAGGTGATCCTATTTTTGAGATTCCTTTTGCTAAGGAGTCTACAGGTAATACAGGGTATTCTCAAGGACCTACATCAACCGTTAATGAAGGAAAGACATTGGGTAAGAATGTATGGGGAGAATCTAAAGGTGATATACGTTTGAGTGCTTTTTACCGTTATTCATTCGATGAGAATGATAAGCGTCGAGATTTTATTAATGGACTTTGGTATTATGGTAACAGTGCTAATAATGCTACTCAGGATTCTTGTATGATTCGTGCGGATTATACTGTCCATAATAATAAATGGTCTAAATTGTGGGCGAATGCGGGACAGTTTACCAATTTGAGTGCCAGTAATACAGGTATTAACTTCCCTTATATGCGTTATACGGATGTTTTGTTGATGAATGCCGAAGCTGTTAATGAGTTGGAAGGACCTACTGCCACTGCTCAGGAGTCACTTCGTCAAGTCCATGCACGGGCATTCGATGACCAAAGTGTTGTTTCTGCCTATATTGCTCAGGTGGCTTCTTCTAAAGAAACTTTTTTGAAAGCCGTGCTTGATGAACGTAAATGGGAGTTTGCGGGTGAGAATATGCGCTGGAGAGATCTTGTCCGTAATAATCTTTATGGACAGGAAATTGTTTATAGTTTTTTGCGCTATCTTTCTGTAGGAATGTCTAATGCCGGTTCTTCTACTGGCTTCGAAGATGATATAGCTGAACATGATGGTAGTGCTTATTTGGATGATCTTCCCGAATCTATGTATTACCATGTTCTTCCACAAACGGTTGAATGGCGTGTGGATGTAAATCAAGTTTATGGCTATCCTTATCCCAATAAGATATTGGATATGCTCTATATTTATAATCCTTACAAATCAGCTAATCAACCAGCGACAGCTTTGGTAGCTGTTGATGGAGCAACTTGGAAGATGGCGGAATTTTATCAGTGGAGCAATGATTCGGAGCCTACTAACCAATGTAAATATTCATTCTATGGATATATTCGTCATACAGAACAAGGAATGATTGTGTTGGTCAAAGATGGAACAGAATCACCACTGGATGGTAATTCTGTTCCTGAGGTGAATGATTTACCTCCTGTACGTTATATTTTACCTTATCCTAATGCGGCTATCCAACGCTCAGCAGGTGTATACAAGAACTATTATGGCTATAAATAATTTATAAAAGGACAGAATGATGAAAAAAATATTTTTATATGCATTAATGTTATTTTCTGGTTTCTCATGTATTTCGTGTTCTGATGATGATGAGAAAGGAATGGCAAATATAGATAGAGAATGGATGACTATGTTCATTTGTGATAATAATAGAGGAAAAGGGGATGACTATGCTTATAATTGTAAAGCAGAGGGACCGAATGGCAATGATATTCATCTTTATTGGTATGGAGTGAATAACTGTGCGGGCTACCAGATTCGTCAGGCACTACAGCCAAATGTTTCGGGTGGTGCAGATGCTTGGGGTACATCTGCCGAAAACGGTCTTTTGTTACTAGATACCATTGTGGACCGGAGGTCCTTGATTTAGTTATTAAAGATCAACAGTATTCCACTGATTATCGTTTTGCTATTCGCGTGTTATCAACAAAAGATGATAATGTGACTGATTTTTCACATGCATCCAAATGGTATGGACATGGTGATGGCAGACAGTGGGCAGAATGGATGGGCATTACCACTTCTGATCGATATGCAACTCCATTCTGTGTCTATGTAGATGCTTCTAAGACTACACAGACTACTATGCGTGTGATGTTGAATCGTGCTTTCAAAACTGTAACAGAAGGGGTATCAGACGATGATAAGGCTATTTATCGTGAAAAATTTCAGCTTGATGCTAACGATAATTTTGTTTATCAGTGGTTGGAAGTAGATCCGTCTCCTAATAATCCTGAATCAACAGTGAATGAAAAATGGAGAAAATATAAATTAACCGATGAGGATTTTGAAAAGGGATATGTAGATATTGACGGACTTCAGAAAAACTCTGTTTATGTGATTAATGTTCGCAACGAGAATGTGAAGGTAAAATGGGACGCATATTACAATACTTGTTCTGCCCGCTCAGACGGAGAACCGGGAGAGCCTATTTTAGTAACTCATGACTTAAGTGCTCCAAGTCGTGACCGGTTTGATTCAGATGAAGCTTATCAAAATGCTTTGATACAGCACGAGGCTGCTCTGAAATACAATGCAATGCGTATTGATTTCCTTTTAACAGACTTCATTTCCGATGTAAATTTAGCCGAAGGACAGACTTATTATTTGGAAGGTGGAAAGACTTATTGTATGTTTGATAATTTAACTACCTGCAAAGGTTTTGTTCTTCGTACTCGTCCTGAGGATGTAGCAGCAGGTAAACGTGCTAAAGTATTGTTAGGTGGTATGCATATGACAGGTACTAATGTTAATTCTATGAATTTGATGTTCGGGCGCCAGCCACAAGCTGGAGAAGGAGGAGAAATTTATATGAAGATGCTCGAATTTTATGATATTGATTTCGATTGTCCAATGGCTCTTACTTATGGTGATAATGTTGCCGGTTTGGGTTCGGCTACAGGTAATTATTTCATTAATATGTTTTCTAATGGTATGGCTGTACATTTGGAAAGTTTTGTGGTGAAAAATTGTACTTTCAAGCGTCTGGTACGTGGGTTCATTCGTGAGCAGGGGCCTAATTACAAAATTTGGGATCATGTCTTGATAGAGGATAACCAGTTCTTTGACTGTGGCTATTATAGTAATGGTGCCGGAGGTTATCCATGGATTGCCGGTTCCGGGAATAATGCGAATTCTAATTTATATAAGGACTTTGTGGTTCGTGGAAACACTTTCTATGATTGTCCGTTCCCTTCATTTTTCAGTGAAACCAAGCAGAGTGCATGGAAGGGAGGGGCATGGAATATAACGTTTGAAAACAATACTTTGGTTAACTGGAACACTCGTGCAGCAGGAAATATTTTCAATATGCGTAATATTCCAGATGGAAGTACTTATACGGTGAAAAATAACCTGATTGTTTTGACCAAGCAGGACGGTGATGTCCGAAAGATGACTATGGCAGGAGCTGATATCCGTAAGACAATGACTATGGCAGACGGTACAGCCGGACATGTGACATTGAATTTTGACAATAATTATTCTACAAATACTTTTTTATCCAATGGACAAATTTTTAGCAATAATCCATGGACTGCGACTAAAAATAATTTTGGCACCTTGGTCAACAATGGTTCTGCTACTTTAAATGGAACATTGGAAGTTTTTGTTGATGATATTTCTCCATTAGAACTGATGGTAAGTCCAAATCCACCACATAAGGCTACTGCTGATAACGATCAATATATGCATCGTGCAGATGCACTTGATGGTACGGCTGGAGAGCATGGTGTAAACTTGTATTACAATCAGACAGGTAAAGTTATGGAGTCAAAAATTTATCAGTTGAACATTGGTGCGGCTAAATGGCGTAATGGTTCTGCTAGATAGTAGAATGGGGTTTGATAAGTTTTATAGTTATTATAATGTGAATGTCTTCTGAGAATCTTTGGATTTTGAAAGACAGATATTTGATAGAAAAGCCGATCTGTGATAGATAGGCTTTTTTATGTATAGGTAAAGGGGCAGAGTATCAAAAATTGTATAGGTTTGATGATGTCTGTGCAAAATCTGCCTGAAAAAGACCAAATATTCTCTGTATTCAGATTGGAAAACGCATAATTTTGTTTGCTGGTTTTTATCAAAACATATAGGAATAATGAAAAATACATTCAAAAAAGTGTTTATTGGCTTTATGGCTTTTGCCATGGCAACCGGCTCCTTTGCGCAGCAAAGAGCTCATAAAAAGGATAATGAGTCGTATCCTAAGGAATGGAAACAAATAGCACGTATGGAGCAGGATTCTTTCTTTCTGACAGATGAAGCTCGGCGGATTGCTGAAAATGTATTGGCTTTTCAACGCTGTACGGGCGGTTGGCCGAAGAATATAGATATGGCCCGCCGCATGAATGATAAAGAGCTGGCTAAAGTGATAAAGGATAAATCACGTCGTGATGATTCTACGATAGATAATAATGCCACAACTGCCCAGATGATTTTTTTAGCCCGTCTTTATAGGCAGACTAAGGATATACGTTATCGGGATGCTTTCCTTCAGGGAGTGGAATATTTGCTGAGTGGTCAATACGAAAACGGAGGATGGCCGCAATTTTGGCCCGGTCCGCGTGGTTATCAGATACATATTACTTTCAATGACGATGCCATAGTCAATACATTGAATATGATACGTGATATGATGAATCACAAAGCGCCTTATGAGGATGATTTGATAGACAAGGCTTTGTGTGTACGTTTGGGAAAAGCCTTTAATAAAGGAATAGAGTGTATACTGGCTACACAAATTATAAAGGATGGAGAACCTTCAGTGTGGTGTCAGCAGAATGATAGGGAAACATTGAAGCCTGCACCGGCACGTGCGTATGAGTTGCCGTCTTATTGTTCGGCGGAGAGTGCCGGAATTGTGCGTCTGCTCATGGAATTACCTGCACCCGACGCACGTGTGAAGCGGGCGGTTCACGGAGCCATGAAATGGTTTGACAGGTATAAACTTACCGGTTTGAAATGCGAGCGTATCGTGCTGGCAAATGGTGAGCGGGATACTCGTCTTGTGGAAGATCCTCAAGCCAAGCCTATTTGGGCGCGTTATTATGATTTGAAATATTGTGAACCGTATGTATGTGACCGTGATGGGCTGCCACGTCGCCATTTGGAAGAAATAGGAACAGAACGTCGTAACGGATATAGTTGGTACAATAGCAGACCGGCTGAGCTTTTTGCCATATACAATGCATGGGCGGACAAATATGATCCGAAGCATAAAGTGGCAATCAGTCTGGCAACCAAAGGAGCGAATGAAAACGGGCTTATTGAAATGTATCGTCGTCCCATGGCAGAGCGTACGGCTTTTGATGTGGTGGTAAAGCCGGGAGAGAGTATTCAGGCAGCTATTGAAAAGGCTCCGGAAATTCCGACAGTACCTTTTAAAATCTTATTGTTGAACGGAACGTATCATCAAAAAGTGATTATTGACAGGCCTAATATTGTTTTGGTGGGGGAAAACCGTGACAGTACGCGGATTGTCTTGGCTGAAACAGCCCAGACACGTGCCATCACGGAATATCATGGACGTCCGGTAGGCAATGGTGTCATTGTGTTGCAGGAAGGTGCGGATGATTGTGTTATTAGCGGACTGACTGTTTACAACAATTACGGAACTGCCGTTGAAAATACGACCATCCATCAGATGGCGATTTTTGGACGTGCCACTCGTACCATTATCATCAACAGTAATGTATGGGCCGATGGAAACGATGCCCTTTCCTTGTGGGCGCCCGGAAGCAATGGTATGTATTATCATGCCGATCTCTATCTTCGTTGTCCGGGTGTGGATTTTCTTTGTCCTCGCGGATGGTGCTATGCCACACGCTGCCATTTTTATGGTGATAGCCGTGCTATGATTTGGCATGACGGACGAGGTGACAAGAACAAGAAACTGGTTATTACCAATTCTTCATTTGATGCTAAGACACCGACACTTTTAGGACGCTATCATCATGATTCCCAGTTTTATCTCATCAAATGTAAAATGTCGAAGAATGTGCTTGACGGGAATATTCATTATGCTTATTCGGATAAAGTGCTTGATCCCTGTCCGTGGGGGCTACGTACCTATTATTATGGTTGTACCCGTGAAGGAGGGCATAGTGGCTGGTTAAACGATAATTTAAAGGAGGCGGAGAATGCTCCGGAGTTTTATGGCGTTACCGCCAAGTGGACATTCAATGGCAAATGGGACCCCGAACAACGTATCAGAGATCTTTGGAATGTGTTGGCCTACTAAGTTAATTTTATGATATGAATATGAAAACTATTTTATGCTGTATTGTTTTTTTGTATATGTCGATGCTGCCTGCTGTTGCCCGACAGCAGGAGAAGCCCCGGGTTATTGTCACTACGGATGGTGAGATTGACGATCAAAGTTCTATGATTCGTTTCCTTATGTATTCTTCTGATTATGATGTCGCAGGTATTGTTCAAGTCAATGGGGTACAGAAAGACGGACATAGCAAAGATAAATGGATCGAATCACAAATTGCCAAATATGCGGAATGTCTGCCTAATTTGAGGAAACATAATCCCGATTATCCCGATGCTGAATATCTGCTAAGTGTCTTGGCGGTTGGTAATGAGAACAGAGAGGACTTGCATAAATTGCCTCCTTTACTGTCTGATAGCGAGGGGGCACAGCTCATCATAAGGACATTGCTTGATTCTGATCCGAGGCCTGTTCATATTTTAGCATGGGGTGGAGCCAACACCCAGGCCAATGCCTTATGGCAGATCAAGCAGAAATATTCTGCTGCAGAATGGGCAAAAGCGGTATCAAAAGCCAGATTATATTGTATTTGGTATCAGGACGGCGGTGGAAAATGGATAGAACAGAATCTTCCTGAAATCATTATTTATGAATCGGGCGCACCGGATCATGATGGAGGATGGAGATATGTATGGGATTACATGAGTGTGGATTATTATTTTAAGAACAGATTTAGTAAAAATTCAAAAGAGTTGCAACAGATCATGGATAAACCTTGGTTGGCTGACCATATTAAGAATAGGCACGGACCACTGTGTGCCGCCTATCCTCAGGAATATACCAGTGAGGGAGATACTCCTTCTTTTATGCCTCTTATACGTAATGGACTTGAACAGCATACAGACTATACATTAGGAGGATGGGGAGGACGCCCGGAGTATAAAAATGGCAATCACATGCAAGATGGGAATGATTTGAAAAACGGTGTGCCGGATTCGCATTATACTTTCCAGCGTTGGTTGCCTGCTATACAAAATGACTGGGCGGCTCGTGCCGACTGGTGCGTGGCTGATGAATATTCAAAGGCAAATCATCAACCTGTTGCCCGGATATTGGGAGAAAGTGTACGCACAGTCCGGCCGGGAGAAAAAATAATACTGGATGCCTCTCCTTCATTTGACCCTGATAAAAATTCATTGTCTTACCAATGGTGGCAATATCGGGAAGCAGGCAGTGTGCAAACAAAGGTGGCTATAAAGCACGCCGATGAGAAGAGGGCGGAGATAATTGTACCGGATAATCCGGGCAAACAGTTACATTTGATACTTGAACTTACAGATAATGGAACGCCTAATCTAAAGTCTTATAAAAGAGTGATTCTGAATGTGAATTGACTTCCTGTATGAATTTTCATCCGTACTGTCATGTTGTTTTGAACAGGCCTACACTTCTTCCATCCGCTCCAGCTCCCATCCCCGGAACTGTATGATAATACAGTGCAGCTTCGTGTTCTGCACCAACTGCCGTACCCGGGGGGCGGCAGCATATTCGTTAATCTGTTTCACCGCTTCCTGCCATTGCGTCCGGGCTTTCTCTTCCGTGTCCTTCACCGACAGATATTTCAGTTCAAGAATATAGCTATGCTTCACCTCGTAGCGCATCAGGTCCGGCATGAGGAAGAGGTCGCAGTAACCGTGGCTCAGTTCCATTTCCGGAGCCATCAGGTAATAAGCGTTTACGCTGAGGTAGGCGGTGAAGAAACCCTGTATATTTCGCTCGCCTTCCATGGCACTGCGTACAGATGAATTTTCCTTGTAGGCATGGGCAATGAATTCCAGTGTTTCGCGCCAATGGCCTTCGTAAGCCATTTCATCGAACAGGTCCATCAAATTGTTCAGGTTGATATGGCGTTTGTCCTGGTACTCCTCCAGCATGAATTCGTAATACTGTTTGCGCACATTATAGTTGGGGATACTCAATACCAAGCGGCTGCCGCGTGTGGCAGTGATGGTCAACATGCCATAATAGAAGAGCAGGCTGGGGA
>OJKP01001138.1_pt1 | contig 16092 bp, 15 predicted proteins | sample 1596521 | NCBI WGS metagenome assembly OJKP01 (sample SAMEA4350130, study PRJEB24818) | metagenome | biome: human; feature: gut; material: faeces | place: Denmark | collected 2013-09
TAGATATCGAGCAATATCAGGTCGATAGGCGTATCGCTATTGAAGATAATCTCTTTGGCTTTCTCCAGCGTCGAGGCTGTTCCACAGCATTGAAAGCCTGGGATTTGTGCTACGTATCGGCGATTCAGCTCCGCGACCATTGCGTCGTCATCGATAATTAATACATTGATCATCTGTTCGACCTCTCCCCGTCCCAGGGTATCTGGACAAAAAATTGTGTGAAAATCCCGGGTTCCGATTCCACGGCGATGCTGCCGCCGAGATTTTCTACCTGTTGTTTGACAAGTGCTAAACCGACGCCTCGCTCGCTTCCTTTTGTCGAGACACCTTTGTCAAAAATGTGATCGATTTTATCGGGTGCGATCCCCGGTCCATCATCATTAACTTCACAGTGCAGCCAGCCGTGACGGTAGTGCAATGTTACGCTAATTTCGCCTCCGGGTTCCGGCCCTAATGCCTCCAGCGCGTTTTCTATCAGATTTCCCAACGTGGTAATCAGCGTCGCGACCTGGTCCTCACTGCCGCTGTCTGGCAACTGGCTTTCACTGTTTAAAATCAGCGTATGGCCTAAATCGGTCGCGCGGTTAATCTTGCTGATTAAAAAACCAGCGATAACCGGAGATTTGATCTTACCCAGCAGAGAGCCAATCTCTTCCTGATAGTTATTGGCTGTTTTGAGAATGTAATCTTCCAACTGCTTATAACTCTTCAGATGCAATAATCCGAGAATCACATGCAATTTATTCATAAATTCGTGGGATCGTTCACGAAGTGCGTCAGCATAGTTGACCAGACCGTCGAGTCGCTGCATCAGTTTACGTACTTCAGTTTTGTCCCTGAAGGTTGAAATGGCACCGATGATAACGCCATTACTGCGCACCGGAACGGTGTTGATCAGTAATAGCCGGTCTTTAATCGTAATCTCTTCGTCGCGGCGCGGCGTACCGTCGCGTAACACTTCCGAGACATCTACCACCTGTGACCATGAGTGGCTTAGCGTCGACAGTTTCTCATCGTCCTGCGACTTACGGTAATTCAGCAATTCTTGTGCGGCATCGTTGATCAGCGTGACCTCGCCGCGATCGTCCACGGCAACGACGCCTTCTTTGATAGACTGCAACATGGCCTGGCGTTGCTCAAACAGCGTGGAGATTTCGTAGGGTTCCAGGCCGAAAAGGATTTTTTTCAGTACCTTAACCAGAATGCAGGTGCCAATCAGTCCGACCAGCATGCCAAATAATACCGACCAGATAATGCTCCAGCGACTGTCATTGATCTGTTGGGTCACACGGCTTAACTCAAGGCCGATCGCCACCACGCCAATTTGTTTATGATTTTCATCGTAGATGGGGGTAAATACGCGTAAAGCCTGCGCCAGAAAACCGCGATTGATAGCGACATTTTCTTCGCCATTCAGCGCTTTAAGGATGTCATCACCTTTAAATGGCTGACCAATACGCTGGGCTTCAGGATGCGAGTAGCGAAGACTTTGCATATCGGTAACGACAATAAACAGCAGATCGTTGCGTTTGCGTACGGCTTCCGCGATGGCCTGGATGCCACTCTCCTGCGGTTTTTTCTGCAAGCCCTGACGGATTTCCGGCGAGTCGGCGAGGGTACGCGCCACTGCCAGTGCCTTGTTGGCTAGCCCATCTCGCGTCATATCACTGATTTGCGAGAAGTAAATCAGATGCACCACCAATAGCACCGAGAACAGTACCGCACTGACCATTAAGATCACTGTGGTACTCAATTTCATCGGACGTTTGCGTAACATGCGGTAGGGCAATGAATGTCTCATCAGCTTCCTTGTGTGACAAATTTCTTAAGCATTATCTCTGATGAGGCGGGTAATTCAAAGGGAGTAAGAATGATTGGCTATATAGGGGAAGAGACTCTGGCAACGGAAACTGCCAGTGCTGTATGAAGATTCCGGGGCTATGCTTATAGCGATAATCATACTGATGAGAGAGGGAAGGTCATGGATCAGGCGCTACTGGACGGGGGTTATCGCTGTTATACCGGCGAAAAGATCGATGTCTATTTCAACACTGCGATATGTCAGCATTCTGGCAATTGCGTACGTGGCAACGGCAAGTTATTTAATCTCAAACGAAAGCCGTGGATCATGCCGGATGAAGTCGACGTCGCCACTGTGGTTAAAGTGATTGATACGTGCCCGAGCGGCGCGCTGAAATACCGTCATAAATAAGCGAGGGTAAAATGGAAATACGCGAAGGCCACAATAAATTTTACATTAATGACAAACAAGGCAAGCAAATCGCTGAAATTGTCTTTGTGCCGACCGGAGAGAATTTAGCGATTATCGAACATACCGATGTCGATGAAAGCCTGAAAGGGCAAGGGATTGGTAAACAGCTGGTTGCGAAAGTCGTGGAAAAAATGCGTCGGGAAAAACGAAAAATTATCCCATTATGCCCATTTGCGAAACATGAATTTGATAAAACGCGGGAGTATGATGATATTCGCAGTTGATGGGAGAGTACAGAGCCACGATATTTTTCATTCTCTCCGCGATGTGATGCAGGAGAGCATCTGAAGGGTAGGGGGATGCACAAAGAATGGGCAGAGAGCGCGTTTTTTTGTCCCAAGTCATCCCCTTTACTGAGCAAAAAAAAGAATATCTCCTATATGAGAATCATCAATCGGGGTTAATAAGTTTTGCGTCCCCAGAGCGTTTAATATTGATAGGAGTCATATTATGGAAGGTAAAAACAAGTTCAATACTTATGTTGTTTCTTTTGATTATCCATCATCTTATTCCTCAGTGTTCTTAAGATTAAGATCATTGATGTATGATATGAATTTCTCCTCTATCGTGGCTGATGAATATGGGATACCACGACAATTGAATGAAAACTCCTTCGCAATAACGACATCGTTAGCCGCAAGTGAAATCGAAGATTTAATCAGGCTCAAATGCTTAGACTTACCGGATATTGATTTTGACCTCAACATTATGACAGTTGATGACTATTTCCGTCAGTTTTACAAGTAGCCAGGAAGGATAAGAAGAACATAAAAAATGGCACTATTCTCTAAAATATTAATTTTTTATGTGATTGGTGTGAACATATCCTTTGTCATTATCTGGTTTATCTCACATGAGAAAACACATATTCGTTTACTTAGTGCATTCCTGGTCGGAATAACCTGGCCAATGAGTCTGCCTGTGGCATTACTTTTTTCTCTCTTTTAGGAGCTGTAGTTGAGTGGACCCGCTGGTTATCGTGAAACGAAGCGTCTCTCCTCAAAACTGGATTTGCGGAACGATGAACGAAGCAGTCGCCTGACTGCTTCGTTCATTAAAGTGAAATTTATTTCTGTGGGCGCATCGCCGGGAAGAGAATAACGTCGCGAATAGTATGACTGTTTGTAAACAGCATAATCATTCGGTCGATACCAATACCCAGACCAGCGGTTGGCGGCAGACCATATTCCAGCGCAGTCACGTAATCTTCGTCATAGAACATGGCTTCGTCGTCACCTGCAGCTTTAGCATTAACCTGTTCCTGGAAACGTTCAGCCTGATCTTCTGCGTCGTTTAATTCGCTAAAACCATTACCGATTTCACGACCACCGATGAAGAATTCAAAACGGTCGGTGATTTCCGGGTTAACATCATTACGGCGTGCCAGCGGGGACACTTCTGCCGGATATTCCGTAATAAAGGTTGGCTGAATCAGATGTGCTTCTGCCACTTCATCAAAGATCTCTGTGACAATACGTCCCAACCCCCAGCTTTTCTCTACCGTAATACCGATAGATTCAGCTAATGCTTTAGCAGCATCAAAATTATCCAGGTCGGCCATATCGGTTTCTGGACGATATTTTTTGATTGCTTCGCGCATGGTGAGTTTTTCAAACGGTTTGCCGAAATCAAACACATGCTCGCCATAAGTGACTTTAGTGGTACCCAGAACCTCTTGTGCCAGGGTGCGGAACAGTGACTCTGTCAGTTCAATCAAATCGTGGTAATCCGCATACGCCATGTAGAGTTCCATCATTGTGAACTCAGGATTATGGCGAACAGAAATACCTTCATTACGGAAGTTACGGTTGATTTCGAATACCCGTTCAAAACCGCCTACAACCAGACGTTTCAGATACAGCTCCGGCGCGATACGCAGATACATATCTAAATCCAGAGCATTATGATGGGTAATAAACGGGCGAGCAGATGCCCCACCTGGAATTACCTGCATCATCGGGGTTTCTACTTCCATAAAGCCGCGCGCGACCATGAATTGACGGATAGCGGCCAGAATTTTTGAACGGACAACAAACGTTTGACGGGATTTATCGTTAGCGATGAGGTCCAGATAACGTTGACGATAACGGACTTCCTGATCCTGCAGACCATGGAATTTATCTGGTAAAGGACGTAGTGCTTTAGTCAGCAGGCGCAGCTCAGTACAGTGAATGGAAAGCTCACCCGTTTGCGTCTTAAACAGCGTACCGCGGGCACCGATAATGTCACCCAGATCCCATTTTTTAAACTGATCGTTATAAACACCTTCTGGCAGGCTATCTCTTGCAACGTACAGTTGAATACGGCCACCGACATCCTGCAACGTTACAAAGGAGGCTTTCCCCATGATACGACGGGTCATCATTCGGCCAGCAACCGAGACTTCAATGTTTAAGGATTCCAGTTCCTGGTTATCCTTCGCATCAAACTCTTCGTGCAACTGGTCAGAGGTATGGTCGCGGCGAAAATCATTGGGAAACGCCACACCTTGCTGACGTAGTGCCGCCAGTTTTTCGCGGCGATTTCTCAGTTCATCGTTAAAATCAATAGCCTCATTGGCTCCCCGTGTTTCTTGTTCAGACATTTTGGTTCCTCTAAATCCAGCTTTCAATTTAGCGTAGATAAAGAGACAGATCGGTACACTGTATTATCTGCCTCGACTATTAATAACTCAGTTTATCTTATCGAAACTAACGCTTACCTCAAGTTGATATCACTAATAAATAACCATCAAAATGGTTTAAATGACTTATTAATCTCGATTTGTTAGTGTTATAAACTGAAAGTTAATTTATTCATAACCAATTGTTTTTACGACAGTTAATCGTTGCTCTCCTGTATCATATTCGTCGGCGTGCTAAACAGAAAACGGGTAGCAAAGGCCAATACGACGATGATCGCGACACAAGCCAACGTCCACTCTCCCATCTGAGAAAAGAATCGCTGGTAAGCTGCAATTGCCATACCGCTAATTTGCGACTCTGTCGTCTGCTGTGCCACGACGCCTGCCAGCCAGTTGGCGACCGCGCCTGTTGCCAGCATATAAATCCCGGTTAATACGCCAGACATTTTCAGACGCGTGATTTGCGCAATCGCCACCGGGTCAATAAAGAGTTCGGCAAAGCCCATTAGCGCCAGCCCGGATATCATCACGCCCATTGACGCTTGACCGTCAGCCGCTGCATGTCGGGCATCAAATGCCAACAACATAAAGCCACAAGCCATCAGCAGTAAGCCAAAGGCAAACTTCAGCCAGACGCGCAATGCTGAATTGCCGCGGCTTTCTGGCGACGCCAGCCAGGCCAGAACAACCCCAGCGAGCATCACCGCAATAGCATTCACCGACTGGAATAGTGCTGTAGGTACTTCAATATTGAATGCCTGACGATTCACAAAGCGATCGATAAACAAGCTGATGGTACTGCCGCCCTGTTGTGCCAGTACCCAGAACAACGTCCCGACAAACATCAACAATACAATTTGCCAAAGAGCACGGCGATGTTCGGGGAATTTGATCATCATGCGGGCAATGATTTGTGCGGCAATGAGGCAAACGATCGCCAGCAAATATCCGGACCAGTCGTTCTCCAGCAGCAGAGTAAAAAATACTGGGGCTAAACAGAGCATCACCACTAACCAGCTCCATACTGGTAAGGCAAATTTGACACTAGTGAGCGCTTTTTTATCCATACTACGTGTGGACTGGAAATGACGATGACCGCTTAAGAAAATCAACAAACCGATAAACATGCCGCCACCCGCAAGGGCAAAGCCAACATGCCATCCATACCACTGAGCAGCCAGGCCGCAGGCGATTGGGGCTGCGATAGAACCGATATTGCCCGCAGCATACAGCAGCGAAAAACCGCCATCACGTCGATGATCGTTCTCGTCGTAGAGCTCGCCAAGCAAACAGCTGATGTTTGATTTGAATAAACCGTAGCCACAAATAATGATTGCCAGCGCCAGATACAGGCTAAAGGTTGAATTTGTATCAATACCCAGCACCACATGGCCAAGGGTCATTAACAGCGCGCCGGCAATCACTGCAGTGCGGTTGCCGAGCAGGCGGTCGGCAAGCCAGCCGCCGAGAATAGGGGTAACGTAAACCAGAGAAGCATATGCGCTGAACAGGCTGATGGCATGGTTATCATCAAAACCAAGCTGATGGGTGAGATAGAGAATGAGTAAGGCACGCATGCCGTAAAAACTGAAGTACTCCCAGATTTGGATCGCCACGATATAGTATATCGCGCGCGGCTGTGAGGGTGTTTTCATGTGTTCTCCTTATGAGCAAAAAAGGGAAGTGGCAAGCCACTTCCCTTGTACGAGCTAATTATTTTTTGCTTTCTTCTTTCAATACCTTAACGGTATAGCGGCCATCAGCCTGACGGTATGCACCGTGAATATCGGTTTCAAAGCCCGGATAGTGAGCGCCGATTTCACACAGCATCTGCAGGAACTCCAGAACCGGACGGCTTTCTTCGGTGATCATTTCACCCGGCATTACCAGAGGAACTCCCGGCGGGTACGGAAGGATCATATTGGCGTTAATACGACCTACCATTTCGTCGAGGTAAACTTCTTCGGTCATACCGTGCAGCTCTTTCTGGAATGCAGCATACGGAGTCATTACCATCGTCGGCAGCACTTCAAATGCGCGATACATCAGATCCGGCAGATTGTGGTGAACAATCAGTTTGTGGATATTCTGAGCCAGTTCCTGAATACGCATGTTTTCATAGAATTCAGGATCTTCACGATACAGAGACGGCAGCATGTTTTTCACACGCAGGTTCAGGTCGAACGCACGTTTGAAGTCAGTCAGAGCACGCAGCAGGCTCAGTGCTTTGGTCTTATCGATACCGATGCTGAACAGGAACAGCAGGTTATACGGACCGGTTTTCTCAACAACGATGCCATGTTCGTCGAGGTATTTCGCCACGATGCTGGCCGGAATACCAAAGTCGCTCATGGTGCCGTCTTTTTCCATCCCCGGAGTCAGCAGGGTGACTTTGATCGGGTCAAGATACATGTGCTCGTTATCGATGTTTTTGAAGCCGTGCCAGGTGCTGTCAGAACGCAGCGGCCAGCATTCAGTCGTATCGATATGATCCGGCTGCCATACATCAAAGAACCAGCCATCAGATTCCGTTCTCAGACGTTTGATCTCTTTACGGAATTTGATCGCACGTTCAATAGAACCGTTGATCAGACGCTTACCTGCATTGCCTTTCATCATCGCCGCAGCGGTTTCAGTGGACGCCACGATACCGTAGTGCGGAGAAGTGGTGGTGTGCATCATGTAGGCTTCGTTAAAGGTTTCTTCGTTTACGTCACCTTTAACGTGGATCATGGAAGCCTGAGAGAACGCCGCCAGCAGTTTGTGAGTGGACTGGGTTTCGTAAATCACTTTCCCTTCTACACGGCCACCGCTCATACCGCATTTACCTTCGTAAATCGGTGAGAAGTTGGTGTAAGGCACCCACGCGGAGTCAAAGTGGATGGATTTCACATCCAGTGTTTTCTTGATGAAGTCGGTGTTGTACAGCAGACCATCATAGGTAGAGTTGGTAATTACAGCATGTACCGGCCAGGTTGCGTTTGGTGTTTCTTTCACGCGCTTAGCAATGGTAGCGTGCTGGAATTCACTCTGTGGGATACCACCAAGAATACCGTAAGCGTTACGGGTCGGGCGGAAATAGATTGGCGTAACATCGCTCATCATCATCAGGTGGGTCAGCGATTTGTGGCAGTTACGGTCAATCAGAATGGTGCTGCCTGCTGGAGCAGAGTACATACCAACAATTTTGTTCGCAGTGGAAGTACCGTTGGTCACCATGTAGCTGCGGTCTGCGTTAAAGACGCGAGCGATATACTGTTCTGCTTCTTTGTGTGGACCACTGTGATCCAGCAGAGAACCCAGTTCAGATACTGAAATGGAAATATCAGATTTCATGGTATTCGGACCAAAGAAATCATAGAACAGGCTACCTACCGGGCTTTTCTGGAATGCAGTACCGCCCATGTGACCAGGAGTACAGAAAGTATATTTACCTTCACGAACATATTTAAACAGTGCTTTAGTCAGCGGAGGCAGAATAGTGTTGATATATTCGTCAGTGGTCTGCTTGATCTTATTAGCAATATCTTCAGCAGCACCCAGCGCATATTCAAAGAAGCTAATCTGTAAACGCAGGTCATTCAGGCTTACATCGAGAGTGGAATACGTATTAGCGAACGCGTACAACGGCAGGTTCTCGTTCATTTTGCTAATTTCTTCGCACAGCTCGAGATTATATTTATCCCAGTCAAAAATAACGCCGCACAGACGCGCATTGTTTTCGATCAGTTTTAATAAGTCGTCACGGTCGTTCGGGTAAACAATCTGGAAGTTCAGACGTTCAAGCGCGCGATGAAGTTCACGGATGGGTTCTTCTTTAAAATAAACCCCCATGTGATTCAATATTGCAATAACGTTCATAGTCATATCTCCAGGTAAAAAAGGCCCCTCCCAACACATGGGACAAAATGAAAGGAGGAGCCTCGGAAAATACTTTTAATTAATGTGCGTTAGACGCGGTGTGGTTATCCATTGAGTGGCTCTGGCGCTCGTGCATTTTGCGAGCGTAGAACATCAGGATAATCAGGCTGACGATGAAGGTACCTGCCAGCTCGAAGGAGCTTGCGCCCATCAGCGCGATGAAGCAGAACACGCAACCCAGTACAGAGCAGATCAGGCTGACAAAGTTGCGGATGTTAACGCCTTCAAAACGAATCAGGTCAACGCAAGAGTAGAAATACGGCAGCATAGTCAGCAGTACTGCGATACCGGTCAGTTCACCGAACAGGTCAGATGCTTTACCACCGGCAGAGTTCATCAGAGTGATAAGGATCATCAGGGCAGTCATTTTCACTGCAGCCAGCAGCAGACCTTTTTTCGGAATACCGTTGCTGTCGACTTCACCATAAACTTTCGGGAAGTTACCGTCGTTAGCGGCACGTACACCTGCCTGGCCTACCAACATCATCCAGGAGCCCAGAGAAGTCAGGCACGCAAAGGCGGTGAATGCAGAAACCAGCGGCGCAGCCCAGTTACCGAGGATAGTTGAAGCACTGATTGCAAACGGAGCACCGGAAGCCGCCATTACAGAAGACGGATACATACCGGAAAGCACCTGAGTCGCAGCGATGTAAACAATACCTGCTAAACCAGTACCCAGCATGGTTGCCAGCGGAACGGTACGTTTCGGGTTTTTAACCATACCAGTACTTACAGCTGCGGATTCAACACCCACGAAGGCCCACAGGCAGAGCAGAATACTTTTAATGATCGCATGACCATCAGTGGTATCCGCAGTATTCCAGTTAGCTGCATAAGTTGCCGCATCAAACCAATGCCAGCCAACAATAGCAGTCATCACCACAGGAATAAGAACCAGCACCAGACCAATAGTGGTTAAACGGCTTACCCAAGTACCGCCGAGCATATTTACAAAGGTAAATACCCAGAGGATAGCAATACAGGCTATACCCGCCGGAACAGGATCATTTAATACTGGGAAGAAGGTGGAAAGATAAGATACAGCGGTAATACCAATCGCCAGGTTACCAATCCAGTTAGCATGGTAATAAAGAACACCTGTCTGAAAACCAAATGCAGGGGAAATTTCTCCGGCATAAGCAATTGGGCCACCTTGTTGCGGGTTTTTTGTTGCCAGTCGGGCATATACATACGCCAGCGACATTGCACCAATAATAGAGATAATCCAACCCCAGATAGCAATACCACCGATACTTGCTAGGTTCGCAGGTAATAATGCAATACCGCTCCCCATCATATTACCGGCAACAACACCGGTACAGGCAAATAGCCCGATCTTCTTGGCAGAACTCATGCTCTTCTCCTAATTTCATTTTTGAATTTGGAGTCCGGGTCATGATGTATAACTATTTCCTGACCAGACCAAACTGGCGCTAAGATTACTCACGAAAAAAGGATTAATCCTAAAGATTAGGTGAAATAACACAAAAGTTTCTGTAAGTGAGAACTTGAGGTTTTTTATTAACACATCAGGATCGCAAGTTGATATCATGAAAAGATAAACATTTAATGTTTACAATGGATTGCGTGACATTCTCTGGTTAAATTTATGTAATAAAAATTATGCGGCAAATAAATTGCCGCAACATATTATACCAACAGGAACATACAAAAACTCAACAACAAATATTTCCGAGCATAAATCAACCCGGAGTTACTTATTCTGAAGCAAGAAATTTGTCGAGATAAGGTACAACATAAGGAACAGAAGTCTGGAATATACCATTTTCAATCCAGTAAAGGGTGTTTGCCCCTGGGCGTAAATTAAAGGCGGTGAGATATGCATCAGCTGCTTCCCGGTTCATCCCCTTCATTTCATAAACCTTGCCAAGCAACACATAATTTAGCCAGGACATTTCAAGATCAATGCCAGTATTTATCGCCTGGTAAGACTCATCTGTTTTACCTTTTACCAGAGCACTGACCGCTTTTATTTGATATATAATGGACAGGTTGTTCAATTCCGGCAGTGTAACAATGTTATCTATTTCTGTGTTCAGTGCTGCTAATTGTTTTTCATCTAAAGGATGTTGAGAATGGCGCACGATATCAACTAATGCTTTTTCTGCTCTCGCGTAGGTAAATTCTGGGGATGATTGAACAATCTCACCTAATAATTCACTGGCACGGTTCAATGATTTATCATCGCCATGCAGTAAATAATCATGTGCCTGATAAAAATTAGTTAATAACGCACCACGATGCGGCAAAATTTGCTGGAGCATCTCCTGCATTCGTTGTGGCCACGGTTGGTTTAACGCTTTTGATAAACTCTGGAGCAAATCATTTTGAATCGCCAGCTGATTACCGTTAGTGATGACATAACGTTTATCCAGCATGGTTGAACCATCTGCATTGTCTACCAATTTTATCGACATAAAGCATTGTTGAGCACGGTATTGGCGCTGATTAACAAACGCAATAGATAATGTTTTACCGGAACTGCTCGGTTCATCAATGTTGTAGTTGATTTTGTCATGCACCATAAAGGTGGAGAAGGTGTTAAGTGATGTCGCCACCAAATCACCCACGCCTATCGCGTAAGAGAGCTGATACGGGGAACTCCAGCTGTTACAACTTTTATTTACCATATTAATGTCAATATCGCGTGGATTGAGCAAAATACGCGATTTGCTCATAGGAAGACGTGTATCAAGACTTGAAAACGCTACCAGTGCTACACAGATACCTAACGACAACAGGAAAAAAAACCATACCCAAAAGGTAGTGAATCGTTTGCTTTTAACTGGGGATTGTTCAGGTGGCGTTGCGGTGTTTTGAATGTTAAGACTGTGGGAGGGAGAATCTGTGGCAGGAACCGCCTCTGGTATAGGGGGAGGCGAAGATAGCATTATTTCCTCTCCCTCTTCTTCGCTGTACCAGATAACCGGCACCATTAATTTATAGCCGCGCTTTGGTACAGTAGCGATATAGACAGGACTATCTTCATCATTATCTTTTAATGACTTACGTAGTTCTGAGATACTCTGCGTCACAACGTGATTGGTGACAATACTTCTCTTCCAGACATTATCGATAAGTTCATCCCTGCTAAGTACTTCGCCACTGTGTTGAGCAAAGAAAACCAGAAGATCGATTAATCTCGGCTCAAGGGTAAGTTGACGCCCATTGCGGCTAATTTGGTTTATGGACGGAGTAACAAGCCATTCGCCAACGCGAACTACAGGTTGTTGCATAATAGAAACTCATTCGAAAAGGGAATGATGCAATGATAATTGCCACAACCTATTTTTACCATCTATAGATGGGTTTATTTACATATTATTGGTGAATGCAAGACGTTATTTTTACCAGCCATAAACTTCTTGATTACATAGTATTACGAAAGGATTTTACTGAGAACCAGAAGTAATATTCCTTACCATCAAAATTCATCATCTTTGCCAAAGAAAAATGTTCAGAAAATAATCCATGGAAAATTGTCCGGAGCACTTACTATTTTAATGGATTGTTAGTCTTTGCATGAGCAAGCGAACTGATACATTTCTCTTTGTTCTCATTCAGAAAATCTCATCAGTCGCCGTTCAGACCGGTGTTGTGCTTTATGGATGCGTTACGCTCCTGATGACGTCATTTGACGTTCAACAACATCACGGGGCCGCACGACATTTCACGTCAGTTAGTGCTATAGCTCAGGAACAAATTTTCCCGAATTGGGATATGCCCGCAAATTGCTGGTGATGTGGGGAGAATCTGGTTGAGTTCGGTAGAATTGATTTGGAGGCAGAACGCTTAAATCGTGGCGTCCTGAAACGAAAAACGGACCTCCGTGGAGGTCCGTTTATATGAATTTGGTGCCGGACTCGGAATCGAAGATTTCATTTATCATATTGATATTAATCTCGTTTATTTGGTTTGATGAAAAATGTACCCTCTCTTGTACCCTCGGTCCCTTCTGGTGGTTTTTATGAGAACAAGTAGATCAAGATTTTTGTCATCAGAACACGTGTATTTTTGTGGGTTTTATTCCTGAGTTTTATTCCTTTTTATATCGCTAACGCTCCGGGATAGTGCTTAGCAATAATATCATTAAGCCTGTCAACCAGCTCTGGTTTCCTGAACGTGATGTGCGCGGAGCCCTTCTTAAAGTATCTGATGCTGAACATCTCATCTTCATAGTCCTCTTTACCCTGAACAGACTGGACGTATCCAGATGAATAGTGATGTTTTCCCGGTTGTCGGGGATCGGTTTGCCGCTGAACAGGTGTAGCATTCTTTCCAGATCAGCAAGTCGATCTGCCTGTTGCCCGGTGATAAGATGAAAGCCCCACCGGTCCCACCTCACTAGGTTGTTGACGATAATTTTACTGCCAAATTTGCAGGGGCAATTGGTTTTGTAATTCCAGCTCAACCCTCTGAAGACGTTGATCACCCCCCGCTCAAACACCTCATCCTTATTCTGGTGCAGTTGTTCAAATGTGCTCAGAATGTTCGCTTCACTGATTTCCGGAAAATTATCGTATTCCAGTGACCGGTACCATGTATCACGGGCCTGTGCATCCATTAAGGAAAGCATCCCGGAACGTTGCATCAGGTCACGCCAGATTTCGCGATCGAGATTGCGTGTGATGGCTTTCATTGCGGTTTCAGGTTTCTCCATCAGCCAGCAACCGCAGTGAAAATTCTGTTTCATGGCCCAGTCCAGTGCGGTTTTACCGCCAATGCTTTCTGTCTTTGCTGAGATTTCAGCCAGTTGCCGGATAAGTGTGTCGATTTGCAGCAGTGTACTCTTTCGTACAGCCAGAATGTGGCGGATACTGGTTGAGCAGATAACGTCCGTATTCTCGTTGACCACTTCCGGACGGTAGGCTGTGATATCAGACATAATCGATATTCCTTTTTGCAGATAAATGAAAATGCCAGCCCTGTTCAGGCTGGCGTCAGTGGAATGAAGTCTGGTGAGTAAGACTCACCGGTTCTGGTGCTGAAGCTGCAGTTGGCGCAGGGTACGGATATCCTCTCTGGCCTGTTCGATACAGGGCAACAGTGCTGCCGAATCCGTTTTATCCTCATCGTTGTCAAAGATAATTCCCGATTCGCAGTCGATATTGTCCTGCAGCCACGCAATCAGAATATCCAGCGCTGTTTCCGTGGTTAATGATTTCATGTTGTGAATTTCCGGATTACCAGTCGAAAGTGGGTAAACCCGGCAGATATCCGGCACTGGCATCCAGATGAATGAGACTGACACCATAACGCCGGATGAGTGTGACGACCAGACGACGGAACGTTTTTGACAGCCCCAGGCGCTTAAGCCGCAGAACCGGGTATGACCACGCATCGGTACGTAACAGATAACCGGTACCGGTAAAATGAATCCATTCTGATTCACCGAAGTCACTGGTCTGGTGTGACAGCGAGTACAGCCAGGCGTTATCCTTTTCCGTGATATGTGCGGTACTGCAGCGTATGCCGGCAAGGGTTGCAAACGGTGGTAGTGTGCAGGTTGACTGTTGGTCGGATTCCTCCACCACGCGGAGTGAATAACCGTTTTCAGCGACCTTGTTAATCAGTTCAGTGAAATTAACACCATCGACATCAACGACAATTCGCCCCATGCTCAGTGCCTGCACATTAATGCTGTCGGCTTCCAACGTCAGGGCCAGTTTCATTGTTTCGCCTCCGGATGCTTCCCCTGGGTAATGTTATTTACCGTTCTGTAGTTATCGCGGGTCATCAGGCCGGTTGCCCTGCGAGCCCGGAGAATATCAATACTGTTTATTAACTGAGAGCGGGTACAGGCGCTGAATCCCGGCTGGTCGGTACGTACCAGTGCGTATTTTTCAACGAGAAAGTTCACCGCATCACACAGTGAAATGCCAGCTTCAATATGCTGCTCAATCACACGTTCATCGGCGAACGGTGTGTCATTCAGCGTAAGGCCGTAATGCTGGCCCAGTAGTCGGGACAGCAGTGTCTGCCAGATGGTGACGGGAGACGGGCAGCGCGATGCCTCCCGTACGTGTGTGTCGGGTAATGTTTTCATACTGAAGATTTTCCTGATATGCAGAGATAAAAAATGGGACAGTGGCGTGGTGAAAACACCAGGCCGGAGCAGAAGGTTATTCTGGTGGTTTACTTTTTCGTTTCAGGTGTCGGATAAACAGCCAGATAAACGTAACCACAGGAGCCGAGGGTGTCGGCTTCACAGGTCAGCCCCTTCGCATACAGTGTCACGGTATGCTGATGGCGGGGATTCAGTTCACCACTGGTGAGCATTAATTTCAGTTGTTTCATCAGCAGCGGAAAGGCCTGGTCCAGAGGGTACGCATCCGCATCTCTGAACCGGCCTCTGATACCGGCACGGTCGGCAAGGTAATGCAACCGGTTACCCTCCTGCACCAGACGGGCGCCGAAACAGGGCGTCACTGTGCAGGGTAGTCCCCACCAGGGATGGTCGTGATTGTCATCGGGATGCGTTGTCCCGGAGAGTGTGTCTGACACGATAAAATCCTCACAGAAAATCGGTGAATGATAGTTTAACGATGACGGGTCAGCCGGCGCGCAGACGGGCTTCGGTAAAGGTGTATTCGTTGATGAGCAGGACCTCATCCACAGCGGCGTCTGAGCTCAGCCAGTCGTACTCGTTTTCCGGGTGACGGAACATCAGTTCAGGGTGACGCTCATCAGCCGGACATACGGACCAAAACTGTCCTTACGGCGTTCTGCAAACACGGCCAGCACACCGGGAATATCCTGCACTTCACGACCGGTATACGCTTCAGCACTGCCGTGCCAGCGGTATTTGCCGGTACAGAACGGAAAAAGACGGGATGCCGGATGCTGACGGTGAATACGCATGGCTTCGCCACGGGTGATGATTTTCATAATGGGATACCTCTGAAGACAGAAGATAAAAGTGAAAACAGGTGTGATGTGGTTGTAACGGTGACGGGTTAAATCAGACCGTGTTCCGCAAAGGAGAAAACCTGGTTGCCACCGACTATCAGATGGTCCGGCACCCGGATATCCACCAGGGCCAGTGCCTGTACCAGACGTTCGGTGATAAGCCGGTCTGCCTTACTGGGTGTGACTTCACCGGACGGGTGATTGTGTGCCAGCACCACGGCAGCGGCATTGTGATACAGGGCGCGTTTAATCACTTCCCGGGGATGGACTTCCGTGCGGTTGATGGTGCCGGTGAAGAGGGTTTCACCGGCAATCAGCTGATTCTGGTTGTTCAGATACAGCACCC
>OJKP01001149.1_pt1 | contig 15961 bp, 15 predicted proteins | sample 1596521 | NCBI WGS metagenome assembly OJKP01 (sample SAMEA4350130, study PRJEB24818) | metagenome | biome: human; feature: gut; material: faeces | place: Denmark | collected 2013-09
TAGGGAATACAGGGTTAGTGAGCTTGGCCGCTCACTAACTCACTAACAATAAAAAACTGAAGATTATGAAGACGATAAAACAAAGAATTTCCTATGCGGTAATGGGCCTTATGGCTATGGGCTTTACAGCATGTACGCAAAATGAAGATATGGCTCCAACGCTGAAAGGGCAGGAAATCAATGCCACTTTCTCTGTTGGAGGTATGCAGACTCGTGTCAATACATTGGGACACGGTAACAATTGGGAGAATGAGGACCTAATAAGTGTACTGCAAATTTTCGATGATGAAACAACTAAAACTGGTGAATATAAATATGTGGAAGAAAATGGGTTAGCCAGTTGGGAACCTACCAAAAAACTTCGTTGGGAAGAAGTAGGAAAGCGTGATTTGATTGCTTGGTATCCTTCTGATATAACCAATCCTTTTATCTATAATTTGCATACAGACCAAAGTGATGAGACTAAGTTGAAAGCTGCAGATTTAATAAACGGCTATTGGTACGATGTCCCAAAAGATTATGTAGATATTCCAATGAAGCATCGTATGTCTATGGTTACAATAGTATATCATGTTGGTACTGCAGATTATCCTAATATGGATATGAGTGAACCACAAGTGTATTCTAAACACAACAGTGTTATATTTGGCAGAGACCAAATCCATGGGCAATTTGAAATGAGTACACCTACAGGTAATCCAGATTGGGTACAAGCCTGTAAGCATGACGATGGTATGTTTTCTGCAATCGTTATCCCTGGTTCATACAAAACTGGCGAGATTTTCTTGAAATTCAAGATAGGCGATAAAAACTTCCATGCTAAAATGAAGTCAGATACAGACTTTAAAGAGGGCGAGCGCTACACCTATAAACTCGATGTAGGAAAAGACAAAGTGGAACTAACCCGAATCAGTGTAGATGATTTGAAAGGTTGGGACAGTAACAACGAAGAAGAACTCAAATAATTGGAGGAAAGAATATGAAAAAGATATTTCAATACATCATGCTGGCTGTCGTTACTATAGTAATGGCGTCATGCACAAGTGATATAGAAGAAACAACCGCAACAACGGGCAAAAACAACGTACAGTTGGTTGTTGGTGAATTTCCGGCATTCGGAGATTCACAGACTCGTGCTATCGGTACACCTGATGAAGGCAAGACTTCATGGGCTGTAGGAGATGAGTTGCTTCTGAAGATGACCAGTAAGACTTTAGGGACTAAGTATGCTACTTTTAAATATAATGGCAGTAATTGGGAATTGGCAAGTGGCGAGCTGTCTTATAAAGAAGACGAAGTGCCAACCTTTCCTCATGTATATTATGCCCCTAACTACAAATGGGAAGCCGGCACATTAGTATTGAAAGAAGGTAAGGTTGCCGGAACCGATGAATATATTGAGGGAACAGCACAAATAACCCCTAATGGTCAGGGTATAAATGTATCTTTTGCCGATGCAACACGCAACTATTCCCGCTTGCGCATTGCTACAAATCAAGATGGTTCTGTTACCGTTATTGCCAAGTTTATCACTCCAGCCAACACTAGAGGCTATTCTGATAATACCTACACTCTTACGCCTGATGAAAAAGGCAATGTGTATTTGTACGGTAAGCTTTTTAAGTATTCGTCAATAATTGTAAAAAATGCCGATGTGACTTTAGTTGATTATTTTTTCCAAAAAGAAATTGAAACCAACAAGAGCTATGTGCTGGATGCGACCGTAGTGTCTTTGGTCGGTTTGAGCACTGAGGAAATACAAAGTACTATCAAGAATGAACTGAATAAAGGGAAGGCAGACATCCGTCTTGTCCTTTCTGATGATATGACGAATGATGATATGGATGCAATAAAAAGTGCCCTTGAATATGCCAAAGATGACAATATCAACCTTACCATTATGGGATTAAAGAAGGTTGGAAATTACGCTCTTGCAGGGATTTCAAACATAAAATCCTTAAAATTAACAGATACTGAAGAGATTGGAGAATTTGCTATTTGTGACAATGAGACACTTCAAGTATTTGAGGCTCCTAAGCTTAGAACTATTTATTCTGGGGCATTCTTGTATTGTCCACACCTTCAAACCCTAAGGTTTGGACCAATTGAGAATGCAGAAGAATTTAATTCTCCAATTTTTGACAACGAAACTGATAGAATTGATCTGATTCTTTCTTCCGATCAAAAAGAGCTGAAAGAAGACCGAAATGGTAGCTTATGGGAAGCTTCACAAACTCCTTATGCAGATTCTTACGACCATAACACCAAACATTTTATAAACAATTATTTCAAGTCTATAATTTGTGGTCACTCTAAACATTAAGAGCAAGAGTCTGATAAACTCTTGCGGTAAAAATGAAACTCTTTTTGATGATTATAAATACAAGACATAAATAAATACAGATTGTTTAACTCCTAAGCTGGGCAGGAGTATAAGTTGCCCAGCAAACATATCCCCCCGCACTTCACGGAAAACGACAAGGGTCTATATGCCACGATGAAAAGATGGCGTATAGACCCTTGATTATATGGTGATATTCGTAATCTACATCTTCGCTTTCAGCAGCTTAATCTCCTCTGCCGAAGAATGTCGCCACGCACCCTGAATGTATAAGTTAAATATTGCAAACATTTATTTCTTTTCTTACAGAAAGTTCTCTGTATTGAGAACTTTTTGCTATTTTTGCAGCAAATATAAACGATTATGAAGATATTAAAGTTCAAATTGCTGAAAGATTTTGCGAGGAAACATCCTGATGCAGCAGATTCGCTCATGCGCTGGGCAGAGTTTGTCGAAAAGACAGAATGGAAAAACCATGCAGAATTAAAGCAAGCATTTCCTTCGGCAGATTATGTCGGGAATGACAGATATGTCTTCAACATATCAGGCAATAAATTTAGGCTTGTAACTATCGTTGTGTTCTTTCAAGGATTTCTACATATTAGATTTGTTGGAACTCATGCTGAATATGACAAGATTAAGGACATTAAAAATATATAACTATGATTATTAAAGACGAAAAAACATATAATGAAATTGAAGAGCGAATGGAGGCTCTGCTTGCAAAGGGCACCCAATTGGGCGGCATGGACTTTCTCAGCGAAGTAGAAAAGGAAGAATTAAAGGTCCTCAGCGAAGCTGCTTACGATTGGGAATGCGAAGTTGATCCCCATCCATGGCGAGTTAAGCCTTCCCTCATTGCTGCCATCAAAGTTGCTTTTCGCCAAAAAGGATACAAGCAAAAGGAGGCTGCAAAAGCTATAGGCGTATCAACAACCGCATTAAGTGATATTCTCCATGGACGTCGTGCAATTAATTTTGATGTTGCAAGAAACATATACCACAACCTTGGCGTTCCTGCCAATGTTGTATTGGGATAAACAAACGACAAGGGTCTATATGCCACGATGAAAAGGTGGCGTATAGACCCTTGATTATATGGTGATATTCGTAATCTACATCTCTATTATTATATTTTTATGAATTGCTCAGATTCTTAATGATTTCCAAAGACAGCTGGGTAGCCTTGGCAACCTGTTCGGCAGAAAGTCCCATTGCCAGCAATCGTTGTGCTGTTTCTGTATTGGCCTCATGTTTGCCTTCTGCTCTACCTTTTTCCATACCTTTTTCCATACCTTCCTTCATACCAATTTCCTTACCCTCAGCTATGCCTTCACGCTTGGCAGTGTCTACGGAATTCTTGATGTCGCGATATGCCATCTTGCTGGTCTCGTACTCCCTCATTTCCTGCGGAGTAAACTTGGCTATCTCGGCTTCCTCGAAGAGGCGGTCGAAAACCTTGTCGCACAGCTCTTTAGGGCGCTGGGTAAGCTTATAGAGGTTCTTCAGAGCATAGAGCCACTTCTCGTAAAGCGTATCCAATTCTTCCAGGGGTTTGTTGAACTTGGCAATCTCTACATAGATATATTCGAGTTTGTCGTAAAATACTTTGTGGGTAGCTGTGTCGCACAACTGCACATGATGGCGGATTTTCTCCTTGTCGAAAGCATCCTCGTTCATGTTGAAGTTGAGCAGGGCAATGGTATAGATATGATTGAGCTTGAAATCCCAGTCATTCCCCTTTGGTGCCTGTTCACGGATAGGGAAGGTTGAGTAGAAAAGTGCGCGATCCTTGAAATACGTCTGGTAGGCATTCTGCATTTCTACGATAAACTTCTCGCCGTTTTCGCCCTCACAATACACGTCAAAGATGGCTTTGCGGTCGGTATAGACATCTCCTACGTGTTCTGGATTCAGATACGACACGTCCTTCACAACCTGTCTGCCATTAAACAAGCTGTTGAGGAAGCAAATGAGCAAATCCTTGTTCATTGCTGTTCCGAAAATTCGCTTGAAACCGAAGTCGGTCAGCAAGCTGATATATCTTTCTTCTACCTGCTTCATAATCATCTGTTTTAAAAATCCATGCCGCAAAGGGCGACTCTATTTAAAAGAATAATAAAACCTTTTCTAATTTAATAATTGCTTGGCAGAAACTTCTACTACCCCGCCATTTCCGTCACTAATGACCACAGGACGATTGTATAAAGCCTTTTCTACCAACATATCATGCTGAGCTTCAACTAAACCTGATTCAACTTTGTTGATAAAGCCCTCAATCTCACTTTCACTCATAATCCTTAATTGTTTTAAATTTAACAATATCCTTAATCTTTGTTGGAATAAGATCTGGTTGCTAAAGTAGTTTTAAATTCTTTTGGATGCAAATATACTGCAAAATCTTGATAACGCCAAATATTTGAATGAAATTAACATCATTATCGGGAAACAACAAGGGGCTATATGCCACGATGAAAAGGTGGCGTATAGACCCTTGATTATATGGTGATAGTCGTAATCTACATCTCCGCTTTCAGCAGCTTTATCTCCTCTGCCGTCAGCCCCGTCATATCCATGACCGATGCATCAGATCTTTTTTCTCCCTGCCCACGCAAGAATTTTTCCGTGGGCAGGGAAAAATAAAAGTGGGTACAGGGATGGATAATTTCAAGAATATAACTTGTCGAAAATCTACACGATTTAACGATGCGCTTTATTAAAGTCTAATAAAGCGCATCGTTATAGTTTGCTACTTTAATGGGGCTATCATGCCCCCAAAAAAGTATCAGAATTCAACGGTTCTGCTTCCGTCTTCTTCTGTGTGAATATGTACTCTTGTCACATCTTCTGGTAGAAGGTCTTCTATCAGTTCTGGCCATTCCAGAAAACATAAGTTTCCTCCATAGAAGTAATCCTCATATCCCATATCATAGACCTCGTCTATCTTTTTGATACGATAGAAGTCAAAGTGATAGATTGGGTCGCCATTCCCTGCGGTATATTCGTTGACAATGGCAAATGTAGGAGATGTGATGACATCATCTACTCCCAATTCTTCACTGATAGCTTTGATAAATGTGGTCTTACCAGTACCCATCTTGCCGTAAAAGGCAAAGACTTTACCATCACCCATGTTGGCCAGAAATTCCTTGGCTGCAGCATGGATGTTTTCTAATGAATCAATTTTGATTTTCATATTTTGTTTCCTTTTCTTGTTTTCTTTTTCTAACGTCTTCTTGGTGTCAATGTAATGAGTGGTATCAGCATCTCTTCCATAGATATGCCTCCATGCTGGAATGTGTCCTTGTAGTAGGATACATAGTAGTTGTAGTTGTTGGGGTAGGCAAAGAAGGCATCACCATACGCAAATACATAAGTTGTGCTCAGGTTCGGAGCGGGCAATTGTGCTTTATGTGGCTCCTTGATTGTGAACACTTCCTTGGCATTGTAGGCAAGATTCTTGCCTAACTTATAGCGCAGGTTGGTGTTGGTATTACGGTCTCCTATGATCTTGATAGGTTTTGAAGCCCTAATACTTCCATGGTCGGTGGTGATGATGACCTTGAATTCGTCTTGCGATAAACGTTTGAATAGTTCTGCAAGAACTGAATGTCTCAGCCAACTCTGTGTAATGCTGCGATAGGCAGATTCGTTGTTTGCCAATTCTCTCACCATCTTAGATTCTGTACGTGCATGTGAAAGCATGTCAATAAAGTTTACGACCAGTACATTGAGGTCGTTATTCTTGCATTCATTGTATTTATCCAGAAATCTGTCGGCTCCTGCAGAATCATTTATCTTGTGATAACTGAATGTGTAGTGCTTTCTGAATCTTTCCAACTGGGTTTGGATGAGAGGTTCTTCGTTGAGGTTTTTGCCTTCCTCCTGATCTTCATCTACCCATAGGTCAGGAAACATTTCTGCAATTTTGTTTGGCATCAGACCGCTGAATATTGCATTGCGTGCATACTGGGTGGCTGTTGGCAAAATACTCATATACATGTCTTCCTCGATATCGAATAGTTCTCCGATATCTTGTCCCAACATTTTCCATTGGTCATATCTGAAGTTGTCGATAACTATGAGGAATATCTTTTCACCCTGATCCAGTTTTGGAAAAATCTTGGTTTTGAAGATGTCTGGACTCATGACGGGCTTACCTTCTATCGTCTTGCCGATATTCTTGGGATTTACCCATTCCAAATAGTTCTTGGTGATGTATTTGGCAAATCCGTTGTTGGCTTCTTCTTTCTGCATGGTAAGCAGTTCTGTCATCGAACTCTCGGTGTCGCTCAGTTCAAGTTCCCATTTTACCAGTCTCTTATATACTTCTACCCAATCCTGTACTGTCCGGCAATCCATGATTTGCATGGCGATTTGCTGGTAGTCTTGCTGATAACCGCTTTGGGTTACTTCTGTGACTATATCTTTGCGATGTATGTTCTTCTTGAGAGAGAGCAATATCTGGCTGGGGTTGACCGGTTTGATGAGATAGTCTGCGATTTTTGAACCGATAGCCTGGTCCATGATGTTCTCTTCCTCGCTCTTGGTACACATGACTACAGGGGTAGCTGGTTGGATTTCCTTGATTTGCTGAAGAGTTTCCAATCCGCTAAGTCCTGGCATCATTTCATCTAAGAGAATCAGGTCGAAGGTCTGCTGTCTGCACTGGTCGATAGCATCCGGACCATTGCTCACAGTTATAACTTCATATCCCTTTTTCTCCAGAAATATGATATGCGCCTTGAGAAGTTCTATCTCGTCATCTACCCAAAGTAATAAACCGTTGCTCATGTTTTTATTTTTTAGGCGCTAAAGTACAAAGAATAATTGAATACTGGCAGAAGAATGCTATTAAAGTATGTTAATGTTAAGGAAAGTTTTTATTCGTATGATTCTTCTGGGTGTTCGTATGTTTCCTCTACTTTTATATAATAATTAGGTGAAGATTCCGTTCTTTATCCAAGAATCAGTTTATTAATCCAATTATTCATCAAATAATAAAATAAGAAGAAATCAAGAAACAATGCTCAAAATTGTATTGATAATGCTTTGCGGAATAGGTACAGGTTATCTGCTCCGTAATAAGAAAATGAGTTTTTTAGGTCGCATCATCACGGCGTTGATATGGGTACTCCTGTTCCTGCTTGGTATTGAAGTTGGCTCCAATCCTCGTATCATAGGAGGTATTCAGACCTTAGGTCTCGAAGCTTTTATTCTCACCATTGGTGGTAGTGCGGGCAGTGTGCTTTTTGCATGGGCATTGTGGAAGTATGTTACTGCTAAACAGATGAAGTCTTCTGGTTCCGCTGATACGGAGAAGGGAGGTAAGGCATGAAGGGTAGCTTGATTATAGTTGGTTTCTTTGTCTTAGGTATCATCGCTGGATTGTGTGATGTAGTTCCTGCCTGTTTTTTAGATAGTGATGTGAGTTATATTGCGCTCTGTTGCCTGATGTTCTGTGTGGGTGTCAGCATCGGTTGTGATACTTCTATTTTGAAGAGTTTCAAGAAGGTGAATCCTCGTTTGATGATGCTTCCGGTGATGACTATTTTGGGTACTTTAGCAGGGTGTGCAGCCGTATCTCTGGTATTAGGTCACCGTCAGCTTACTGACTGTTTGGCTATCGGTTCTGGATTCGGTTATTATTCCCTTTCAAGTATTTTTATTACTGAATATCGTGGTGCCGAACTTGGAACCATCGCTCTTCTTGCTAATATTAGCCGTGAAATTCTGACACTCTTAGCCGCTCCGTTGCTGGCGAGATATTTCGGAAAGTTGGCTCCTATCAGCGTAGGCGGCGCCACCACAATGGATACTACGTTGCCTATTATTACCCGCGTGTCGGGAGAGAACTTCATCATCGTTTCCATCTTTCATGGTTTCTGTGTTGATTTTTCAGTACCATTCCTGGTTACCTTTTTCTGCTCTCTATAATCAGTTCTGTAATTTATCAGGAATGATTTAAAAATACAAATGGCAGACTTCTCCAGCTATTTATTCTGGGAAAGTCTGCCATATTGTTTCTTTAAAAACCATCGAAATCAAAATATTCGTCTTCTAAGTCAAATTTGTCATCTTTGTCTTTCTTCTCCTCTTTGGATTTCTGGTTCTTATTTTCTTGCTTCTGAGTGTTTTCTGTGTCATCATCGAAATAGAAGACATCTTCATTCTCTTCAAGAGGTTCTTTCTTTTGGATTTCCTTCTTTGGAGTCTCCTGTTTAGTCTCCTCCTTTTTCAAGATTTCCGGTTTCGCCTCTTTTTTGGGAGTTTCCTTCTTTGGAGTCTCCTGTTTTGGCTCTTCTACTTTAGGATCAACTACGATCATCTCATCCTCATTTCTTTCAACTTCAGTTCCTTTTTCAGAATTATTTTCCTTTGGAGTCTCTGTGTTGATGTCCTCTTTGATTTCTATACCGTTATTATTTCCGGTTTGAGTATTCTCCTCTTTGATTTCTATAGACTCATTGCTGATGCGTGGTGCAACATCTTCTATGATTTCTAATGAGTTGTCTATAGCATTCTTGTCGTCAAGTATCTCTTCATCACCGGCTTCAGTCTCTTCTATTTTCTTCTTCTCTGTCACGATTTCTGTAGGCTCCGTTAAGAGAGGTGCGGCATTCTGTTTCAACTTGAGTGAAGCGAAGTGTTTCTGATAGAACTTCTCGTATTCATTATATGTGAACTGTGTGCCTAAGAGTTCGAGATTTTGTTCGCTGATGAGGATAGCACGAGCCTTGTTGAGATGGCGGATGATAGCAGTCTGCTCCGACAGCGCATGTGCATATTGCCATGCTTCATCGTAACTTCTGAATCCTGACATAATCATTCTGTGCAGCCCATCTTGCTCCTCGATATTCATGTCGAAATTGCGCACAAGGTAATGGGTAAAGTTGTATTTAGCCATTTCAAAGAGCAACTGGTTCTCATTCACAGAGTCTGGCTGGTAAACAAGCATGAATACAAAGTTGGCATTGCGTTCATTCGTGAATACTTTCTGTTGGGTGGAATCCTGGTCATTGAGTACAACACTTCTTCTGTTCCATACATCTTCCAAGTCAAACTTTCCACCATGCAGTCGTTTTCCCGCATTGACTCCATTGACTATCATCCCCGCTATTTCGCTGATACGGCTATTCGGATATTTCTCTACCACTTCCTGCATATCCTTGATGCAGGCATTGGCGTCACCATCGTTGAGCTTGCTTAATCCACCGATAAACAAGAATTTATCCCTGTTTTCTCCCAGTGGGAAACGCTCGGCAGATATGCGTGCATTGGCCTTAGCCTCTTGGTATCTGTTTGCCTTGAATGCCTCGTAGGTTGCCGCATAAAGAGAGTCTTCTATATGAACACCAAACTGGGCATTTTCTTTGTAGTATGGATCTGTAAGCAATGTTGTCCATTGGCTTTCAGGATATTTCTCCTTCAGTTTCTGTACATAACGTTCTGCCTCTACCGGCATTTCCTTTCGGGAATATAACAGATAGAGGTGGTAATATACATCGTCCATGTGCTCAAAGTCATCAGCATAGTTGTCTTCCAATCTTCTGAGTGCTTTTTCGCTCAGGGAAAGATTGTCCAACTTATCCTTGAAGATAACGCCGGAATTCAACAGTCCATCCTCTAACAGCTTGTTGCTGGCTTCTATTTGTTCTTCTGTAAAAGGAATCTGAGCCAGATAATATTCTCGTTTATGTGGATCGTTTTGTGCACTGTCTGTAATCTGTTTCAGAGAATCTTCCTTGATGGCTACATTGGCAAGAGAATCTCTTACTTCGTCTGTCATCTCTTCAGCACCTTGTGGCGCACTGACCACCGTCTTGTTGATGCGTTGCCAGTTATCTACATTTTCTCGTTTGCCCCATAGGCGTTGGAATTGGGTCTTACCCTGACTTACGGCTATAGGGTTGTAGAAATACCAGAGTCCTTTCTGTCCGGTATTTCCTGTTGATGTATTGTTGTTCTTATTCGAATTGTGGTTTCTGTTGGCATTTCCACCGTTTTGTGCTTGTTGACGGTTGCTTTCTTCTTCTGCCAGTTTATTCTTTTCTTCTCTTTCTTTCTTCTTGAGGGCATCTATTACGCGGTCGATGGCTGCATTTCTTTCTTTTTCGCTCATCTTGGCAAGAGCTTGGAGAGAGTCCTGCAGGTGGACAGCTTCTGTATGAGGAACTAATTCATCAAGTATTTTAGAACGTTCTGCAAGAATCTTATAGTCTTTACGGTCTTTGTCAAGCAAGCCGATGGCTTCTCCGTAACAGCGTTGGGCATCACTGTATTTTTCCATACCCCAGTACAAGTCGCCTAAATGAAGCAAGAGCACACCTTTCTCAATACCACTGCGTGTCGCCTTGGCATTTCCTTTTTCGTATGCAGAGATGGCTTGGACGGTATCTTTCTCGTTGAGATAGATGTTACCTATTGCGTAGTATATCTGGTCCAGGTATTCCTTGTTGTTGTCTGATGCAGCCATACGTTTCAGACGGCTGATCATCTGTTTGGCATTTCCTTTGGCCATCACCTCTGTCATGGAGATACGGGCGTTGAATTCCAGTTCGTATGGTGGATTGAGACGTGTGACATGCTTGAAGGCTTTGTAGGCTTCCTGCTTTTTGCCAGTGGCAGCAAGCAACTGTCCTAAGAGAAACCATTCGCGCGCCTTTTGCTTGCGTCGCATCTCGTGCTTGATTACTTTGCGGAGATAGGGGATAGCCTGTTCGAAGTCTCCAGTATGGATGTAGTAATCTGCGTATGTGTAGTCCCATTCTTTCTGGGCACGCCAGTGGATGCTGTCTCTTTGCATTTTACGGATTACGTCCTCTGCATCATATTGCCATCCTTGTTCGATATAACATTTAGCCAGCCAGGCCCTTGCTCTGCCGTAGATGGCTGGTTGGGTGGAGTAGAGGCGGCTCATATAGGAGAAAGTGGTTGCAGCACTTTCGAAATCGCCTTTGAAAAATTGGGAACGTCCCATCAGCAACCATGCTTTCCATAAGAACGGATTGTATTCCTTACGGCTCAACCATTCAATATCTTTTTCTGTTTTGCGACGGTTTTTGTTCCATTCCGGACGTTTCTTGATACTGTGTTGATGAATCGCTTTCTCACACTTGGTGATGGCTTTCTCATAATTGCCTTTTCCCAGTTCGCGGCTGTTTTTATTGCTTACGGTATAGAGAGGAATCATCTCCGTGAAGTTGTCCTTATTGCCATTCTCTTTTTCCAATGAACCGTCAATATAGGCTAACGTACCATTATAATAGGTGTTATAACGGGCGTTGAAGGAATGCCACCAGCGGCTCTTCGCTGTATTCTTCTGCGTAGAGCAACTGCCAATACCAATTAGGAGTATAATTGATAATAGGGGAATGATATGTCGGAGATAATTTTGTTTCACTCTTGTATGATTTTAGAATGTTGTCTGCTGATCATCATTTTTTCTCAAGTGACAGCTTGTCTTTATTATACAACTTGTTTTGTAGGGCTTTTATTGTCTTACTGAGCATAAAAACCATGATACTGACAAAAATAATCGTGGCTCCTGATGGAACATTCAGCACATAACTGGCATAGAGTCCGATGATACAGTCTATCCATCCCAGGATGATGCTGGCAAAAATCATCTGCTTATAATTATAGGTGAACAGGTTGGCTGTCATCTGCGGAATTGTCAGCAAACTGATAGCCAGTACGATGCCCACCATTTTCAATGAAGCAACAATCGTCATGGCAATGAGTGTCATCATCAGATATTCTATCGCCGCTACCGGCAAGTGCTGCGAGCGTGCAAAGGTGCTGTCGAAAGCTACACTCTGAATCGGACGGAGGAAACAGGTGAATACGGCGATGGTGATACATGTCAGGATGCCCAATAGCCATAAGTCAGAACCTTCTATCGTCAGGATGCTGCCAAAGAGAAACGAAGGTAGGTCTGGCATGAAGCCGGGAGTGAGAAAGCAGCAGATAATTCCTACGCTCATTCCCAAGGTCCAGAACATGGCGATGGCAGAATCTTTCCTGACATCTTTTCTGGATGACATCCATTGAACGCCAAATCCGCTCAGTATGGCAAAGATCATGGCTGCCAGAATCGGATTGGTACCAGTGAATACACCAATTCCTATTCCGCCAAATGATGCGTGGGTAATACCCCCGCTGATAAATACCAATCGGCGGGTTACGATATAAGTGCCTATGATTCCACACAGGATGCTTGTAAGGAAGGCGCCCAAGAGGGCATTCTGAAAAAATGTATATTGTAGAATGTTCATTTCCTATAAAATATTCTTTTTCAATCCTCGCTTAAAAAACTGATGACTTCATCTTTCAACTGGTCTGGCAAGTTGATGCCTCTGAGGATGAGGCTTCTGTTCCAGCCTGCCACTTCCTCCGGTTTCATCGTATATAAGACTTCAGCGAATTGTTCAACTTCTTCTTCTGAATAATCATCTGCCGCACGTCCTTTATACGTGTCTAATTCTTCATCATCATAATATTCTATCTCTTTGGTTGCAGCTTCCATCATGCACTCCTGTTCGCATTTCGTGTTTTCTCCATTACAGGTGTTGCACGAAACGCCTTCTTTTAGGGGCTCTTCTTCTCCTTTCCGTTGGGTGAAAAGTCCTATCAGTGCGCTTGCCAGTCCTAAGACAACCAATGCAATAATCAGGTAAATCATTCGATATCTTTTATTGTGATTATTATACCTCGCTGATCTCAAATCCTACTTTTTTCAGGTCTTCCCAGAAATGTGGATAGGATTTGCTTACCACTTCAGGATTGTTGATTTCCAGATAAGGTAACTTGAAGGCAACTGGTGCGAAGGACATGGCCATGCGATGATCCTCATAGGTATCTATGGCTTCGTAGGTCGGTTCGCAGGTTTCGCCATCCCAGATGAGTGTATTGTTGTTCTCGTCTTGAATCACATAACCTACTTTTCGCAACTCTTTCTTGAGTGCTTCGATGCGGTCGGTTTCCTTGATTTTCAAGCTGGCAAGGCCGGTAAACTTGAATTTGATTCCCATCAGACAGCAGCATACTACAAATGTCTGGGCAAGATCTGGTGAACCGGTAAAGTCGTAATCCAATCGAGGAAGCAGACATCTGTGAGCTTTCAGTGTAACGGTTGTCGGTGCGCTGGTATGTATGTTTGCCTTGTCATCTCTATCCTCTGGATTTTGAATGTTTTCAAATTCGGTCTTGACACCCAGAAGGCTGAAAATGTATTTGACGACAGAGTCGCCTTGCTTGGAACCATCCATCAGTCCCTCTAATCTGATTTCAGAATCGATATTTCCGTTCAATGCCATCATTTCATACCAATAGGAAGATGCGCTCCAGTCGTTTTCGATCAGATACTTTCTTTCTTGGTATGGCTGAGGCTTTACGACAATCGTGTCCACATCTGTCCATTCTGCTGAGGCTCCAAATTCGCGCATGGTCCACAGGGTGAGGTCGATGTAGGGTCTTGATGCAATTTCTCCTGTAAGTTTGAGTTTCAATCCGTTTTTGAGAATCGGACCGATGAGCAGAAGGGCTGAGATGTATTGTGAACTGATGCTTCCTACAACCTCCAGCTGACCTCCTTCGAGTGCATGACCTTTGATGCGGAGTGGGGGATAGCCTTCTTTTTCTACATATTCGATGTCGGCGCCTAAATAGCGGAGTGCATCCACCAGAACACCGATAGGACGATTCTTCATCCTTTCTGTTCCTGTAATCGTATGTTCTCCTTCAGTAGCACTGAGGTAGGCTGTCATAAATCTCATGGCAGTACCAGCAGCCTTGATGTCTATCACCTCAGGCATGTTTCTCAAGGCATTGATGATGACTTCTGTATCATCACAATCGCTCAGATTGCATGGCTGAATCTTACCGCCCGTCATGGCATGGATGATGAGGGCTCGATTGCTGATGCTTTTACTGGAGGGCAAGTTGATGGTGGCGTTGAGTGCCTTAGGTGCTTTTATCTTGTATTTCATCTTATTTTTTTATTATTTCTGAAATGATGGTGAATCCCATCCTTTATTTTTTGTTAGTACTATGTATTTCTTTTCTGAAAGAAGCTCTTTCCACAGGAATAGCCTTTTCTATAGCCAGACAGATTGGCAAGTCGATATCTTCGTCATTGTCTTGACTTCTTGTACCGTAATTGTCGTTTTTGATCTTTTTCGGACCAGGAATCAGCGGACTGTAATAAAGAACCTGTCTCATACGGTATTTCTGCTCAGGTGTGAATCTGAAGCTCAAACTTATGGCATAGTCCATGAAATTGTCAGAATCCCATTCCTCTCCCGAATCATTGGAGCGTTTGATGAGTTCTTTCATCACAAGGTCATTACCCGCCTGTTTATGCTGTTCTATATATGAAATCAGCCATCTGTCGTAGGCTGGTTTGTTATAGCTCTTGGTGTCTGTGCAGTAGTCTGTGTCTGTGCAACTTTCAGTTGGTTCGCTTCCAGTGTCTGTATCTTTCTCAGCAAACACATGCTTGAGTCCTAAATAATGCCCCAGTTCATGAGCCAGTGTGACATTGATGTCTCCCGAATCATAGGTGTATTCTTTGTATCCGTGATCTGCGGCTGTATATCTGGATGACTCTTGGTTGATATAGGAACTGTTGATGGATACACTGTATTCAAAAGACAAACTGTTCTTATTGATGGCACCTTTTGCGTCCTTTAAACCATCTATTGCGGGATTGCCGTTTTGTTTGTAAGGTAGGTTGCTGATGCCAAGCGTTATGCTGTTGTCTTTTGTTTTCTTGAAGTTATACACCATGACGTTGATGTATTCATTCGGGTTCCATATAATCTTATTTTTCTTTTTGGTTTGATTCATGAAACTGTTGCAGTCGATAGGATATTCCCCTGAATATTTGATATATTCCACTCCTGGGGTCTTCAACTTTTTGCCAGATTCATCGTAGAGGGCAAGTTCAAACTGCACATGTATGTTCTCACTTGGTACATCTGCCCCCTCACCAAAGTTATATAATTTCCCTGCATAGAGGTCATTGACATTTTGCAGTATTGTTTTCAGACGGTCGTAAGATACATATTGATTCCTTTTATTGTTTTCATCTACGGCATTTTTATCCTGATACAGTACATGAAAGATTACAGGGAGATGATAGATGTAATCGTCTCCTATAATTTCATCACTGTCATGGTCTTGTTCATTGTCTGAATAGAATGGGTCTGGTTCTGACTCTTTACAAGATGAGAAAGTCAGAGCTACCAGAGCAAAGATGATAGATATGTAATACTTCATGCGCATACCTTATTAATATAATAAACCAACTGCAAAAGTACAAAAAATAATCTTTATTCAGTTATAAAATCATTAAAAAGTCCATCTTTTTATTGATAATATGGAAAATAGCCTTCTTATTTTGTGTTTTTCCTGATGAACAAACGTATCAAAATCATAGAAAGTTCTACTTTTTGCCTGTTTTTGGTGATAAAATATTCCAAAATGTTTGTTATTTCGGTGGTTACCTTTCAAAAGTATATCTTTGATGATATATATTTACAAAATTATACTAACATCAGTAAGTCTGCATTTTTTTATAGATTATAAATGTTATTGGGTCTTAACAATATGTTAGTG
>OJKP01001154.1_pt1 | contig 15917 bp, 10 predicted proteins | sample 1596521 | NCBI WGS metagenome assembly OJKP01 (sample SAMEA4350130, study PRJEB24818) | metagenome | biome: human; feature: gut; material: faeces | place: Denmark | collected 2013-09
CGATACAACTGTTCCATATCGATCCGACTCTCTATGGTGTCTGCATTTTTTGTCTCTCCAGCTGCCATCCTTGTCATATCCCGGGAGCTGACGATAGGAAGCTTTTCTACTTTCCAGTCTGCAGAAGTATCTGTCTGAATCCGTTCAAGGAATATATCGGAGGTCTTCTCTAATTCCGTAACCTCTTCCGGTGTATTTCCTACGAGATAGCCATCGATGGTGTCTCCCTTTACCTGTAAATATGCCTCCAGTTCCATATCTCCGGCATTCACCCTAATCTCCACAGCACCGGCAGCTCCGGCTCCCTGCTGTAAGGTAAGATGGACTCCCGCCAGCTGCTCGCCCAGGTACATCGGGAGAAAATATTCCTGCTTCTCCTGAAGGCTCCCCGCAAGACGCAGCTGCTTGTGTACCAACTGCAGCTGTTTTACATCCAGATGCTCATCCGCCCGTTCCAGGCTCATGGTCTCCGCTTCCTCTGCCGTGTCCTGAAGCATAGTCCGATAATCCTCTGCAAAATTCTGCTGATCCAGCTGTTCCCACAGTTCAAAGACTTCTGCCAAGGCAGGCACTTCACCGGTTACCGTCTGCGGGATTTCTTTTTCCTGCAGATACTTTTCTCTGTATCTGCGCAGATTGCCAAACAACTCTGCCGGATCATCCACAAGTGCCTGTGCCGCCAAAAGATTCCATGCGCTGATGGGAACTTCTCCCTTTTGCAGCAGTTCTACGGCTTCCGGCGTCGTATTTCCCGCCTTACGCATCTGCTGCAGTCCTTCCCGGTCATACGCTGCTCTGCTTTCGCTATCATCTGACACCTCTGTCAGAACCTCTTTTGCCATACCCATCCGGATCTGTTCAGATATATTATTCGCGGACAAATGAATCTCCTGTGTCAACCCGGTATCCTTCGATACTTTCCAGTCCATATGAGAAGCCCTTCTGCTTCTGGCTGCCGCCAGCAGACTGGAAAATTGCAACTCTGCACCGGTATTTACTACCGCGCCTACCGCTGCACCATCCTCTCTCTCGACCTGGTGCACCATTCGATAAATTCCAATATACGCTTTTCGTTCCTCTTCTGTAACATCCTTTTTCCGTTCCAACTGATATAGGAAACGGCTGTAGTCCTCCGCTTCTTCCTCATAGCTTTCGGGGTTCTGTGAAAAATAGGATTCCAGTTCGTCAAAGGTCTTCTCCAGAGGATTTACACCATCCCGGATCATCTGTAACACATTTTTCGGTGTCAGTCTGTCCACTACTGCGCTGACCTGTCTGTCAGCTTCCTTAACCTTCTCGATATTTTCAGGCGTAATTTCCATACTGTTGTATGCCAGAATCCGGACAGCCCGCTGATTTTCCGATGTTTTTTCTAATGACATATCTGTCAGGATATCATCTACATTAGAAAATGCTTTCCGGATGCTGTCTCCCAGATCGCTTCTCGGTGCCGTCATCAGAGTCTCATAACGTTCGCCCGCTTCCTCATAGGCTTTCTGCATTGCAGCGCCTTCCTTATGGAAGTCAGAAACTGTCTCTGTGGCAGCTTTCTGTTCCAGACCATAGGATCCCAGTACTCCGGCAGGTAATCCAGGTAATTCGGAAGCCACCTGCACTGCCTGGGTATAAGTCTCATATTTCATCACTGCCTGAGACTCACCGGGAAAATATTTTCCGGCAACCTCTGCCTCCGCCTTTCGCAGCGCTTCGATCAGCTGCTCCATAGGAGCTGTATCAATGGAAAAATCACTCTGTAAAAGCTTTACGTTCACTTCTGCCGTCATGCGAAGGCGAATCTCTTCCAGCTGTTTTCTTGCTGCCAGATTCTCTGCCGTGGCATTCCACTTTGCATCTGAGAACCAGTCCTGCAGCATTTTATCTGCTTTTTCATAAATCGTATCCTGTCTGCCCAGGTTCGCATACATCGGGGATTTTCCCTCCGCAATTGCCGCTGCTGCTGCCTGCGCAAAAGTGTCCTCCGTGACAGGATAGGAAATACCGTCCAGTTCCACAAGCTGCTGCAGCGTATCCGTAGTCAGCGGAAGTCCTGCACTTACCAGCCACTGTGCCTTCTGTCTGTTCTCATCGTTTACCGTCAATCCCGCATCCGCAATTACCTTGTTCATCTGCTCCTGCAGTTCCTGCGGGACATCATTATTCTGTACTTTCGCACCGCTGTTCTCTGCCACATAGAGGTTCCAGATCTCCGGTTCCAGTCCATTATCCACCAGGTAGCTGACCGCACCTTCTTCCGGTTCCTTCAGGGAAGCTGCCATATCCCAGGCGTTTTTCAGTTCATTTATATTTTCCTGCGTAAGAGGAAGATCCGCGGATCGGAACTGCTCTTCGATGCTACGGGCTAAAGTATCACTCCCTACCGCTGCCGCCAGGGTATCCATGTCGATATCATCCGTATATCCTGCGATCTGCTGTCCGGAACGCACCAGCTCTGCCTTGATCTTATCCACGATGGTGACCGCTGTATCCTGATCTAATTCTCTAGGATCAAATCCATCCTCACAGGCCTTCGCATAGTCCTCCTGTGACATGGTATGCGACAGCAATGTCATATAGTCCTGCTGCAACGCCACATTAGCATTCCCGGCATCCTGCTGCAGCTCCATCAGAGATTTTCCTTTGTTGTTCTCTTCCTTTTCTAAAGAAGACATGGGCACTGCGGCCTGCCCACTCTCGTATACTGCCCCGAAATTCACATTTACGCTCTTTTTACTGCGCCATGTCTTGTCTTTGCCCCAGTTGTTTTTCTCTGTCCGGTTACTTTCTGTTCTATTGTCATTTTCATTGATCGTCTGATTCTGAAATGTTATCTTCACGCCTGTCGTCCTTTAAATCCTCTTACGAATACAAGCATTCAAAGAGGTCTTAGTGATATTTACATGTCTCTGAATAGTTATGAAAAAAGATGAGTGCACTTTGGGTCACACTCATCTTTTATTTCGGTTGTTTTATATGATTTCTTAACCTGACCTAGAACAGAAATACCGCAGCGCCATAGGGTGGCAGATCAAAGCTGATGGAGTAATCCTTATAATGATAAGGCTTTTTCTCCGCCGTAATCTCTGTGGGAATCTCGTTTCCCCAGCCGCCGAACCGTTCCTCATCACTGTTCAGCAGAAGCTTATACTTTTTCTTCTTAGGCACGGGAACAGTATAGTTCTCCCATTTCATCGGGGTCATGTTAAGTACAAACAGCAGATTATTCTTGCCACTGGAACATTTTCTCACGAAGCAGTATGTACTGTGCTCCGCATCATCCGCGTTCATCCATTCAAAGCCGTCCCAGGTATTGTCAAGCTCGTACAGAGCAGGGTATTTACGATACAGCTTTAACAGCTCCTTTACATAAGTATGTACGCCCTGATTCAGCTTCTCACCTAACAGATACCAGTCAAGCTCACGCTCTTCGCTCCACTCTCGCTCCTGTCCGAAATCCTGTCCCATAAATAATAATTTCTTGCCGGAATGCCCGAACATGTAGCTATACCCCACACGAAGGTTGGCATATTTATCTGCCGGATATCCGGGCATTTTATTCACCATGGAGCACTTCAGATGTACCACTTCATCATGAGACAATGGCAGAATATAATTCTCACTGTCGTTATAGCTCATGGCAAAGGTCATGGCGTAATGATCGCCTTTCCGGTACAGAGGATCCAGCTTCATATACTCGCAGAAATCATGCATCCAGCCCATATTCCACTTGAAGGAAAATCCTAAGCCTTCCTCCCCGATACCACTGGTGACATTAGGCCATGCGGTAGATTCCTCGGCAATTGTCAAAAATCCCGGATAAGTTCCGCGGATCACTGAATTCAGATGATGGAAGAACTCAATGGCTTCCAGGTTCTTATTGCCGCCAAATTTATTCGGCAGCCATTGTCCGTCCTTTTTACCGTAATCCAGATACAGCATGGATGCTACTGCATCTACACGGATACCGTCTACATGGAACTCTCTCAGCCAGAACAGAGCATTGGCTACCAGGAAGTTCTTCACTTCATTTTTGCCATAATTAAATATCTTCGTTCCCCATTCAGGATGTTCTCCCAAACGAGGGTCGGGATGTTCAAATATGCACTGTCCGTCAAATTCTGCCAGTCCGTGTGCATCGGTTGCAAAATGTGCCGGTACCCAGTCCAAAATGACTCCAACGCCTGCCTTATGCAGTTCATTAACCAGATACATAAAATCCTTAGGCGTTCCGTAACGGGACGTAGGCGCATAGTATCCGGTCACCTGATACCCCCAGGAGCCATCATACGGATGCTCTGCGATTCCCATAAGCTCTACATGGGTGTATTTCATTTCTTTCAGATATTCCACGATCCGGTCGGCAAACTCCCGATAATTATAGAATCCTTCCGCAGTACCGTTATTCGGATGCTTCATGAAAGAACCGATATGACACTCATAGATCGCCATGGGCTCCTTGTTCATATCTTTTTTATCCCGGGCTTCCATCCACTTGGAATCCTTCCAATCGAATCCCGTGATATCAGTAACGATGGACGCTGTGCCCGGTCTGTACTCCGCATAGTTAGCAAAGGGATCGGCTTTGTACAGTCTTCTGCCATCTCTCGCATAGATCAGGAACTTATACATTGTTCCTTCTTCCACGCCGGGAACGAACAACCCCCAGATACCACCTTCTCCCAGCTTCTGCATGGGATGAGACTCCTCGTTCCATTCATTGAATGTGCCGATGACATTCACCTGTGCTGCATTTGGTGCCCATACCCCGAAATAGACTCCCTGCACACCATCTTCCGTCGACAGATGCGCGCCCAGTTTTTTATAAATATCATAGTGCGTTCCCTGGGCAAAAAGATACTGATCTGCTTCGGAAATAAATACCTTCTCCTTCGTCATAGCTGTGCCTCCCGCTATATATTTTTAACTATTCAGAACCCCATTCGCCCTATAAACATTGATAAATGTTCTTACGAATGCAAGCATTCGACGTCCATTCGTCAATGTTTACATGGCTCTGAATAGTTATACAAAATCTTTCTCAGTGAGGATGATCATATCCTCATCGTCATATCTCTTGGCAAACAGAACATCAAAGAAATGCTTTAATGTCTTTTTATTCGCATGCGCAATTGCCTCATCCACGATCTCTTTCACATCTACCACGGTAACCACATGGTCTATGGTCTGCATATCTTCAATTCTGGTATGCAGTGCGAGAACTCCCAGCTCATCAATGGAGTATTCCATTTCCCGGGCGTATTGTCTTCCGAATGCCACCAGTGTATCGTTACTGAGAGCTTCCACATCCATGCGGGCTGTAAAGCTTTCTTTCAGTTTTTCATGCTTTTCCAGGAAACGGTCGATCTCACGCTTGGTATCTTCCAGGATAATAACGATGCCCTGATTCTCCTGCTGCAGGGCTTTATACAGGGTGTTCACCGTAGTATCGTTCATTTCCGATGCCTTGCAGATAATAAGCGCTCCGTTCTTCAGCTTGGATAATGTATCGGCAGCGTCCTTTTTATTCAGCGCATGTCCGGAGATTTTGGCAACTTTTCCGGAGAAATTGCTGTCGGTAGCCTGGATCTCACGGATCATATTTTTCGCAAGGGATAAGGTATCCATGCCTTCTTCACCGGTGATGATCACATTGCCGGTATAGGCAGCCAGGCTGATATTATCAATGGCTTTGACTAACTGTTCTCTTGCGGACTTACTCTGAATAAAGGGAGCATACAGCTCGCGCTCTTCTCTGGTAAGCGCACGGACTTTTGCTTTGTCTCTCTCCACTACGGGAGGCTCCGGGGTCTGCGGCTGCTCGTCCTCAGGGACTTCTTCTACCGCTTGTTCTACTGCTTGTTCTTCCGGCTCCTCTTTGGCCTCCTCTACGGATTCCTCCGATGCTTCTTCGATCTCTGTTATAGTTTCCTCCGACACCTCTGTGATCTCTGCCGCAGGCTCCTGCGTCACTTCCATATTGGCAACAGCTTCCGGTTCCTCTATTGCGGGTTCTTCCTCATATTCCGCCACAGCAGGTTCCTCTTCAAGTTCTTCTACCTCTTCAGCGTCAACGATATCCGTATCAGCAGGTTCCGGTTCCAGCTCTTCAACTTCATCTGTGTCCGTAACCACATCAGCATCCGCTGCTTTTTCTTTTTCCAGTTTCTCTAACAGTCCATCTCTTACTGCCTGTTCAAATTCCGTGAACATGGCACCGGTCTGCTGCAATACATGCTGGCGGACTTCTTCTTCTCTCTTTTCGAGGTTTTCTTTCTTTTTGCGTTCCCACTCTGCCAGAATGTCTTCAATATTCATCTGACCGGTAATCTGCTTCTCGATGCTTTCCGCCTCGGGCATTACCAGGCTGATCTGACCGTCGGATTCCTGTGCCAGTACATTCGCCAGCTCCTTGGGAGGTTCCACCGGTACGGTCACTTCATGCATTTCGTGAATCTCTTCGACAGAGCTTTCCGGCTTGCTCTCTGCCTCCACAGGCGCCTTCGGCTCTGCTTCCGGCTCCGCTTCTGCTTCCGATAATTCCGGCACAACATCCTGTCTCTTAAGAGATGCCGGTTCCTCCGGCAGGATCTCCTCGGTCTCTACCTCAGGAACCTGAGACAGATCACCGATCTCTCCGGTCTCACCAAAGAACACCTCGGAACCTTCGATCTGCTCGGTCTCCGGCTCCAGATCATCCTCACTGACCTCTGCAATCTCCGGATAATCCAGAGATTCTGTATCGGAATCCATCATAGGTGCTACGATAGAACGGGTAATGGAGTCCGCTGTAGCTTTCGCGGTATCTTTTTTTGGCTCCTCACCGAGGACTTCACGAAGTCCCGCTGCAAGTTCTGCCTGCAGATTGATGGTATTATACTGACCCACATCCATGGTCTTCACATGAATATCGAAATCATCCTGCTCCGGCTGTGCGGAGGTCTCCTGCGCCGGTTGCTGCATGGGTTCATAGACCTGGGTATCTCCGGATACCTGGTCATAGTTATCCTCCTGAACATAGCCCTGATTCTGATCGTAGTTTCCGTCCTGAGGATAGTCCTGCGCATGCCCCTGGCTTTGGTCATAGTTCCCATCCTGGGAATAATCCTGAGTATAATTCTGATCATACCCCTGACCCTGATCATAGCTTCCGTCCTGGGCGTAACCCTGATCATAACCCTGATTCCCGCTATACCCGTTATCCTGCACAGAGTTCTGCGACGGGATAAAGCTTCCGGGCGCATCGAACCGATGATCGTATTTTTCCTGCTGCTCCGGTGTCAACGGCTGATGGAGCATTTTCAGTTCCATCGCCTTAATCACATATTTCCCTTCGCCGAACCAAAGGATCAGTTCATCACATTCCTCTACACATCTGGCTGCCAGTCCCACTCTGTGATACAGGTATGCCAGTTCATATGCCCATTTTTCCCTGTAATCTCTCTTCTTCAGTTCTTCCAAAACTGAGATTCGTTCTTCAAGGCTCACGTCCTGCGCCTCGTACAATTTATACTGCAGAATATATCTTCCCGAATCCTTGGGCGCCACCTGTACGAATTCCTTATAATATTCTATCGCCTGTACGTATTCTTCCATTTTAATGGAAAGTTCGCACAGGGAATAGCAGATGGTCCTTCCGCCGGGACGACGTTCATATGCCAGAAGCAACATATCTCTGGCATCCTCATATCTGCGATTGATCTTATAGAGATCACTGATCGTACACAGCATCATGACACTTTTTACACGACGCCAGTCAATCGTGTCGGCAATTTCAGCAGCCTGTGCATATTCTCCCCGGCTGATCAGGTCTTTGATTTCTTCCGCTCTTAATTTATATTCACTCTTATCCAAGGTATTTCGCTCCCTTAACCTTTTCTTGTCCTAAGTTCCTATTTTCACCAAAGCAGACTATCCCACTTTTTTCTTATTCAGTGTATCATAGTCACTATACGTATGTCAAAATCAAACTGGGGAAATTGTAGTGGAAATTACGCGAGCAATGAGCCGCGCATAGGCATAAGGAAAGACAGCGATGGGCGCTCACGCACACATCGCTGTCTTTAATCACAGATATTTTCCCGTAATGCTGTCGGCATTTGCCCTGATCTGCTCCGGAATTCCCACAGCGACAACTCTGCCGCCGTCTTCTCCACCACCGGGTCCCATATCAATGATGTAATCGGCATTGCGGATCACATCCAGATCATGTTCAATGACAAGTACCGTTGCCCCATTGTCTATCAGCGCCTGAAATACCCGCAACAGAGTCTGTACATCTAACGGATGCAGTCCGATCGTCGGTTCGTCGAATACAAATACGGAATCCGACTGTCCTCTTCCCATTTCGCTGGCAAGCTTCAACCGCTGAGCCTCCCCGCCGGAGAGGCTTGGTGTCTCTTCGCCTAATGTTAAATATCCCAGTCCCAGATTTTTCAGGACTTCCAGACGCTGATGCACGACTTTCCAATCCTCTGTCGCCTGCAATGCCGCCGTTACATCCATCTCCATCATCTGCGGCAGAGAATAACGTTTCCCCCGTTTGTTCGCATAGCAGATGTCCCATGCCTCTCTGGCATAGCGGGAACCGCCGCACTCCGGGCAGGGCACATCCACATCCGGCAGGAACTGTACGTCCAGACTGATCTGTCCGGTACCGTCGCAGACCGGGCATCTTAGTTTTCCGGTATTGTAAGAAAAATCTCCCGCCTTATATTTTTTATTTTTTGCATCCGCGGTTTTCGCATAGATCTTCCGCAGTTCGTCATGCACATTGGCATAAGTGGCTACCGTGGAACGTACATTAATACCGATGGGGGATGCATCGATCAGTTTTACATGGGCGATACCCTCCGCGGTGATACTTTTTACATGGCCGGGCAAATGTTCGCCGTTTAACTTTGCTTCCAGTCCGGGAATCAGACTTTCCAGCACCATGGTGGTCTTACCGGAGCCGGAGACACCGGTAACGACCGTAAGTCTTCCTTTGGGAATGTCTATTTCCAGAGGCTTTACCGTATGGATGGCATCTGTGGACAAATGAAGCTTTCCCGGTGCAAATATTTCCTCCCGGGCGATGGGTTTACGGATACGCATATCCGCAGTCTGCGCCAGAAAAGGACCGATCATGGACTCCTTTTTGGCGATTACCTGTGGAATCGTACCCTGTGTGATCACATAGCCGCCTCCGGCACCGGCTTCCGGTCCCATCTCGATCAGCCAGTCCGCTTCGGACAGAATCTGAGTATCATGGTCTACCAAAATAATGGAGTTGCCGTCAGCGATCAGGTCATGCATCACCGCATTCAACCCCACAATATTCGAAGGATGCAGACCGATGGAAGGCTCATCCAGCACATAGAGCACTCCTGTGGTACGGTTCCGCACTGCACGTGCCAGCTGCATCCGCTGTCTCTCCCCGGTGGACAGAGAGGCTGACGCACGATCCAGAGACAGGTAAGTAAGTCCCAGATCCATCAGCCTTTTGGCCACAGTTTGGAAGGATTCGCAGATAGATTCCGCCATAGGCCGCATCTCTTCCGGCAGGGAATCCGGCACTCCCGCTACCCAGTCCACCAGTTCTTTCAGGGGCATCTGGCAGGCCTGCGCAAGCCCTATGCCCCGAAGTCTCGGTGCTCTGGCCGCATCCGAAAGTCTGCTGCCACCGCATTCCGGACAGATGTCCTCCTTTAAGAATTTTTCCACACGTTTCATGCCCTTTTCGTCTTTCACTTTTGCCAGGGCATTTTCTACCGTGTATACCGCATTGAAATATGTAAAATTCAGTTCTCCCGCCTGATTGGTCTTTTTCGCCTTATAAAAAATATGTTTCTTCTCCGCGGGACCGTGATAGACAATCTCTTTTTCCCGATCTGTAAGTTCCCGGAAAGGCACATCCGTCCGCACTCCCATTTCCCGACAGACATCTGTCATTAAAGACCACATGAGACTGTTCCAGGGTGCCACCGCTCCCTCATCAATACTCAGGGAATCATCCGGCACAAGAGAATCCAGGTCCACAGTCCGCACACTTCCCGTACCGCCGCATTTCGGACAGGCTCCCTGGGAATTGAATGCCAGTTCCTCTGCACTGGGAGCATGCACCTTTGCTCCGCATTCCGGGCACAGGATCTCCTGCTCCGCCGCTACTTTCAGGGTCGGAGGCACATAATGTCCGTTGGGGCAGCGATGGGAAGCCAGACGGGAATACATCAGACGCAGACTGTTCAAAAGTTCCGTGCCGGTTCCGAAGGTACTGCGGATCCCCGGGATGCCGGGACGCTGATGCAATGCCAGCGCTGCCGGAACATAGAGGACTTCATCCACCTGGGCTTTCGCCGCGCCGGTCATACGTCTTCTGGTGTAGGTGGACAGAGATTCCAGATAACGTCTGGAGCCCTCCGCATAGAGGACGCCCAGCGCCAGTGAGGATTTTCCCGAGCCGGATACTCCGGCGATCCCCACGATTTTGTGTAAGGGAACATCCACATCGATATTTTTCAGGTTATGAACCTTTGCACCTCTTACCTTGATATGCTTTGGTTCATTAGCTTCGTATTCCATGATAGTACTCCTCATTATAGTAAATCGTAATTATTCAAACCTCACCCATACATTCACAAAACGTTCGCTGGCTCGTTCTTTCTCGCTGCTACGCAGCTAATTTTGCTCATTTATGAGGTGGTGACTCAAATAATTAAAACAGATCCAGCATATTGTCCAGATATATTTCTTCTCTGACCTGCAGCTGGTACTCCGGTTTCGTCATATAATACAGTAAAAATTCCAGAACCAGTGCACTGCCCAGTCCTCGGCCCTCGATCTTATAATTGGAAAATCCCATAGGCAGATAGATCTTCTGAATATCTCCCACGCTGATAAATCCGGGATTTTTCATGGCTTTGGAGAAACGATAGCCCTCCTCCGCCCCCGGCGTGGTACAACTAAAATCCGGCTCCTCTCCCAGATTCCTGCGGCTGACGGCTTCGTAGCATTCCTTCCTGTCCTTACATCCGAAATAACAACACTCATTGCACAAAAATTCCACTTTGTCTTTCTGTGATTCTGTCAGCGTATTTAATTTTTCATAAGCCTTGTTCAGGCGGAAATCCGGTACGACGTAGCGAAAATCTTCTCTGTCTGCTTCCTTTTTTAACGCTTCAAAATCCGTCAGTACTTTTGTGGTTGAGGATATCAGATAAAGTTGCGGATAATGACTTTTCAGATACTGTAACAGCAGCTCCGAGTGGACGATCACGCCGTTCTCCGGGGTTGCATTATCCGCAAACAGAGCACAGAGTTCATTGCATTTTCTGTCCGAAAGATGTTCCTCGCAAAGAAGGGAATTACTAAAGGTCAGACGTGCTGAGATCCCGTATTCCTGTAACAGTGCCAGCACTTCTCCTGCGTCGTGATCCTCCAGTGAGACGCGGCCGCCTCCCCAGATGCAGTCCGGCGGGGCTCCGTAGATGGAACCGATGTCGCACCAGTCGTAAAAATATTCCCGATGCTCCCGAAACAACGGCAGGAACATTCTGTATAATTCATAGAATTCAAACAGACCGGGAAGATGGTAATGGGCTGTTTGTTTATTCATGTTTCTGCTTCCTCCGTATTATTTTTCATATTCAAAATATTTCAAAAATCCCCATTTAGAAAATGTTAAACAGGGATAACCATAGGTATATTATAGCCTATCTAGAAAAATGAGACAATTGAATATAATTAAAATTCCGGCAACCACCTCTCTGGTAATCGCCGGAACCACGTTTATTTATTTTCCCCAGACTTCCTCCGCCACTTCTTTCACAAGTCGGAGTTTTGCCCACTGTTCTTCCTCGGTCAGCTTGTTGCCGATCTCGCAGGAAGCAAATCCGCACTGGGGGCTTAAGTATAATCTTTCCAGTGGAATGTATTTTGCCGCATCATGGATTCTGTCAATGACAAGCTGTTTGTCCTCCAGTACGGGAGACTTGGTAGTGATCAGTCCCAGAACGACCTTTTTCTCCCCGGATACCTTGGCCAAAGGTGCGAAACCGCCGGATCTCTCATCATCAAACTCCAGGAAATAGGCATTCACATTCTCTTCGCCGAACAGGATATCCGCTACGGAATCATAGGCACCCTCGCTTGCGTAGGTGGAATGGAAATTACCGCGGCATACATGGGTGTTGATGATCATATCCTTCGGTGCATTGGCGATCACCTTATTGTTAATATCCTTGTGGGCTTTCTGGAACTCCACAATTCCCTCTCTGGTGGTTCCGTACAGGGTATGACCGATCTTGTCTGCGAACATGCCCCAGGTGCAGTCATCCAGCTGTAAGTTCCGGCATCCTGCCGCATAGAGATCATCGATCACTTTTCCGTAGGCCGCCACAATGTCGTTTACCAGTTCCTGCTCATTCGGATAATGCTTCTCTGTGCAGCCTCGGTTAAAGGGCATGGTAAACTGTGCCAGAAACTGGGCGGGAGAAGGTATGGTCTGCTTTGCTACGGTATTTTCATCCTCTAATGCTTTTACAAACCGGAAATGATCTACAAAAGGATGCTCCCCGGTCAGTCCGATCTTGCCTACAATATAGGTATCATCCACCATGGCCGCCTCGCCGTGGAACGGAAGTCCCGTCTTGGTAGGGGTATGGCCGATGCCGTCGAATCCCCACATGAAATCCAGATGCCAGGTGGCTCTGCGGAATTCACCGTCTGTGATCACATGATAGCCCAGCTCTTTGATCTTGCTCACAAGCTCTGTGATGGCTTCATCTTCCACTTTCTTCAGTGCCGCAGCATCGATCTTTCCTTCATTGAACTGTCTTCTTGCTTTCTTCAGCTTCTCCGGTCTTAAAAAACTTCCTACGAAATCATAGCGAAAAGGTGTCTGTAAATTGCTCATTGTCATTCTCTCCATTTCTTTGTTGTTTTGTCGTTTTTTGAATTGTCCTCATTATAAGAGAAATGATGAAATCCGCAAAATACGTAAAAATAAGGGTTGTCCATAGTTTAAAGCTATGGACAACCCATTCATCCTAAATACTTCTGCAGTGCTTCCAGGTAGGTAGTACCCAGTCTGCTGAGCATTCCTTTTCTGTGTGTGATATAACCGATCCGCATGTCACTCTCATCTGCCAGTGGCACGGCGATAATATCTTTTCCGTTTAATTTTTTATCGATCACGCCGCTGCACACGGTGTAACCGTTCAGGCCGATCAGCAGATTGAACAGTGTCGCTCTGTCCCGCACACGGATATTTTTCCTGCGTTCAAAATCAGAGAAGATTTCCTCTGAAAAATAAAAGGAATTGTGCTCTCCCTGTTCAAAAGACAGGTACGGGTATTCTTCCAGTTCTTCGTTCGTAATTATGCTGTTACCCGCCAGCGGATGTTTTCTGCTGATAAATACATGGGGACTGGCAACAAACAACTGGTGGAATTCCAGATCATGGGATTTCAACAGCTTGCTGAGTACCGCTTCATTGAAATCATTCAAAAACAGGATTCCGATCTCGCTGCGCAGACGCGCCACATCTTCTATGATCTCATAGGTCTGTGTCTCCCGCAGGCTGAAATCGTATTCTTCCTGCCCGTACTGTTTGATCAGGTCCACGAATGCGTTGACGGCAAAGGAATAATGCTGGGTGGATACGCAGAACTGTTTTTTGCCCCCGGGATTTCCCTTGTATTTATCCTCAAGGATCGCCGCCTGCTCCAGCACCTGTCTCGCATATCCCAAAAAGTCATCTCCCTCTTTGGAAAGCGTGATCCCCTTGTTGGTCCGGTTGAAAATAACAATATTCATTTCCTTTTCCAACTCGTGGATCGCGTTGGTCAAACTGGGCTGTGAAACATACAGCCTGTTGGCTGCTTCCGTGATGGTGCCGGTCTCTGCTACCGTTATTACATACTTTAATTGCTGAAGTGTCATTCTTTTCCCTATTTTTTATCCTTTTTACTTTCACCGTAAATGGCGACAGCAACGCACAGGATCGCTGCTGCAATCGCCAGCCAGAATGCCAGATCCATATATTGTCACTCCCAAAGTTTTCAAAATCTCTTCCTAAGGTTAGCACTCGCTAACCTCCGTGTCAATCATTCTTCCTTTGGGAAACAGGATTTATTCTCAGACAATATCTTTCAGTTCTTCCTCTTCCTGGCGTTTCATTTTCTCGATTTCTTTTTTATTGATTTTCTCTGCTATAACAGAAATTACCGCCGTTCCGATGATAAGTATCGCAGCCTCTAATCCGGTATTTTCATAATCCACAAATAAGGATACTACAAACATGATAAGTGAGGTAACGATCAGACCAGCCTCTATGTATTTTAATTTTTCCCGCCAGCGCTGCATCATAAGATCAGTCCCTCCCTTGCATCCACACCAGTCTCCCTGCGGTTCAGGTAATCAAACGAAATCATCTTATGTTTCACATAGAGCCGCTCGAGTGTCATAATGGGAATCTTGTAAGAATCTCCCCGTTCTTCCCAATATCCCACGCCGTCTTCTCTCTCCTGCTCGATCAGCATGTGAATGTACGGATCTTTGTCGGTGTAGCAGATGTAGAACTTTTTCAGGCTTCCCATAGTAGGCGTGACTGCGATCTCCACATGGCCCGTCCGGTATTTCGCCAGCCACTTGATGGCATATTCGATCTGGGAAAAATCCGTGACGGTCTCCACCTTATCCCCGTAAGTTAAGGTGAATGTGTAGGTCAGAGACTTGTCGATCTTATACTTGGTGTATTTCGTTTTCTCCTTGTGGTATTTGACAGAAAAGTGAACACTGATCACGAAGATCACCAGACCCAGCAGAAACATGATAAGCGGCGGCAGGATCTGCTTCTCCTTTGTCGCACCGCAGAAATAAATAACCGGGAACACCATAAATACCAGTCCCACCATAATGAGACCGGAATAAAAGGATTCCCAACTCCTTTTTGTAAACATATTCTCCCCACTCCTTTGTATTATTTTCCACCATAGTAACACAAGAGTGGGGCTATCGTCATCTTTTTTAGAAAAGAATGTCCTCCGGCCGGATCTTATCTTTCTCCGTAATGGGACGGATCACCCGGCAGGGAACGCCTGCTGCAATCACTCCCGCCGGAATATCATGGGTAACCACACTTCCGGCGCCGATCACAGAACCCGCGCCGATGGTTACACCACCGCAGACCGTGGCATTTGCTCCGATCCATACATTTTCTTCCAGCGTGATGGGTGCAGAAGTACCGATTCCCTGACTGCGCTGTCCCGGGTCAACCGCATGTCCGGAGCAGGCCAGACAGACGCCGGGCGCGATAAATGCACCCGCACCGATATTGACGGGTGAGGTATCCAGAATGACACAGTTATAATTGATGACTGTAAGTCCGTGGGTATGAATATTAAATCCATAATCACAGTGAAAATCCGGTTCAATGCCCGTCATCGGATGACAGGTTCCCAGAAGCTCCTGCAAGATCTCGCGCCGCTTCTGCTGTTCACTCGGAGCCGTTCTATTATATTCCCAGCAAAGCTGTTTTGCCCGGTTCTGTTCCTCTCCCGGGATATTTTCATAGCCACTGGCATAGGCCGCAGGGCGCTTCATAATGTCTATAACGTTCATGTTTTACGCTTCCTCGCTTTTTCTTTTCCCGAAAACCTCACAATTTACAGTAATGTCACCATTCTCCTGAATGGTAATATTCTGCCAATGAAATATATTTTCATTTCTTTCCACAAATCGCCATTTTCGATTGGGATTTTCCAGAACAGTTCCCGTCAATATTCCATTTTCCATGGTAAAACACAAATTTGTAAATTTACTCTTGCATGCATATACCATATCATAACAATGGGTCTTTGAATTATATATTCTGAGTCCAACACCATACTCACCATCCGGCTGTGGAGAAGTCTCCCTCGTTGCTCTGGAAGGACATATGA
>OJKP01001161.1_pt1 | contig 15851 bp, 10 predicted proteins | sample 1596521 | NCBI WGS metagenome assembly OJKP01 (sample SAMEA4350130, study PRJEB24818) | metagenome | biome: human; feature: gut; material: faeces | place: Denmark | collected 2013-09
GTGGTTATAGCGTTGGGGATCACCTCTTCCCATTCCGAACAGAGAAGTTAAGCCCAACCGCGCCGATGGTACTGCACACCCGCGGGAGAGTAGGTCGCCGCCAATTTCTTTACAAGCCTCACTTGACATTGAGTCAAGTGAGGCTTTATTATTAATATTGGCGGCTATAATGGCTTTCCCCCTCTATTCCCTTAAATCAGTAATTCACTGAATCAAATTTTAATATTATAGACAATGTCCTTTGAACGCTTATATACGAAACGTTTGCCGCAGAATCCGTTGTTACACGATCCTATGCTAAAGTACGTGTTGTTGCTTGGTTTAGGAATTGTTTTGGGATGGAGTATGAAGAATTATAGTATGCAATGGCTATTGATGGGTTGCGGTCTGCTTTTGTTGGTAGGTGGTATGGTGCTATATTGTTATAGGGGTAAAAATGAAAAAGTGTGGTGGCTAATTTCGTCTTTAGCTGCTATGGCGCTGATTGTTGTGGCAGCAGGTTGGACGCAGAGTGTGTATAATGAAGTAGTCGTGGATAATTGGCCTTCTGAATCTCGTGTATGGGGAGGAAACTTAGTTGGAGTTCACAAGATAAATGATGGATATACAACGGTTGATATAAAGTTGCATGATAAGTATAGAGATTGGAATGGGAAAGTTGTAAGGGTCACTTTTTCGAAGGGAAGTATGCTGATGGGGAAAAGAGATTCTTTTATGCAGAGGAAAGAGTCTACTGCGGTTGGTAAGGAAACTGCTCGAAAAGAGGATGTACAGTCTGCTAGGTTAGGAGATAAATTGTTCTTTTATTGCAGGCTGTCTAGCTCATTAGGTAAAGTGTGCCCTTCCAATTTTGATTATAATAGCTATCTGACGGTACATCATATTAGTGGGGCTGGTTTTGTGGGTGGAAGAGAAAAAGTTTCTGTTGTTGACAGCGAACGATTAGAAAAAAGTGTAGGTTTTTGGGGATGGAGGAAGAGCTTTCGTATATGGATGATAGAATGTAGAGAGAAACTGTGGGAGGAATATGCGCAATACTTTATAGGAGAGAAATTGTCTATACTTTCGGCATTGACTTTGGGTGATAAGACCTTGTTGAGGAAGGATACGCAAGAGGTCTTTTCTGATACAGGAACGAGTCATATATTAGCTCTTTCGGGGCTTCATCTAGGAATATTGGTAAGTATTTTTAATTTTCTGTTTCTAAGAAAGATGCGCAGATGGGGTGCAAGAGTTACAGGACTCGTATTGATAGTGGGAGTGTTGTGGCTTTTTACATTTTTGGTAGGTTTGCCCGTGTCGTTGGTTAGGGCATCTACAATGTTTACGCTGATGCAGATTGGTGTATGTATGGGACGTGGCCGTGGGGCAACTTTGAATAATTTATCTGTGGCAGCCCTGTTGTTGCTCATTGTAGATCCGCTTACACTTTTCGATGTAGGTTTCCAAATGTCGTTTATTGCGGTGTTTTCTATTATTTTGACAGAAAGATATATATGGCAGAGATTTCCTTTGCCTTTGTGGAATGATGGGCAGAGTGTGTTGCTAAAAAAGGTTCGAAGGGCCGATGGACAGAAAAGGTCAGAGTATATACGTTGTGTGAGTATACCTTGGTTGAAAAATGAATGCGGTAAGCGATTATATTACTTTTTTCGTGATATAATTTATCCTTTTATATGCGTATCAATTAGTGCGCAGTGGGGCACTTTGCCACTAGTGCTTTATTATTTCCATATATTTGCTACCTATGCATGGTTGGCCAATTTTGTAGTGATTCCTGCGGCCTATGTATTGTTGTCGTTCGCATTGTTATTTTTTATATTCCCTCTAGGGATAGTAAGAACGGGGCTAGCAGTTGGCATGACTTATGTAATGGATGTAATGGTCAATTCCTTAGATTGGCTATCGAGGCTCCCTGGTGCAACGATGCATGTGTCGGCATCTTGGGTCGCACTAGTGCTTATTTGGTTGCTACCAATGATGACTTATGCTTTCTTTCAGTCGAGGAAACGGAGATCGCGTGCTATCCTTATGATAACGATAACGGCGTGCTTAACATTTGGCGTGGTAGCGCAGATGCTTTATAAGATGGAAAATCGTGTCACTCCCCATGTGATGGTATATAAGGTAAATGGACTGCCAGCTGTGCATTTTGTGCAGTCTTCGGAAAAATCGTATCTGCTCTCATCGTTGTCAGCGGATAGTGCGAGACAGAAACTTGCTTATGTGAATGAAAATTATTTCGTGCCGAATAAGATGGCATTTCCCCAAATGTTGCGAACGGATGGAACATGGAGTAACAGTTACTTGATGCAGCATAAATGGCTCGTGATGTTCAGACACAAAACGATTTATCTGCTCAATCATGCTTTGGCTTTTGACGGGAAAAGTTTCGCAGTCTCAAATGCAAAATGCGGAATGCAGATAGACTTGCTAGTTGTGGCTCGTGGATGCAGAAATAGCTATGCAGAGGTATGCCAAGTGATGCAGCCGCGAAAAGTGGTACTCTTTTCTAATTTACCTATTGCGCAACGTAAGCATTGGAAAAAATCATGTGAAAAAGTGGGCATTCCTTGTTATGATATGGCAGAGAAAGGCTACTACGAATGGAAAGTATGAGATGGTCTTCATGAGTGTAGAAGCCGTGCATTTTTTCTGAACTTCGTGAGCCTTACCTAATATTTCTGCGACATGAGTTTTTACTTGATAATCGCATCAAGTGGGTTTTTGAGAATGCGTCCGATGGTTAAGGCATGCAGAGAGGCTGCAGTCTTGAGTTCCTCTTGAAAATAGTAGGCCACACTTCCCACGAAAGATACGGGAAGCTCCGTTCGGCCATAAGCCAACACATTGCGACGGAAAAAACGAGCAAACTCATCAATGAGCAGAGCTTGAATTACTTCCTCCTTTCGGTGCCTACTGAGGAAAGGTGCAAACGAAGCTAAGAAACGATTGGCCAATGGTTCACGATAGACGCGCTGAATAATTTGGTCAACTGAAAGGCCATATTCTTCCGTAAAAGCTTTGCACAAGTGGGTTGGCATTACGCCTTTAAGCACATCGCCAATCAGTCTTCGTCCCAGCACCGCTCCGCTCCCCTCATCTCCTAAGATATAGCCCAAAGGCGACATGTTTTTCACAATTTCACCATCGAGATAAAGTCCACTATTACTTCCCGTTCCGAGAATACATGCAATGCCATCGTTGTGTCCACAAAGAGCAATGGCAGCTCCCAATAAGTCAGATCCGACGGTCAGTTCTTTGGCCGAAGGGAAAGCACGGCGTAGCGCTAGTTCCACCACATTGCAAAGTTCACCTCGGCAGCCAGCACCATAAAAATTTACCACGTCGGGAGTCGCAAATCGTTCATCAATGAGAAGTTCATCCCTAAGAATCTGAGCAATATCTTGCGGGTTGAGCATGAATGGATTGATTCCCTGTGTCGAAATTCTGTTTATGAGTTGTCCATCCTTGTGGAGCACCCAGTCCGTCTTTGTGCTTCCGCTGTCTGCGGTCAATGTAAGTTTGTTCATAAAGAAAGTCGTTTATTGTGTACAAAGGTAATGTTTCCGAAGTTTTTACGTATCTTTGCAATCACGAAAAAGCATCCAAAACATCATTTTTATTATAACATACGTATGTTACGATTCTTATGTGCACTTTGCCTTTCCGCTTGGTGCACTTCTAGTATAGCCGTCCGTCCAGAACGCACCTTGCGCATCGACTACGATTTTAGCGGCAACACACGCGAACAGCATATCTCTGTGGCCGAACTTTGCAGCTTCGAGGGATGGGCTGGTCGCGCAGCGCATCTTGATAGTGTGCCCTTGCGAGGCAACGGCGACATTACCCTGACCGACCTTCGCACAGGTAAGACACTCTATCGCCAGTCATTCTCCACCCTGTTTCAAGAATGGCTCACTACAGAAGAGGCCACCCAGACCACGCGTTCATTTGAGAACACGTTTCTTCTGCCCATGCCCGAAGATTCTGCGCAGGTAACAGTGCGACTTTTTGATTTTAAAGATCACGTATCTACCACGTTTACGCATAAGGTCAATCCCCACGACATCCTTATCCGTCAACTCGACCACCTTCCCATTCCCCCCCATCGCTATCTGCACCAAAGCGGATCGCCGACAGAGAAAATCGACGTGGCCATTGTAGCTGAGGGGTACACTGCTATGCAGACCGATGATTTCTATCGCGATGCCCAGATTGCTGTGGAGTCTATCCTAAGCCATGAGCCATTCAAGAGTTATGCCAATCGATTCAACTTTGTGGCAGTGGCAGCAGCTTCGCAAGATAGCGACGTGAGCATTCCCAAGGAAGGTCTTTGGCGTAACACTGCATTGAGCTCGCACTTTTCCACATTCTACTCCGATCGTTACCTAACCACGCTCCATCAGCGTGATCTTCACAATCTTCTAGCGCGCATTCCCTACGAGCACATTATCATTTTAGCCAATACCTACACCTATGGTGGCGGAGGCATCTATAATGCTTACACGCTGACCACTACCCACCATGCAGCTTTCCGTCCAGTGGTGGTGCATGAGTTTGGTCATAGCTTTGGCGGATTGGCCGATGAGTATTATTACGACGATCAATACGAAAACTACTATTCCTCGTCAGCAGAGCCATGGGAACCCAATCTCACCACCTTGCACAATTTCGCCCAAAAGTGGCAAGATTTGCTCCCGAAGCGTACCCCTATTCCTACACCAGTGGACAAGAAACATACAGACCGCATTGGTGTGTACGAAGGCGGTGGCTACATGTCGAAAGGCGTATATCGAGCATTCCCTGATTGCCGTATGAAGACGAATGAGTGTGCCGCTTTTTGTCCCGTGTGTCAGCGAGCACTCAGTCGCATGATAGAGTTCTATACAGATAAGCAATAGCATCTATGGCAAAAAAGACTACTCCCAATAAGAAACGGCGCAACCCGGGCACCACCCCTGCTCCTGCTCCGCTCATGCAACGCTTGAAGAAGCAAATACTCCTGCTTCGAGGCTATTGCCGTGCCGATAACGTGCAGTTTATTATAGGATTATTCGTGTTAGTAATCAGCATCTTTCTGCTCATAAGCGTAGTGTCGAACGTTTTCACCGGACGCTTCGACCAAAGCTACGTACAGAGCGGCACACTAACCCATGCAGCCAACTATGGCGGCAAACTTGGAGCCTATCTTTCCGACTATCTAATGAACACCTGTTTTGGTCTGTTCGCCATTCTCATCCCCGTATTCTTGTTGTTAGTCGGTGTAAAACTCATCAACACCTATAGTGTGCGTCTGTGGAAATGGTTTGTCAATCTATCCATTATTATGATTTGGGGCAGCATCTTCATGTCGCTCGTTACGCAGATGTTACCCAAAAGTCTCGTAAAGAATGTAGGCTTCAGTCTTGGAGGCAATCATGGAAGCTACATCACGCGCCAGCTCACCGACAATCTCGGTAGCTTTGGTGCTTGGATTGTAGTACTTGTAGCCGCAGTACTATATCTTATGTATCTCACGAGCGAAACGGTCAACGTCGTGCGTCGCATGCTTCGCCCGCAGGATTACATTAAGGATAAATTAGCCAAACGCAAAGAGCACGAAGCTGATAGTGACTACGCGGTTGCGGACGAAGGATCTCTTTCCGATGAAGCTACGGAAGACTCCCATTCCGCTAGCAGTGACGACGACGATGAGGACGATGAAAATGCACCTTATTATTCAGATGAAGAACTTAAAGCTTCGTCTGAAAATGGTGATTCCAATGAGTCTGTGTCCATAGAGCTAGGCACCGAAGTCTCTTCTACCACTCCCACCACCGCTTCAGGCGATATGGAAATAGTGGTGAGCCACAACGACGAAGCAGACTCTCCTGCTGCAGGCTCCACTGATACGAAGCTCGACATTACCACCCCCATCGTAGATGATAAAGCGAAAGGAAAAACCGTGGAGGAAGTACTCTCGATGGAGCCCTACGATCCGCGCAAGGATTTGGAATATTACAAGTTCCCCTCTATTCCCCTGCTGAAGCATTACGAAGACAATGGGCCAAATGTCGACATGGCTGAGCAGAATGCCAACAAAGACCGCATCATTACTGTGCTGCGCAACTTTGGTGTGGAAATCTCAAGTATTAAGGCCACTATCGGCCCCACTATTACCCTCTACGAAGTGACCCCAGCTCCTGGTGTGCGCATCAACAAGATTCGTAATCTTGAGGACGACATTGCCCTTTCGCTCTCTGCTCTAGGCATTCGTATTATCGCCCCCATCCCAGGCAAGGGCACCATCGGTATAGAGGTGCCCAATAAGAATCCGCGCATTGTCTCGATGGAGAGCATCATCAATACGCGTAAGTTCCAAGAATCCACCTTTGAGCTTCCCATAGCCCTTGGCAAGACCATCACCAACGAAGTGTTCATGGTCGACCTTGCCAAGATGCCCCATCTCCTTGTGGCTGGTGCCACAGGTCAGGGTAAGTCTGTCGGATTGAATGCCATCATCACTTCGCTGCTTTATAAGAAGCATCCAGCCGAACTCAAATTCGTCATGGTCGACCCGAAGAAGGTAGAATTCTCCATCTATGCTCCTATCGAGAAGCACTTCTTGGCCAAGATTCCCGATGATAATGAAGATCCCATCATTACCGATGTGACTAAAGTGGTACAGACGCTCAAGAGCCTTTGCCAACTTATGGACCACCGCTACGACCTCTTGAAGAAAGCCAAGGTGCGCAATATTAAGGAATACAATGCCAAGTTTAAGTCGCGCCAACTCTTGCCCAAGTATGGCCATGAGTTCATGCCTTATATCGTAGTGATTATCGATGAGTTTGGCGACCTTATCATGACAGCTGGAAAAGAAGTGGAACTCCCCATTGCTCGTATTGCCCAGTTGGCACGTGCTGTGGGAATCCACATGGTCATTGCCACGCAGCGCCCCACCACCAATATCATTACAGGTACAATCAAGGCCAACTTCCCCGCTCGCATGGCTTTCAAGGTAATGTCGCAGATTGATAGTCGCACTATTCTTGATCAAGGAGGAGCCAACCAGTTGGTGGGTAAGGGTGATATGCTCTTCCTCTGTGGCAATACGCCCGTGCGTGTGCAGTGTGCCTTTGTCGATACGCCCGAAGTGGAAAAAATTAATGAATTTATCTCCGACCAGCAAGGCTATATTTCGGCCTTTGAACTTCCCGAGCCTGAGATGGACGAAGAAGGAAGTGGCAAGGGAGGTGATCTCTCGGGCGAGACTCTCGACCCCATGTTTGAGGAGGCTGCGCGTCTCATCGTAGTGCATCAGCAAGGTTCCACTTCGCTCATTCAGCGAAAGTTTTCCATTGGTTACAATCGCGCTGGCCGCTTGATGGACCAACTCGAACGTGCAGGCATCGTAGGTCCCACACGTGGCTCGAAGCCCCGTGAAGTATTGATTAGCGACGAAACCTCTCTCGATGCAAAACTGATGGAACTTCATCGCTAGCCGATCATTCGCTAACAACTTCAATAGACGAAATAACAGAAAAAGTGCACTTTATGATGTGCACTTTTTTTGTCATGGTGGGTGTGTGGTGTTGGTTAGCGGCGCATGGTCTGAAGTCTATGAACTGATGAATAGAACTTCTTGTGAAATGAGAGGCAAAAGCCCCCTCTGCAATAGATGTATATGCATCGTAAGAAAAGCGCATCATTCTTCTGCGTCAGAGGGTGTGTTTCCTCTTTGCCATCATCCTTAAAAAAGGAAGTGTTAGCCTTTTGAAATCTTCAGAGAGTACACTCCCAGCTTAAAAGGAGTTAAACGGTACTGCTATTTATGGGCATATTCAGCAGTTTTCCCGAAAAAAAACTTTATATTTGCATTTACATATTGCAAATTCACTATCAATGAAGAACATAAAACGCATAATATCCACCCTTGCAGTAGCTTGTGCCGTAAGTTTCTCGGGGTTTGCTCAGACAGCGCGTCAGGTACTCGACAGAACGGCAGCTCAACTCAAAAATAGTGGCGGCATAGAAGCCACCTTTGAGGGTACACAGTTTAAAGGCACTCACGAAACAGGCTCTGCCAACGGAAAAATTCAGGTGCAAGGATCAAGGTTTAAGATTCAGTCGAGCGCCGTGACTATCTGGTTTGATGGTAAGACCCAGTGGACGCATATGAATGGAAGCGACGAGGTGAACGTGAGCAAGCCTTCTGCAGCAGAGTTGCAGCAGACCAATCCCTATACCTTTGTCAATCTTTACAAGCAAGGCTACAATCTTAGGCTTGCTCCCACCACCTATCATGGCAAAAGTTGTCACGAAGTAAGAATGGTGGCACAGAGTAAGAGCAATGCCTTGCAACTTGTCATTCTCGTAATAGACAAGCAGACGCATCTACCCGTTTCTATCCGTGTGAAAGACAATCATGGAGAGTGGACGCGTGTCCGCGTCGGCAGCATCCACACCCGTCGCCATTGGAGCGATGCCAACTTTAAGTTTGATACCAAGAATCATCCTGGTATCGAGGTAATAGACCTAAGATAGGTTTATGAGTTTATTAGTTTAATAAGTTTATAGACTTATCCTTCTTCACATTTACTCCCATCACATGAACAATTCAGACAATATCATACCTTGCCTCATCTTGGGCTCAGGCCCTGCAGGCTACACCGCAGCAATCTATGCCGGCCGTGCCGGACTCAATCCCGTAATCTATGAGGGACTGCAACCAGGCGGACAACTCACCATCACCACTGAAATAGAAAACTTTCCCGGATTTCCCGAAGGCATTGATGCTAACGAGCTGATGGATGGCATGCGCCAACAAGCCGAGCGCTTCGGTGCTGAGATACGTAGTGCAGCTGCCATTCGAGCTGACCTTTCACAGTCGCCCTATACGCTTTGGATGGACGACGATACCGAGGTGAAGTGTCATTCGCTCGTGATAGCCACAGGCGCTTCGGCCAAATATCTAGGGTTAGCTGATGAAAAGAAATATCAAGGTATGGGCGTGAGCGCTTGTGCCACGTGTGATGGTTTCTTCTATCGTAAAAAGACGGTGGCCGTCGTAGGTGGTGGCGACACTGCTTGTGAGGAAGCGTCCTATTTGGCTGGACTGGCTGCGAAGGTCTATCTCATCGTGCGCAAGTCATTCTTGCGTGCGTCCAAGGCAATGCAAGACCGTGTGCTCCAGAATCCTAAGATAGAAGTGCTCTTTGAAACCAACACCCTCGGCCTTTATGGCGAAGGCGGTGTGGAAGGTGCTCACGTAGTATATCGTAAGGGCGAATCCGATGAACGTCATTACGACTTGCCCATCGACGGCTTCTTCCTTGCCATCGGACATAAGCCCAATAGTGACATTTTCAAGCCTTGGGTAAAGACCGACGAAGTGGGTTATATCCTCACTGAGGGGGATTCTCCACGTACGGGTATTCCCGGCGTGTTCGCCGCAGGCGATGTGGCCGATCCTCATTATCGCCAAGCTATCACTGCTGCTGCTAGCGGATGCAAAGCTGGCATTGAAGTGGAAAAATATTTGAAGAATAAGAAAGAGTTTTAAGTTCTGAGGTTATAGGGAGTTTTAAGTTTATAGGGAGTTTTAAGTTTTGAGGTTATAAGGTTATAAAGGAACCTTTCGCAGTTTAGAGCTTAAGTTCTTGGATATACAACCATTTAGTTATAAGGTTATAAAGGAACCTTTCGCAGTTTAGAGACAAACTTTATAACCTTATAACCTCAAAACTTAAAACTCCTCATAACCTAAAACTCCCTATAACCAACTTCCTTCCACATTTTTATCATGGAACGTCATCCCCTTCGTCCTTTCTTGCCCGAGGGCGCCCGCATACTCATGTTAGGGAGTTTTCCTCCTCCCAAGAAACGTTGGTCGATGGATTTCTTCTATCCCAACATGCAGAACGATATGTGGCGCATCTTCGGTCTCATCTTCTTTGCCGACCGCGAGCACTTTGTTGATACCCTTCATAAGCGTTTCGACCAAGCGCGTCTTGAATCCTTTCTGTGTGAAAAAGGCATAGCCCTTTACGATACGGCATGCGTCGTGAATCGTTTGCAGGACAATGCCTCCGATAAGTTTTTAGAAGTGGTGGAGCATACTGATGTCGATGCCCTTCTTCGCAATCTGCCAGAATGCCATGCCATTGTCACCACAGGACAGAAAGCCACCGACACGCTGCGCGAGCATTTCCTTGTGAGCGAACCGCGTGTGGGCCATAGCGTATCGTTTGAGTTGGAAGGGCGTCCCATGCGGCTCTATCGTATGCCTAGCAGCAGCCGGGCTTATCCTCTCAAACTCGAGAAGAAAGCCGAGGCATATCGCTCCATGCTTGTGGCCGAAGGGATTATCGAAGCGGAGTAGATACACGTGTTGAGGGCGCGCATAGTGCACACACGGCGTGAGTGAATCAAAGTGCGTTGCAATGCTCGCTAAAGCATTGCAACGCTATTCTTTCCTTTCCTTCTAAACATCATAGTATGCTCCGTGTTCTTTGCAATATTCGATGAGTCGATAAAATGTCTCGTCGGCGGTGAGCAACGGGGCGTTGCCTATGAGCATGAGCCGCTTGCGAGCACGCGTCATGGCCACATTGAGTTTACGGTCGATGATGGAGCCTGTGCGCTCGTCAATGTACTCATTGTTGGTGAGAAACGACAGTTGATATTTCTTTTTCGCAGTGAAGCTATATACGATGGTATCGCGCTGACTGCCTTGATAACGTTCCACGGTGTCGATAGTGATATCGTGGAGTTTTTTTATGTCTCGGCGGTCGATGGCCGCTCTCACAGTGGCTATCTGGTTGCGATAGGGCACGATGACGCCCACCGATGTAGCCACGTCAAAGTCATTGCCAAGCTTGCGGTAAGTATGTTCCACGATGTCGGCTATCAGTTCAGCTTCCACCGTGTTCACCTTATCTGGCTCGTCGGGGTGATTATTGGGCAGACATGAAAGAAAGGCCACGCGCCGCGTTTCTATTAAGTTGTCTATCCAGTTGTCGCTTTCCCCCTTTTGGGGCGTAGGCTCCGTTTGGTGAGGTAGGGGCACCGCATTGAGGCGTCCTTCGTAGAAAGCATGGTTGGGAAAGTCGGCAATCTCCTGGTGCATGCGTCCCTGGTGTGTGAGCATGTGACACACGCGTTCGTCAGTATGGTGGTTTCCATCGTAGCCATAGAGGTGGAGCAAACGCTCGAAGAGCGAGAGACGGCAATCGCTCAAGCCGATTTGTTGCAGCATGGGGTCGGCCACTCGGCTCTCGTCTTCGGCCTGTAACACGACAGCGGGAAGTTGCTTCTCATCGCCGATGAGTACAAAGCGCTTAATGGCCGCTTTGCCTTGGTAGCAGGCACTGAGCAATCCCACAATGTGGGGCTCGAGTATCTGCGAAGCTTCGTCGATAATGGCAAGGGAGAACTGGCGCATTTCGAGCAGACTGATGGATGAATTGAGTGCCGTGGTGGTGCCACAAAACACTCGGGTATGGCGTATCAAGTGTTTCACCTGTTGCAATGTGTCATACTTCGATACGCGTTCCGAAAGCAGATATTTGCGGTAGCGCTCTTCGCAACTGAAGTCGCTTCCCAAGCGTACAAAGTCTATTCCCCCATCAAGTTCTACAAGTTTGCTGCAAATCTCGTCGACAGCTCGGTTGGTATACGAGAGCAGTAACACGGAAGTGCCTTCTTGGAGCAACTCCTCGTGCAGAATGTTGGTTAGTCCGAAGGATGTTTTTCCCGTTCCTGGAGGGCCAATTACGAGATATAAGTCGTCCGCTTGGCGGGCATGTAGCACCAAAGAGTTGAACTCCTCGTTGCCGTAATCGCCTTGGAGCGTGATGTTCGTGTTAAAGCGTGGGCGGCGTTGTCCGAGCAACAAGTCGCGACGTTCTTTAGGAGCAGAGAGAAATGCGTGCATGCCGCGATAGAGCGAACTATACGATGACTCCATAAAGTCGTGTTCCATGGCCCATACACAATGCTTAAAGTATTGAAACACAAGCGGACTCGTCTGTGCATTGCGTAAGCGCACTCTGACATACTCTGGCTGAATATCCGTAATCGTACAGCGAAACACCATTGTGGCCGTAGCATCAGGAAGTTCACTTGAAACGTAAGGATAGAAGAATACGATATCCCCCACGCGAAAGTTCGACATGTCCGTGTTGTCCATTGCTCCGTGCTCTGCGAATATCAGCCGTGCCTCGGCCACTTTTCCCTCTTTCACTTCGGGCTCAAGCGTCATACCTTCGTAAATATTTCCTGCCTCGCGCTTATCGTCCAAGGGAGTGTTCCATACAGAGGCAAATCCCGAATTTTCCTTCGTCCGTGTGCCAATCTTTGAGAGCACGTGCTCGTTTGACAGAAATTGTAGGAAGCGGAAATAGTAAGCTTTCTCTAGTGCCGATGCTTCGCGGATGGGGCGCAGCGTTTGCTCTATCTGTGGACGGGTGAATCGTTGCCATAACGGACCTTGTGCGCCAGGATAGAGCTTTTCGGGAGTGAGTGTTTCGAGCGCTCTCATGCCCCCGCGAGCATACCATTCTTCACACCAAGCCAATTGGTTACGCAGTTTGATGGCTTCGAAGAGTAGGCGTGGAGCGCTCGGGGTCTCTTGTAAGCCGTCTTTATATCGAGAGTAGAGCAGAAAGGCTTGCATCTGCTCGTAGTGAAGGTGGGCGTAGTCATAGTGAAGCAGAGCACGATAGAGCAAGGCTTGCACGTAATGAGACTCCTGCATTCCTGCATACTTATCTTGGGGCACTCCTGGCATATAGCGACACTTTCCCGACTTTTGCTCTATCACCATGCGATAGTTGAGTTCTAAGAAGTCCATACGTCCTTGCAGTCCAAGTGCGTCAGAGAAGAAAGAAGGTTCGAGCACAATCTCCTCTTCCTTCAATTCGTGGTTCATCTCCTTGGGCATGGTTTGGTGAAGCATGTGCTCAATGTGTTGCTTCTGCCGGCGAGCCTCTTCGTGGAAGTCGCGTCCAATCTCGTTCTCACACGCTACAAGGCCCAGTGCATTGTGGCGGAAAAAGTGGCGAATGCTCTCAGAGTAGGGCGTATCTGTGCGGTAGGCCACTTCATCAAGCATCTGGCTAGCAAAGTTACCTAGTAGCGTGTGCCGAGTAGACAAGCTAGGTTCAATGCGTTTCACCATTTGCGAAAATGCCGTGTGTCCCACGGGGGTGAAGCAACTCGCGATTGTGGAGACATTGATTAGATAGTCGGGGGCATATATCAGCAATTCGGCCACCCAAGCTCCGCCTTGTTCACGTGGGCGAATCACGTTCATCGCCTCGCCCTCCACCATACATTGGCGCAGATATGTCCAGTCGCCTGGCACGTAAGCATTTTCCGCAGCATAGTTGATGCGCACATCCTCATCGTTATCTTCGCGAGTAGCATAGATATAGGTATTGTCCCAGCGCACAATGGTGCATCTCACGCAGTCGGGCACATCCTCTTTCTTGCGCCAAGCTTCCTCTTTCGCTTCTCTGAAATCGCCTGTGGGAAGCAATAGATTCAGAGCTTCAGGGGCTACCGCATCATAGATTATTTCAATAAATCGTACCACGGCCTTGAGGTCGTATCCCCAAGTCTGTTCCAGCTTTTCCTCTTCTGTCACGTTGAGTTCCATCAATCGGTGGCGCAAATGGTTGAGAGCAAATGATAGGCTGCGGTCGGTTTCTCTCACATGGTATTGCTTTAGCAGAAAGTCCATCTTAGCATACGTTCCACTGAGCTTCACGCTCACATCGCGTAGCTTTTGATTGATGGCCACGTTGATAACTTCGAGCAGTATGCCATAGCGCGTTTTTACTCGCCATTCGGGATTCACACGGAGCAGAACTTGAAATAGGTCTTGAGCCGTCTCAAGCAAAGAGGATGGTAGATTCATGGATAATCGTTAAATTTGCAGTGGTTCGATAGTTTCGGTTGTAGGAATGCAAGGCTATTTATTTTCGAGAGAAATAGATTTCTGCTTCTAGTTGCATAAAATGCCACTGATCGCGAAGAGTCTTCATTTCGGATAGCGAAAATCTAAGCAAACCTTTACAAAGATACGTATCTCGCTTCAATTCACCTATTGATATATTAAGAAAAAATCCTAGAGAATGAGCTTTACTTTTAAGCAGTTCCATATTGACGATAGCCGCTGTGCGATGAAAGTAGGCACCGACGGCGTGTTGCTAGGCGCTTGGGCCGACGTGAGCCAAGCTCGCCGTATACTCGATATTGGTTGCGGAAGCGGACTTCTCAGCCTCATGGCTGCACAGCGCCAACCCGCAGCCCATGTTACGGCCATCGAACTCGATGCAGCTGCCGTGCTCGATGCGCAAGAGAATATTCGGCGTTCGCCCTTCTCCCATCGCATCAGCGTGGTGCAAGCCAATGTCGTAGAATGGGCAGTAAACCCCGTTCAGCAGAGAAAGTTCGACTGCATCATCTCCAATCCACCTTATTATGAAGAAGACCTTCTTCCGCCCTCGCAACTCCGAGCACAGGCACGCCACACCGCTGGGGGTGGACTCACCTTTGCCGCCTTGTTGCGAAGCGTAAAGCTCCTTCTTCACGACGGCCAAGAACAGAATGGTAGGGCGACTTCCCCTTCCACCTTTTCCGTGATATTGCCATCACAAGCACAGTCTCATTTCTGCACGCTTGCTGCCCTACATGATCTCATCTTAACGCGACGCACCGACATCGTAACGCGTCCCCATAAGCCTTGTAAACGTGTGTTGCTAGAGTTCAGCCTCTCCGCCCGTCCCCTTGTTCATAGCGTTCTCTCTCTCCTAGGCGATGGATACTCACGCTCTGCGGAATACCAGGCATTATGTGCAGACTTTTACTTGTAATGTCGCAGACTTATGCATCTGCCGCTAGTGAGCTATCTGTTCGATGATGGTGATTTGTAGCTCTACCACTGCCGTCCGGTAAAGCTACCGCTGCCGTCCGGCAGACAGTAAGATGATTTTCGGCAGACAGTAAGATGATGATTACGTGATGAAAAAAAAGAAAATGTTGAAATGCTAAGTCGAGCAAAAGAAAGGAATTTCGCTCAATGGTGTTGACATGACTATTCCACTTTTGTTGTTTAGCTGAATATAGAATAGCGGCATACCTTCGTTGTGAAAGTATGCCGCTATTGATAGATGTTTAGTTGCTTATAATGTTAATTCAAAGAATACCAGTCATTTACCAAAGCCTCCCCCCTCTTCTAAAAAAGAGGAAGGAAAGTAATCGTATTACCAAATTCCTTTGTAGATTAAAGGCGCTTAATCAATTGATTTACAATGAAGAATACTATTATAAATGCAAAAGTAGAAAAATTGAACGAGCTTACCAAAGTTTTATCTATTAAACGCGAGTTCGGGATAAGAAATGCAAAAAATAAGGTAAACGAGCAAAATCTTAATCGACCAATATTTTCCATTAAAGACAGCATGAAAATGCTTAACTGAAGTTTCGGATTTAGTAAGGGCGGGCTGAATCATCGGCTGCACCTCAGCAATTCAAGCAAGTTTGATTGCGTTCGGTTTGCGATAATTCAGCCCGTTTGGAACTAATCCGAAATGAAGATGTGTATTCCCAACTACATGCCCGCGAGATAAGGAAACGACTTTCTTTAGAGAAAACTTTAATGCTTAACTTTTTGCTCCTATATCCCTTTATGTGCGAATATGAAGCACAAAAACGAGCAAACTACACAGAAACGGGGTCAGCGGATATTTCCGGTTGGTATGATGGTAAAAAGCGCTTGCTCATATCATGCATATTGAGTAGCTTTGCATCATGGAATCAATAAAACTATTACGTGCTATATTGCCAGAGGTGTTGATAGA